>Ga0302326_10025914_pt1 | contig 11875 bp, 6 predicted proteins | sample Palsa_T0_3_FD_202264 | JGI IMG/M metagenome (GOLD analysis project Ga0302326, IMG submission 202264) | Peat permafrost microbial communities from Stordalen Mire near Abisko, Sweden - Palsa_T0_3 | ecosystem: Environmental > Terrestrial > Soil > Palsa > Peat permafrost | place: Sweden: Abisko... | reverse complement strand
ACTGGTGACAAGATTCCCGACGATGATGGGAATGACGCTCCTGCTCCCGACAACGCTGGTAAGAATTGGCACGCCGGAGAAGGCCATGCTGGGAAATGCGCATAGAAGTCCCTGCAACGCGCTTGAAGCCAAATCGTTTTTGAAGAGCGATCTTCCCAGCATTACCGCAACGGCATAGATTCCTACGAATCCCCCAACGAGACAAATTATGTAACCCGAGCTGGGCATGTCCGCGAGAGGCATGTCGATCATTCCAGCTAATAGCGCAAACGGCAGAGCAAACTTGATTACGAACGCTCCGAACGCAGGAGCGTAATCGCGCTTCAGGTAGCCCATGCGGGCCGCAATCCAACCCAGTGCAACGCCGAATACGGCGGGGAAGAGTGCAAGAAAAATAGTGTTTGCCATCGAAAACTGACATCCTCTCTGGTTCGCCGGTCATAGGCGACTTCAGGCAGTGTGATCTCTTTACCTAAATAAGATGATTCAGCTTCCCATGTTCAGGGGGCATTATTGCTCTAGACCGGGGGGTTCTTGTTTCTTTCCCTCGAAGACACAGAATCGTCTAGCAGGCACTGCGACGCTGGAACAGTTCCCTTCCCTGCACCACGCGCAAGAAATGCGGCTTGAGCAGCGTTGCAATCATGTCAGTGAATCAAGGACGGGCGGCCCGAAATTCGCTGGGGCTTACACCGACGTCACGTCGGAACAAGGTCCGGAAGTGTTTGGGATCCAGGTAGCCCACACGCATCCCGATCTCAAAGATGCTTGTATCCGAATGACGAAGCATCTCCTTCGCTCGCTGCATACGGCGCGTGGCAACGTACTGATGTGGAGTAACGCCGGTTGAGTTCTTGAAAAGGCGTGCGAAGTAAAAGGGGCTCATGGATGCGGTTTCAGCCAGGTTCGACAGTCGAATCTCCTGGTCGATATGAGCTTCGATGTACTCGAATACCCGCTTCAAACGCGAGCCAGGAATCCGGCCGCCGGCTCCAAATTCACCGGGCTTCACGACCGCATATTGTCTCGCCAGAAGCATGGCCACAGCATTGCCTACCTGCTCGCCAAACAATCGCCCCGTCGGAGCGCCTTGTTGTAGCTCCTCATGAAGAACCTTGAGCAGGTGCTCAAGGCGTGGATCTCTGAACGTCCACCGTTCCATAACATCCACCTTTGCCCCCGCAAAGCCTCCTTCGGTAAGCCGCTCGAGATGTGCGGGGTCAAGCTCGAAGATCACGCGATTGTAATCCCCGCTCCATGTCGATCCATTGCAACCGGAACAGCCATGCAGCGTCAGGCTACCGGCCTCCACAACCGCTTTTCGTCCACCTGCATCCGACCCCCACTCCAGGTGCAGGCTGGCATTGAGTTGCATGCTGAGCAGGATCGCAGAATGGCTATGCTTCGGAACCTCGAAGCTTCCTGTAAGGTGGCGCTCAAACAGGCAACCTTCCCAGTGTTGTGAAGCACTGGAAAGCAACGGTTCCTGGGGCACAAGAGGGATTAGGCGGCCGTCTTCATCAATACTGATCCGCCTGGCAGGGACGGGCGACATCGTCTCCTTGGTCTCTTTCAAACTCAACAAGCCGCTCATCTCGATTCCATCAACGGTGGAAAATCCCCGCAGCGCTTTATTGCTCTATGCAAGCGCGTGACCTCGCGTCCATTTATGCAACACCATATTTACTGAGATGCGCGGCCCGAAAAGTTTGGATGCAACTTAATTGCAGCGCACTCTCCGCTGGAAGGATCGACAGATCCAACTCTAGTTGCCAACCTTTCTACGATGGATGAAAGGCGACTCGAATCGCTCCCCGCTTCCTCTATCCGAAGTAATCGTGGAATTGCGCGGTATCGGATGCAAGAGAGCAGCAATACAACACCCATGCTAAAACCCTCTTAGTCTACTGATAAGCTCCTCGGGATGAATGGGCTTAGGGAACAGTTCGAAATAATGCCCTTCCGCTTCGGCACGGTGGATCATCGCCGTAGTCGCTGCCTGTCCGGAAAATAGGAAGATCTTGATATCAGGGAATTCACTGCGCAACTGGATTCCGAGTTCCACTCCCGACATCCTGGGCATCAGCACGTCACTGAGGACAATATCCGGGCGCTGCTTTCGCGCGGCCGAGATCGCATCCGGTCCGCTATACGCCCCAGTCGCATCAAAGCCGCTTTCTTTCAGGATGGCGCAGATCGTGTCTGTAATCAGACGCTCATCGTCCACTACGAGCACACGTAGCCGACCATCAGTGAGTTCTATATTGAATTCTTCCAGCCCGCCCCTCATTGGCGCCGGTGGAAGCTCGGACAGCAGAAGCAAAGCGCCTTCGGACAAGCCTTTTCACCTTAGCATTTCACTGTACCACGGGTTGGGTCGCCCCGCTCTTGCGGAGTGATCGGCTCACTGCGACGAGCGGCACCAACAGATTGAATGCCGTCCCGTGCGTGTCCGGCTCGACGCTACTCTTCACCTCGATCCGACCTCCCCACGATTCAACGAATTGCTTCACCACCCAGAGCCCCAGTCCGGTACCTGCATTTGGTTTCGTGGTAAAAAAAGCTTCGAAGAGCCGAGCAAGATTTTCGGGAGGAATGCCAACTCCATTATCTTCAACCCGAATACAAATTCCAAGCCGTCCCATTTCTTCGGCTTCACGAAGAACAATTGTGAGTGTTCCCCCGTCCTGCATCGCGTCAATCGCGTTGGAAAACAAATTGGAAAATACCTGGTGCATCTCCCCGCGCAGCGCTTCGACGGGTGGCAATGCAGGAAAATCTTTCCGCACCTCGATACCGACAGCACGCAACCGGCTGTCATAGACAGTCAAGACCTCTTCCATCAAAGCCGGCATGTCGATTTGCGATGGCGCCGAGGTGTCCCGGTAGAAGCCGAGAGTGTGCCTCGCAATGTGAGACACCCGCGTGACTTCTTTTTCGGCAGTAATGAGAATCTCCCGAATTTTTGCCGACTGTTCCCGCGACGTCCGGGCGAGATAAATCAAATTCAGCACGGATTCAAGCGGGTTATTGATTTCATGTGCAATCGTCGCTGCAAGCCGCCCGGTGGCAGCCAGTTTTTCGGAAAGCAAAAGCCGATCCTGATGAAGACGCCGCTCGGTTACGTCCTGGACGAAAATGGAGATTCCTTCCGAAGAAGGGTATATGTTTGCGTGAAACCACCGGTTGAGAGGCTTGTAGAATTCCTCAACCCGCACGACCTCGTGAGTTTCCATTGCCTCTCGGTAGCTGCGGCCAAAGAGCGACTGGTCGAGCCCGGGAAAGAGATTCCAAAGAACCTTGCCGACCGCGTCGGACAATTGCAGACCGCCAAGAGCAGCCCATTGTTCGTTTGCATACCCGATGCGCCAGTTACGGTCGACCAGCAGGAAGCCTTCGGAGATACTGTCAAGAATCGCGCGGTATTTATGTTCCGCAGCTTCCGCCTTCATGCGCAGTTCCTGCTCCTTGCGCGTGAGTTCGAGTCGTAGCCGGTACATCGAAATGTGGGCGCCCACTCGGGCCATGAGCTCGCGTGCCGTAAAGGGTTTCACCAGGTAATCATCCGCCCCTGCCTCCAATCCTTCGGATTCCGCCTCTTCTCCCGCCCGAGCGGAAAGCAGGATCACGGGAATTGTCGAAGTTGCTGTGTCGGCCCGCAGGTTGCGGAGAAACTCGAACCCGTTCAACCCGGGCATCATGATGTCGGTGAGGATAAGATCGGGAGGATGCGCACGGACAGCAACAAGTCCCTCACTTCCATTGCCTGCTGAAATCACGTCATAGCGACGGCTCAGCAACCGTTCCACATATTCGCGCATATCCCGGTTGTCGTCTACAAGCAGCACGCGAGCCCGCTTTCCGATCTCGATCTGAGGCTGGTCGGGACGTAGATCGAGAGCGTCATTCTCCAAATTCTTGAGAAAGGCTTCTTCTCCGCTTGATTCTCCAGGCAGCCAGCGTAGAGCCTCCTGCACAAAGGGAGCTGCTCCGATCCTGCTGTCGTGTGTGCCACTGTCGTGAGTGACCCTCTCAGGAGGAAGATGAGCAACGCCGAATGGAATGGCGACGCGGAAGCTCGTGCCAAAGTTGAGCCGGCTTTCAACTCGCACGACTCCGCCGTGCAGACGTACCAGTTCATCGACGAGTGCAAGCCCGATCCCCGTTCCCTCATGAGTACGCCCGGGCGCCCCTTCGATCCGATGAAATCGCTCGAATATGCGAGGCAATTCCGCCTCAGGAATTCCCGTACCGGTGTCGATGATGGAAAGTTCGGCGCATCCGTCGGCAACGCGTAAAGTCACTTCGACTCCTCCAGTCAACGTGAACTTGAACGCATTTGAGAGGAGATTCAAGACGATCCTCTCCCACATCTCGACGTCGACGTACACGGGTTCCGGCAGGGGTTCGCAGTGAACGCGGTATGAGAGTTCCGCACGCTCCATCGCTGAGCGAAAGACACTGGCCAGTTCCGCAGTTCGGCTGGCTAGATTTACGGGCCGATACGTTGCTTGGATTCGTCCTGCTTCAAGGCGAGAGAAATCGAGGAGGCTGTTTACAAGTTTCAATAACCTCAGGCCGTTTCGGTGAACGGTTTCAACCTCCTGGTGCACATCGGGAGAAAATCCTGTCGCACGCTGGTTTTCGAGCAGGTTTTCGAGCGGTCCAAGCATCAGCGTCAGAGGAGTTCTAAACTCGTGACTGATATTGCTGAAGAACGTCGTCTTTGCCCGGTCCAACTCAGCCAGAGATTCGGCCCGTTTCCGCTCCTGTTCATACGCGCGCGCATTCGCCAGACTTCCAGCGATCTGGCCAGCGATAAGCTCGATGAACCCGTTGTAGCTGGCGTCCAACTGCCGATACGGGTTCAGCGCGGCGATGAGTATACCCGCGGGCTTCTCTTGGGCTTGGCTCGCGATTGGAACCAGCAACGCGCCCCTCGGGCTCACGTCCCAGGAGCCAGTTGGAAGCGGCCCGAACAGCGATTCCGCATCATCCTTCCGAACCGGCGCATTTCGAGCCAACATCTCTCCAATGGGCCAACTTCCGTGATCGATGCGCGTTGGTATAACTGCAGGCGCAGCACGGTGGTTCGATTCGATACCGGTCGCGCTTCCAAGACTGGCTTGATTGTCACCGTTGAAGAGGTAGGTCAACGTGAAAGGCAGATCCTTCGTATTCGCAAGGAGACTTCGCTCAATGGCAGCCATAACGTCCTGTTCGGTAGACGTTGTGCTCAACTCGGCAGCCAGAGAACGCAACGTCGCGAGGCGGCGCTCGCCGATGACGCGCTCCGTCTCTTCCGACACAACGCAAAAATTTCCTACGACACGGCCATCGTCCCCATGGAGTGGACTATAAGAGAATGTGTGATAGGTTTCTTCGCGATAACCGCTTCGTTCGAGGAAAAGTAGTAGAGCTTCATCCCATGTTGCTTCGCCTGTATCCAGCACTCTCTGAATGCGCGGACCGATGTCCTCCCAAATCTCAGCCCACACTTCGCGTGACGCCTTTCCGAGCGCCCAGGGGTGCTTCTTTCCGAGGGACATCCGTGCATAAGCATCGTTGTAGAGGAATGTTAATTCCGGGCCCCATCCCATCCACATCGCAAAACGAGACGCGAGCATCACACGGACAATTGTCTTGAGGCTTTGCGGCCACTTCTCGGGATCGCCTAAAGGTGTAACCGACCAATCGAAATCACGCACAAGAACGCCAATTTCACCACCTCCAGAGAAAAGCTCCTTGCGGGGAGCGGCTTTCGTAGGCGTGTTTCCTTCATTCTCGGAGTTGCTTACCGATACCAACATCGTCAGTAGTTTCCTTTTCGGAACTTTACTCATCCATTAAGCGCTGCCGAATGCAAGTTGAGTCGAGAGAACTCACATTGACACAAGTTGTAAGAGATTTGTGCGAAATCAGCGGTGTCGGCTTTCGAAAAAAAGCGGATAACGCTTTATGGATGCGGGACTTCGATACGAGGTTGTCCGCCGGGGCACGAATCGGAGATTTTCAACGGAAGCAGGCCGCGAAGCCGGCATCAAAAGGATTAGGAGGCATGGTCAATGAGATACCGCTGATCTTCTCATTGGTTTATGGTCTTGGCCTGCGTCATTCACTTGTTGGAGGAGTATAGTTCACACTCAATGAGCGCATTGGTTTTCTACCGCCGGTCGGGCCGCGCAATTCCCAGCTTGCGCATGCGGAACTGTAGCGTAGGCCGCTTGAGTCCCAGCCTGGCTGCCGCTCCATGCGGACCAGCGAACACCCAATTTGTCTGTTCCAGCACCGCCAGAATATGCCGCCGCTCCATCTCCTCCAACGTCACACCGCCGTTCACGCTGCCGTTCTCCGTAATCCGCGGTTTCAGGTCCGACATTGCCACCCGCAACGCATTGCCCGGCGACAGGATTACCGCGCGCTCGATCACGTTCTGCAGCTCGCGAATATTCCCCGGCCATGGATAGCGCACCAGCGCCTCCATGGTCTCCGACGAGATTGTCTCGATCGGCTTCTTCATCTGCCGCCCAAAATGCCGCACAAAGTGCCGGATCAGGAACGGAATATCCTCCGGCCTCTCGCGCAGCGGTGGCACGCAGATCGGAAACACATTCAGCCGGTAAAACAGATCGCTGCGGAACTTCTGGCTCTCCACCATGGCGTTCAGATCGCGATTGGTCGCTGCCACCAGCCGCGCATCCGTATGCAGCGTCCGCGAGCTGCCCAGCCGCTCGAACTCCCGCTCCTGCAGCACACGCAGCAGCTTCGGCTGCAGCTCCAGCGGAATCTCCCCCACCTCATCCAGAAAGATCGTTCCATCCGAAGCCAGCTCGAAACGTCCGATTCGCTGCGCAATCGCTCCTGTAAACGCGCCCTTCTCGTGGCCGAACAGCTCGCTCTCCAATAGGCCCGTCGGAATCGCCGCGCAATTCAGCTTCACAAAGGGATGGCGGCAGCGCCCGCTCAGCTTATGCACCGCCCGCGCAATCAGCTCCTTCCCGCAGCCGGTCTCGCCGTAGATCAGCACTGTGGAGTTCGTCGGCGACACCGCTTCTACCTGACGCAACACCCGCCGCAGCACCGCGCTGTTGCCTACAATCTCTTCAAAATTCAGCTCGCTGCGGATCTCGTTTTCGAGATACAGCTTCTCCTGCGCCAGCTTGTGAGAAAGCTCCGAGATCTTGCGGTACGACAGTGCATTGTCCATCGCGATTGCCAACTGCCCCGCGATCTGGGCCATGAAATCGACATCCTGCTGCGTAAACGAGTGTTTGCGCAACCGCCCCACCGCCAGAATGCCCAGCACCCGTTCCGAGCGACCCAGCGGAAGCAGACACAGCGCCGTCAGTCCCTCCTGTAGCGCCAGTTCGCGGCCCAGGTGCTTCTGCGCATCCCAGCGGATATCTCCCACCCAGGGCTTGCCGCTGCGAAACACCTGCGCCGCTAAACCATCCTTCGCTACCTCCGTGCCTGGCCGGATATACCCTTTGCCATCAGGAAAATCCAGCGCGTACACCTCCGGCGCCCCGCTGCTTCCTGTCGGCAGTATCAGCGCCACGGCATCGAGCCGCATCACGTCGCGAATCCTCGGCGAAATCGCCTGGACCAGGTCCTTTAGCTCCAGGTTCGACACCATGCTGTTGTTTAGGTCCAGAATTAGACGCAGCTTTGTCCGCTCGCTCTCCAGCGCCAGACGCGCTGTTTCAGAAGCCGCGAAGCTGAGCTGCGCTTCCAGCGCCAGTGTGACGCAATGCGCCGCAGTTTCCAACAGCGACACTTCCTCCTCAGAGAAGGCGTCCTCAAACGACCGTCCTACCCCGATTAGCCCGAGCCGTCGTGCCTTCGTACTCAGTGCAAACATGCATACCGACCGGTCGCCATTCGCGCGGAACCAGTCCACTACATCCGGAAACCGGATCTCATCCGCGATCGACGGAATCTCGATCGGCCGCTGATGTTCGTTCGCCCAGAAATACGCCGACGGCTTCTCTGGCAGTAGCTCGCAAGCCTTCAGCGGCTTCCATCCCTCGCCCTCCACAAACGCGCCCGATGGCAACGGCAGCCCGTAGTCGTGAACTACCAGGCAAGTCCGCGCGGAAATCAGATTGCGTAGCGTGAAAGGAAGATCGCGCAGCAAATTTTCCGCGCTCTCACACTGGTTCAGCCAATGCGTAAAACGTAGGAACGACCGGTCGCCTTCTGTGAGCGAAGGGCTGCGATCCGAGATTGATAGAAGGCTTTCGTGCTGCTGTCCCATAAATTATGGAACCCCGCTGAAAAACCAAAATTTCGGAAATCAACCATCAAAATAGATGTTGACCAAGCCCGTTTGGTGGCACCAAATCGGGTCGTTGCTGTTTTTCAGCCCAAATTTTTACGATTCAGTGGTGCCAGCATGTTGGCATTTGGTAAATTTTCTGGCATCTCATAATGATTTACACCTGTTGGCAAGCTTGCACGATTCCACAACCAGATCAATCACTTGGCATCTCTTCTTCTGCGTCACCGGTTTGGCAAGCAACTTGCCTTGGCTATTCCATATGCGCAAGGGCGCTAACTTGCCCGCGTAGCCGATGGAGCCAACTTCAGGAGGATCGGATGGCTGTCGAGCAACATTCCGGGGAAACCGCAAATTTCCGTCTCGATGTACCCCTGCACAATCTTCTTACTCACTCCGCCGCGCCGCCCATGGGACTCTATCCCATCGGAGAGCCACAAACCTTCCCCCAGCCCGTCTTTCCGCAGCGCCCGGAACTCCTGGGACCCATCGACGAGGACCCCGGCTGGCGTCCTCCGGAAAAACGCCATTGGGGCCCCGGCCAGATCTACCACGGCATGCAGGGCTGGCTTTTCCCTTACATTCGCTCGCGTATCACCGCCGGCGACTTCCATCCTCTCATCGCCTATCTCTTCACTGAATTCAAGTGCAATCTCGACTGCCACTATTGCTGGGCCTTCGATAACAAGGTCAAAGGCATGACCGAAGATACGGCTAGGCGCTCCGTCGACTGGCTGCATGGCACCGGCTGCCGCGTCCTCGCTTTCATGGGTGGCGAGCCGCTACTCCGCCCTGACTTCATTCAAAAAATCACTTACTACGCCGCAAAGAAAAACTTCTGGATCTATCTCCCCACCAACGCGCGCCTTCTGCGTACCGATGTTATCGATAAGCTCGCGGATGCCGGCCTCTCCACCTTCAACATCGCAGTAGATGCCGTAGACCTCAAGCCCGGTCTTCCCAAAGCTCTGGTTCCCATTCGCAAGCAGTTCGACTATCTCATCCGCAAGCAATACGGCTACGGCTACTCGGTCTTTCTGAACATCAATATCTGCCGTAACAATCTCGACGACGTGCGCCAACTTACTGAAATCGCACACGACTGCGGCATCGCGACCGACTACCACATCAACGAATCGCCCCTCCTCGAACAGGACGAGCACTTCAAACATGCCGCACAGAACGTCACCTACATCACCCCCGACGACTGGCCGGCTGTGGAAGAAACCATTCAGTGGTTGACGGAGAAGCAGGATTCGGGCTATAAAATGGTCAATTCGAATACTCGGCTGTGGCAGATGGTCAGCTTCATGAAAGGCAACCATTTCCCGTGGAATTGCCGCGCCGGGCAAAATTCGATGATCATCCGCGTCGACGGTACGCTTGCGCCCTGTTTCCCCATGTACAGCGCAAGCTACAACTGGGGCGTTGTCGGTGATCATAAGTTCGACACGAAACAGCTCGATCACCAGAAAGAAAGCTGTCAGACTCACTGTTTTTCGACGCTGAATCACATTCTCGGCTGGTGTTACAACGATCAGCGAGTGATTAAGTACTTCTTCAAACAGCTCGCCCACGGCTTTCAAGGTATGAAGGGCCAGATGTAACAGGCTGCGGAAATATTCTTTCCGGAGGAAGACGCGCTTGACCCGCGGCGATTCCAGACTCGGGCCCCGCTCCGCAACCTAGATGTGAGTGACATTTTCCCCGGATGTTCAGGCGGATCTGTTTGTCGCTTCTGTCCTGAAGATACTAATTCCACTGGTTGCAACCACTTCTCGCAACCACCGATCGAAACCAAGGAGAATTCGATGCCGGTAATCGAGGAAGTCGTCCAAAAGGACTTTGAAGTTGAGATACAGGCACGCATTGACGCGGAGCGGTCGCGTCTGCGCGCCGAGGCTGGCCTGGCTCGTATGCGCGAGTTCAAAAAGCCGGTGGAGCGTACCTTTACCGGCGCCGAACGCGACTACGTCACCATACTCTTCGGAGGCCTCACCTGGAAGCACGAGGAGATGATCAAGGCGGTCTTCCATGGCAGCGGCTACCGTTGCGAGAACATCCCCACTCCCGTCGTCGCCGACTTCCAGGCCGGCAAAGAGTTCGGCAACAACGGACAGTGCAATCCTACTTACTTCACCGTCGGCAACCTTGTCCGCTACCTGCAAAGCCTCGAAGCCCAGGGCCTCACCCGCAAACAGATCATCGATAACTACGTCTTCTTCACAGCCGGTTCCTGCGGCCCCTGCCGCTTCGGCATGTATGAAGCCGAGTATCGCTTCGCGCTGCAAAATGCGGGCTTCGACGGCTTCCGCGTGCTGCTCTTCCAGCAGACCGACGGCATCAAGGCCGCCAGCGGCGAGCCTGGCCTCAAGTTCTCCGTCGACTTCGGCATGGGCATGTTGAACGCCCTCAATCTCGGCGATGTCATCAACGAGCTCGTCTACCAGATCCGTCCCTTCGAGGTCGCCAAGGGCGAAACCGACCAGGTCATCCAGAGCGCCGTCAAAACCCTCACCGACACACTGCGCGGACGCAAACGCTGGCACATCCTGGAAGCCGCTCCAAAGTGGGCGCGCCCCTACATCGAAAAGAACAAGAAGATTGAAGGCATCGGCTGCACTCTTGGCAAGATCGCCCACAATGTCTATGGCAAGGAGTATGTCGACGCGCTCCATGCCTGCCGCGATCGCATCGACGCTATCGAAGTCGATCGCCTGCGCGTCAAACCCGTCATCAAGATCACCGGCGAGTTCTGGGCGCAGACCACAGAAGGCGATGGCAACTTCAATATGTTCGCCTTCCTCGAGCGCGAAGGCGCGCAAGTCCTCGTCGAGCCTATCGCTACCTGGATCGCCTACATGATGTTTGTGGCCAAGGAAGGCGCCAAGGCTCGTGCCGACGCCGAGGCTCCTTATAAAGATCCAAAGTGGTACGAGATCAAGAAGCGCCTCGCCAATGAACTCAAGCTCTTCAAGAAGACCGGCGGTTTAAGCGCCGGCAGCGCGATGTGGACTTACTTCTATCACCGCACCATCCACCACATGGGCAACACTGCGCACCACCTGATCCCCCAGAAGGAACTCGCGCGCCTCGCGCATCCCTTCTACCATCAGTTGGCTCGCGGCGGCGAAGGTCATATGGAAGTCGGCAAGAACGTCTACTACACCGTTAACCATCTCTGCCACATGGTGCTCGCTCTCAAGCCCTTCGGCTGCATGCCTTCGACCCAGTCCGACGGCGTCCAGTCCCGCGTTGTCAACAAGTTCAAGGACATGATCTTCCTTCCCATCGAGACCTCAGGGGAAGGCGAGATCAATGCTCACAGCCGCGTGCAGATGGCCCTCGCCGAAGCCAAGGCCAAGGCCCGCGCCGAGTTCGATGGCGTCCTCGCTCAAACCGGCAAGACTCTGGACGATCTGCGGGAATACGTCGAGGCGCATCCCGAGCTCAAGCACGCGCTCTACAAGGTGCCGCATCGCGAAGGCGTCGCGGGCACAGCAGCCCAGTTCGCCGCCCACGTCAGCGACCTCATGAATCGCGACCGCAAATATCATTCGCGTTCCGCCAAAACCCAGGCTGCCTAGCGAGTTGCCG
>Ga0302326_10025913_pt1 | contig 11875 bp, 13 predicted proteins | sample Palsa_T0_3_FD_202264 | JGI IMG/M metagenome (GOLD analysis project Ga0302326, IMG submission 202264) | Peat permafrost microbial communities from Stordalen Mire near Abisko, Sweden - Palsa_T0_3 | ecosystem: Environmental > Terrestrial > Soil > Palsa > Peat permafrost | place: Sweden: Abisko... | reverse complement strand
TCAGCGACCGCGAAAGCGGCCGCGCCCTGGCCCAAGTTCATGGCGAGGGTCGCAATGTACAATCCCCCTGCGCCCAAGTCGCCGACGAATCCGAGAATGTCGAGGATGTCGCCGCCATTCGCTTTGTAGATGTGGCCCTGCATCATCAGGCCGAGGACGAACAGGGTTCCGATGGAGACGAGGAGCAGAGCGCCCCGAATCCAGCGCCTCTGAATGATGTGGCCCGCGCCGGGCATCAGCCAGCCCACCGCAGGCGCGATTACGGCCATCATGCTGGCGGCGGGCTGCGCCGGTTCGGCTGCCTTGGTCTTGGCTGTAGTTTGATTTGCCATCAGATAATTACGATCTCGCGTTGAATGTTGCCGGTGACTTCGGCTGACCCGGGCCGGACCAGCATGTTGACCTCGCTCCGCACGCCGAATTCCGGCAAATAAATTCCGGGCTCGATGGAGAAGCAAGAATTGGGAAGAATCTGACGCTCATCGTGAATTTCCAGGTCGTCCATGTTGGCTCCGTTCGAATGCACGTCGGTGCCGATGGAGTGTCCGGTACGGTGAATGAAATAATCGCCGTAACCTTTCTGCTTGATGTGGTTGCGAGTGGCGCGATCCACTTCCCATCCAGCGATGTGACGCCCGGAGTTGATCGCATCGGTCACAGTTTTCACCCCGGCATCGCGCGCATCGCGCACAATCTCGAACACCTCGCGCATGCGATCCGACGGCGCTTTGCCGACAAATCCCATCCAGGTGATGTCGTAGTACACCGCTCCGGGAACGTCCTTCTTTCCCCACACGTCGAGCAGCACCAGATCGCCCTCACGGACGGGAACCGGATGATCGGCGCGCGGCTCGTAGTGCGGATTGCCGGCGTTGGCATTGACGGCGACGATTGGCGGATCGTCGGTCAGCAGGTTTTCGCGGCGAAACGCTTCCATGAACCAGTTTTGGATTTCGTGCTCTGTGGTGCCACCGTTGCGGGCCCGGTGCCCGATTTCCGGGAAGGCAGCGGCCACGATTGAATCGACGCTGTCGCGGGCGGCAAAATGGGTCTTGATCTGTTCTTCGCTCCAGGTGGCTTCAAACTGTGCGATCAGGTCGGCGGAGCTGACGATGTTCTTTCCCAAACCGCGTAGCAAATCGACGGTCCCGGCATCGACCAGGGAAATGGTGAAGACGATGTTGTTGGGCGAATACTGCATGGCGATATCGCGGCAAGGAGCAAGGATCGACTTCAAGCTGTCGAATAGTTCCTGCCATCCGGAATACTGGCGCTTGCTTCCGGGCAGGGAATCGAGGTGGCCAGCCTCGATCTTGTGGACCAGCTTCGCCGGTTCGCCCTGCGCCGGCACCAGATAGAACCAGCGCCGCGTCACCATCAGACCCGCGGGCAAGCCGAGTACACGATAGGCGATGGGATCCCGATGATGGTGGTCGTAGAACAGCCACGCGTCAATATTGCGTTCGCGCAGCGCAGATTGGATGGCAGCGAGGTCCATGGGCAAACTTCTATTGTAAACAATGGGGGGGATTTGGGCGAATCGGATAAGACTCCACACGCCAACGCACATCCCGATCGCAAGCGCCGATACCTCTACGACTCGGAGGGCAACGATGCGCTCGAACAGCGATGGACGCGACTTTCTCCACCAGACGCTCTTTCCTGTTTGCACTCGGGAGGCGCAATTCGTATTCACCTGCCGAGTGATCGATTCGGGCAAAGTCAGTAAATTTGCCGACCATACCGACGCGAAAAAAAAACAGGGGGCTCTCCGCACCTCTCTGCGCGAGAAAAAACTCAAATTCTTGACAGAAAAGGTTAACTTTCTTAAGCCAGCACAATCCCAGGCGATTGCCTCATGCCCACACAGCAAGTTCCGGAGGGCCGACTTCTGGCCCCGAACAACTCAGGCTGTCGACGGCTTTTGATGTTCAATTTAGCTGCGCGGGGGAATCTGCTCTCGCAACGCATTGGGGACGATTTTCGGAAGCCCGTCCGAAGTTCATCGTGTATGGTGGCGCTAAGGAGCAATCTCGATGGACCCGGACATTCTTGTCGGATTCTTCATCGGTCTGATCATCTGGTTTCTTGTGCGTTATCTGGCTGGCGGCATTTACACCGTCGATCAGAACCAACGTGCGGTGAAGACCGATTTCGGACGGGCGGACCGTATCCCCGGAGCGACCACCCTGGACGATCCCATTTCAGCCGGCCTCGACGTCGACGAGAAACAGCGCTATCGGTATCCCCAAGTCCGCGTGATCATGCCGGGCGGTCCTTATTTCAAGTGGCCGTGGCAAAAAATATACAAAGTCTCAATCGCAACCCAGACCGTGAACATGGCTTTCGATCCGGACGCGCCCGGCGCCAATCAATCGGGCACGATCGTCGACGCTGTCACGAAGGATCAGCTCAATACCGGATTAACCGGCCAGATCCGATACCACATCTCCGAACGGAATCTTTACGCGAATCTCTTCGGGGTCAAGCGCCCGATCTCTCACGTGATGGGCTATTTCGTTGCGGTGCTGCGCGAGCGGATTGCCACCTTTGAAGCGCCCGCCGTTCCCGGCACTCCCGAGGGTGGAAGCGGCGGCATTTCCATTAATGATCTACGCAAGAATCTGCGGGACCTGAACGAACACATGGACCGCGAGTGCAGTTCCTCGGAGGCGCGCTATGGCATCGTACTCGACGCCTCGCTGATCACCGGCATCGATCCGCCACCGGAAGTCGAGTCGGCGCTGGCGGCGATCAATACCGCGCACAATATGGTGTCGTCCGACGTGAGTCTGGCGCAGGCCACGGCGGACCAGCGCATCGAACAATCCAAACGCGCGGCCGAGATCGAAACTCTGAAAGCCGAAGCCGAAGTGCAGCCGCTCGTGTCTTTGGCAAGTCAGCTGTCCGACTTAAAGGGCACGGGTGAAGGGGCTTTGCGAGCCTACGTGCGCAACGTGCGCCTCGGCCTTTTTGGCAATGCCCAGCAAGTTGTTCTGGAGACCAAGCCATGAATCTGCTCATCGCGGCGGTGGCAACGTTTGCGGCGTGCTTCGTTCTGGTGCCGGCGGTTTTCTGGCTCCTGCGTTTCTTCGGCGTTTACGCGATTGTGGAGGAGCGCACCTGCAACGTGTATGTCTTGTTCGGCAAAGTGGTTGCGATTCTCGATGAACCCGGATTGCACATTCTGCTGTTCAAGCTTGGACTACAGGCACCCATCGTGAGCTGGCTGGGCCGGCTCTATGTACTGGATATGCGGATCGACCAGCAATACCTGCGCAGCCAGCCGGTGAACTCCGAAGAAGGCGCGCCGATGGGCATCGGCATCTGGTACGAGATGTTCATCAGCGATCCCGTTGCCTTCCTCTTCAAGAACGCCGATCCGCGCGGATCGCTGGCCACCAACGTCAGCAATTCCACGGTCCGCTGCCTCAGCAACTTGAAGCTCGCCGACCTGCTGCAGAACCGCCACGCGATGAGCCAGACCGTTCGCGCCGAGGTTTCTCCGCAGTCCCACGAGTGGGGATACAAGCTCGGTTCGGTTTACATCCGCAAGGTCCACTTCCGCGACAGCCAGATGATCAAGCAGATCGAAGAGAAAGTAGTGAACCGGCTGCGCCAGGTGACCTCTGCCATCAAGCAGGACGGTGCCAACCAAGTCAGCATCATAACCAGCACCGCCGAGCGCCAGGCCGCAGTCGAATTCGCCAAGGCAGCCGCGATGCGTCCGCGTATTGTGGGGGAGGCGCTGAACAAAGTCGCGGCCGATCCGGACGTCGAAGCCGCGATGTTTGAGATTCTCGAGATTCAGAAGATCGTCGAGAGCAAGGCCCGTATCACCCTGATTCCTGAGAAGGGCGGGATTCTGCCCGAACTTCTGGCGTCCACCTCGCGATCTCCGGACTTACTGTCGCGCGGCACTAATTAACGAGAATTGCATTAGACGTGTGGTCTGGCAAGCTCGTTCGTGAATACGCAGCACAGGTGTGGCACGGTGTGCTTGGCATCAAACATCGCGGTTTCGCGCAGCAGCCCGCCCAATCCCTTCTGCACCATGTCATCTCCGTTCGCGAGAACCGAATCGGATAGCTTCGTGATCTCGGGAAAGAACAGTTTTGCTCGCGCTCCGCGAATCAGCGCCACGCTCGCGGCGCGGCGGCGCCAGCGGTTCGGCGACTTTGCCCAATGAACGACCGCCTCGACCGCGAATTTCCGATGCAGTGCTTCCATCGGTGTGCCGCCCTTCCTAAGCGCTAACTCAGGATGCTTGAACTAGGATTTCATATTGCTCGTACAGTACGGCGACGCTTACACTGGTGTTTCTATTTCCGGAGCGCACTTGACGATTTACCACGCATTGCTGGCATTCACTCTGGCGGCCGGGCTCTTGACGATCACTCCGGGGCTCGACACCGCCCTGGTGCTGCGGACCGCGGCTGTGGAAGGATCACGGCGAGCGATGCTAGCTGGAATCGGTATCTGCTGTGGCTGTTTGACGTGGGGACTTGCCGCGTCCGTTGGCCTGGGCACTTTGCTCGCGGTCTCGCAGGTTGCCTACAGGGCACTCCGCATGGCGGGCGCTAGTTATCTGATCTTTCTGGGCACGAAGATGCTACTGCGCAAGTACCGGTCGGCGTCCGCGATAGACGACGCTTTGTCGTCGCCAGTATTTGCAGGTGCTGTCAGCGCAAGTGCGCCAGGGTGGTTTGTTCGCGGGCTCCTAACAAACCTTCTCAACCCGAAAGTGGGTGTTTTCTACATCACATTCCTGCCGCAGTTCATTCCCGCCGGAGTCTCTGTGATTCCGTTCAGTATGTTGCTTGCGACCCTTCACGCGATTGAGGGTATCCTATGGTTTTGCCTGCTTACCCTGGCAACGCGTCCGCTTTCGCGCTGGCTCCGTCGGCCGCCCGTTGCCCAAACGCTCGACCGAGTCATGGGCACGGTGTTCGTCGGGTTCGGACTCGGGCTCGTGCTTGATAACCGACGTTGACGCCGCTTGAAAATCCGTCTACGGAGATGCGGCTTCGCTCTGTCACCTTCTTGCTCCGGACTACGCACCCCTCAGAGGATCGGGTGGGGAGATGGACGGGCCGGTTCGTGCGGTGATTTATGTGGGGTCAAGCGCCAGAATCCGTTTTCTTACTGCCGGTGGCAGGGTCTCGCATGCGGTGCGCAAGACTAGACGTGGGGCGTGCCCGCGGATCTTCATCAGGTGCGGCACGGTACGCTTGGCATCAAACTTCGCAGTTTCGCGCAGCAGCCAACCCAATCCCTTCTGCACCATGTCGTCTTCGTCCGCGAGAAGCGAATCGGATAGTTTCGTGATCTCGGGAAAGAACATCTTTGCTCGCGCTCCGCGAATCAGCGCCACGCACGCGGCGCGGCGGCGCCAGCGGTTCGGCGACTTTGCCCAGCGAACGACCGCTTCTGTCCGTGCCGGTTTCGCCGCGACCATCGGTGCTATCAAGTAGTGCACCAGCGCATCGTGGTCGGCCCAACTGCTGATGCGGTCGAGCCAGGATTCGAAGCGCTTGAACTCGCTGTCGCCGAATTCGCCATCGAGTTTTTCCAGCAGGAAGACGGCGGCAACCTTCTCTTCCAGCACCGAGCCAGAAAAAAGATGGTCGGCAACCCCGACCAGGAAGTCGATTCCTCGTTCTCTCTTTACTTCCCGCCGTACACGGACTGCGGCGCGGCGCAGGTCCGCCGCATACCATCCATGAGATTGGATTGCGTCTTTGAAGAACCACTGCACCCCGGCTGCATGTTTGGCCGATCCGCCGGTTTTCAGCGCGCGGCGGATGTGTTTGGCCGCCTCTGCCGGCGTGAACCTGGCCAGCGCCGCCGCCGGCCGAATCGTCGAATGCCGAGGCATGATGTTCTATTTTGCCGCAACCGCAGCGACTCTGAAATATCTGTCATAGACCCATAGCAGTGCCGTCGTAACCACGCCCACGGCGGTCACGGTCCACCAGATGCGCTCCGGCTGGTGCGCGATTTCTCCGAAGTGATGCATGAGCGTCCCGCCGAACCATCCGCCGATCAAGGAGCCGATGCCGATCGGCAGGAAGGCAAAGCCCATATAGGTGCCCTGCTGTCCCGGAGGCGCGAGCAGCGCGATGTATTCGTAGTAGCGCGGCTGCTGGGTGATCTCGCCGAGCGCGAGGACAAATATCGAGAGGATCGCTCCCCAAATTGTCGGCCGGAAGACCAGGATTAACCATGCCAGCGACGTGATCAGAGTGCCCAGGATGACGGCCTGAAACGCCGGTATCTTGCGGGTCAGGAAATTCACCGCCAGGGTGAGACAGATCACGGTCACTCCATCGGTAACCAGAATTTTCTCGACATTCGCATGCGGATTGATATAGCCGTGAAGGTAGCCGGGCAGGCTGATGTACTGTTGCCAGAAGACAATCCAGTAGCCGGTGAAGAGCACGAGAAACCACATGAAGCGGCTGATGCCGGCGAGCACCAGCACAAGGAGCCCGGCCCAAATCCACCAGGGCGCTGGGAACCCGGGATCGATCCAGAGGCCGATGCGAAGGAGCAAAGCGATCAGGAGCACGGGCAGAACCAAGCGGTAGTTGCCGACGACGATGCAGAAATTTCGCGCGACCGTCCGAATGGAAGGCGGAGGTGCGTCCCCTGGCCTGCGCGGCTCCCGGAAAAAAAACAGGACCACAAAGAACATGGCGAAGACAAACAGCGCCGCAACCCGGTAAACATTCTCGACCCCCAGATGAGGATGAGCCCATGAGGCGAACAGGGGCCCGGCGGCGCCGCCGATGTTGACCATCGTGTAATAGATCGAATAACCGATGGAGCGAACGTTCTCCTTGGAAGCGCGGGCCGTAGTGCCGACCACGCAAGGCTTCACCAGTGCGATACCGAGTGCGGGGAGGACGAGAATGAAGCCGACAAACAAACTGAGCGGCACGGCGTTGCGCACCGGCGCAAGCCAGGACGCTCCGATGGAGCCAATCAGGAAATAGGCGGCGGCAAGGATGAGATATGCCATCGAAAGAGCCCGCCGGAAACCCAGTCGGTCTGCGGCGGCCCCGCCGAAGATGGCGAGGAACCATACCATGCCGCCGAAGATGCCGGTCAGCGTTCCAGTCTGCTGGGCGGAGAAATTCAGCCGCTCTTGCAAGTAGAGGGCAAGGGAAGAGAAAGCGCCGTAGTAGGAAAGGCGCTCGAAGATCTCGCTGATGTTGGCGACCCAGAAGGGACGCTCGAAACCGGTGCGAATCTCCTCGAAGCGTTCGGAAAAGCTCAAGAGTGGCTCCCTGATGACTCGATTCACCGGTTGCGCCAGCCAGACAGCCGGCGAGACGGCGCTATATTCCAATCCGTCTGCGTACTTCTTCGGCCGCTAGTCCGGAGACGCGAATCAGTTTTCCGCGGCTGGTCTGGCCGGAGGCAATGGTAACGGAAGAGCGCGGTACCTGCAAAAGTTTTGCCAAGAATTCGATGCAGGCGTCGTTGGCTTTACCATTGATCGGCGGGGCGGTGAGAGAAACCTTGAGCGCCCCGTCGAGTATGCCGGTGATCGCGTTTTTCTTGGCGCGGGGATGGATTTTGACGGAGAGGGTGACGCCATCGGGTGAGTTATGAAGGGAAAGCATGATGCGATTTCAACCCCTAGGCAGGCACGGAGAAAATCTAAATCCACGGAAAGCAGTTGGTTTTTCTGCGTCTCCGTGCCTCAGTGGTTAGGTTCTTGTCCTTTCCCCGAAGATCGCAGTACCAACGCGCACGCCAGTCGACCCCTCTTCGATGGCCACTTCGAAATCGTGCGACATGCCCATGGAAAGCTGGTCCATTCGGATGGCTGGCAGTTTGCGAGCGGCAAGCCGATCGCGCAACTCACGCAGCTTGCGGAAGTAGGGACGCGCACCCTGGGGATCATCGGTAAACGGAGGCACGGTCATCAGTCCGCGGAACACCAGAGCCTCCAGGCGGGGCGCGGCGATCAGCAATGCGTCGAGCGCGGGCGAGTCCGGCGCCACGCCAGTCTTTACCGCTTCGCCGCCGACGTTGATTTCAACGAGAATGTCCAACTTCCTGCCCAGTGTGCGTGCCGCCGCGTCCAGCTTCTCTGCCAGCTTGAGCGAATCCACTGAATCCACGGCGCGAAATAGCTCCGCTGTTTTTGCGGCCTTGTTGGTCTGCAGGTGGCCGATCATGTGCCATTCGGCAGCGTTCAAATCCCGAAGGGCCTCGACCTTGCCGGCAAACTCTTGAACGCGGTTCTCTCCAAATGCTCTGAGCCCGGCGCCGTACGCTTCGTAGATACGCTCCGGCGGCTGCGTCTTGCTGACGGCCATCAAAATAACGTCGTCGCGGTTGCGTCCGGCGCGGCGCGCGGCAGCGGCGATGCGTTCCTGGACGGATGAAATGTTCGCGGGGATGGACATGAGAAGACTAAATCACGGACAAATCCTTCGCGGCACGAAGCACGCGGGACAAGCCTGCCCCGAAGCCAAGCCGAAGTGAATACCCAAGCCACACCATGCTTCACCCAGTCCTCACATAATGGCCGTGGGCGGCGCCGGTTCCTTGGGATCGCCCGCGCTCGAAAGCGGTAACCGGACCATCAAGGCGGCCAGGGCAACCATCACGCCAATCCCCGCGAAATACGATGGATGGTCAAAGATTTGTGGCCGCGCCCAGGCAGGAGCGAACTGCAGGCCAGCCCAGAGCAGTCCGAGAATGGCTTCGCCGGCGATCAGTCCGGAAGCGGTGAGGACTCCAGCATTCTCCACGCGGGCCATTTGCGCCTCGTTGTATCCCCGGCGTTTGGCCAGCCAGTCTCCGAGGGCGCGAAAGACCCCGCCGAGAAAAATAGCGAATGTAGTTTCAAAGGGCAGATACATGCCAACCGCAACCAGCATGGGGCTGCGCACCTGCAGCATGATCATCCCGATGCCCATGAAGATGCCGACCACCACCAGCGGCCAGGGCATGTCGTGACCGACAATTCCCAGGGCTAAAGTGGCCATCAAACCGGCTTGCGGCGCGGAAAGCTGGCGGTCACCGAATCCGATTCCACCCGCTTTGATATTCGCTTCATGCAGCAACATCAAGGGGAAATACATCACGAGGCTGGCGACCACCACGGCAATCAGTTCCACCAGTTGAATCGTGCGCGGTGTGCCACCCAGAATGTAGCCCACCTTGAAGTCCTGCAGCAACTCGCCCGCCACTGCCGCCGAAACACAGACGACCGCGGCTACGCCCAACACTGCCGCCACTCCGGAGATGCCGGAGACCCCGAGCGAAACCATCAGAAGCGCCGCAATGATTAAGGTCGACAGGGTTAAGCCGGAGATCGGATTATTGGAAGAACCAATCATTCCGACCAGGCTGCCGGAGACCGTGGCAAAGAAAAAGCCAACAATGAGCATCACTACCGCGGCTAACACGGCTGGCCAAACCAGCCCGGAAATATGGATGTAGAGAAAGCACATGAGAACGAACATCAGAGCGATCAAACCAAAGACGACCTTCGAGCTCATGTAGCGCTCGGTGCGGGAGAGTTTGGCCTGCTGCTCGGCCGTCTGGCGCAAATCGCTGAAGGCTCTGCCCAAGCCCGCCGTAAGGCTCTCTCGCATTTTGAACAGGGTATAAGCCGCGCCTACCAGCATTCCTCCGACCGCGATGGGACGAACAATAAATCTCCAAACCGCTGTCGCCAAGGTCGCCCAATTGTCGGGAGTGTCGGATGGGAGATATTGTTTAAGCTGCGGGCCCAGAAAAAACATAAGGAGCGGAACCATCAGCCCCCAAGCCAGCACTCCCCCGGAAAACTGGATGGACGCCAGGCGAATCCCAATAATGTAGCCTACCCCCAAATAAGCCGGGCTCACGCTGGGCGCCGAAACCATCGTGGTGCCGCCCGCCGCCACGATGTGCGTGCTTTCTGTCGAACCCAGACGAACTTGGCTGCGACCGAGCTCGCCTACGCCAAAGAAAAAATCTTTGTCGGCGGCAAACAAGCCAAAGCGACCGAGCATAAACACCACGCCGCCCACGCCAATGTTCCAGAAAAGATATTTCGCAGCCTCTGCGCCGCGCTGTCCAGCCTTGTGAATCGCCGCCGCGGCCACCGATTCCGGAAAGGGTAATTCCGGATCTTCCACCATGACCCGCCGCACCAGTGAAACGAAAAGGACACCGAGAACGCTGCCCACGGTCATCAACGCCGTGGATTTCCAGTAGGCGTCGGCCGGACGGAACGACGGCCACGCTTTGGCAATCAGGAATGCGGGAATGGTGAAAATCGCGCCGGCTGCGACCGACTCTCCGATGGAGCCCGCAGTGCGGGCAATGTTTTCTTCGAGCAGCGATCCCTTCCATGCCCGCAGCACCGCCATCGCAATTACGGCGGCGGGATACGTTGCCGCAATCGTGATGCCGGCACGCAGCCCCAGGTAAGCGTTGGCCGCACCCAGGACAACCGTCATAAAAAGTCCCAGCAGCACCGCGCGCAGGGTGAATTCCTTCATCTCCATGCTCTCGGGCACAAAAGGGACGTGTTTCTTGACTCCAGTTCCTGATTCGGGGACTGGGCTGCTCATAGGGGCAATCCTCGTCGGCGTGAGATGAAAGCAATTTCGAGCCGTAACTTGTTCAAAACACTAAACGGCGGCACGTTAGCATGCGGACGGGCTGGATTACAAGTGCGATGCGGGTTCCAGGGGTTCCAGCGGGTTCCATTGGGTTCCAGCCCAAAGGCCAGGATGGCGATTCGATGGTAATTACTGGGGAGGCGTCCCGATTTGGCTTGTGCCCCGCTTAAGGGTTAGAATGAGTCCAATCAGTTGATCGGCCCGAGGTGTAACGTGGAAAAAAATTCCCCAGCGGATCAAGTCTGGTTCCAGAGATACCTTGAATTTCACTGCGACGATTGCGGCGGCGAAACCGGTTTCCGCTCGCGGCGCCGCACCTTCTCCGAACGTTATCTTCTGCCGGTTTTTCTATTGCAGCCGGTGCGCTGCTCGGAATGCTTCCGGCGGGACTATCGTTTGCTGTTCGTGCCGGTGAAAGAGCGGCTTCCCGAGGCGGTCAAGAAGATGGCAACCTCGGCACCGCGAGCCGACCGTAACGTTGCCTAGCGCCCCCGGCCGCCGTTATACTCTATTCCAGTAGGCAATCGCGGAGTCGCCCGCCCAAGGTAAGATCCTGCGGGAACGGAGGCCGCCTTCAGCAGTAGCGGGGATAGAATTCGGGCTAGCCAGGCCAAAGCTGCAGTGGCGCGCCGTTCTATTGCTTCGCGGAGCAGCCAAATCCAGACCAGCCGAGTTCGGGTCGGCCGAGTTGGACTGACCAGATCGCAGAAAGTCTCTTCGCCGTTCCGTTTCCTACGGATTGCCCCATCTCACACCTCGAGTCGGGATTTCGCGTCTTCCGGTTTGCCAGGAATGCCTCCATGCTATACGCCCCATCAGGGGTGGCCTGTGCGCAACTTGCGGCGAGCATCTGTTTTCGCGTTACGCGGTTGCTGGCGCTCCGAGCAAGCTCCGATGCGGGTTGCCGCGGTGTCGAGCTGGTCTTCGCGTTTAACAACCGGCAGATGCAGATGGAGGAAAGGATCGGAGCGGATGACGTTCCGATGGTCGAAGCCGTAGGAAACTAGATATATGTCAGCCAGGAGCGAAAGCGGGGCGGGATCCACAGGCCGACACGCCGCCGGCCTGTTCGCGGCGGTGGCGATCAATCGCGACAGCAACGGCAACGCGCTGCATGCGCCCGTGCTGGTGCTGAATGCGTCCTACGAACCGATCAACGTTTGCGCGGCGCGGCGCGCTCTGGTTCTGGTGCTCAAGGGAGTAGCCATGACGGAAGAAGAGAATGGACACTTCCTGCA
>Ga0302326_10025911_pt1 | contig 11876 bp, 10 predicted proteins | sample Palsa_T0_3_FD_202264 | JGI IMG/M metagenome (GOLD analysis project Ga0302326, IMG submission 202264) | Peat permafrost microbial communities from Stordalen Mire near Abisko, Sweden - Palsa_T0_3 | ecosystem: Environmental > Terrestrial > Soil > Palsa > Peat permafrost | place: Sweden: Abisko... | reverse complement strand
GTTTGCTCGAGCATGACCAACACCACGTTGTCGCGGATCGTGGTCCGGGCCTTCATCGGCCCGCGGCCCGTGTATTCACGCACCAGCCTGACGATTGCGGTCGATATTGCTGCGGGCAGCGTCCGACCAGCCGGGCGCCTCAGTTCGGTCTCGGTCGTCATTGTCGACGTTTTCTCGCCTTTCCCTGGAGTGGTCTAACGCCCGGGAAGAGGGAAAGACGGCGGACCGCCGGAAGCGCAAGATGCGTCCCGCGCGCGTTGGTCGCGCCGAGCAGCATCATCGAGTATGGCAGGTCGAGCACCATCCTCCGAATCGGACTGCCGGCAGATCGCTGCTGGTAGCCTCCATTACTGGTCACCGCGGAGCATGGCGCGCGGAACTGGCGACGGAGAGGACGGGCGGTCGAGGCTTCCTCAGGGGAGCGATCGATCCCTCCACGACAGAGCAACCCACCGCGTGGAGGTGACCCATCGCCGCGAACGAGCTTCACCGCATCGCCCATGTCGTTGCCGACCAGCTCGAGATTGTCGTCGGGGAGCAGGGCACCACGACGACGATCGCGCTCGGCGGCGAGTGGGACCTGGCAACGCAACCCGCGATCCGTCGGGCGATCCAAACCGCATTGGTGCGGTCGCCTGAGTGTGTGGTACTCGATCTCAGCCAGCTGACCTTCATCGACTCAAGTGCCATACACGTCATTCTTGAGCTGCAGAAACGCTGCGCCCGGCAGAACGTCCGTCTCGTGATCGCGCCAGGGTCCCGCGCGGTGCAACGCCCATTCGAGGTACTCGGGCTGACCCGCGCGCTCCCATTCCTGACCGCCGCGCCATGGGGATGAGAACCGCGAACGGCTCGCCGCGCGCCAAACCTAGCCAGAACGACTCTCAGCATGCCGTGTGGGAGCGTGAAATGAGACGGCTCGGCGTGAGCACCCGCCTGTTCGCCGTCGTTCTGGTGGCCGTCGTCGCTCGGATACTCGTTTCCGGTCTGACCGTTACGAGTGGGATAGTCGCCGCGATCACCGCCTCACTCACGCTCGTATCACTGCTCCTGACGCGCTACGGCCACGGCCACGAGCCGTCCTCTCGCCGCTCGAGCTCGACCAACCGGCGATAGCTCAGGTTTGAAGACCCAGCACTAGGTCGACGTCAGTACGGCCGCGTCGCGAAGTGCGCGGGCGTCACGGCTGGGCGGCACGCCGAACATGCGCCGGTACTCGCGGCTGAACTGCGAAGGGCTGTCGTAGCCGACGGCATACCCGACGCCGGTGACATCCCCGGGCTCGGCGAGGAGCCGGGCGCGCGCCTCGTGTAGGCGGATCTCCTTTTGAAACTGGATCGGCGACATCGAGGTCACCGCGCGGAAGTGGCGGTGGAACGACGAGACGCTCATCGTCGCCAGGGCGGCGAGCGCGTCAACGCGCAGCGTCTCGTTGTAGTGGCCGCGGATCCAGCGGATCGCACGGGCGAGATGCGCGAGCCGGCTGTCGGCCAGCCCGATCTGGCGCACGGCCGCCCCCTGCGGACCGGTCAGGAGCCGCCACAGGACCTCGCGCTCGATGCCGGCGGCCAGCGCGGCGACATCCTCGGGCGCATCGAGCAGTGCGAGCAGCCGGCTGATTGCGTCGAGCAAGGACGGTGATGCGTCGCTGACCGCGAGTCCGGCCGGCGTGGCGTCGATCGCGTCAGCTCCGATGCTGGTCGCGGGCGCCGTCTCCAGCAGGAGGGCGGCGAGGACGTGCGCGCGCAGCTCGAGCACGACGGCGAGGAATGGCTCCTCGGCGCTGGCCTGCGTGATGTGTCCGATCAACGGCAAGTCGATCGACACCACGAGGAACTGCCCGGCGCCGTAGGTGAAGCTGCGCCCGTTCAGGGTTGTGTCCTTGACTCCCTGTGCGACCACCGCAAGCGTCGGCTCGGCGATGCCGGACAACGGCTCGGTGATCGTCGGCGAGCAGACGACCGAGACGCCCGGCAACGCCGTGCGCGTCAGGCCGTGACCCGCATGACGGGCGATCGACTCCTTCAGGACGGCCAACGCAGACATGTGCCGAGTGAATCATGCCGGTGCACGATTCGCCGCGACTCGCGAGGATCGTGCAAGAGATGAGCAGCATCGATCTACCACCTGGCACGCTGCCGGTGGTGTCATGCGGCCATGACCTCTCTCGACTCGTACATCACGCTCGGCCGCTCAGGCCTGCGCGTCAGCCCGCTCACCCTCGGAACGATGACGTTCGGCGAGGATTGGGGCTGGGGCGCGAGCCCGGAGTCCTGCGCGGCGATCCTCGCCGAATACCTGGACCGCGGCGGCAACGTCGTGGACACGGCCAACATCTACACCAACGGGCACTCCGAGAAGATCGTCGGCGACTACTTCGCCGCACGGCCTGGCCTGCGGGAACGCGTGGTGCTCAGCACGAAGTTCTTCGCCAACCTCCATCCCGGGGACCCGAACGGTGGTGGCGCTGGCCGCAAGGCGCTGATCGCCCAGCTGGAAGAGTCGTTGCGACGCCTGCAGACCGACTACGTCGATCTGTACTGGCTGCACAACTGGGACCGCGGCGCGCCGATCGAGGAAACGCTGCGCGCGCTGGATGATCTCGTCGCCGCGGGCAAGGTCCGCTACGTCGGGTTGTCCGACGTACCGGCCTGGGTCGTCGCCCAGGCTCAGACGATCGCTCGCTTCCGCGGTTGGGCGCCGGTCGCGGCGCTTCAGCTCGAGTACTCGCTGCTCGAGCGCACGCCCGAAGGCGAGCTGCTGCCGATGGCCGCTGACCTCGGCGTAGGTGTCCTGCCCTGGAGCCCGTTGCGCAGCGGGCAGCTGTCGGGCAAGTATGTCCGCAATAACGGCGCCCCGGCTGACAGTCGCCGCGTCGGCCTCGTCGAGGGCCCGACAGACCGGGATTGGGACGTCATCGAGACGGTCGCGCGCGTCGCGGCCGAGCTCGATGTCGGCTCGGCGGAGGTCGCGCTCGCCTGGGTACGAAGCCGCCCGGCCGTCACGTCGACGCTGATCGGAGCGCGCACGATCGAGCAGCTGCGCTCGAACCTGGCCTCGCTCGAGATCACCCTCGGACCCGAGCACCTCGCCGCTCTCGAAGCGTCCTCAGCGCCATCGCTCGATTTCCCGGCCGCCAACAACGCCGGTCTCGGGCCGATGCTTGGCTTCGGAGGCACGACCGTGGACGGTGTCCAGTTCTCGGCATGGCCGGCGCTGCTCGCGAGCTCAGCCCGGTACTGAGCTCGCGTTCGAGTAGGGTCTGCCGACGGTGGGACACACCGCTCGTTGCGCGGGAGGTTGCACGATGGTGGGGGCCAGGGTTCGATGGGGTGTGCGTACAGCGACGCTGGCGATGATCGCGTGCGGGTGCTGCTGGGTTGCCTGCGCATCCCCGTGGACCGCTGATGCCGCGGCCGCGAGCGGCCCGTTGGCGTGGTCGGCGCCGCTGCTGATCGATCACGCGACCGTGCCCGCCAAGCCGGCGGTGCTGTTCGGGTTGTCGTGTCCGGGCAGCGGTCTGTGCGTCGGCGTCGGAGCTCGCGGCCAGGTGCAATCCTCGCTTGATCCGGGCTCCGCACAGGCTTGGCACGGCGCGACGATCGACTCGGGCGCCGCGCTTGAGAGCGTGTCGTGTCCGTCGACGACGTTGTGCGTCGCGGTGAGCTCAGGCGGCGACCTGCTCAGTTCCGTCGCTCCGATCGCCGGGACGTGGAGCACACCCAGCAAAGTGTTCTCTCAGCCCGGCGCGGGGCTGGGCGGCGTCGCGTGCGCAACTGCGTCGCTGTGCGTGGCGGTTGACGGCACCAGCCAGATCGCCACCTCGACCGACCCGGCGAGCGGGGTCTGGTCAGTCACCACCGTGCCGGGCGCGCATCAGCTCGATTCAGTGGCGTGTCCGTCGCTATCGCTGTGCGTGATCGCGGACTTCGATGGCGCGGTGCTGACGGCGACGAACCCGGTCGCCGGAGCGCCTGCGTACACGAGCACCGATCTGAGCGGCGATGTCAAGTCACCCGAGGAGCTGTTCACGCTGTTGTCGGTCTCGTGCGGATCGGCCACGGAGTGCGTGGCGAGCGATGACAACGGGGACCTGCTCGCGACCAATGATCCCGCGGGCGGCGCGTCGGCATGGGACGCGGCCCACGTCGATGGCGTCAACGTGCTCGACTCGGTCTCCTGCGTGGCGAGCGGGCTCTGCGTCGCCGTCGACGGCGTCGGCAACGTGTTCGCCTCGACCGCCCCCGACGGCACGAAGCAATCCTGGACAGCGACCGACAACGTCGAGCCCAGTGGCTTTGACGCGGTCGTCTGTCAATCGGCGACGCTGTGCCTGGCCAGCGCAGTTGACGGCACCCTCGCGGTGTCGCCCGACCCGAGCGCGGCCGCGCCGACGTGGTCACACACCGCGCGACTCGGCTCCGGATCGACGCAACATCCGGCGCTCGTTGCGATCTCGTGCCCGGGTGCGTCGTCATGCGTCGCGCTGGACGGCGCCGGCAACCTGCTGAGTACCACGCGACCCGCCGGCGGCGCGGCCAACTGGCGCTCGACGGCGCTCAATCCAGGCCTCGGCGCCGCCCATTCGATCAGTTGCGTCGCCGGCGGGTCGTGCGTCGCGATCGGTCCGCAGAGCCATGTCGCGGTCGGCGCCGCGCACGGGGGAGCGGCCTGGAAGCTGACAAACCTCAACCTGTTCTCGATTGACGACAACGGCGTCGACTCGCCCGATTCGCTCGGTTCGATCAGCTGCGCCTCGCGGACGCTGTGCGTGGCCACCGATTTCTCCGATGGGGTCGGCAGCGCCGGCCTGTTGGAGATCTCACGCGATCCCGCCGCCGGATCCTGGGGTCAGGCGTCGCTGGGGAGTCCCGACTTCGATTATTTCACCGCGATCTCGTGCCCGTCGAACCGGCTGTGTGTGGCGGGTGACGGCCAGGGAGACAGGTTCGCGGTGTCGACCAGCGCCGGCCGCGACTGGCGCTTTGTCAACGCTGGTCACGGCGAGGGAGTCACCGGCGTGTCGTGCCCGACCAGCTCGTTCTGTGCGGCCGTCGACCAGAGCGGCGACGTACTGACCACGGCCGATCCGAGCGGGGGACGCAAGGCCTGGCGTCTCGTCAGGATCGAGCACCGATCATTGACGGCGATCGCCTGCGCGTCACGGTCGCTGTGCGTGGCGATTGACCGGCGAGACCGGGTGTTCGTCTCAGCTGACCCAGGCGGCGCAGCGAGTTCGTGGAAGTCCGCGGCGCTCGGTTCCGGCTTGACGGGCGTCACGTGCCCGTCCTCGAGGCTGTGCGTGATCACGACCAACGACGGCTCGGTCCGGCTCGGTCGACTGCGGTCGTAAGCCGTGCGCCGGGGCCCCGGGCGGTATCCTCGCGGCGCGGCCGAGCTCATCGCTCGTCGTCGCTCAGGGGACAAACGGGACAGTGGAGGAGCATGAGGATGAGACGAAGGTCCTTCGTGGGGTCGGGCCTTGTGTGCATGGCGTTCGGATTCGCCGGCGTGACCGGCGCCGGCGCGCACATGCAGGCAACTGGCGTGGCGGCGGGATCGGCGAAGCCGTTGCCCGATGTGACCGTGCTGATCGGACGTGCGACATCGCGCGTCCGAGCGACCGACAAGCCGCAGTTCGCGCGCGATGTCCTGTACGAGGCCGACGGGAGCACTCGCGGCGGCAAGCCCGTCTCCTCGGCTGCCGGCATCGTCAGTTGGCGGTTCGTGTTCCTGGGCACGCCCGGCTCGAAGTTCGCGTCCGCGACCTTGACCTATGGCCCGGCTCCGAAGGGGTTCGGGAAGGTGATCGGCGTCAAGCAGCCGTTCCTGGAGGACGTGCCGATCCCGCGGGCGCCGACGATGACGCTGGCGCAAGCCGTCGCGCGTTTGCGCAAGGCGGGGTATCGGCAGGGGTTCAGCGCCGTGACGCTGCGCAACCCCCTGGGGCCCAAACGGTCGAACCCGCTGTACATCTTCACCGTCTCTCCGAAGTTCGTCGCGGTCAACACGGTCACCAGGAAGGTCTCGGTCCTGAGCTGACCTCGATGTCCGCAACCGGCGACGCGCACGTCTCGGCGGTCCTTCACTGGTGGACCGCCGAGGCCCGCGAACTGCCGTGGCGCCAGACGCGTGACGTCTACGCTGTCTGGGTCTCCGAGGTCATGCTGATCCAGACCCAGGTGGAGCGCGTCGAGCCCGCGTGGCGGGCGTGGATCGACCGGTGGCCGACCATCACGCAGCTGGCGGCGGCATCACTGGCCGACGTGCTCGCGCAGTGGCAGGGGCTCGGATATCCGCGGCGCGCCCGTGATCTACACCGCTCCGCTCGGATCGTCGCCCGCTCCGGCTGGCCCGAAGACCTGACTGCGTTGCCCGGGGTCGGTGCCTATGTTGACGCGGCGATCCGGTGCTTCGCACTCGAGCAGGCCGTACTCCCGATCGACGTCAACGTCCGGCGGGTGCTGCGCCGGCGCTTCCCGGGCGGCGTCGACAGCTCCGGCGATCCGTGGCGCACCGGCCAGGCGTTGATGGAGTTCGGTCAGCGGATCTGCACGGCCCGTCCGCGTTGCGGCGAGTGCCCGGTGAACGACGGCTGCGCCGGCGTCGACGCCGATCCGAAGCGGGCGTCCCCGCGCGCGGCACGACGGTTCGAGGGCAGTCTCAGGCAGCGCCGCGGGCAGCTGCTGCGTCAGGTGCTCGCCGACGGTGCCGTGCTGGCCGATGACGCTGACCCCGACGCGGCGGCGGGACTTGCCGACGATGGTCTGGTGGTCGTCTCTGACGGCTGGCTGCGCGCCCCGCAGTGAGCTCGTCGTCGCGCTACCGCCAGTCGACCCGCTGAAACATCGCTCGCAGCTTCTCGCCGTGGGCGGGGTGGAGCGCAGACACCCACGCGATCCGGCCCCGGATGTGCGCCTCGAAGTCGAGCACCGCATCGCGGTTCTGCGCCTGCGGTCCGTCCCGGGCGGCGTTGTGCAACAGCGCCCGCAGCCGGTCGTACTCGATCCGCGGCACGTTGGGGTGGTCGTTGACGACGATCCCGCAGACCGTCTGGCGTGAGCCGCGGGTCCGCAGCGCGGTCTTGTCGAGATTGATCGCGAAGCCTTCGTCGCGGGCGATCTCGGCCACCAGCGCCTCGATCCCACGGCGGCCTCGCCGCAGGCGCCCGGAGCCTGAGAAGGTGAGGTCGTCGGCGTAGCGTGAGTAGCTGAGCTCGAGCGAGCGGGCGAGCCCCGCCAGCCGGCGGTCGAGGCCGAACGCGGCCAGGTTCGCCAGCGCGGGCGAGCTGGGAGCGCCCTGGGGGAGGTGGGGGGTGGCGAGCCTGCGCCCGAGCCCGAAGTGCGAACCGTCGCGGCGGGCATCCTCGCCGGCGCTGCGCGACACGATCTCCCAGACGGTTCGGGGCACGACGTTCGTACACAGCCCCGTCAGCACGTGGGCGATCGACGGCACGTAACCGATCGTGCGAAACGTCCCGTACACCCGGCCCGCCGAGATCGAGGCGAAGAAGTCACGCAGGTCGAGCGCGAGCAGGACCGGCCGGCCGACGTGGCGGCCGGCGTGGCTGATCACCGAGCGACCGCGAGTGAAGCCATGCGCGCTGGGATGGCCCGGGACGTGATCGAGGATCTCGCGCAGCACCCAGCGCTGGATCTCCTTGAGCCGTGCCTTCGGCGCTTCGATCACCCGGGGCGGACCAGCGCGGCGCGGCACGCTGCGGTACCGGTAGTTGCGAAGCGGTTCGTCGGCGACCGTGCGCTCGAGCCCGCGGACATCGGCCAGCCACGCCAACTGGCCGGGAGACAGCTCCAGCAGATCGGCCAGCGCCGGCACCGATTCGATCACGGCGACCGGCCAGTCGTGCGCGAGCGGAGGTCGCCGCTGCGGCGAGCGCGCGGGCAGCGGGACCGCGAGCCGGATCAGCTGGGGCGGCTGCGGCTGACCGTCGTCGCCGCGTTGAACGAGGAACGACTCGATCAGCGCGGTCAGTCGCGCGGGCTCGTCAGCGGGCGGCGAGCGATGCACCGCGGTGACGGTCATTGCCAGCGCCGTGATCCAACTCGGCCAGCGATCAAGGCATCCCGCTCCGCGCTCGCTCAAGCCCTCGACGGTCCAGGGGCCGTCGAGGAACGCGCCGGTGAGCTCACGGGCGATCAGGATGCGATCAGGCAGCTCGTACATATCGGTGACGGGTGATCGCGGCGCCGCCCGCGACTGCGCTCTGTCGTGCGTGCCCGGCGGTGCCTCCAAACGGATGCACTCAAAGGGCTCGCGATGCACTGGATCTGGTGATCGACGGTCCCCGGGGTTACCCCGGAGAGGGTGACGCACCCGAAGGGCGCGCCCGCCCGGCTCGTGGTGCGGCGCCGCGGAGCACAACCTACCGCGGCGCGCTCCGTATCGTTGTCCGCGATGGCCATCGAGGGAACCGCCAGCGTCGTGATCGCCGCGCCGATTGAACAGGTCTACGCGCTTGCGGCCGACGTCGAGGCCGCGCCGCGGTGGCAGCCGCAATTCAAGCACGCAGAAGTGCTTGAGCGCGACGCGAACGGCGATCAGACCCTGGTGCGGATGATCACCGACGGCAGGGTGCGTGACCTCAAGTCCGACATGCGGTTCAGCTACGAGGCGCCGACGGGCCTGCGTTGGCATCAGGTCAAGGGCGATCTGAAATCGATCGACGGCTCGTGGACATTCGAGGACCGCGGCGACGGAACGACCCGCGCCACGTACGAGATGACCATCGATCTCGGCCGGATTCTCGGGTCCGTGTTCCGCGGGCCGATCGTCGGGATCCTGCGGGCTCAGCTGATCGAGATGATGCCCGGCAAGCTCAAGCGCGAGATCGAGGGCTGATGGAGATCGGGTCGCGTGGCTTGTTGAGAAAATGGCAGCCGACAGCGACCATCGGCTGACACGGCGGTTCAACGTCAGGGTTCCGCTGCGGGACGGGGTCACGCTGGCGGCCGATCTGACGTTGCCGGCCAAATTGCCGGCGCCGGCGGTCGTGTGCCGGACGCCATACGGGCGATCCAACGAGCGGCAGGTGAGGTTCGGGGACCGGTTCGCGCGGGCCGGATACGTAGCGGTCTGGGTCGACGTGCGCGGCCGGGGCGATTCGGACGGGGCGTTCGAGCCCTACCGCAACGACGGGATCGATGGCTACGACGTGATCCAGTGGGCGGCGCAACAGTCGTGGTGCGACGGCGAGGTCGCCACCTGGGGTGGCAGCTACGGCGGCCGGATCCAGTGGCTGGCCGCGCTGCAGCGGCCGCCGGCCCTCAAAGCGATGATCGTCGAGGTGGCGCCGTCGGATCCGTTCGTGGAGGACCCGACCGGCGTACCGGGGCCGATGCGGATCAACTGGCACCGGCTGACCGATGGGCGGATGCCGCAGTACACCGAGGCGGTCGATTGGATGGAGGTCTACCACCACCGGCCGCTGCGCGACCTTGACCGCGCCGCGGGATTCGAGTCCGAGCGCTGGGCCAGCGAGGTCGGGCACGACGCCGGCGACGACGCCTACTGGGAGCCGCTGCGCTATCAGCATCGGATCGCCGAGATCAAGCTGCCGGTTCTGCACATCTCCGGCTGGTACGACGACGAGGAGATCGGCACTCCGGCGAACTTCGCGGCGATGACCGCCGCCGGACGTGCCGGTCAGCGCCTGCTGATGGGGCCGTGGGGTCACCGGGTGAACTCGTCGCGGACGCTGGGCGAAGTCGACTTCGGCCCCGACGCGTTGATCGATCTCGACCGCGTGCTGGTCGGATTTCTCGACGAGCACGTGCGGGGAAGGCCATCGGCACGCCCCGAGTCGCCCGTTCGGATCTTCCTGATGGGCGCCGGCGAGTGGCGCGACCTCAGCAGGTGGCCACCACCCGGGGCGGCGACGTTGGCCCTGCACCTCGACAGCGGTGGCCATGCCAACTCCCGGTTCGGCGACGGTCGCCTGCGAGCCGGGGGCCCGCCGCCGGCGGACGCGCCGGCCGATCACTGGCTGCACGACCCCGACCGGCCGGTGCCGTTCATCACCGAGTCGTCCTCAGCGCAGATCGGCGGTCCCGACGACTACGCGGGCGTTCAGACGCGCGGCGACGTGCTCGTCTACACGGGCGAGCCGCTGACCGAGCCGCTGGACGTGATCGGCCCGGTGCGGTTGGTCGCCCACGTCGCCACCAGTGCGGCCGACACCGACATCTGCGCGATGTTGCTGGACGTGCACCCGAACGGGTTCGCCCAGCGCCTGTGCGACGGCGTCGTGCGCCTCAGCCGCCGCAGCGGCCCCGAAAGTCCAGCGGCGGTCGTCGCCGAGGCGGTCTACGAGGTCGAGGTCGAGCTGTGGGACACGGCGCAGCGATTTCTGCCCGGCCACCGGATCGGTCTGCAGGTCGCCTCGTCGGCTCACCCCAAGTACGCGGTCAACCTCGGCACCGAGGGCGACCAGACGATCCAGCTGGATGGGGTGACGGCGCGCAATCAACTGTTCCATGACCACGCGCGGCCGTCGCGGCTGCTGTTGAGCGTCGTCGGCTGAGGCGCGCCGCCGGCGATCGCCGCGGACCGGCGCTGGGAAACCGCACGGTTCTTGACAAGCGGGCGGCCGGTGCACGACGCTCACGCGATGGCAAAACAGAGCAACGGCGGCGACGTCCCGCAGGGCGGCAATCCGTCCCTCGTCGACAGCCTCGAGGAGTACCTGAAGGACATCCCCAAGAGCAAGCGCGCGGATGCGCTGCACCAGGTGTTCTACGGCTTCTACACGCGGGTCGCGGTGATCGACCGGGCCACGGCAGAGCTGGCCGAGTGGGCGAAGACCGAGGCGCAGGAGCTGGCCGACGTGCCCGAGCCGCTGGCCGATGCTCTGCGTGACAACTCGCTGTTCGTCGGCCAGGAGCTGTTCGCCAGCCGGATGCGGGCGATGAGCGCGATGGGCTATATCGCCAAGCGGATGCGGTCGACGCTCAACGGCGCCGAGCCAACCACGCCGTACACGCTCAATCGCGCGGTCGCGTTCGACCAGGAGTCCGGCCGGCTGCGCTCGTATGACCTGTCGGAGCCCGGCGAGCATCCGGAGCTTCCGTACGACCCGCTCGGCTACGATCCGCGCGAGCCCTAGCGTCGGCTCGGCGACCGTCGGGGCAGAGGGGTCCTTGGCCGTCTGAGTCGGAACGCCGGGTGCGGCCGTGCACGCCGGACCAGAAGCCGTCCAAGCGACCACAGGAGACGCGATGCAGCTGCCCGACGACCTCAAGGGCCGAGACCTCTCACGGCGAGAGATCCTGAGCTATTTCGGAATGCTCGGAGCCGGGGCGGCCCTGCTCAACCCGGTGTCCGCGTGGGGCGCGAGCGCCGCGGGCCAGCGGCTGATCTCACAGGCTGCCGCGGTCAAGCCGCACGGCTCGGATCTGGGCGCGGTCGAGCACATCGTCTTTCTGATGCTCGAGAACCGTTCGTACGACCACTACTTCGGCGCCTACCCGAAGGGACGCGGGTTCGACGACCATCCCAAGCACTCGCTCGGGGCATTCGCCCAGGACTTCCCCGGCGCGGCTGGCGCCGGAGTGTTCCCCGAGCACAAGCTGCTGCCGTTCCATCTTGACTCGAAGGCCGGCTTCGAGTGCACCGACGACCTCACGCACGACTGGGGCCCGATGCACGAGTGCTGGAACCACGGGAAGATGGACCAGTGGGTCAAGATCCACACGCAGCCGCAGTGGGAGGGGCCGCACGGGGCGATGACGATGGGCTACTACGAGCGCGCCGACCTGCCGTTCCACTGGGCGCTGGCCGACAACTTCACGCTGTGCGACGCCTACCACTGCTCGATCCTCGGTCCGACGCATCCCAACCGGCTGATGGCCAACTCCGGC
>Ga0302326_10025910_pt1 | contig 11876 bp, 10 predicted proteins | sample Palsa_T0_3_FD_202264 | JGI IMG/M metagenome (GOLD analysis project Ga0302326, IMG submission 202264) | Peat permafrost microbial communities from Stordalen Mire near Abisko, Sweden - Palsa_T0_3 | ecosystem: Environmental > Terrestrial > Soil > Palsa > Peat permafrost | place: Sweden: Abisko... | reverse complement strand
GCGGATGCAGGGAGTATTATCCTAAGAGCGGCAGTTGAAACGCTGCGAATTCGCCAACTGGATCAGCGCTAAGCGGTTGTACGGAAACGGGCTTCCCATGGCTCCAGAATAGCGCCTTTAGCAAAGGTGAGTCGTCTTACGATCGATCTTCTCCTGTCCCGAGCCGCGCGAGGGTCAGAGCAGCGAAGGGTTACAGGAGCTTTCTAAAGCTGTTGATTCTGCTGAGCGAAATGGTTGGAAATTGACAAGGTTGCTTCGGCCGGCGGGGCACGATTGTGTGGGAGCGGGGTGGTGTTCAGGCAGGCGCAACCCCACTTTGAGGTGCTAAGGCGGATACCACGCCTTCCCGCGAATGGATTGTTGGGTTTTTCGCCGGCATTCACCATGCCGGTGGGGTTTCACACGCTGCGCCCAACCGGAAGGATAATCCGAAACGTGCTTCCCTCCCCGGGAACAGATGACAGGCTGACCGATCCCTGGTGCGCCTGCACGGCCCACTGCGCGATTGCCAGTCCGAGGCCGAAGCCGCCGGCCTCTCGCGAGCGGCCCTGATCGACGCGGTAGAAGCGATCGAATATGCGCGATGCGTGCTCGGGGGCGATTCCCGGACCCTCATCGCTCACCGAGATGGCCACCGAGTGCGGACCTTCGCTCTCAACGCACAATGACGTGGTCGCGCGCGCCGGCGAGTACTTAATGGCATTGTGAATCACGTTGAGAAGCGCCTGGCGGAGAAATATCGGGTCCGCCTGAATGGTCGAGCGCGGCGCGCCCGTCAGCACCAGGCGCTGCTCTTTTTCTTCGGCCAGAGGCTCGAGCAGCGCAACCGTTTCGCGCGTCAACTCGAAGACATCGACGGCGGTGTAGTTGAGCCGGATCGCACCTGAATCGCCGCGCGAGATCATCAGCAACTCGTCGATCAACCGCGTCAGCCGGTTTACTTCTTCGAGCATGCTGCCCACGAACTCGCGGTAATCCTCGCGCGTGCCATCGCGGTGAAGGCCCACTTCCCCGATACTGCGAATGGCGGCGAGCGGTGTACGGAGCTCATGCGAAGCATCGGACGTGAACTGCCTGAGTTGCCGGAACGAATCGTCCAGCCGCGCCAGGGTCCGGTTGAAAACTTCGGCGAGATGATCGAGTTCGTCGCCCGTGCCATTCACGGGCAAACGCTCGTGCAGACGGCTTGAGGTGATTTCCGCGGCGCGGGCCGCCATGTTTTGCACGGGCGAAAGAATGCGGCGCGCCATGCGGCGCCCGGCGATAACAGCTACGCCCAGCATCGGCGGAAACATGAGCGCCGCGGCCGCAAGGAACCGATCGAGCGCCTGCCAGACAGGCTCCTCGCTATGTGCCAGACGGATCAGAACAGGACGCCCTTCGAGCGTGTGGCGGCGGCTCACCATGATGACGCGCGTGCCGTCCGAAAGCCGGTCCGAGCGCTGCGAGTATCCGCCGATGCCTTCGCCAGGTAAAGGTGCGCCGCCCAGGGTGGTCTTGCCCAGACGGTCGTTCCTGTAGAGCAGCGTGCCATCCGTAGCCCGCACTTCCATGTAGTGGTCGAGAATCAGCTTCGATTCCGGATGATTGTGGTAATCGTCGCGCACCTTCACGTGGCCATCGGGCGTGAGAGTCATGAGACCTTCCACGGTCTCGATGTCCTGCACGGCAAAGTGCGCCAGTTGCGCGCGCATCTGAAAGAACAGAACTGCGGCGGTGCCAGCCGTGAACACGACCATGGCGCCGGCGAGCAGAAAAATGTAAGAAAGCGCGAGGCGCGTTCGCAGACGCTCTGGCCGTTTGAAGACGTTCACTACTCCGATCTCAGCACAAAACCGACGCCACGAACGGTCTGGAGCAGTTTCCTTGGCCAGGGATCGTCCAGTTTTTTGCGCAGGCGCGCGATATGCACGTCGATGAGATTGTCGATCGGCGTGTGGCGCGCCGATTCCTTCCAGACCTCACGAGCGAGCATCTCGCGCGATACCACCTGGTCGACACGCCGCAGCAGATATTCGAGCAGTTCGAACTCGCGGGCGGTCAGTTCGAGAGTTTTGCCGCCGCGAAGCGCGATATGACGAACGCAGTCGAGCTGCAGGTCTTCGAGCTTGAGTGTGCCGCCATATTCGGGAGAACTGCGGCGTCCCAGCGCGCGGACGCGCGCCTGCAGTTCGGAAAAGGAGAAGGGCTTGCCGAGGTAGTCGTCGGCGCCGGCGTCGAGGCCCTGTACTCTGTCTTCGATGGCGTCCTTCGAAGTGAGCAGCAGGATGGGCGTGCGATATCCCAGGCGGCGCAGATTTCCGACGATTTCGAGGCCGTCACGGCCGGGCAGCATGATGTCGAAGATGAGGAGATCGAAGGTCTGGGTCTGGGCGAGATAGAAACCGTCCTCGCCGGTGGGGGCGATGCTGACGGCATGTTCGTTTGCTTCAAGGCCCTGCTTAACGGCCGCCGCAAGCTTCGGTTCGTCTTCCACCACGAGGATACGCACGAGTCTAATGTAAAGGTTTTTGCCCTGACTTTGGTGTCAGAGAAAATTCAGAAAGCGTTCATGCGGCGCGGATGAGCCATGGGATACTGTCAGCTTGCGCATAGGCTGGCTGACTGACATCCATTTGAGCTTTCTCTCATTCCAGGAGCGCTCGGCTTTCTATGGCCGGATTCAAGCCGAAAAACCGGAAGCGCTGCTGATCTCCGGCGATATCGGCGAATCCGATTGCGTCACTCAGATCCTGGCTGAATTTTCCAATGCGATCGAAGCTCCCATCTATTTCGTGCTCGGTAATCACGATTTCTATGGCGGATCGATCGCCAATGTTCGCAAAATGGCCGCGCGGCGATGCGCCTCCTCAGACAAGCTTTACTGGCTTCCGGCTGCAGGTATTGTCCCATTGACAGCCAATACTGCGCTGATCGGCCACGATTCCTGGGCGGATGGCCGCCTGGGAGATTTTTATAGGTCGGACGTCATGTTAAACGACTACTTTCAGATCGAGGAACTCTGCGAATTGCTCAAGCCCCAGCTCCTGGCGAAGCTAAACGCTTTGGGAGATGAAGCAGCCCTCTTCCTCGAAGACCACGCAAGGCAGGCGCTGGCGCAATGGCGCAATGTTCTGGTTCTTACCCATGTGCCGCCGTTTCGGGAATCGTGTTGGCATGAAGGCCGGATCTCCGCCGACGATTATTTGCCGCACTTTGCCTGCAAGGCTGTGGGAGATCGCTTAGCGGCGCTCATGCGCAAACACCCTCAAAACAATATGACCGTGTTGTGTGGCCATACCCATGGCTCGGGTTTTGCGCAAATTCTGATGAACCTATCCGTGCTCACGGGCGGGGCCGAGTACGGCCGCCCGGAACTTCAGGGTGTATTTAATCTGGACTGACCCTGCTTACTGGCGCCGCATAGCCAGCCACGCCGCGGGCACCAGAAACAGCACCGCGGCCATGCTCAGAATCAACGCCCCGTGCGCGATCAACTCCCCCGGCCCAGTCGAATTCGACCAGCGTAACTCCGACCCCGCGAAGCGCGCTCTGGAACCAGGCCGAGGTCGCGCCGAAGCACGCGCCCAGCAATCCCACCACACGCGGCCGGAATCCGGCACCGCCACATCCGCGCGCATATCCTCCCGCGCGTTCTCAGTCACGCCCGCAACCGCGGCCACATCGAAGCAAATCGCGCAGCCCGCTACATGCGCCCGCAACGTGGCATCGGTGCGCTCCGGCCAGCGCGACTGCTCCAGGTGGAGAGGGCCTTACGCAAAGGACCGCGAGCTCACGGTTTAGAAACGGATCTTTGGACACTGCCGCGCGTGGCGAAAGTCGTGGAGCGCCTGACGGGTGTTCGCTATCACTCCGGTCATATATGGAAAATCCTGGGCACGATGGACTGGACCCTGCAGCGTCCGGCCAGACAAGCCCGTGAACGAAATCCCGAAAAGGTCAAACTCTGGCTGGAACAACGTTGGCCCGAAGTAAACAAAAAGCTCGCCGCCAAAGGGCCTGGGTCTTCTTCCCGGACGAAAGCGGCGTCTCGCAACGCCCCTCTGTCCACCGCACATGGGCACCCAAAGGCAAAACGCCGGTCCTGATCCATGCTTTCAACCGGTCTAAGATATCCATCTGTGCCGCTCCTGGTTAACAGCCGGAACTGTTCGCGACCGAGATCCGGGCGGCCTTCCATTCCCCGCGACGATCGAAACGACACAGAGGAGACTTCTTATCTCTAATAATCCACCGCACTTCAAATCGTACTGGCATCGCAGCCCATGGCCAGCCGTACTCGAAGCCGGCGGAGACCGGCGGCGTAATGCCAGGGCTGACCGGATGGATTTCAAGCCAGGCTGGCGCTATCGGAAAGGAGAACGCGAGTCATGACCTGTGGAATATCGAATACCAACCACCTCGGCGGGGAAGCTCAGGCAGTCTCCTGCACTTGCCTATCGATGTCGTTCAACTGCGCGGTCACGTTGACGTAGCAGCTGGTATTAAACTTCCCGAAAATTTCTCCGTGCAGCTTTTTCCCTGTCCATCTGCCTTGCCAGCCACTCTCGTCCGTTCACGTAAATGTTGATGGCAAAGGGAAACCAGGTCTGAATACGGGCGAACATCCAGTCGAATTCGGGATGGATGAGATAGTGATACAGCGCCAGAGACGGGCGTTTCCGGATCTCCATGTGCATGCCCCGGATCTCCATGTGCGTGCCATGATGTTCAAATGTGTGAGCCAGATCCGTGGCGCTCAGCACGCACACGTCGCCTGTCGTGATCCCGCGTTCGGTGGCGATCTGACGTGCCCTTTGATCCTTATCGATATCGCCACCGCGCAGATATTCAACCGGAAGATTTTGCTGCAGCACCGGCGCCACCGAAGCCTGCTTCAGCCGCCGGCTCACACCTTTCACGTAGTTGTCGTAATCCTTAAACAGAATCCCTTTCATGTTAGAAAGGTCGTTCCGCGCGTATCGGGCGCGCATTATACGATAGATCCGGTAAAAACACCTGAAAAAGAGCGACCTTCGCGTCGCTTTTTTTGTCTATGCGTCCTGTAACTAGGCAGGTAAGTTATTCTATCAATTGTGATTAAAACTACTTGCATTACAATTGATATTATTGCTAGTATCGTTTTATACATCAAAAAGGGGCGCTGGGAGGACTAGAAAAGCGCTACCGGGTGTGAAAGGCGAACAATTTATGAAAATTCTGTCACGACTCTTTTCCGGAGCAGCCTTGATCGCACTTGCGTCCACAGCGGCAAATGCAACTTCGATCATCGGCTACAACGCTTCGCAGGCTGCCTCAACTAACTCTAACTTTTCCCTAACATTGAATAAGTTCGATACGAGCCTCGGAACCCTGAACTCGGTCACTATCTATTTCAAGGCAACCCTCAACGAAACGAACATCACGATCACGAGCACCGACGCGTCGAATACCGAGATGTTCGATTATGCGGCGAGCGACAACTTCACGAAGACGTTCGTGAACAGCGCGGTTACCGCCGACAAACTGCCCACGGGCCCAACGCTTGGTGAAAATATCCAGGTTTTCGATACCGGGATTGGCACTGCCCTTGGAAATTGTTCAGGCGGCTCGACAGTGATGCCGAACAATGGTTGCAATCCCATTACGCTGGGTCCGGACGCCACCACCGGAAACCTCGCCCCCTACTCCGTGTCGAACACCGATTCAATCTACGGTTTGACAACGGGCACGGGCTATAACGGTCTTGTCGGCGTTACGCTCTCTGGCACTACGCTCGCGAGCTACGAGGCCGCCGGCGGCGGTACGTTCACGCTAACGGGAACCACGCAGAGCGGATCGTCCGGCGATGAGGTTAATTCCGGAACAATCAATGACGTGGTCGTAAATACCAGCACACAGCAGTTTGCCGCCGAGGTCGATTACGGCTATACTACTTCGAGCGCTCCTGAGCCGGGGACGATGGTGCTTCTCGGATCGGGTCTCGTCGGGCTGGGTTTGATCCGCAGCCGCCGCCGCAAAAAGGCTTAATCACCCGTCTGGTTTTCCTCATCGGCGGCGAAGCCGGGGCGTCTTCCCGGGTCTTCGCCGCTTTTTTATTTCGCATCCCTCCAGTTCTTCCCGGCCCCTACTTCGACGAGCAGCGGCACGGCCAACTCACAGACCGATTCCATTTCCCGCTTCACCAGTTCCCGCACCTCAGCCAGTTCCTCTGGCGGAGACTCCAGCACCAGTTCGTCGTGCACCTGCAGCAGCAGTTTCGATTGCCACCCTTCGAGAGCCTTATCGATCCGAACCATGGCGAGCTTGATCAGGTCCGCCGCTGTGCCCTGAATGGGCGAATTGACGGCGGTTCTTTCGGCAAAGCCGCGCGCGGTGGAATTGCGGCTGTTCATATCGGGAATGGGGCGCTCGCGGCCGAACATGGTGCGCGCGATGCCGGTTTCGCGCGTTTTGGCGATGGTCTCGTCGATAAAGCGCTTCACGCCGGCGTAGCGCTCAAAGTAGCTCTTAATATAGGTATCGGCCTCTTTGCGCGAAATCCCCAGATTAGCGGCGAGTCCGAAGGAACTGATGCCATAAACGATGCCGAAGTTCACAGCTTTGGCGTTGTTACGGGCTTCCTTTGTGACCAGCATGGGAGGCACCCCCATCACTTCGGCGGCTGTCCGCGTGTGGATGTCTTCGCCGTTGCGGAACGCGTCGGTCAGCACCGGGTCGCCCGACAGGTGCGCCAGCAGCCTGAGTTCAATCTGCGAATAATCCGCCACCACCAAATCCCAGCCTTCGCGCGGGACGAAAGCGGCGCGGATCTCGCGCCCCAGTTCTGTCTTGATGGGGATGTTCTGCAGATTGGGATTGGAAGAAGAGAGCCGCCCCGTGGCCGCGCCCGTCTGGTTGAAGCTGGTGTGGAGGCGGCCAGTTGCGGGATCGATCAGTTCCGGCAGCGCGTCCACATACGTGCCCTTCAGTTTGGTTAACTGCCGGTATTCGAGTACTTTGCGCACCACGGCGTGCTCGGCCGCCAGACCTTCCAGAACGTCGGCCGCGGTGGAAATGGTTTTGCCTTTACCGTAGCGGACCGGCGCGGGGAGGCCCATTTCCTCAAACAGTACTTTGCCCAGCTGTTGGGGAGAGGAGATATTGAATTCGCGGTTGGCAAGAGCGTGGACCTCCTGCGTGAGACGCGCGATTTCTGTTTCGAGCAGGGTGGAAAGCCGGGAAAGCTCGACGGAATCGACGCGGATGCCGGTGTATTCCATGCGCGCCAGCACGTCGGCCAGAGGCAGTTCGATGTCGTTATAGAGGGCGCGCAGATTTCGGCGGTCGATTTCAGGGCGCAGGCGCTCGTTCAGTTCGTGGATGAAGAGGGCGCGCTCGTCGGCGCGGGGCCCGGCGCGGAGGTCGAGGCGGCGTTCGACCATGGTGTCGAGCGAGCAGCCGCTGGGGTCGGCATCGAGAAGAAACGAATAGAGCGAAATGTCGTCGCGAAAGCCCTGCGTGCAGATCCCCTGCTTCAGCAGATGCAGGGTGAGCGTTTTGAGGTCGGCTGTCGCTTTGGGGAGGAGGGGATCTTCGAGGTTGGCGCGAAGTTCTCCAAGGCGCGCGGCGGGCAGGCTGCGGGCTTCGCAGGTGCGGCAGGCAAGACCGAATTCGGCGAGTTCCGGGGAGAATCCGATGGAGAGCGGTGTCTCTTCCGGAAGATTCGCGATGTAGCCGGTGAGCGCGGCGGAGTCGGCGAGTGACGCGAAATCGCGCTCGCGGACGTCTTCGGACGGTCCCAGTTCCTTCAGGTGCGAGAAGAATTCCAGTTCTTTATAGAGCGGCTTGAGCTGTTCGATATCGGGCTCCTGAGTGCGGAGGTTTTCGAGTTCGAACGGAACCGGCACGTTGCAGTCGATGGTGGCCAGTTTCCTGCTCATCTCGATGCGCTCGCGATTGTTCTGCAGGCTTTCGCGATACATTTTGCGCGTGACTTCGGCGGCGCGGTCGAGAGCGGCGCTGACGGAGCCAAACTGGGCGATCAGGTCTACGGCGCCTTTGTCGCCGATGCCAGGCGCGCCGGGAATGTTGTCGATGGCGTCGCCCTTGAGGGCGAGCAGGTCGGCCACCTGGGAAGGTTCCACCCCCATGAATTCCTTGACTTTGGCGGGGTCGTACCAGGTATCGTCCTTAGCGGGGTTGAGCATCGAAACACGATCCGTGACGAGCTGGAGCATGTCTTTGTCGCTGGATACGATGACCACTTCATAGCCGTTTTCGGCGGCTTTGCGGCTCAGGGTGCCGATGACGTCGTCCGCTTCGAAACCGGCGTACTGAATGATGGGAACGCGCAGGGCTTCGATGAGACGGCGGACATAAGGGATCTGCTCGGCGAGATCCGGGGGCATTTCCGTGCGGTTGGCTTTGTATTCGGCGAACTCGGTTTCGCGGTGGGTTTTGCCGATACTTTCGAAGATGGCCGCCATGTAATGCGGCTCGAACGTGCGGGAGAGCTTCCGCAGCATGTTGGTGAAAATGAAGACGGCTTCGGTGGAGATTCCGGTGGTGGTGCGCATGGGCGGCGCGCCGGTGCGGGCGCGCGCGTGGTAGGCCCGGAAGATGAAGCCGTAGGTGTCGATGAGGAAAATGCGAGGCGCTGGCACTGCCGCCTATCTTACCTCGTGGGGCAGGTTTCCGACCTGCCGAGTTTGCTGCCGGTCCGGTGTTTCGTCCTAGCCTCAAGGTGTTGCGAATTCGACACACGGGCCCTCGCGTTAGTTGTCGGCAATCAAATATTTACGAACTCTCGTCGCCCGGAGCGCTAGGATAGAAGTTGCAGTTTGAATCGACTATTCAGCGTCCGGTTACCGTCAGCGGCATCGGGTTACACAGCGGCGTGCCGGTCACCATGCGCATCACTCCTGCGCCCGCGGGCACGGGAATCGTCTTTCGCCGCTCCGATCTGGAATACTTCCCCATTCAGGCAAGCTGGAAACACGTGGCGCGCGTCAGTTATGCGACCAGCCTGATGCGGCAGGGCGTCCTGATCTCGACCACCGAGCACCTGCTGAGCACGCTTTACAGTCTCGCGATCGATAACGCGTCAATCGAGATCGACAACCTGGAAGTACCGATTCTGGACGGCAGCAGCAAGCCGTTTATCGATCTGCTGCGTAAGGCGGAAGTGCGGCAGTTGCGGCGCAAGCGGCGCTATCTGCGGATCCGGCGCACGGTGACGGTGCAGGACGGTCTGAAGCGCATCTCGATCATTCCGGACGACACGTTCCGGCTGACCTGCGAGATCGATTTTCCGCGGCCGATCGGAAAGCAATCGCTTGAAATGGAAGTCACACCGGAGCGATATGCGACGGAAATAGCGCCCGCCCGCACGTTTGCGCGTGAGGTGGAACTGGATAAATTGCGTGAGATGGGCCTGATCCGCGGAGCGTCACTGGACTGCGCGGTGTGTTTCACCGATACGGGCGTTCTGAATCCGGGCGGGCTGCGCTTCGCGGATGAAAGCTGCCGGCATAAAGCGCTCGATCTGATCGGGGATCTGGCGCTGATCGGCCGTCCGCTGCTGGGACATGTGATCGCGGAGCGGGCGGGTCATGCGATGCATACGGCGCTGGTGGCGAAGATCATGTCGGACTCTTCGTTGTATGAAATCGTGACTTTCGATCAGCTGGCCGCCCGGGTAACGGCGGCGCTGGTTTCGTAAGCCTTTTATGGCCAAGCGCAAGAAAAAAGTATTCGACGCGCCCAGGGAAGTGCGGGCGATCGCGCGGGAGCGCCTGGGTCCGGTGAAGGCGGGGGTGGTGATTACTCCGAAGGCGGACCGAAAACCGAAGCACAAGGTCGATCCGCTGAGCGAGGGTTAAATCTTTCGCCCGATTGATAAAGGGTGGGGCAGGCGGTTCCGCCGGTCAAGGGAAGTCTCGAAATGACGCAAACTTCATCCGAAATCGACGTTGCTCCAGCAGCGCCTTCATGGCGTCTGCTTCTTCGATGGTGATCAGGCCTGCACGTATCGACAGCAAGAGCAATCCCGGAGTATTTATCAGGCGGTCGGTGCCGAGGCGCGCCATTGCAAGGTGGAGAAGACGGCTTCGCGCCGGAATGTGCGCTTTTCGTCGGAGGCGATGCGCCAGTTTTTGGTGATCGCCAGGCTGAGGCAGGCCGCCTCGCCTCGACCCATCAGTCCAGTTAACTCGGCGAAGAGCGTCAGCGTTTGAACATCCTCGATTACCACCAGCCGCAATATTCCTGCATCTGTTGCATCGCGTACAGCGGCGTCCTGATTGGGGTCGGTGATCTCACCTCGTACCTCCTCAGGCATGACAAACTCGTACTCCGGCAAATGTCCCAGCAGATCGAGGCGCTGCAAATGGATGAAATTGATGAGAATGTTAGCGTCGGCCGCGACAATCCGAACGACGGCACCAGAGGCTGGCATTACGCCCCCGGCAACAAGACGGCATCCGGTTCTTCAGCGGTGAGGCCGGCGCCCTCAAGAAGCTGCTCAACACGATCATGCCCAAAGTGAATGCGGGCCGCAAGTTCGAACAACTTCGCTTTCGTGATCCGCTCGCGGCGGTAGGCTTCGAGGGCCATCCCGAGAAAACGGCGAGTAAACTCGCCCAGGTGATCCACATCGGACATCGTTCGTATCCCCAGAACTGACGCAATCAACTTACTGCTTCCCCGTTTGTCCTGGGTTCTGAGCTGCTCAAACTGCGAATCGGAAACGAGCTTCAGGTTGCGCAGCCGAAACAAGGCCGAGAGTGTGCTTACACCGAAGAAATACTCTAGCTGAACGACATCGTAAATCTGCATATCCTGGGTTCCCGGCTCCGTTCGTGCGTCCACCGGTACCGCGCCCTCTTCGTCAAAGATCTCCGTATGTATACGGCTGGCAGCACCCTTGCCCAGCCTCGCGACAAACTGCCGAACGCCCCCTTCGGGCATCAGAAAATTTGCGGCGAAGGAATTGGCCCGCACCTCGACCAGGTCGGTGCGCTCGGTCGTTCGGCTTATTCGACCCACCGCGCTGCGGTCCAGAAGGACATGGGCATACTCGTGGCAAAATGAGAAGCGTTGCCGTACCGGCGCATGGTTGCGATTGACGACGACGAAAAGGCCGACCCGCGGATGGCTGATCGTCAAACCAGACACTTCGTCCGGCATGCCGACTATCCCGGTGCGGACGCCTTCACTCTCAAGCAACTGCACCAGATCGCCGGCTGGCGCCACTCCCAGGCCGAGCCTCCGGCGCTCCTCTTGCGCGATGCGCGCACCGGTCTGGATGGCTTCCCATTTTGTCCTGAGCGATGCCACCGGGTATGACGCGGCGGTAACTATTGCTCTGTTCAAACCAAGATGTTCTTCGAGGCGAGTGAGTTCGTGCCCCAGGGCGATACACTCCCGCAACGCTTCCTGCACCTCGGTATCCGCCGCATCGGGATGCAACCGGAACAGAGCGTGGACTATATCGTCATCGGCGAAGTGTTCAGCCACAAACTCTCGCATGTCCCGCGCATAGAGCCAGGCGAGACGATCCAGTTCAAGGCTGGCAATCGCTCGATTGCCGAGTTCCATCTGGGCGACAGTCGGACGAGATACACCCAGGTGCTCGGCGACCTGCTCCTGCGTGAGTCCACATGCCTCGCGGGCCTGGCGCAATCGCCGGCCCAGCTCTTCCTGATTAATCGCCATGGAAAATCTCCTCCCAATCCTCCGCCCAACGCCTCCCAAAACCGCCGCCTGCGTCCGATAATTCAGAGCCGCGGCTGCTGCGATATGTGAGGCCGGGGCTTCGGCGCCGCCGTCGGCCTTCTGGCCGACGCGTTTTGCAACAAGCCGATGGAGCCGCACAATCTGGCATTACCGCTCCTGTTAGCTATTCTAACTGTCTT
>Ga0302326_10025908_pt1 | contig 11877 bp, 8 predicted proteins | sample Palsa_T0_3_FD_202264 | JGI IMG/M metagenome (GOLD analysis project Ga0302326, IMG submission 202264) | Peat permafrost microbial communities from Stordalen Mire near Abisko, Sweden - Palsa_T0_3 | ecosystem: Environmental > Terrestrial > Soil > Palsa > Peat permafrost | place: Sweden: Abisko... | reverse complement strand
TGGAGCCAGCCTCGGCCTCGTGGATCTGTCCTATGCGCAACTGTTCGGCGATGAAGGAATGATCTTGCGTAAGCTGCTGCAGTTCGCCATTGCGCAGGCGATACGCGCGGCTGTCTCCGACGTGCGCAATGGTCAGGCGCTCATCCACGCAATGGACGGCCACGATCGTAGCCCCCATTGCCTGGGGCATGGCATTCTCTCGCGCGGTGCGGTGGACGATCTGATTCGCCAATCGAACGGCATGGGCGAGGTGCTGGGAGGTATGGCCGACTCCCCCAGCGCGCATTCCGATGGAAGAGGGGGCGGCATCGCCGGCGCTCTGGCGGCAACATTCCAAGATGGTGTCAACGGTCATGCGGCTGGCAATTTCTCCGCAGGCCAGCCCTCCCATTCCGTCGGAGAGGAGGAACAGATTCATCTCCCGGGCAATCAGGAAGCTGTCCTCATTATTCTCGCGAACGCGCCCGGGGTGGCTGCAGGCGCCGACTTCCAGCAAGGAGTCTGCCGGGGCGGCCTTGAAGGTCTTGACCGGGCGAAGATTCAAGGAAACGATTTTTGTATCCAGTTGCATGTCGTCACTCCTCGCGTGTGCCACCGAACGAACTTAGAAAACCTGTTACTTGACGGCGTGCGGCTTGAAACCCCGCGAAACCAGATCCTCTTGGGCCGCTGTAAGTTCCTGCGAGTCCATATAGGGACCCACGCGAACTTGATACGATTGCATCCACAAGCTTCTCTTGTGCACGGAAGCCGCACGGAAACCAAACTCCGTGAGCTGCTCGACGGCATGGTCGGCCCAGGTGGAATCCTTGAACGAGCCCACCTCGAGATAGCGGGCCGCGGCAAAAGTTTCGTCGCCGGTCTTGTCTTCTTTCGCCGTTTCCGCGGGCGTAGCGGCGGGGACGGCCGGGTGAACTTCCGCGGACAAGTCCGAAGCAGCGTCCTCGGTCTTCGGCTCGTTCGCAGCGGGAGTGCCGGCAGTTGGGACGCTGGCAACGAGAGCTGGAGAAGCGGCCACGGGCTGCGGCGCCGGTTTTCTTTGCATCGTCAGGGGCGACGTTTTCGCCGTCCGCGCAGGCGCTTGCGCCTTGCGCTCCTGCCGGGAGGCGACAATTGGCGAATCCGAGGCTGAGTCCGGTGCAGCTCCTGTCTTGCTCAGATCAACCGCAAACGCCGAAATGGGTGAAGCTCCGCGAGGCGAAGGAAGAGCCGGAGGAAAAGCCGGGGCCACCGGAGTCTGTACCATCATGGCCGCGGTGGCTGAAGCCATTGGCGCGGCGGCGGCCTGCTTTTTGTGGCTGCTCCGTCCCGAGAGAATGGCCACTCCGCCTACGAGGCACGCAGCTGCCAGCCCCGTTCCCAAGAGCTTTTGCGCGCGTTTGGATCGCAGGGCCTTCCAGTTCCGGCTGCGTAGAAAATGGACAGCCGCGTCGGCCGCCGGTTGCAAGCTTTCGCGCAACTCCCGCCATGCGCGGCAAAAATCGGTGGTGAAAGAGGCCCATAGAGAGACTGACGGCTTCGGCGCCATCGCTTTCTGCAGGGCCGCCGCGAGTTCGTCCACGGATTGGAAACGCTTCTCCGGATTCTTCTGCAGGCATTTCAGGATCAGGGCCTCGCCGCCGGCGGGGAGCGACGCCACAATCTCGCGCGGGCGCTGGGGAAATTCGCGCAGTTGCTTCAAAGCCACGGCGATGGGAGTCTCACCGTGGAAAGCCGGCAGCCCGGTAACGATTTCATACAGCAGCAAACCGAGGGCGTAGACATCGGTGCGCGCATCCACGCGCTTGAGCTCCACCTGTTCGGGAGCCATGTAGGCGGGAGTGCCCACCAGGGTTCCGGTCATCTGGCTGGTGCCTTGAAACAGGCGGGCGATTCCAAAATCCATGATCTTCACGCCGCCGTTGTCGTCCACCATGATGTTGGCCGGCTTCAGGTCGCGGTGCACGATGCCTTGCGCGTGCGCTTCGCGCAGGCCCGCGCAGATTTGCACGGCAATCTGGAAGGCTTGCATCCAGGGGAGGCGGCCGTCGCGCTGGAGCCTGGCGAGCAGGCTTTCGCCCTCGAAGAACTCCATGGAAATGCAGGCCGTGCCATTGAAGCGGATGAATTCATGGATGCGGCACACGTTCTTGTGCGTGACCTTCCTGGCCAGGGATACCTCTCTCCTCAGGCTTTCCTGCATGGCCGGGTCGGCGGCGATCCCGGCCTTGAGGATCTTCAGGGCGATGATGTCCTGGGTCTCCAGGTCGCGAACCTTATAGACGATGCCCATGCCGCCGGTGCCCACCTGCGACAAGACCTCGTATCGCGACGGGATCATTGGGCTGTCCGCCGGCTGTTCCGGCCGGTCCCCGATTTTGGCTTGGACCGTCGGTGCGTCGTTAAGGATTGTCGTGGTCATGTATGTAAGCTCTCCGTCTCGACATCCACAGTAGAGTTTGGGCCCGACGGCGCCAATGGCTTAGCAGTAATGAAAGCGCAGGTACGGGGGTACCAAGAATGGCTTAGGACTTTGGAGTGGCGAAAAAAACTAGGGGGAGCTTGGAATGCTGGTTTGCTCAGGTTCCCCTCATTTGTGCTTAGTACCTATCTTACGTTCCTATCAAGGAGGATTTAATCGCCGCCGGGCTAAGTGAGCCACCTCGAACTTAGGAACGCAACGGCAGGGAGCTGTAACGAAGATGCCAAGCATCGTATTTTTGAGCTTTACAATGCAGCCACGCAAATGTACGTTGGCGTATCCTTCCATTTAACTAGACTGGGAGTGTGTTTTGCCGCGAATACGCCCCGCACATTTCTATATAGGCTTCTACTTCATTCTCCTTGGGTCCTTGGGCGGAACTCGGCCGCTCATGGCGCAAGAGGCCGCCGTCCCGCAGCAAGCGGCTCCTCCTAATGGGGGGTATGTGGGCTCGGAAACCTGCGAGGCCTGCCACGGGGATATTTACAATAGCTTTGAGAAGACTCCGCACTGGAAAACCACTCTGGATACCCGCGGCGGCCCGGCAAAGCAAGGCTGCGAGTCTTGTCATGGTCCCGGAGCCGCGCACGTGGCCGCCGGCGGCGACGTCACAAAAATCTTTACCTTCAAGAACGTTTCGACCAAGGCGATCAACGACCGCTGCCTGACCTGTCACGCCGGCGATGCCGAACATCTCAACGCCATCAATTCAGTGCACACGAAGAACGACGTCAGTTGCATTTCGTGTCATTCGCCGCACCATGCCACCGAGGCGGAGTTTCTGCTGGTCAAGGCCCAGCCCGAGCTTTGCTATGCGTGCCATCTGCAGCAAAGGCCGCAATTCGAGATGCCCTTCCACCACCGTGTGAACGAGGGCTTGGTGCAGTGCAGCGACTGTCACAACGTGCACGGCACTGTGGCCCCCAAACAGGTGCGCACGTCGGCGGCCCAGGACGCGGTTTGCTATACCTGCCATGAGGACAAGCGCGGGCCGTTCGTATTCGAACATGAGCCCGTGAAGGTCGAAGGCTGCGAGTCCTGCCACATGCCGCACGGCTCGCCCAATCCCCACCTGCTCAAAGTAAGTAACGTGAATCTGTTGTGCCTAGGGTGCCATACCACGTCCTTTACCAACGCGCCCGGCGCACCCTCCTTCCATAACCAGGCGGCGCAGTATCAGGCCTGCACGTTGTGCCACACGCAGGTTCACGGCTCGAATGTGGATCCTACGTTTTTCAAATAGAGAGCGACGCATGCCCTCCAACGACTGGCGGAAGACGGGGATCATCGGCAGGATGGGCCGCGGAGTGGGGATGAGCCTGCCGATCCAAGGCGCCCGTGGCGGGCGTTACTGCATGCTGATTCTGCTCTTCGCTCTCGCGACCATGGTGGCGCCATCCGCAAAAGCTCAAACTCCTGCATCGCCTGGCACTCAGCCTCCAGCGGCGCCCGGGACTCCGGCGCAAACTCCCGCCCCGGCGCAAACGCCGGCCCCCGCCGCGAGCGAACCCTCCGGGAAGAAGACGGGGAATTACACCGTTCAACAATCGGTGGAGTTCGGCTACCGGGACAGCATGATCGGCGGGAACATAGACAACTACGACACGTTTGAAAACCTGGGTACCGGCATGCGGCTGTTCAATTACACGGTGGATATGCGATCCATCGACCACCGGGGTCTTTTTTTCGACAACCTGACCTTCACCAATTTTGGCTACGGCGGCGACCCCAACGACGTTTCGCGGCTGCACGTGGACAAGAACAAATGGTACGACTTCCGCGGCATGTTCCGGCGCGACAAGAACTTCTGGGATTACAACCTGCTCGCGAATCCCCTGAACCCCAGCGTGAGCCCGATCCCAAACGCGGCCATCACGAATTCACCGCACGAGCTCGATTTGTCCCGCCGCATGCAGGATTACGATCTGACTCTTTTTCCTCAATCGCGCGTGCGCTTCCGGCTGGGGTATTCCAACAACGCCGATTCGGGACCGGCCTCCACCACCATCGAGGGAGGAACCGAAGCGCTGCTCTCGGAGAACGTGAGTTACATCACCAATTCCTACCGCATGGGAGTGGACTACCGCGCTCTTCCGAAAACGACGTTGTCCTTCGATGAAATGCTCACCTACTCGGCGATCAACGGCGCGGTTACCGACAATAACCTTTCCTACCAGCTTTCCAACGGCACGCCGGTGGATCTGGGCATCGTCTTTACCGGCACCACACCTTGCGCGAGTCCCATCACCAATGCGGCGACCACGCCTCGCACGGTTACATCCAATTGCAACGGATACCTGTCTTATAGCCAGGTCAATAATCCCCGCTCGTCGTTTCCGGTGGAACGCTTCAGCTTTCAGTCCACTTATTTCAGGAATTTGTCGATGAGCGGCTCGGCCAGTTACAGCAGCGGCAACAACGCGGTCACCGGGTTTAACGAAGACGTCGACGGCTGGACCAGCAGGACGCTCACGCGCGTAAGCACCACCGGCGGACCGGCGCAGGCCAACCGCGTTTCGGCCAACGTAAATTGGTCCGGCGATTTTCGCGTGACCGACAAGCTGGACATCGTCGATGAACTCTCCTACATGAATTGGAGAATTCCCTCCATGTGGGCCACGGCCGAAACCAACCTGTTCGCCACTCCGCCTACAGCCGGCCAGACCGGTCTGCTGTTGCCCGTGGCCATGGTGACTCCGGCCACATTTGCCGCCCTCTGCCCGGCGGCTCCCTACAATGGTCCGGATTGCCCGCAACACAACACCAGTTCCGGAGCCGATGTGACCAACGAACTCGTTTCTCAGTTCCTGGGACAGAACATGCTGTCCAACACGATTGAGGCGAAGTACGATTTTACGAACAGAGTCAGCGCCTACATCGGCTTCGAGTACACCGCCCGCACCATCGAAGACTTCAGCGCCACTTGGGACACCGGGGAGATTTACTTTCCCGGAGGCCCCACGGGCACGGCGGCGAACGATTACCTCGCCGCGCGCGGCGATTGCGCATTGGTTGCGGGCACGCTGCCTTCCGGGTGCGTACTGAACCCGAACGGCTCCGTTCAAGAAGGCTCGAGCACCGATCTCGTGCCCGAAGCCGGCAACGATACGGCGCGAAACGTCTACGACATCCACGAAAATGCGGGGCTGCTGGGCTTCACCGTGCGGCCCGTCGATGCCTTGCGCGTCAACGCGGACCTGGTCTTCGGCTACAACGACAATTCCTTCACGCGCGTCAGCCCCCGGCAGGTGCAAAGCTACAAGGTCCACACGCGCTACGCTCCCAGGCCTTGGGTCAGCGTGGATGGCGCCGTGGACATCCACGAGAATCGGGACAATGTATCCACCGTAAACAACATCGAGCACGGGCACACCTACAGCTTTGGCGCGACCCTTTCCCCCAATGGCAATTTGTGGGTCGATTTCGGTTACAGCTACATGGACTACTATACGCAGACGGAGATCTGTTTCCCGGATACGGGCTCAACGGTCTTCACCACTCCCTGTCCAGTCCCGGCGGCCACCTCTCCGCTGGGAACGCTTTCGTACTACGCCAGTCGCGACAATTACGCCTACGGCGACGCAATGTGGAAACCGCAAAAGCGCGTCACCTTGATGGTGGGATACGGGGGCAGCATCGTTCGCGGCAGCACAACCTTTCTCAATCCGATGACGCCCACTGGCACGCTGGATTTCGACTACTTTAAGCCCTTCGCCAGCCTGGCGTTTGAGCTCTATAAAGGTTTGACGTACAAGACGGCGTGGAACTACTACGGGTATAACGATCACGGAGTAGACAACCCTGTCGGCCTGGCGCCTCTGCCGTCGCAGGACTTCGGCGGCAGTAACCTTACGTTCTCGATCCTATACGCGTTTTGAACGAAGAAAACAGTTAAGTCTGGAAAGATGGACAACCACGGATGTGACCGTTTCCCGGAGGGAAAATGAACAGCACAAAGATCGGGTTCACTACTTGCCTTTGTTTTTTCGTCGCTGGAATCTTCCTTCCGGCCGTGCCCGCCTCCGCTCAGGACGCCGCCGGGCTGTATGCCGCCAAATGCGTGGCTTGCCATGCCGCCGATGGAAGCGGCTCTGACGTGGGCAAGAAGCTGGGCGCGCACGATTTCCACTCCGCGACCGTGCAGAATATGTCCGACGCCGATCTTACGGGCATCATTTCCAACGGCAAGAACAAGATGCCGCCTTACGGAAAGACGCTGAAGGCTGGTGAGATCAAGGGCCTGGTTGCCTACGTTCGCGAACTGGGAAAGAAGTAGCGCCATTTCGTTTCTGTCTGCGTCCCCGGCACTCTAGCTTGCTGAGGAGGCAGTTGGGGGGGCGCGTGACTGGCATTCTCATCTCGCAAATCGTTGTCAGCATCGTACTCGCTTGCATCTTCGTCGGTGCGCCCTTAATAGGCATTGGAATCGTAGTGCATCTGGCGTCGCTGGTCTTCGCTGTTTCCCCTAGTCCGACACCGGGAAGCGAAATGCCAAGGCCAACAAATTCAACGTAAACGCGGCGAGAGGGTCACCTCGATTCGGAACAACCGTCGATATCCTTAAGTTTTATCTTTGCTGTGCTCGCTGGTCTCTATCGGGCCACATCAGCCATAAGAAAGCCAACAGCGCTTGGTCATTTGATAGTACAGTCCGGGTGCCGCGATGAGCTTCCCTAAACAGATCGCGCATCCAACGGCGCCGGTCTTATCTCTTCGATTGCGCCGGTTGCAAACACAGCTTCACGAACTTACGGCATGGGGCTGCAGGTGCGGCCATGAGATTTTAGGGCGAATGCATAGGACGCCGGCGCCGAAAACGCGCGGGGGAGGAATCCGATGAAGCCAATTTTCCGCGGGGGCCTTGCCAAAATCGCAGCCGGGGCCGCGGCCCTGGCTTTGGCTTGCGCGCTTCTCGCCGTAGCCGCGCAGGACGTCGCGCAGATCAAGGTCGTGACCTCCGGTGCGTTCACCGCCGCGTATCTGGAACTGGTCCCTCAATATGAAAGCGCAACGCACAACAAAGTCGACACCGAGTTCGGGCCCTCCATGGGAACGACGCATAACGCCATTCCGGTGCGTCTGGACCGCGGAGAGGCCATCGATGTAGTGATTATGGCCGCGCCCGCGCTTGATGATTTGATCAAACAGGGCAAAGTCCGCGCGGACAGCCGCGTCAACCTGGTCCAATCCAAAATCGGCATGGCCGTCAGGGCCGGAGCGCCCAAGCCCGACATCAGCACCGTGGAGGCGCTGAAGCGCACGCTGCTGGCGGCAAAATCGATTGCCTATTCCGATAGCGCCAGCGGCGTCTATCTCTCCACCGAGCTGTTTCCCAGGCTGGGGATTGCCGACCAGATCAAGGCCAAATCCAAAAAGATCGAGGCCGATCCGGTAGGCGGCGTGGTCGCGACGGGAGAATTCGAGATCGGCTTCCAGCAAATCAGCGAGCTGCGCCCCGTGAAGGGCATCGACATCGTGGGTGAGTTGCCGCCGGGAGCGCAGAGGATCACTGTGTTTGCCGCGGGCATCCCGCTGACGGCAGCCCACCCGGAAGCCGCCGAGGCGCTCATCCAGTGGCTGGCGTCACCCGCCGCCTATGCCGCCATTAAAAAGAGCGGCTTGGAGCCGGCGGAATCCAAGTGAGCCGGGCTTACGTTGCTCAAAGCGCCCCACCCGCGAGCCACCTTTTTCCGCGCGCATAGAGAGCTTCCACCTCCGGACCTGTCAGGCCGGGCATATCCCTCTTGACCTCGTAACCGATGGCCTTCTGCAGATAGGCCAGGTGGCAGTAGCCTTCCGGGAAATGCGCGAGAATCTCCGAGTCCAGCAAAATCGTCTTCGAGGGATCGACGGGATCCATGCGATCCTTCTCATAGATCGGCTGACGCAGCACAATTCCCCACCGGCCCGCGCGCTTCTCGAAGAAATCGCAGAAGCGCCCGGTGCAGACCACGTCGCACAAGACATTGTGAACCCGGGCGCGCTGTGAAATGGTCATTTTGGTCTGCGTGAACGCGCGCGAGCCGGCCAGCTCGATCGACATTCCACCGAGAAAGTGCAGAATGCTCACGCCGCGATCCCAACCTTCCCGGCTGACGCGGATGAACTCGTCAGCCGTTCCCTGGAACCACGTGGCCATCATGCGCCCGTCTTCGTGCCAGACGCCGCGGAAGCGCTCCCAATCGCCGGCATCGCGCCAGACCACCCAGTTTTCGAGCACCTCTCGAATCGCCAGCTTTTCCAGAGCTTCCTCGTTCATCGCGCCGTCCTTTCGCAAATCCGCAGGGCAAGGATCTCGGACTCCGCCAGACTTTCCTGCGGATGCGGGGATATTACATGACATACTGCGAAGATGCATTCCGAGGAGGCTGCCTTGTTTATGCGGATGGCGCTGGAGGTCCCTTGCGTATCCTGATTTCTGGTTCGACCGGACTGTTGGGAACATCGCTCAGCCACCGGCTGGAAAGCGAAGGGCATGAGATTGTGCGTCTCGTCCGCCCCGAAACGCCCGGTGCTTCAGGAATTGCGCAGGCGAAAATTGTTCGGTGGGACACCTCCAGCGATCAATTCGACACGACCGGAGCCGAAGGAGCGGACGCGCTCATTCATCTGGCCGGAGCTTCGATCGCGGACGGGCGGTGGAACGCTTCGCGGAAGAACTTGCTGCGCACCAGCCGTATCGACGCCACGCGCCACCTGATCGCGGCACTTTCTCGCCTGCGGCGTCCGCCGGGTGTGATTGTTTCGGCCTCGGGGATCGGTTATTACGGGGATCGCCGGGAAGAGGAACTGACGGAAACCAGCCTGCCCGGAAAAGATTTTCTCGCCCAATTATGCACGGAGTGGGAAATGGAAGCCTCGCGCGGGAGCCAGTTCGGCGCTCGCGTCGTACTGCTGCGTTTTGGAATTATTTTGTCTGGAAGCGGCGGCGCTCTGCCGCGCATGGCATTGCCCTTCAAGTTTGGAGCTGGGGGAAAGCTTGGTTCGGGCCGGCAATGGATGTCCTGGCTCACCCTGGAAGAAGCGGTCAATATGATTCACTTCGCGCTCACCCATCCTGCACTGGCAGGACCGGCCAACGCCGTTGCCCCACACCCGGTTCGCAACGCGGAATTCACCCGTGTGCTTGCGAAAGTATTGCACCGCCCGGCGCTTTTTCCCGCCCCGGAGTTCGCACTCCGCCTGGCGTTGGGCGAAATGGCCGATGGCCTCTTGCTGGCAAGCCAACGCGTGATCCCAGCCAAGCTTGCAGCTTGCGGCTACCAATTTCTGCAGACCGAATTGGAGCAGGCGCTCAAAAAGAAGCTCGAGTAAATCAGGGGCGGGGATCGAGGAATTGGCTCGACGGAGGATCTACGTGCAGCAGCGATATCAAAGGCTGTTTACGCTTCTTTCTTTCGTTGTTCTGTCCGCAGGACTGAGGGCGCAGCCGTTTCCTCAGAATCGAGTGCTAATTCCTCAGGAGCCAACACCTAATCTTGGGCAACTCAAAACACGATTGATTGCGTACCACGATTGTGTGCATGGCGATGGATGCTATGTGACAGACCTGAATCGTCAGACCGAGTTGGCGATTGCGTATTTGCGGCGGAGGGTGACGTCCGCCAAGGTCGGCGAAAAGATGGCACTGGTACTCGATATCGATGAGACAGCGCTCTCTAATTGGGACGAGGAAAAACAGGATGATTTTGGATACATTGCAAAGGACTGGAACGATTGGGTCGAAAAGAAGCAGGCGCCCGCGATTGCGGGGACACTTCGTCTCTACGAAGAGGCGGTAAAGAACGGCGTGTCGGTGTTTTTCATAACCGGACGGAGCGACTCGCAAGAAACTGCTACAACCGACAACTTGAAGACCGCGGGATATACACAGTGGGCTGGCCTTGCGCTACGCGGATCGCATCCGCCGACCCAAACGGTCGCTGAGTACAAATCTGGGGAACGCGAAAAGATTGTCGATGCTGGATACCGCATAATCCTAAATGTTGGCGATCAAAGGAGTGATCTAACCGGAAGTCCACAAGCCGAGCGTTCGGTCAAGTTACCGAATCCCTTCTACTATATTCCTTAGTGCGAACCGTCATGTCCATCATGCGCTGCGGTGCTGCCAGTGTATCCGAGAATGAGCTCCCCCCGCATTCGGGTGGACCGCCGGGATTGTGTTTCAGTTCCGTATGAGCACTGGTGGAATCGATTAAACCGATGGGCAGAATCCATTAATTGCGTTTTGCGGGAGAGCCCTACCTGCTTAAAGTCACCGCCAGTGGGGTCAGGTCGGCAGGGGTTGAACTGGTTCAGGGCACGATGTTTGTACTGTGGATCTCTCCCGTCTAGCCGACGCTGCGAAGTCTGTTCGCTTTCTCGACCTGACCCGTAAACGGAAGGAGAACGCCAAGATGCGTGTAGCTACGGGTTTGTCCGTGCGTGCAACGAGAGCCCCACATCCAGTCGTTTTGCTGGCGTTAACTTTAATCATGGCAGCGCTCCCTGGCTCGGTCCGCGCGCAAACTGCGACTGGAGTGATCAATGGCACGGTGACGGACCCGAAGGGTTTACCAATCGAGGGTGCGAACGTCGTCATCAAAGACACGGATACGAACACAGAGTCGCCGGTGACCACGAACGATACCGGCCGGTATGTTGCGCCGCTGCTGCAACCAGACCACTACGAAGTGACCGTGAGCAAAGACGGATTCGCCACTGTCCAGAACAAGGATATCTCGTTGATCGTGGGACAGACGCTGACCATCGACGTTCAGATGCCCTTGCAGTCCCAGCAAGGCACCGTTACAGTGACGGCGGCGACTCCGCTGATTGAAACGGAGAAAACGGAACAGTCGCAGGCCGTCACGGAAGATCTCGTTTCCGACTTGCCGACGAACAGTCGACGCTGGCAGGATTTCGTTTTGCTCACTCCGGGGGTTACCACCGACGGCTTCTCCGGACTCTCTTCCTTTCGCGGGATCTCAGGGCTTTACAACAACAATTCGGTGGACGGGGCCAATAATAGCCAGGCATTTTTCTCTGAGTCGCGTGGGCGCGCGAGCGTGGTGGCGTACGTATACAGTCCGGATTCGATCCGTGAATTTCAAGTCAGCTCAAGCAATTACAGTGCCGAGCTAGGCCAGGCCGTCGGTGGCACGGTGAACGCCGTTACGAAGTCGGGGACGAATCAATTTCACGGGGACGCATTTTGGAATGTGCGGTACCCGTCTTGGAATGCGCTGGACCCGGCGACCATCACGAATGATGTCAACAGCCACCTGCCGGTTACCCAGACAGTTCACCAGCAGAACCAGTTCGGTGGCAGCCTGGGCGGCCCCATCAGAAAAGATAAGACGTTCTTCTTTGCCGATTTCCAGGACAATCGCGTGGTCCAGGGGCTTTCCTCGGGCTTGCTTACTGTCCCCAGCGTC
>Ga0302326_10025905_pt1 | contig 11878 bp, 13 predicted proteins | sample Palsa_T0_3_FD_202264 | JGI IMG/M metagenome (GOLD analysis project Ga0302326, IMG submission 202264) | Peat permafrost microbial communities from Stordalen Mire near Abisko, Sweden - Palsa_T0_3 | ecosystem: Environmental > Terrestrial > Soil > Palsa > Peat permafrost | place: Sweden: Abisko... | reverse complement strand
GCCGCCGGCATCGTGATCTTCGGCGGTGTTTACATGGTGGAGCGGGCGCGGTGACGAAGTTCCTCATCCTCCTGCGAGACAATCGCAATTATCGATACACCTGGATGGGGCAAGTAGTCAGCGAGATCGGCGACCACTTCAACAACATCGCCGTCTTCAGCCTCGCAGTGCAGACCACGCATTCGCCCATGGTGGTCAGCGGAGTGCTGTTGGCGCGCGCCATCCCCGCGATTCTCGCCGGCCCGCTAGCTGGAGTCACGCTCGATCGCCTGAATCGCAAACACGTAATGATCGCCAGCGATCTCATTCGCGCCGTGGTCGCGCTGGCCTTCATCTTCACCGTGAAGGGCAACTCCACTGGACTGCTCTACCTTCTAAGCGCGCTCCTCATGCTGGCGTCGCCATTCTTCACCAGCGGCCGCTCGTCCATCCTCCCCACCATCGCTACCGACGAGGAATTGCACACCGCCAACTCGCTCACCCAAACCACGCAGTGGACCACGCTCGCATTCGGCGCCTTCCTCGGCGGCACCAGCGTGATGCAGTTCGGATACAAGTGGGCCTTTGTAGGCAATTCGCTCTCCTTCGTTTTCTCCGCACTCTGCATCTCCCGCCTCTTCCTGCCCGGGCGCGGATTTCGTCCGGCCCGCCGCGATCTCAATGAGACGGATGTGGTGCGGCCCTGGCATGAGTACGTGGAAGGCCTGCGCTACATGCGCTCGGTGCCGCTGATTCTGGGGCTGGTGATGGTCAACGTGGGATGGGCCACAGGCGGTGGCGCTGCTCAGATCCTGTTCACCGTCTTCGGCGAAATGGTCTTCAATCGCGGTGCTTACGGGCTCGGGTTGATTTGGGGATGCGCCGGAGTTGGCCTGGTCTGCGGCGGCGGATTGGCATATGCCTTCAGCCGCCGGCTCAGCTTCGCGCAGTATAAGAAGGCCGTTGTGGTCTGCTACATCATTCACGGCGGCGCCTACATCCTCTTCAGCCAGGCGAAGAGTTTTCAGTGGGCGCTGGTCTTTATTTGGCTTTCCCGCGCGGGCGTGGGCGTAAGCTCCGTGATGAACATGGCGCAACTTCTACGCCACGTCCCCGACCAGTTTCGCGGGCGCGTGTTCGCCACCATGGAAACCACCGTCTGGGCGGTAATGATGATTTCCATGGCGCTGGCCGGAGTGGCATCGCAATATTGGGACCCGCGCACCATCGGCACCATCGCCGGCGTGCTCAGCTCGATGACAGCGATTTACTGGGGGTGGGCCGACCTCGCCGGCCGCTTGCCCGAGCCCCCTGACGACGGCGTGGATCCCGACGAGATCGAGATCCACGGCGAACCAACGGTCTAATTACTCCTCGTCCTCATCCTCTTCTTTGTCGTCTTCTTCGTCGAAGTCTTCCTCATCTTCGTCGTCCTCGTCAGGCAGAATCATGGAGAGAGCCTCATCGGCCGCCTCGGCGATATCTTCGTCTTTGGAGTCCTTCAACTCGAAGAGAATATCCTGCGCCTCTTCAGGACGGATACTGCCCATCGCGCCGATAGCGGCGATGCGCAAATCCTTCTCCGTGCGCCCATCTTTCGCTAGCTTCAGGATATGCGGCCAAGCTGCGTCCAATTCCTCCTCACCCGCCGCCAACACTGCTTCGACGTGAATCTCAGGGTCGGTCGTCTTCAGAGCTTCCAATATCTCGTTCTCGAAGTCCCCCACGAACCGCATGGCGAATACAGCCGTCAAAATCCAGTCACGATCGCCGCTGGCGTACGCCTCACGAATGGCGCCTTCTTGCCAGGTGTCCGGCGCCCGTACCGCAGCCTCCAAAATCCGGCGCCGGACTAGATTCGGCACATTCCCGTCGGCGTAAAGCGCTTGCAGCAATTCGCGAATTTCCAGAAAGGTCTCGAGGCCGATGGGCACCATCTCTTCGTCCTCGAAGTCTTCCAGCTCTTCGTCGAATTCGGTGCTCGCCACTTCCAACACGGCACCGAAGGCAATCGCCGCCCTCGATCGTAATTCTTCCGGCTCGCCTGGGTCGCGCAGTACGGCCATCAGGGCGTCCGCCAAATCATCGTTAATGGCTGTAAAATCACCCGCCAGATCGACGGCGATCAAGCGGTCGGCCGGCGGCGCAAGGCGGTCCTTCAGCAGGCCCAGGAATGTCTTGCGCACGTCCTTCGGCCAATCCCACGGTGGGGTCTCATGTAATAGGCTCAGGTCCATTTGAATCTACTCTAGCGCGCCTGCCGGCCGAGTAGTATTACAGAAATTCTTTCGGCGGACCGCTCATCACCTGCCGCACTTCGATCGGCATATTCATCGGCGCGCCGCCGACTCCCGGCGCCGCCGATGCGTATGCCGCGATGGCATACGCGCGCTCCTCGCTCGCCACTTCGACAATCCAATATCCCGCCAGGTATTCCTTCGAATCCGGGAACGTGCTCTCAATTACCGGCGCGCCATCCTTGGCGGCGCGCACAATCTTCGCGTCGTGAGGGTTGGCCAATCCCTCGGCGTACACCAGCTCTCCCGACGCGCGCAGTTCCTTGTCAATCCGGATCATGAAGGCAATATTCGCCTTGAGATCGTTCTTGGGCCAACTGCCGAACTGTTCATAGGCCGTCTTCGGGCAATGCATCATTAGCATGTATTTCACTTTTGTCTTCCCCTTTCATCGGTGAGTCGAACGGCGAATTCCATTTTCGACAGCCGCAGCGAGAAAATGAGTCTTTTGTGGGATAAGCTTCAGCTTGTCCAGGCGAACCAAGCTCGCCCGGTTCGGAAACGCGAGCCACATCATTTCGCCACCCGCACTTCCGTGCCCGACGAGTCCGCGAGTTTTCGTCCTGCGCCGTGGGCCCAACAGCCATCCCTGAAATAATCCGAACTGGCCGGCGGTCGGCATTTTTGCACAAAGCGGTAAGAACCGGCCAAATCGTATCGAGGGCACCCGCCGATAGTATGCCCGTCCTCGATATCAAGCCTGTGATGACTGAATTCCTTCCGCGCCACAAAGTTCGCCAACCCGCCTGATCGCACGAGCTCATGCGCGAGTATTGGTCGGCGAAAAGCTAGATCCGCGAGACTGGTCATCTGACCAGAATCGAACTGGTATTATGATTGTATGCCGCACCGCATCGTGAGCGTGACCGAGTTCAAGGCGAAATGCCTCGCCTTACTTGAGGATATCGGGGAACGCGGCGGCACAATAACGATAACCAAGCGCGGCCGCCCCTTGGCGACCGTCCGGCCAGCCCGCCGGAGTCCTTGGAAATCTCTGGAAGGCGCGTGGGTTGGGAAGGTCACCTTTACCGAGGATCTTCTGGAAGCCGATACATCCGATCTCTGGGAAGCGGTCAATCCGCAACCCGGAGCTCCCGATTGATTCCCCGCTATCTCGCCGACACCCACATCGTCGTTCACTGGCTGGCCGCGCCAAAGCGACTCTCGCGCGATCAAACACGAGTTCTGCGCGAGGCCACCCGGCGACGCGAGCCCATCGCAGTCAGTGCTATGAGCCTTCTCGAGATGGCACTGCTGTTCGGCAAAGGCAGTATGCGCAGCAAGATACCCGCCGACCAACTGCTGAGCGAATTGGAGTCCCATCCGGTTTTCCAGATCGTACCGCTCAGTTTCGATGTTGCCGCGGAGGTCGCCGCGCTGGGCCCGTCCTTGCGCGATCCCTCCGACCGTGCGATCGTCGCCACCGCTCGGGTGAAAAATCTTCGCCTCCTGACGTCGGACCAGCGCATCATCCAGTCGAAACTCGTACCAGTGGTAGCCTAGTTCGACGAAGATCCCTCGCCGGCAAAGTCGTCCTGGTCACCGGTGCGGCCAAACGAATCGGCCGCTCGCCGATTTGATAGGATGTCCGCACTATGATCGCCGACATTCGCTACGCCCTCCGGCAATTCACCCAGTATCGAGCATCCGCCGTCATCGCAATCATCTCCCTCACGTTAGGAATCGGCGGCGCCACCGCGGTCTTCAGCATCGTCAACGGCGTCCTCCTGCATCCGTTTCCGTATGCGGGCGCAGACCGTATGATCACCCTGCGCGTGACGGATACCGCCGGCTACAACGGATTTTCCAATTACCTGCTGCTTTCGTCCCGGCAGTTCCAGGAAATTCGAAAGTCGCCGGTCTTGGATGGCGCCATTGCCACCGACAGTTGGGACATGGCGATCACCGGCGAAGACCTACCGGAAGCGGTACACACGGGCAAACTCTCCGCAAACTCATTCGAATATTTCGGTGTGCCTCCCGTCATCGGGCGCGAATTCGCCAGCGAAGATGGGCCGTTCGGACAGGAACCCCGCCCCGTGGCCGTCTTGAGCTATCACTTCTGGCAAAGCCACTATGGCGGTAGCCCCGCCGCCTTGGGCAGAATCCTGCAGTTGGACCACGAAAATTACACCGTGATCGGCGTCGTGCCGCCGCGGTTCGAATGGTTTCATAGCGATGTCTACATTCCGCTACGCCTCAACGGCGATCCCGATCGCGTACAGATCGTCGATGCGAGACTCAAGCCCGGCATTACCCTGGAGCGGGCCACCGCAGCCCTGGCTCCGCTCATCCAGGTCTTCGAAAAGGAGACGCCGAAGCATTTCGCGCGGCAGCCCGGCCTCAAAATCACCGGCCTGAACGCGGCGACGGCAGATCGTTACCAAGGAACGCTCATCCTCATTTTTGGCGCGGTGATGGTGCTGCTGGCCGTCGGATCCACCAACGTGGCGCTGCTCCTCCTGGCGAGAGCCGCCGGCCGGCAACAGGAACTCTCGGTCCGCGCCGCCATTGGGGCGAGTCGCCCGCGCCTCATCCGCCAACTGGTCACCGAAGCGGTCCTGCTGGCAATCGCCGGATGTCTGGCTGGCGCTGCGCTCGCCTATGGATGCGTACCTCGCATCGTGCGCGGATTGCCGGAGAATTCCTTTCCCAATGCGGCATCCATTCACGTGAACACGCAGGTATTGCTGTTTGCCATCGCGATTTCCTGGCAACCGGACTGCTCTGCGGCCTCTGGCCCGCCATTCAATCCTCCCGGCCCGTCGCACAGGTGATTCAATCGCAGACTGCGAGGACCTCGGGAACGCGCAAGGGACGGCGTTATCAGACACTCTTGATCGCCGCTCAAACTGCCCTTACCGTGGTTCTTCTGGCCGCCGCCGGCGCTTCCATCCGCGCCTTCCTCCACTTGTACCGGACGCCGTTAGGTTTTCGACCCCAAACACCTGCTGACTGTCGCCCTTCAATTCCCGGACGGCGCCCATACCGAACTGAACGATCGCCAGCGTTTCTATGCCGATGTCAGGGACAGGATCGAGCACATTCCCGGAGCAAAGTCCGCCGCCATCTACCCATTCGGTTTTCCGCCGCGAGCGCAATTCATCCGCCGTCTGGAATTGTTCGATCAGCCGTCGGCGAACAGCCTGAACGTCGCCACCAACCCCGTAAGCCGCGAGTTCTTCGAAACGCTCAAGATCCCGATCCTGCAAGGCGCAGTCTGGTCCCCGGAAGACACCGCGCGTGCCGCGCACGTGGCCGTGGTCAACCAGACGTTCGTCCGGCGCTATTGGCCGGCGGGCGATGCCCTTGGGTGCAGAATCAGGCTGCCCGATTTCACGGCGTTCACGGCCTGGATGTTGGCGCACCCGGGAAGCAACGACTGGCTGCAAGTGTTGGGCGTGGTTGGCGACACCCCGAACGACGGTCTGTCCAGGCCAGCCGTGCCGGCGGTTTATCTGCCGTATAGCCTGGTCCTGGGCGACTCTTTCAATGTCTCGGTGCGCACCGCCGGCAATCCGCTTTCATTCTCCAAAGCCATTCGCGAAGAGGTCCATCGCGCCGACGCCGGTCAGCCAGTGAACGAAATGCGAACGGCCGAAGATATCCTTGCCGATGAAGGTTGGGCGACCGAGAAGTTCGTGGCGAGCCTCTTCGCCATGTTCTCGGCTCTCGCTCTGGCGCTAGCGGCAATCGGTCTGTTTAGCGTCATATCGGTGGCGGTCGCGCAGCGACGCCAGGAACTCGGCATCCGGTTCGCATTGGGTGCATCCAGGCGATCCGTATTGCTGAATGTGCTTTTCGCCGGTGCGCGGGCGGTGCTGGCCGGGCTCACAGTGGGAGTTGTGGCGTGCGTAATGCTGAACGGAGTTTTCCGCCATTGGGCGCAGGCCGACATCTACGATCCGCTGGTAATCTTGTGCGTCGCCGGCGTCTTTTTATTCACTTCGGCCATCGCGAGCTTTTGGCCTGCCTGGAAGGCCAGCACCATAGACCCGATGACAGCGCTTCGCGCTTGACGCGGGAACCGTACGCCTAGGTCCTCGATTTGAGGGAGGACGCTTTCGACACCGCGACGGCAGACCCCCTCTTGCCTGCTTGAGTTGGCGTAGTTACCGGTAACCCCGTTTAACGGGCCAATATCTGCTCGTTTTGGATCGGCTGCGCGGATGATCGTTCAAAGATCGCGCAGAACCATTCTGCACAAGGCTGGCGGGCGCTGCAAGCGGTTTCTAACGCAAACTGCTGAGTAAGTTGCGACGAGGTCCTTGTTGGGTTCGGAAGGGACCAGAAGTAGGGAAATCTCAAACGAAAAGAAATAGAAGGCGCGTCAGTCGGGACCCGAATGATCCGAACGTCGATTAGCCCCGAAAATAACCTTGGCCGGTTAAATTCCGTCTTCTGTCCAGAACTGTGGGTGGGCGCTGTCGAAGAGGAGCCGCCTTCGCCCCCATGAAGGCGGATAATGGACCCATGCTGGACATTGCCGAGTTGCATGAGCGCGCAACTGGAGTGCGCGTTTGCAAAACGCTTCCATGCGGTGACGATTACATCATCCTGCTGGACTATTATGAGGCATCGCAGGCAAAGTTGCGGGCAAATCTCCGCCGACTGAAAATGACCGGCGAAGTTGTCTGGATGGCTTCTGCGCCCGGATCCAGCGACATTTTCATAAATGTCGATCTGCGCGGCGGGCGTCTGGTCGCGTGGACGTGGGAGGGCTTCATGATGACCGTGGATCACGATACGGGTAGGGTTGACGAAGCAGTCTCCACCAAGTGAACAACCGAGTTTCGCAAGGGCAGCGCCCCAGCGGGCCTCCAGGTCAATGGAAGGTAACCCCGTATATCGCTAACCAATCACTGCCCCACCGTCGTCGGGCCTTGTTGAGGTATGCCTGTCGGGTCACAGTACCGCGTCACTTGAGTAATGTCATACCAGTCGTGTCCCCGCCACAGTCGATATTGCACAAGAAAAACTCCAACCGCCCCAAGTACGCGACCGGGCTACCCTTCTCTCGCTCCGGTTTGAATACCCAGGAACTCAAAGCTCGTGCCACTGAGCCCTTAATCAGAGGATTTGTAGACGTGACCGTCAGGCAGACCACCTCACCGGAAGTGCCAATGAGCAAATCCGCCTTCGCGGTGCCTTTTAAGTCCGCATCTCGAATCAGACCGCTCAGGTCCGTTTTGTGTTGCGCACGAATCTTCATCTCGTTGGACGTGTGCCTCAGCAGCTCACCTGTTTTTGTTTTAAGGAGAGGGCCGGGGAACTTGCAGGGCAGCGTCCCCCCTTGGGCGAGCGCAACCGAACCCACGAGGAGTGTGGCAGCAACTGCAGCAATGAACGGGTGCATAGTTGAGTAGACACCACTTAGACATTGCCGGTTCCCCTTCGAAACACCTGCATCAAGCCTGATCGCGCCGGTCCGAACACCATTTCCGATAAGCTCCCGATAGGTAGGCTTCTCGTCATTACTGAAATTTATGCCTCGACCGAGCGCCATTAATGGACGGGAACCCCGTCTATCGCCCACGACCGCTTTCCTCCGAGGCCGAAGGCAAACACTTCGCGACTTTCAGGGAGGATCTATCTTGGAATGTCCTGCGGGTGTGCCTCGCTCGACTACGCCCGACTATACTGTTTGCGTTGGAAAGACGGGTGCCGAAGTGGCTGGGGAAATCCGGCAAGATCGGTGCAAAATTGACAGGAGTTCTGTGAAATGCTGCAATCGGTGGTGGACGACGCGCGCACACAGAGCTGGTCATGGAGTTCGAATGGGACGCTGCCAAAGCGGAATCCAACCTCGAAAAGCACGGTGTCAGTTTCGCCGAGGCCATGGGTATCTTTGGAGACCCGCTAGAGGTAACGATCCCCGACCCGGATCATTCCGAGGGCGAGTTTCGCCTTTTGAGTCTAGGATGCTCCTTGCAGGGGCGGCTGCTGGTGGTAGCGTATACTGAACGTGAGGGACGTATCCGCCTCATCAGTGCCCGAGAGGCTGCGCCGAAGGAGCGGAGGAAGTATGAGTTGGGACAGTCCGGCTAGTGACGACGACATGAGACCGGAGTACGATTTCTCGGCCGGAGTGCGGGGAAAGCATCATGAGCAGTTCAAGGCCGGCACCAACGTCGTGTTTCTCGACGCCGATATTGCTAAGGTCTTCAGGGATTCCGAATCGGTGAACCGCGCGCTCCGGCTGCTCCTCGACATCGCCAAGAGCCAATTGCCACCGGATCGTGCGGCATGATCCCGGCATGGAAATACCTTGCTTCCCTCGGGATGTCCGTACCCCGGTAAACACTTCGCGACTAATGGTGGGTCACGGTTCGCCCCCCAGTCATGCCAAGCCGCTGTTGTCCCACCGCGATATTTTCGAGGCCGGTCGTTTGCCAGGTCAGTTCTCGGACGGTCGTTCTACGTGATCGAGCACCAACGTCTCCACCTGGCCCTTCGCCGGCTCGAGCAGTAAACCCAACGCCCCCAGGCGCCGCGAAGCTCGATTCATCTTCTAGTGGTGGGATGGCGCATCCTGCGGCTGCGACGCCCCGGGAGGAGGGGGCGGCCGCGGTCGCCGCAGGGCCGACGATGGCAGCGCAAGGTCGTAATACCCGGTCAAGCCGGTCTTGTCTACCACTGGTCTCTCCGCAACGCTCGGTAGTATAGTGTTCGCCAGGATCGCCATCGAGATGGTAGAACTGTGTCCTATTGTGGCTTTGCACAGCCATCGTGCCGCTCCCCCTCATCATCCCTCCGCCGGGGGGTGCGTCCACCTCAGTTCGGCCGTATCCACAGTCTCCGCCTGTTTGAACATCGGCCCGCCCTTCGCTATCACCAAGTCATACACCGGCGCCTCCTCGCTTCCATAGTGCACCACTACTTTGCACCGTTCGGCCAACATCGCCTGCAGAATCGCGCGGAGCATTGTCTGCCTCATCGCCGGCTTCTGCCAGTCGGCAAGGTCTGCTTGGTCAACCTTCGCCACCACGTCATAGAGTTCGTGAGTCAACCAGCCCGGATCTCCTTCAAGCTGGTCTCCACGTAGCAACCCAGGCAGGTTCGGAAGCGCATACGCCCACTGAAAAATGCCGAACATGGGCAGACCGATCGAACGAAAGTCGGTCGACGTCGGCCCAAGCTGTACTGGCCCACTCACTGCACTGTGGGGCTTGATTGAAATCACCTCTTCATCTTGACTTGCTTGGCGCCGACGGCTCCAACATCCAAATGTTGCCTTTGAACTCGGTCTGATCGAACACTAACAGCCCCTGGCCGACTGACATCCCCTCCTCGGACAGTGGGCCATTGCGGATGGAAAGCTGTGAGCCGTGGGAATGAAATACCGCGAATTGGTCACCAGTGGGGCGCATGGCAGGCGTGAGGCGTTGCGCCCAGATACAACGAAATCCGTCGCGATCGGAGCTAAAAAGTATGCTCCTGCCGTCGTTGGAGAATCTTGGCTTATCGGTCCAGGCTGTGTCTCCGGTGACCGGAATCCACTCCCCGGGTGGAATCGGCGCCAATCGGAAGGGAGCGATGAAAACCCGGCTCGTACTGTTATCGAGGACAGTAAACGTTACCCAACGCGCGTCGGGGGAAAAATGCGCCTCGAATACGTCATGGCCCGGATCTTGGATCAGCGGGGTCACCTTCCCGTTACTGGTATCGGCTGCGGCAATGGAGAAGTGGCCCGGGGAGCTTTCAGGGTGCTGGGTGAGAAGCAGTGCATTGCCCTTGCGGGCCCAGTCGGAGGGCGTCGCCGATGTTGAGGAGAGCGCGAACTTCTGCGGAACGCCTCCGGCAAACGGAACCGCGAACAGGGACATGGGTGTACTCGAAATATCCGCGTAGAGTACCTCCGAGCCTCCCAGGCCAATTGCGATGGGCATTTTGATCCATGCGTTATCTTGTGACAGTCTCCTTAGGCGCCCAGTGGTGAGGTCCTTGCCATAGAGTTGAGGCGGGACTGATTTGGACGAAACGAATACCAGGTGCTGCCCGTTGTCCGACAGGGCGGGCTGGGTCTCGGCCGGAAGCTCTGTGGTGAGCTGGCGTGCCGGTCCGGTTGCGCGGCCGGAGTCATCCAAGGGAACACCCCAAATGTGCGCTTCGTAGGCCAGGCTTCCGATCGCAATGCGCCCATTCGCCGCGGACGACGCCTGCACCTCAGCCCCCGTTCCGAACGTGACCCTCGCAGGCGGGTCGGTTCCCGGGTTGCCGTCCGAAGACGCGGCGGCGGACTGCAGAAAATCGGCAGTTCCCGAACGTGCGTGGACCAGTAATCGCAAGGGATGATCGAGCCAGCCTTGTAGAGCAGCGCCCGTAAGCCAAGTGTCTTCCACGTGGAAGCGTTCGGCGTAATCCCGCCAGCCGGTGGGCCGAGGTCCTTTTCCGCTGAGGTCGGCCGCCCATATGTCGCCACTTCCGCCGCACATACCTGGGAAAAGGATGCGCCGGCCATCGGGCGTCCAGATGGGGCCGCTCGTCACGATGGAGCAGCCCTTGTTCAGCTCGACCGGGCTCCCGCCCTGCAAGGGCATCGCGAACAGATGACTGCCGGCTGTGCCCATGCCAACTCTCTGCGTCGGGACCCCAGTGACGTAGAGCAAATACTGTCCGTCGGGAGAAAAACGGGGTTGTGAAGCCTTGGGAACCAGTAAGGAAGCTTCTCCTCCCAAGGCGGGCATGACGTAAATGCCGCCGCCATCTCGCTCGGAAGTGAAGGCGATGCGCGCGCCGTCGGGTGAGAACGTGGGTTGGTAATCATCGGCCGCGTCTTTCGTCACGGCAACAGGGTCGCCACCATCGATCTGTTTCACCCAGATATCGAGTTTCCCGGCTCCCGCGCGATCGCTGGCGAAGGCCAGGAGTTTTCCGTCGGGAGAGATGGCGGGGTCGGCCGTCATCCCGTGGTCAAAAGTGATCTGGCGCAAAATGTTCTGTTCGGCCGGCGCCGCCGGGTGCAGGTACCCCCGTAGCCAATAGGCGCCGGCTGCCACGCCGGCAGCGCCGGCCAGGAAACACGCCATCATCACCCGCCCGCGAGCTTTTGATGGCGGGAAGACAGGCGTGGCCCGCACCAGGCTGCTCGTTTCCAAGGCGAACTGGAGGTCGGAAGCCGATTGGAACCGCCGTGCGGGTTCCTTTTCCAGACAGCGCCGCACGATACTTTCCAGGATAGGCGGCAGGTCGGCAGGAAGATCGACGGGTTCGTCGTTGAGAATGGCGTGCATCACGGCGATCGAAGAGTCGCCCGCGAATGCGCGCCGGCCCGATACCACCTCGTAGAGAACGGCGCCGAAGCTGAAGATATCCGTGCGCGCATCGGTTTCCTCGCCGCGTACTTGTTCGGGAGACATGTAACCGGGCGTGCCCATGGCCACACCCCAGACGCTCATACCTTGCGTTGGCGCCAGAGACCCGAGAGCCTTCTTGCCCTCCTGTTTAGCCAGGCCGAAATCGAGAATCTTCACGCGTCCATCGCGGGTGATCATGAGGTTGGCGGGCTTGAGATCGCGATGCACGATTCCGCCGGCATGCGCCGCGGCCAAGCCGGCGGCCACCTGCGTGGCGATATCGAGAGCTTTCGGCACGGTCAACGG
>Ga0302326_10025904_pt1 | contig 11878 bp, 8 predicted proteins | sample Palsa_T0_3_FD_202264 | JGI IMG/M metagenome (GOLD analysis project Ga0302326, IMG submission 202264) | Peat permafrost microbial communities from Stordalen Mire near Abisko, Sweden - Palsa_T0_3 | ecosystem: Environmental > Terrestrial > Soil > Palsa > Peat permafrost | place: Sweden: Abisko... | reverse complement strand
TCGAGATCATGACGATCCCGTCGTCGCCGTCGTAGCAGCCCTCATCGGTCCGAAAGTGCGATCCTGCGATGGGAATTGTCTTCGTGATTGTCCCGCGCGCAAAATCGATGATCTTCACGCTACCGACGTCTCCCACATAAGCCTGCGACGTAGCCGGGATTCCGACGACACCATTGGGTCCAGAAAGAGATGATAGCTTTCTATCTCCAACGAAGCCCTTGATCTGTTTAATAAGGGTGTTCGTCGTCGTGTCGATGACGTCAATGCTGCTATTGGTGCGGTCGGAAAGAAGGTATCGCGCAGCGCTGCTGTCGACATAGCCAATATCGTAGCTGAAGTGCGCGCCCGGACTCAGGCCCGTAATTGGAACCTTTTGCTTCAGAACTAAGGGGCCTCCGTACCGGAACTGCGCTGCGGAGGGTGAATGTGCGACCGCAGCCGCGCCGGCAACTATAAAGATCGCACCGGTAAGATACGCTCGAACGATTGAAGTCATTCCGATTTCCTCCGTTTGCGTTTCAGCGAAATCGCTACGATTCTGCGACACGGGCGCGAGGCGGCTTTCGAATGCCGTAGCACAAGCTTTTTGAGGCGTAAGCGGCGTCAAGATGAGGAGCGCACCTGCGGTGAGGAGCGCACTCGCTAGAGCGACAGCGTTGGAGTTCGGCCTCTGTTACGATCCGTCCGTGATGTCAAGCATATACGGTTCGTTCCCGACACCCGTGGCCGTGCCCAAAACCTTAAACGTGCGGAGATCGATGAGCCACAGAGATCCACCTGACTTCGTGTTGGGCGGACCACCTGCAATCGCAGCGTAGTGTGAATCCGCGGTGACTTGGACGGCTCGCGGTCGGGGGCGGCCTCCCGGATAGTCTGGTTGTGCGCCGACTGGTATGCGTGCGATCTCAGGGTGTGGATCGCCGCTGATGGACTACGGAGACGCTTCCGGCAAGATCGTTTGTGACAATGATGCGGGTCCCGTCAGGCGTCCACGCTAAACTGAAGGGATGCGAGGCCCCGTTCGGATTGTCGGTTCCCACCAACACGCGGCGAACTTCTGCATCGGGCCTCTTGGCGATGGCCTTTTCGACGCTAATGATCGATATGAACTGGCCGGGCTGATCGGTCTCATCGCTGTCACGGTCCGTCACGGCCATGAATTTCCCGTCCGGACTAGCCGCGATTGCCCACGGCCCGCGTTCAACCGGAACGCGAAACGTTTCCCAACCCGGAGCTCCGTCGAGCGCCTTTTTGAGATCGATCACGGAAACGTCGTGGGTGCCTTCATTCGCCGAGAAAATAAAGCCGCCGTGTAAGGGCGTGTACGCTAATCCGTTGGCGTCTGGAAAGCAGCCCCAGTTTACGTCGGGCGATGAATGGGGTACCAGAGCGGGATTCTTTTCGATTTCGGCACACGAATGGCCGGCCGTATTGGGCACATGACCGCCGGTTCCCATTGCTTGGAAGAGCACACGCACGAGGGCGTGCTGCTTCAAATCAATAATGCCAATCTCGCGCGCGCCGTCTTCCGAGTTCGGTCCCTCCGAGTTTGCTACGATCGCAAATTTGTCGTCGGGCGTTACCACGACGCCGGCCGGACCCCAGCCGCCAGTGGGGTAGATTCCCTCGATTGCATTCGTGGTGTTATTATTCGCGGGGTCGAGAGCTTTCTTGACGTCGAGTACCGTGAGCGCGCCGGGATATCCGTGCGGCATACCCGATTCCACTTCGAGTGGCCGCGAAATGCCGGCATGATCGACGACGTACGCAGTTCCGCGGCGAATAATGACGTTATTCGGCAAGGCCTGCGCGGGAATCGTTTGGACGCCGATAAACTTCGCCGTGGTGATCGCGGGATCGATCGCCGGTACGTCGGGGGAAATGCGCGCCCTTCCGACGACGGCCTTCGACGTCCCAGTATTAGCCGCAACCTTGGAAAGGTCGACGATCTCGATTGCGGGGTCGCGGCGCCCCGTCACAAGCGCATATGGTCCGGCAGCGCATGCCGAGGCGGCGCCCCAGCCAAACAAAATTGCGCCAAACACTAATCCGGCAGAAAGTTTTTCCACTCGCAAGCACACCCTCCTACGAGCTAACTAGCGAAGCCAGGTAGCTCAAGAAACTGCCGAGTAAGTTCTCTCGAAGCGAATGTTTGCATACAATATTCTTTTCTTGCAAGGTGGCATATTCACACTTATGTGAGTTATGCCTTCACCACGCAACACTTGAAGCCCGAGGCTCCGTCCGGTCCGCGGTTCGGTACGTTCGGAACCCCAGACGTCGTCTGACCTCGGCCGCTTTCTCGGCGGCGACCCGAAACTGGGCTCTTACCGCTCGGGTTGGGGCCGAGTTGAAGTATCCTCGAATCACCCAATTGCTAGCGGGAAAGCGGAGACACAATCAGCGCTTCGCAGTCTCCAAGGCAAAGAGTCAGCCGCCCCGCGATTTTCGTTGCGCTTCCTCCCGAGCGAACGTAGCTACGACCACGTCGCATTTATTGCGCACGTGTGCGCGCAGTATCGCGGCCAATCCGCTGCCGTCCCGCATCCGCAAAGCTGCCAGTATCGCTTCGTGCTCACGAATTGCGCGCAGCCAGCGCTCAGGGGACATTTTGGCAGCGAACCGCAAACGACGGATACGGGCGCTCAAACCGTGGTAGACGTTCGATAATAGTGGATTTCGCGCCGCAAGAAGTACGGCTTCGTGAATCATTTCGTTCTGAGCGTAGTATGTCTCAACCTCGCGCTTCTCGTAGGCATCGATCATCGTCCCATGCATGACCTCGATCTCACCAAGCTCGTCGTCAGAGATGTTCTTACAGGCCAACTCGCCAGCCAATCCCTCGAGCGCGCCCATCACCTCAAACATGTCGTGAACTTCGTTGGATGAGAACAATGCCACCCGTGCGCCGCGATGCGGCAAGAGCTCAACTGAACCTTCCGCGGCGAGTACTTTGAGCGCTTCACGCAGCGGCGTGCGCGAGACCCCGAAGAGCGCCACCAACTCGCGTTCGTTGATGCGTTCGCCCGGGCGAAGGGTGCCCTCGACGATCATTTCGCGCAGCCTGTCCCGTGCGGCGTCGTGTAGCGACAGGCGGCTGATGGGTGCGGTTTCCTTCATATTTGGCCGAGAGCTTTCCGAGCAGGAATGCTGGATATTGCATTCAATATGCGATTAATCTTGGCAGGGTTGAGGTTACTATGACTTTTCGTAGCGGAAGGCACTTCCTACAGATCCCCGGGCCGACCAATGTTCCGGACCGCGTCCTCCGAGCGATGGACTTCCCGACAATCGACCACCGCGGCCCAGACTTCGCGAAACTTGGGTTTGAGGTCCTCAGTGGAATCCGCGACATCTTTCAGACGTCCGAGCCCGTCGTGATTCTGCCGTCGTCCGGCACGGGCGCTTGGGAAGCCGCACTATCGAATACGCTCTCGCCTGGCGATCGGATTCTGATGTTCGAGACGGGCTGGTTCGCCACGCTTTGGCGTGCGATGGCCGAGAAGCTCGGGCTCGAGGTCGTTTTTGTCGCCGGCGATTGGCGCCGCGGCGCCGATCCCGCTGCGGCCGAACGACACCTCCGCGACGACTCGCAGCACCGCATCAAAGCGGTGCTTGTCGTTCACAATGAGACTTCGACCGGTGTGACCAGCCAGATTCCTGAGATTCGCGCTGCGATCGACCGCGCCGATCATCCTGCACTCTTCATGGTTGACACCATCTCATCGCTGGCGTCAATCGACTACCGCCATGACGAATGGGGTGTCGACGTAACCGTCGGCGGCTCGCAGAAGGGTCTGATGCTGCCGCCCGGATTAGGCTTCAACGCCGTCTCCGAAAAGGCGCGCTCCGCGGCTCGAAGCGCGAAGTTGCCGAGGTCGTACTTTTCTTGGGACGAGATTCTTAGCGCGAATAAAGCCGGGTTTTTCCCCTACACGCCGGCGACCAATCTGCTGTATGGTCTGCGCGAAGCGATTCGATTGCTGAAGGAAGAGGGACTCACCAACGTTTTTACGCGTCATGCCCGCCATGGGGAGGCAACGCGCCGCGCCGCCCAAGGTTGGGGCTTGGAACTCTTGTGCCTCAATCCGCGCGAGTACTCGAATTCGCTCACCGCAATACTTGTTCCGGGCGGGCACGATGCCGACTCGCTGCGTGCAACGATCCTGGAGAATTTCGACATGTCGCTCGGGACCGGGCTGGGCCGACTGAAATCCAGGGTATTCCGAATTGGTCATCTCGGATCGTTCAACGACCTCATGCTAGCGGGAACGCTGGCCGGCGTTCAAATGGGGCTCGAGCTTGCGGAGATTCCGCACGGCGACGGCGTAACTCCCGCGCTGGCTCATCTCGCGCAAACGGTGTCCGCGGCCTACGCGGCAGTTTAGGCGAATGTCGACCACCCGGTCGCCGCTGCCCGGAGTTCTGCCGGTCGAACCGAACGGCGGCCGTCCGTTCTTGCGCAAGCGGCTTGCGCAACAATTGACTGCCGCCGTTGCCGGAGAAGTACGCTTCGATCAGTTTAGCCGTGGTCTCTACGCCACGGACGCGTCGATCTATCAGATCATGCCGACCGGTGTCGTCGTACCAAAGACGGACGCCGACGTCGAGGCGACGCTCGCGATCGCGCGCGAACATCGCATATCGGTCACACCGCGCGGCGGTGGGACATCCCAATGCGGCCAAACCATTGGGCCAGGCTTGATCATCGATGTCAGCAAGTATCTGCGTAACGTTCTCGAATTTGACGCCGCCGCGCGCACGGTGCGCGTGCAGCCCGGCATCGTGCTCGATGAGCTCAATCGCTTCCTACGCCCGTACGGCCTCTTTTTTCCGATCGATCCATCGACGGCGAGTCGCGCTACCATCGGCGGAATGACGGCAAACAACAGCTCCGGGTCGCGCTCGATCCGGTACGGGAATATGATCCACAACGTGCATGGCGTTGAAGCGATCCTGGCCGACGGGACCCGCGCGTACTTCGGTCAGGTTGGTCCGACGCTCGACGGCGTCGCGCCGCCCGAGTATACTGCTATCGTTCGCCGCGTGCGCTCCATCGCCGAACGGGAAGCCGACGAGATCCGCGCTCGAATACCGCACGTTTTACGCCGCGTCGGCGGCTACAACATCGATACCATCTCGTCGAATGGTCACAACCTGGCGCAGTTACTCGTCGGCTCCGAAGGGACGCTGGCCTTCTTCACGGCGATCGATCTGGCGTTGCAGACAATTCCCAAGTACAAAACGCTCGGGATCTGTCACTTTGCGCGCTTCTATGATGCCATGGCAGCGACGCAATCGCTGGTCGAGCTAGCACCCGTCGCCGTTGAGCTGGTCGACCGAACGATGCTCGAGCTCTCGGCTGAAAATCCGACGTTCGCTCCAACGGTTGCAAAATACGTGCGCGGCAAACCCGACGCGATTCTGCTCATCGAGTTCGCCTCCGACGACGCCGCACAGGTACGCGATCAGCTTGATGCCCTCGACGACAAGATGTGCGCTCTGGGTTACAGCGGTGCGGTGGTGAAAGTTACTGATCCGGCGGCGCAAGCCGAGGTCTGGAACGTACGTTCAGCCGGCCTAAACATCATGACGTCGATGAAAGGTGATGCGAAGCCCGTATCAATCATCGAAGACTGCGCCATTCCGCTTGAGCACTTAGCCGACTATACCGACCGCCTCACGCAAATTTTCGAGCGACACGGAACTCGCGGGACCTGGTACGCGCACGCGTCGGTTGGCTGCCTTCATGTCCGGCCCGTTCTTAATATGAAGAACGACCTGGACGTGCGTAAATTGCGTTCGATCGCGGAAGAAGCGTTCGCCATCGTGCGTGAGTATGGAGGGGCGCATTCAGGCGAGCATGGCGACGGTATCCTGCGTTCGGAATTTCACCGGGAAATGTTCGGCGACCGAATCGTTGGCGCTTTTGAGGAAATCAAGGATCTGTTTGATCCGACGGGTCTCTTCAACCCGGGCAAAATCGTTCGCGCTCCAAAGATGGATGATCGGACACTCTTCCGCTACGGCCAAACATACGAGCCGCTTGCGCTCGATACGAAACTTGACTGGAGTGAGTGGGGCGGATTGAGCGGTGCGGTCGAGATGTGCAACAACAACGGGCAGTGCCGCAAGGACGCGGCGGTGATGTGCCCCTCGTATCTGGCCACGAATGAGGAGCAGCACGTAACGCGCGGCCGCGCGAACACGTTGCGGCTCGCTCTGACCGGTCAGCTTGGCAAGGACGCATTTACGTCCGAAGAGATGTACGCGACGCTCGACTTGTGCGTCGGCTGCAAGGCTTGTCGACGCGAATGCCCGACCGGCGTCGATATGGCGAAGATGAAGGTTGAATTTCTCGGGCACTATCGCGCCAAGCACGGTCTGAGGCTGAAGGACCGGATTATCGCCAGCCTGCCGCGACTCGCACCGCTGGCCGCGCGCTTTGCCCCGATCGCGAACTTGCGAAACCACGTTCCGCTCCTGCGCCGCGCAATGCAGCGGACGAGCGGTATCGACGCCCGACGGGACTTGCCGATCTGGCGCACTGATTTCTTCCGGGAGACTCTCGAGCGCCGAGCACCTCGGCCCGAATCATTCGGCGAAGTTGTGCTTCTGGCTGACACATTCAACCGCTATTTCGCGCCCGAGATCGTACGTTCCGCACAGACGGTCCTGATCGAGGCCGGTTACGACGTGACGTTCGTTCAAAACGAAGCTACTGCGCCGCCCTTATGCTGCGGGCGCACATATCTTTCGGCGGGCCTGATAAGCGAGGCCCGCCGAGAGGCACGGCGGACGATCGCATCGCTCCTTCCGTATGCCCAGCGCGGAATACCGATCGTCGGCCTCGAGCCCTCGTGTTTGCTGACGCTGCGCGACGAGTTCGTTTCGCTGCTCCCCGGCCCGCAGTCTGCCGCAGTTGCCGATTGCGCAGTCTTATTCGAGGAATTTCTGGCCAAAGAAATCGAAGCCGGTAGGTTCGGCGGCCAGTTACACGCCTTACCGGAAACGCGGGCGCTTCTGCACGGCCACTGCCACCAGAAGGCGTTTGGCACGATGCCGGCTGTGATGAAAGTGCTACAGGCCATCCCACAGTTGAACGTTTCGCTGATAGAGTCGAGCTGCTGTGGGATGGCCGGCACGTTTGGCTATGAAAATGAACATTACGATATTTCGCTGCGTATGGCGGAGCGAGCGCTGCTCCCGGCGATCCGTCATGCAGCAGCAGACACTCTACTCGTTACGGACGGCATCAGTTGCCGTCACCAAATCGAGCACGGGACGCAGCGCACAACATTGCATGTGGCACAAGTACTGGAACGCGCACTGCTGTAACGGTGGGCCCGGCGTGTATGTTCATCGGCGTTCGCCGCGCGCGTTACGAAAGATCCTTCCACCGCTCTTCTGCTGATCGAATGACAGGGGTGCTATGAGTATCAAGGAAACGGCTGTCGGCGTTGCGGCGACGATGCGCGCATCACGCAAGCGATATGTCATTCTCGCGGTTCTTTGCCTTATGTACTTCATCGCGTATCTCGACCGTGTAACAATCTCGGTGACAGCTCCCAAGATCATCGACGAGTTTCACTTCACGAAGACGTCGATGGGTCTCATTTTCTCCGCATTTGCGATAAGCTACGCGCTCTTGCAAATTTTAGGCGGGGTCATGGGCGATCGTTACGGCCCGCGCAAAGTCTTGTCCGGTCTGATGGGTTGGTGGTCGGTCTTTACGATCCTGACGGGTTTCGCGTCGAGTTTGGTGTCGTTCTTTGTGGTTCGGCTGTTGTTCGGCGTGGGTGAGGCGGGCGGATTTCCAGTCGCGACGCGTGCTCTTGCCACGTGGTTCCCGCCCACGATGCGAGGATTTCTGCAAGGTCTAACGCACGCTGCCTCACGCTCAGGCGCCGCGTTCGCTCCGCCGATTGTCGTAGCCTTGGTTGTACTCACCGGCGGTTGGCGGCCGCCGTTCATCATTCTCGGAACACTGGGGGTACTCTGGTCGGTCATATTTTTCTTCATCTATCGCGACAATCCAAGCGACGATCGCTCAGTCAACACGCTGGAACTCGACAAGATCGGAACGCGCACAGCCGTGCGAACCGTCGGCGGCAAGAGCGCCGTCCCATGGCGTTCCATTCTTGCAAATCGCGATGTGTGGACCCTTACCGCGACGTATTTTGCGTACGGCTATACGCTCTGGATCTATTTGACGTGGCTGCCGACATATCTACAAGATGCTCGCCACTTCACGTTCGCACAACTCGGTATCGCTGCAAGCCTTCCCCTGATAGGCGGCGTTCTGGGCGACCTCGTGGGCGGCACGGTATCCGACAAGATCTTTGAACGCACTGGGAATCTGAACCTTGCGCGTCGCAGCGTTATTATGGTCTCGTTCGTCGGATCCGCGGCGTTTACCGTTCCGTCCGTATTTGTGGCCAGCGCGTACGCGTCAGTTCTGCTGTCGGCAGGTGCCCTGTTTATGCTCGAGTGCGCGGTCTCGAATTGCTGGGCCGTCTCGATGGATCTCGGTGGTCGATACTACGCCGGCACCGTGTCCGGAATAATGAATACCGGCTTTGGCGTCGCCGGTATCATCTCGCCGGTGATATTTGGATATCTGGCCGAAAAAACGGGAGGCTGGACGACGGGTTTCATCGTTGGCTCGGTGATTCTGCTGGTTGGCGCAGCGACAATGCTTTTCACCGATGCGACCAACACCTGCGCGGAACCGGCCGCATGACGGTATGGCCGCCCGCGCGCATCGTCGGCGAAACAGCAGCGCACCGGAGCGGAGCCGGCGAACACGGGTGTGTTAGCGCTCCGTCGTTGGGGGGTGAAAGCGAGCGGGCAATACCGGACCGCCCAACGCTGGCTGGCGGATGCGGATCGGGCGCGCAGAATGAGCCGGCGGCGTCATGAGATTTCGATGTGCTTTCAAGAAGCGTCACGCGGTTGCCGCGCTCGGCTTCCTGATGGGTGTGGTGACCAATCTTTGCATATCTCGTGCGGTAGCTGGACCGCCTTTTGTGACCGATGATCCTCAACCAACCGACTACCGCAACTGGGAGATTTACAGTGGATTTGAATATGAAAATGACAGAGGCGGCGGCGTTTTCGCAGCTGCTCCATTTGCAGAATTCAACTACGGAGCGATGCCCAACATCCAAGTCTCAACTTCGTTGCCGCTCGACGACGACTACACGGATACCGGGCATCGTTACAGTTACGGAGGTACTGAATTCGGCATCAAAGCGCGGTTCGTTCAAGAATCGGACAATCGGCCGCAGATCTCATTTTACCCTAGCGTGCAGATTCCGGCGGGTTGCTGTGATCGCGTGCTGACCTTCTTGCCGATCTGGCTACAAAAAAGTTCGGGACCGTGGACGGCTTTCGGCGGCGGCGGTCTGTACATCAACACCGGAATGGGTAAACGCGACTACACGTTTGTCGGCAGTGCCGTCGAACGTGCTATCTCTCCCGGGACGACACTCGGCATCGAGCTGTTTCATCAAGGGCCGGACATGATCGGCGGGATCGGCACGACAGGCACAAACATCGGAGTGACGACGCAGCTTGGAGCTCACCACGCGCTGCTGTTCTCCTTCGGTCGCTCGCTCAGCGGCAATACGTCGTTTTCCGGATATGCAAGCTATGAGTTCGCGTTAGGACCGCTGAAACGTTAGCCCGCGGCTACGGTTGTTACAGTTGTGGTTGACGAGAGACTGCTACAGCTCGCTCATCGAACGACTTTGGGAACGGTCCTTCAGGAAGAAAGTATGGCCGCGGCGCGATTCTCTCAGATTGAGATCGTCGCAACCGTGCGTCGCTGGCCGACAGGTTGTCGTTCGTTCGCGCTTCGATCACTCGACGATGCGGCGCTCTTCGCGGTCGCCAGCATGTAACAGAAATTTTACATGTCAAACTACGTCATTGGTGCTATCGTTTTCGGACCGCATTTTCACTTCTTGCCGCCGAAGGACGTTTCCGCTGTGAAGACATTGTCGGTCCTCTCAACGTTGTGTTTCCTCTTGCTCGGATCGCTGCCGGCGATCGCCGGCGATCAGCTCCAACTCGCCATTGGGAGCGAGCCGCAAACGGCGCCGCTCGCACCCGCGGATTCGTACTTTGGGCGATTTCGGATGAGCGTCCTTGGGATCCGCAACGCCATCAAAGACGTTGCGATCCGCGTCGATAGCGCGTCAGCCGACGAACTGTCCGCTCTCTACCACAAGTTGACGATGGTGGAAGACGCAGTCTTCGACCTGCGGGAGCGCTATCCGCATGATTCGTGGCTGCCGCAGTTAGGCTTTAGTCTGGCGCAAGCATTTGCGAAGATGCCGCTTCCGGCAGCTCAAGTGCACGCGAACGACACGTTCAATTGGCTCATCGCGGACTATCCGCAGAGCGACGCGGCTTCGGACGCGGGCGGTATGCGCCTGTTGCGTCTGCGCACGCCGGTTTCGATGGACGTGCCGATCGAGCCGACATTGCCGAGTTACGCCGTTCCCATGCCGTAGCCGGCTTCATCAGACGAACAGCGTAATCTCTGGAGGCCGCAGGCGCGGCAGCCGCGGGAACGATCGCTTCCCGTCGTCGAACCCGAGATTAATCAGGAACAGCGTGATCCAGCGCCCGTCCGGAAAGAATGATTCGTCGACGAGTTTTCGATCGAAGCCGCCCATCGGACCGCAGTCCAGTCCCAGCGCCCGCGCGGCGATGATGAAGTAACCCATTTGCAGCAGAGCGTTGTCGCGGGCGAACGAACGCGCAATTTCGGCCTTGTCCGGTCCGCTGAAGGTGTCGCGAATCGCTGGACGTGTTGGGAACGTTTCAGCGAAACGCTCGTAGAAGAAAAGGTCCGCGGCGACGATCGCGGTCACCGGGGCCCGCATGGTCTTGTCGCGGTTTCCCTCACTAAGGGCGGGCTTGAGGCGTTCCTTGGCTTCCGCTGACTCGACGAAGACGTAGCGGACGGGGAGCGAGTTGGCGCTCGTTGGGCCTAGCTCGGCGAGTTCTACCACGCGTTCCAGGAGTTCTCGCGACAGTGCGCCGGGGAGAAAGCCGTTCGCGCTGCGGGCTTCCAGGAAGATCGTGCGCAGGGCCGTCTCGTCGAGTGCGCGGCGTGTTTTGAGCGCGATCGCGTCGTCGACGGAAAGCGGGGAGTCGGTCGGATCGATGTTCGTCATGTCGTCTCCATTGAAAACTATCCGCTCTAACTGCGCCGAGCTCGATGGAGATGCGGTGCTGCGACTGCGGGCGCTTGTGTCCGTTACGGCAACGCGAAAGCGAAGATCGTATTCCCGCCCGGCCGCGCGCCGCGGGTATACACGTGCGAAGCGATAGCGATGTATTCGCGTCCGTTCACGCGGTAGGCGATCGGAGGCGCGTGAATGTCTTCATAGCCGCTGTCGGCCTCATGCCGGACCCGATGCCAAAGGCGCTGCACGTTCAGCTGGACCATGGACACGAATTGGGCCGCGCGATCATGCAGGTCGAAGCGGCCAAGCACGGTATCGCCCGGAATTACTTGCCAGAGCAGCTTGCCCGTCGCGGAGTCGTAAGCCTTGAAGCTCCCCGCTTCCTCTTCGCCCAAAAAGACCAGGCCGCTCGTCGAAAGCGGACCACCGAAGACCAAATTCGGCACGGGCGTACTCCAGCGAATGCGCCCTGAATCGGTATCGATGGACGACAGCAGCCCGGTTGCATGGACGGTCTGCAGTTCGGTCATGTTGCCGCCGGTCCACTGATCGTCCGATCCCGGACGCCACGGCGCAAGGCCAAATATCTGCCCGATCTCCGGCTCCACATCTCCCGCGACGAACGCCGCGTGGGCCGCCGGATCGTAAGCGATCGGACCGATCGCTCCGCCGAGATC
>Ga0302326_10025903_pt1 | contig 11878 bp, 10 predicted proteins | sample Palsa_T0_3_FD_202264 | JGI IMG/M metagenome (GOLD analysis project Ga0302326, IMG submission 202264) | Peat permafrost microbial communities from Stordalen Mire near Abisko, Sweden - Palsa_T0_3 | ecosystem: Environmental > Terrestrial > Soil > Palsa > Peat permafrost | place: Sweden: Abisko... | reverse complement strand
CTCTGTGGTCTGCTCGAAACGATGGGGATCGCCGGCCCATACAATCTGTACGCCCCGGCGGCAAAATGGAGCGCGCTGCTCGGGGTGTCGCTACTGCCGTTCGTGTTCAGGCGGTTCGCGCCGCGTTCCTCTCTTTTTGTGCAATGCGGTAGCATCACATTTCTCTTTCTGTTCCTCTCACCCGGATTCGGCCTGCAATATCTTGCCTGGACGGTGCCGTGGATTGTAGCTCTGGGCATCAAACCGGCCGCGGGATACTACGCAATCGCCGGCACGTTCATGATAGCGGTCTACACCGAGGCTGGAGGATTGAACGTCCCCGGTTATGCCGATCTTCTGACCGTGACGAACTGGACAATGCTTATGCTCATGGGTCTCGTCTGTTGGGCCGCGATCGGCACGGTCGTTTGGCGTTATGGCCAAGTGGCTTTGGGGAGAAGGAAGGGCGGTGAGTAGTAGCTGATTGTTAACACTCGCATCGCGATGTGAACACTACGGGCCACAGGGAGCCGGCGAGAAGGCTTTTCAGCGGGTACCTATCAATTGGCTTCCCGATTGCGTCTAGATCGACAAATGACTCCCGATCAGACGCTAGACGTGGCTGTTCCGAATCGCGCCAGTTCTTCCGCCGGTCTGAAAAGGACGCGCAACGGAAGCCTTATCACGCTGTTCGCTCCAAGTCTGGCGTTGACAATGGGGCTCGGGACTTTGCTCTGGATATTCTTTGTTTTAGAAGGTGCGACGGCTCTCTTCACCGACTCCGACACCGGCTGGCACATTGTCAACGGCGGGCGAATTATCACCACCGGACACCTTCCGCATGCCGATCCTTTTTCCTTTTCAAAGCCTCGCGAGCCGTGGGTAGCCTGGGAGTGGGGCTCGGATGTTCTCATGAGCACGGTGTACAGGATTTCGGGACTTGCAGGCGTCGCATTGATGTTCGGAGTCTGCATAGGCGCTTCGGTGTTCATATGGTTCCGTCTGAACGCGATAGCCGGAGGAACATTTCTTCTCTCGGGACTGTTCTTCGTACCCATGTTGCCGACCACAACACTGCACTGGCTTGCACGGCCACACATTTTCAGCTGGCTGTTCCTGCTGGTGACGGTGTGTTTGTGTGAGCAGATGCCGCGCCCTCTTCTGTGGCGCCATCTCGCGTTTGTGGCGATCGGAGCCGCCGCATGGGCCAACCTCCACGCCAGTTTCTTTTTCGCTCCGCTGATCGCGTTGATCTACGCTGCGGGCGCTTACCTGAAGCCCTTGATCTGGGAGGCTCGCGGGCTTCCGGACCGCAGGACCAGCGTTTCCGGCGGACATAGTTACCTCCTGCTTACACTAGCGGCTTCCATCGGAACCCTGGCGAATCCGAGCGGCTGGAGACTCCACCAGCATGTTTTCTCGTACCTCTCCGATGCCGGACTGATCGACCGAATCAGCGAGTTTCAATCCTTCGATTTTCATCAGTCCGGGGCGACCCAGGTCTTGTTCACAATCACAATTTGTTTTGCCGGAGCCTTTGCGGCGCTGGCGGCGCAAAAGCCCGAGCGCTTCCTTCTGTCGATGTTGCTGACGGTCGCCGCGTTGCGTTCCGCGCGCGTCCTGCCGGTGGCTGCGTTGCTTCTCCTGCCGCTCGCCAACGGGTCGCTGACAGCGGTCCTTTCGCGCGCGCTAAATCTCACGCGGCAATTCCGCTGCTGGCTCGACGGCGTGGTGGATTACGGAAACCGGCTTCATGCTATCGACCGGCGCCTTAGTGGGTTTGCGCTGGTCCCGTTGGCCGCTGTTCTGATCTTTGTGTCTGTGGGCAGTCGCGCAGGCTTTCCCACGGCGGATTTCCCGGTAGCTGCCTCGGCAAAAGTAGCGTCCCTCCCGGCAGACGCCCGGATACTTTCGCCGGACACGTTTGGAGGCTATCTGATCTACCGTTTCAACGGTGAACGCAAGGTGTTCGCGGACGGTCGCAGCGATTTCTACGGCAAGGAGTTTTTGAAGCGCTACCTGCGTCTGGTGGAAGCCCGGGACGGCTGGCGCGGCGAGTTTAATCGCTGGAGTTTTACGCACGCACTTCTTCCACCGGGCTGCCCGTTAATCCTCGCGCTCGAAGCGAACGGCTGGCGGGAAATCTACCGCGACCGTACCGCTGTGCTCCTGACGGGAGAGTCAAGGCTTTGATCGGCACAGGTTTATTGAGGGTACGTGTTCGAATGTTCTTCCAACGGCCTTCGCCCCTCCATGCGGGCGGCTCGTCAGGGTCTCTGCTCAAAATGTGGTACATGGGCATACTGATCGCCGTCACGGCGCTCACGCGTTTCGTATTCAGGAGCCGGTACCTGTATGACATCGACTCGGTCAATTTCGCGCTGGCTCTGAAGCGCTTCGATCCGAGCGTCCATCAACCTCATCCGCCCGGCTATTTCCTCTATGTCTGCCTCGGCCGCCTCGTTAATTTGATGCTTCACGACGGCAACGCAGCTCTTGTCGCGATGAGCATTGTGTTTAGTTGCGGCTTGCTGGCGGCGGTTTATACTCTGGCGGATAACTGGTTTGGCCCAGGAGCGGCACCATTCGCCGGCCTGATCTTCGTCTTCTCGCCATTGGCCTGGTTCCACGGCACGGTAGCCCTTACCTATATTGTCGAGGCCTTTTTTTCTTCGCTCACCGGATATCTTTGCTGGCGCATTTACAGTGGATCGACACGCTTCATTTTGCCCGCTGCCATTGTGCTGGGTATTGCCGCGGGTTTCCGCCCATCCTCGCTCCTGTTGCTGGGTCCACTTTTTATCTTTTCGATTCTTACCTCAACGCTGAGGCAGATTGCCGAAGGAGTCGGCGCGTTGTCGCTGATGCTGCTCGCGTGGTTTGTTCCCATGCTTCAGATCTGCGGTCGGTCAGCTTATTTTTCCTCTCTCGCGTCGCTTTGGCTTACCGTGCCATCCAAGGCGATGGTGTTCAATTCTTCCCTGGCGAATTCCTTAGCGCGCGCCGCGGTCATCGTCGGCATTTACTTCCTTTGTTTCGGTTGCGCGGCTATATTACCCTTCACGGGATTGCCGCAAGGCGCCTCCGTCGACAGGCGCAAGGTGGTATTCTCCGCGGTCTGGGTCGCGCCGGGTCTGCTGTTCTTCACTTTTGTGTATTTAAAGTTCGTAAACAGCGGTTATCTTCTGATTCTGGTTCCGCCGATTTGCGCATGGATGGGCAAATGGCTCTCAACCTGGTACTCGAACCTTCGTTGCGGCAAAACTTTGAAGATTCTGGCAATTGCAGCCTGTGCTTCTGTCAATGCCTTGGTTTTCATTTACGCCCCCGTGTACTGCTCATATCTCGAGGTCCGGCGGTTTGAGGCGGAACTCGAGAGCGTTATCGAGGCGGTGCCGCAAATCGCGTCCCCCCGCGATACCGTAATCGTGGGTTTCGATTCCCATTTTCTCGGTTATCGGCACGCCGGATACTACCTGCCCCGTTACCTGACCGTTCAGTTCCCGGAGGTCGAACTCACTTCGGGTAAGAGAATATTTGCGATGAAGTATGGAGATACCCGCCTGACGAACGATCTCAACACTTCTACCCTGCGCCAATTCATCATGTTTCCGCTGCCGTCCGGGGACCGCGAGTACAGCGGCTATATGGCAGAGATGCGAGCTCGTTTCCCGGGCGGCGATTTGACGACAGTCGCGCGCGGAGGTCATCGCTTTTCCATCGGACCCGTCGCGGACCTTCGATTTCTTTTTCCTGTTTCCGGCCGAGCCGGCGGAGGACGCCGTGACCGACCGTAACCAATTCGGGCGAAACGGCCTTCCAGGTGCTTTAGCAGATTCAAGAGACCGCATCGGTCGTTCATCTCGCGGCGACTTCCGATCTCGTCCGCGGGCGGCTCCTTCCGTACTACGGCTTGGCATGGGTCTCAAAGCAAACAAACATAGCGGCCGTTATTCGTCCACTTTCGACATGTCGGGTCGAACGTCGTGGCGTAAAGGTCCTGGGATGAAGCCTTGACAATACCTTCAGGCGCCGTTTCGAACGGTGGGGCGTCATTCTTCGTCGTTGAAGCGGGAGTCAGTCTGATTGCCTTTTCATGCGCCGCGTTTTGGCCCATGGGTGGAACAAACTGGCTGTCGAAGATTGAGCGAGCCTTTGACGTTCTGGCTCGCAGGCGTGGGCTATCCGTTGTGGCAGTTGGGGTCGCCGCTCTTCTGATCCGGCTGGCCATGCTTCCTTTGTCGCCCATTCCGGAACCGTTCATTCACGACGAGTTCGCTAACCTTTTGGCGGCGGATACTTTCGCCTCGGGAAGGCTGACGAATCCTACCCATCCGATGTGGATGTACTTCGAAAGCTTTCATACCACTCAGCGGCCGACTTACATGTCTATGTATCCGCCGGCGCAGGGACTGGTCTTGGCCGCGGGGAAGATGCTCACCGGAATTCCCTGGTTCGGCGTCTGGTTCGGCGGCGGGCTGATGTGCTCCGGCATTTGCTGGATGCTCCAGGGCTGGCTGCGTCCCGGCTGGGCACTGCTGGGCGGGCTTATCGCGGTAATGCGACTCGCTCTCTTCAGCTACTGGGTTAACGATTATCACGGAGGCGCCGTAGCGGCATTTGGCGGAGCTCTCCTGCTCGGTGCTCTGCCGCGGATTATGCGCTCGGCAAGGATCAGAGACGGGCTCTGGCTGGTATCGGGAGCGGCGATTTTGGCGAACAGCCGCCCGTATGAAGGCATGTTGTTATGCGTCCCGGTCGCCTTCGCGTTGTTGTGGTGGGCGATCCGGAAGTCACGCCTTCCCGCTTCCGTTCTTCTTCGCCGCGCAACGGCACCGCTTGCGCTCCTTTTCCTCGTGGCCGGGCTGATGGCTTATTACAATTACCGCGTCTACGGCAATGCCTTCATGCTGCCTTACCAACTGAACCGAGCAACCTACGCGTCCGCACCGGTTTTTCTCTGGCAGCGGCCCCGGCCTGAGCCGTCCTACCGGTACAAAGTCATGCGCCAATTCTACACGCGATGGGAATTGGGCGATTTTCTGTACGCGCGGTCTTTCAGCGGGTTTCTCCATGTATCGGTGCAAAAGGCTGGAATCGCGCTGCTCTTCTTCTTTGGCATAGCCCTACTCCCGCCGCTGATTATGCTGCCGCGCGTCCTGCGCGATAAGCGACTGCGTCTTCTCGTGGTCCTGGGTGGCATATTCGCGACCGGTTTGGCCGTCAATGTCTGGTTGTTCCCACACTACCTGGCGCCGTTCGCCTGTGCAATTTACGGCATTTTTCTCCAGACGATGCGCCACCTACGAGTCTGGCGCCCGGGAACTCGGCCGATCGGACTGGCGCTGGTTCGCGTGATCCCTTTGGTCTGCATTGTACTGGTCGGGCTCCGCATGTACGCCGGACCATTGCGTCTGTCGATCCCCCGATGGCCGACGATGTGGTATGGCACCGAACCGTTTGGCCTTCCGCGGGCCCACATCCTTGCTGAACTGGAACGGTACGCAGGTCCACAGCTCGCAATTGTCAGATACACGTCCGATCATTCACCCTTCGACGAATGGGTTTATAATACTGCAGATATCGATAAGTCGAAAGTAGTCTGGGCGCGAGAAGGCGAATCCGGAAACATCTTAGATCTTCTGCGATATTTTCATGATCGGCGGGTCTGGCTCGTCGAACCGGACTCCGATCCTCCTAGGGCCTCGCCGTATTACGGCATGAGGTGAAATGCTAAGACGAATCAGGACCCTTTATGCAGAGACCCCAAGCCGCTGATGAATAAACACGGCTGTGATTAGTTAGTGTACTGTCCGCGAAATAACTATGCATTCGGATCGCGCCTGTGGGGCAGGTTCCAGACGTTCCAGATCTGCCGAGCGCAAACCCTGACCGAAGAATTGATGAAAAGCCTTTTCGGACTCGGGATTTTGTTTAGCCAAATCCACAAACAATCCCGTACTCAGGGGCAACTGAGCGGCTTCCGTACCGTTGCCGACGCGATGACGTTGAGACTTTCAGCCGCCATTCCAGCGTCAGCTAAACGAACTGTAGGGCGGTTAATCAATTCGTCATCGAACACAAGATGGTCTTGTGTTCTCTTACGGCAGTACTGTTTCGTTTCATTCACGACCCGCTTCCATCGTCGGGCAGCGAGCTTGAAGTCGATTCACGAAAACGACCGCTCAGATGAGCGCCCCCTACCCCTCACACACAATCGCGGCTCAGAACGAGTACTCTTTCATCAGCCCACCATCGAAGACGGCCCCTCGTCGTCCTCCGCGGGATCCCTGATAAGGCGATGAAGATAGGTTCTGGAGATGTTGAGACTACGTGCGGCAAGGGTCTTATTCCCTTTGCACTCCTGAATGGCTTTGTGAGCCACCTTGAGCTTGCAGTCCTGCATCTGCTCCTCAAAGGAACCTCCCGGCAACGAGTCTCCGAGAGCCAGGAGTTCGGGATGCTTCAAGGCCTTAGGGAGATGGTCCGGCCGTATAGTATTGTCATCGCTCAGGATGATGGCGCCCTGAATGACGTTCTCCAACTCGCGAACATTTCCGGGCCACTCATATTCAAGAAGCAGAGACATCGCGTTGGGTGTAAAACCCGTTATGGTCTTCTGGTAATCGCGCGAGTATTTCTCCAGAAAATGCTTCGCCAGAATTGGGATATCTTCTGTGTGGTTTCTTAACGCAGGAGACTTGATTGCCATAACATTGACGCGGTAATAAAGATCCTGGCGAAACGTTCCTGAGCCGACCATCTCCAGCAGGTTTCGATGTGTGGCGAACAACAACCGGGCGGTCAGCGGGATCCTCTGGTTGCTGCCCAGACGACTGAATTCCCGTTCCTGGAGGACCCGCAGCAGCTTTACCTGAGTGTGCGGGCTGAACTCCCCGATCTCGTCGAAGAAAAGGGTTCCGTTGCGTGCCTCCTCGAGATATCCATTTCTCTTGGTCTCCGCGCCCGTGTAGGCTCCTCTTTCGGCTCCGAACAACTCTGCTTCGATAAGCGTCTCGGGAATGGCTCCGCAGGAAACAGCGACGAATGGACGTCCCTTTCGACTACTCAGGTTGTGAATGGCATGAGCGATCAACTCCTTGCCTGTGCCGCTTTCGCCAGTGATAAGTACCGAGGCTTCGAGATTGGCGACCCGCCGGATGAGATCGTACACCACCTGGGATCGCGCGCTCATACCGATCAGCCGGTCGCACCCCGGGGGACGCAATCGCAACCGCTTATTTTCCAATTCTCGTCTTAAAACAGCGTATTCATGAGCGCGTCGAACGACGATCTTCAACTCCTGCAGCGCCGGGGGCTTCCCAATGTAGTTGTAGACGCCGCGCTGAGCCATTTCCATTGCGACTTCTCTGTTGTTGTCGTCCGTCATCACGACTACCGGCACATCGCAATCGCGGATCTCGTCGAAAAACTCGAGTTGGAGCGGTATAGGGCTTGCGCTGGAATCGAGATCCACGATGAGCACGTCGCACTGCCCTTTCGAGATGATTTCCCGAACTCTCTCCATGCGCCGTTCGAGGAAAAGTGAGAACTCGGTGCCAATTATCGGCGCAAGCATCGCGTCAAGGCCTAAGTCGTGCGAATACAGCAGCAGACGAATCATTCACAGCCTCGGTTGCGCGAATGTATTGTGCCGCCAATAACCGAAGCCGGCCCAAACGCCGCATTTGATTTTTTGTCCCCGAATGCAAAGATCAGGGGGATTCCCAAACAACCGCAAAACGAACGAATCGGAGCTCGCCGATAGCAAGCAAGTTTTCACCACCGGAACGTTGTTGACGTAAACGCCAAGCACTAACCCTCCTTGGATCGACTGCACGGCAACAAACCGCCGATACAGGATCGCGCACGTGAAACACTTCACGGGATTAATTCATGAAATCGAGTCCCGCAATAACGGAACTGCACGTGTAGTCTTGCTGTCGAACCGTCAGCGTTCGTTTATTTCAAATCGAATGGCGAACTTAATCAAGTCACAATATTGCGCTCTAGTCCGAGTCTAGCATAAAATCGGTGCGGGAACGTCCAGTTTTAGCGCGGATCTTGAGAACCTGTGTGTCTTCGGGGAGATACAGTATCGCAAAACATTGGAAGCATCTGTTCACACCGATGGGCGCGGGCGCTGCCTTAATTGATTGAATTCAAAAGGGCGTTGCTCGTTTTTGCCAGCGGGCTTGGAATTGCAATCGATCAGGGGACAGGCCGCGGAGTATTTTTGATGAACAGAAGAATATTGATCATTGTCTTGTCCGCGCTCGTGCTGTCGGTGACCGCCAGTTATCTGGTTTATCAGACGATTTCGTCGCGGCCATCCACAGCGAAGGTGCCACAGACAGTGAACCTGGTCGTGGCGGCCCGCGACCTTGCACCAGGAACTTTGATTCACGAAACCGATCTCAAGATGGCTGCGTGGCTGGGTCCTCTGCCTCGAGGATCCCTCGGCAAACGCGATGCTTTTCTCAGCCGAGGGGTCGTTTCCCCGATCTACGAAGACGAACCGGTAACCGAGAATCGGATGTCGCCTAAAGGCTCTGGGGGCGGTCTGGCTGCGACCATCCCTCCCGGTATGCGGGCATGCGCGGTTAGAGTTAACGAAGTGGTTGGCGTCGCAGGATTTGTGGTCCCGGGTATGCGCGTAGATGTACTGGTCACCGGACTTCCGCCAGGAGGAAACTCACCCGGCGGGCCGAAGACCCGGACTTTGTTGCAGAATATCGAGGTACTCTCCGCCGGAACAAATTTTCAGAAGGATAGCGAAGGCAAGCCAGAACAAGCGCAGGTTGTCAATCTCCTGGTCACGCCTGCTCAGGCTGAAGTTCTCAGCTTGGCCGGGAGCGAAACACATATTCAATTGGTATTGCGAAATCCCACGGATACCCAGATAGCCACCCCGCCCGGTACGGCTATGTCGGACCTCTTCGGCGGCGTTCGTCCGGCGGACCGGGTGCGGCCCGGCCGGCCCGAAACCGGAACGTTGGCCTTGCCTCCGCACCCGGCGGTTCCAATACCTGAGGAACCCGTCCCTCCCATCCCGTACACCATCGACGTGTCAAACGGATCCGTGCACACCCAGCCGAAGTTCATCCTGCCACCAGTGAAACCGTGAGAACCGAGCACTTGCGGGTGAGCGTCGCGGTCCTCATAGTATTCCTGCTCGCGCCGCCGCGAGCCATTGCCACAACGGACTGGCAGGCGGACAGCCAGACGCCGGCCGCGCCAGACCCGGCGTTTACTGCCCTGATTCTCACGGCCGGAAAGTCAACAATAATCGACAGTGAGATTCTGATCGAACGTATCTCGGTGGGTTTCGGGGACATAGCCGAGGCCACAGCCGTCAACCCCCACACAGTACTCCTGCAAGGCAGGACGCCCGGTGTGACAAGCATGGTCATCTGGCTGCAGGGAGGCGCCAGGCGTTCCTTCGATATCACTGTGGTAGCGAGCCACTTCTTGGCGGACAGCCGCGTGGAAACCATAAAGCGCGAAATGGAACGTGAGCTGCCTGGGCGGCAAGTCGACTTAAGCTTCGAGAATGAGACGGCCTTCTTGCGCGGGACCGTCAAAGATATCACCAGTGCGGACCGCGCCGTTGCTATAGCATCGACGCTGGGGAAGACCGTAAATCTGCTGTACGTGGATGTACCTGCCCCGGAGCCACAGATTCTGCTGAAGGTTAAGTTTGCCAGTGTTGACCGGAGTCTCAGCACCCAGCTTGGGATTAATATCATCAGCACCGGCGCGGGCAATACAATTGGCTCCTTAACAACCCAGCAGTTCTCGCCACCGACAGTTACCACCACAGCCGGCAGCCCGATCTCGGTGTCGGTTGCGGACGCTCTCAATCTCTTCTTTCTCCGCCCCGATCTGAACCTGGGAGCGACAATACAGGCGTTGGAGGTAAAAGGGCTCCTTCAGATTCTCGCCGAGCCGAATGTGCTCGCGGAGAACGGCAAGCAGGCAAGTTTTCTCGCCGGCGGAGAGTTTCCTTTTCCGAGTGTCAGTTCGGGCACAGGAGGCACTCCCACGGTCTCCATTCAATTTCGCGAGTTTGGCGTACGCCTGACCTTCACTCCGACCGTCACGCCGCGCGGAACGATCGAAATGCAGGTCGCACCCGAGGTGAGCGCCTTGGATTTTACCAATGGATTATCTGTTAGCGGTTTCAATGTTCCGGCCCTGACAACGCGGAAGCTGAATACACAGATCGAACTAAGTGAAGGGCAGAGCTTCGCGATCGGAGGCCTTCTGGATAACCGCACAACAGACACCCTGGAGAAGATTCCTTTCATCGGCGACATTCCAATATTGGGAAAATTGTTCCAGTCTAAATCCGTTTCAAAGCAAAACACGGAACTGATTGTGATTGTGACCCCCGAACTGGTTCATCCGATTCCCGCCGGTCAGGCCTTGCCAGCGCTCAATTATCCCCGGACCTTTCTCCCACCGAACACCGGCGAAGATTCTCGGACCCCAAGGATGAGTGTTATTGATCCGGCACAGGCTAAGCCGCCTGGCGAGGCGATTCCGGTGGAAAAACTGATAAAGAGCATGCAGCCTGTGTCGACGCCCGTTCAGCCTGGAAAGCCTGCGGTCTCGAAGCCGGCAAGCCCGGCCGCCATACCGCCCGAGTGAGGGCAAAGATACAGCCCCGGCCAAGAGGGCACCCCTCGCCAAAGTAAGCCAGAGACAATTCATAGTCCGGGCCGAACCCGTTCGAGTGACGGCAGAACGTCGTTGCGGCCTCTGCGAATCCGACCCGATGCTGTGCGACATATTGGCGGGTAAACGAACCCAGCGTCGCCACTAGGGGAAGTGTCCGGCGGAACTTAAATTTCCATTGACGATAGGTGCAAGGCCCACACTTCAGAACCGGCACCGAGGTGAGGCAGTCGATTGTCGTCCGCCGCCGTCGTTTCAGGTCTTCGACACTCCAATACCATGCCACGCCGAGAATAAGGTCGCACCCAAGAAATTGGTGGATCTTAGTACATATTGCCGTTACTATACACCTCGGTAGCTGGCTGACGAAGCTCGGAAGCTCTAGTCCGAGCTGGAAGGAAGATCCCGTCTTCCAGCGCCCGGTCGGCGGGTTCAATATCCAAGAGACTCGGAAGGCGGAAGTCGACTTTTGGGGGAGACTACAACCGATCGCTGACTCGAATCAAAAACGAAGGGATTCAGCGACGCCGAAATATGGCGCCGTTCTGTTTCTTCAAGTCCAGAGGTAGATGGCACTGATAGATCTGCCGGGTGTGGCTCTCATACTGGACATTGGCAATCAAGCCGCGCGGACAGCCTTACGCAGTGGGCGAAGTATTAGTTCGATTGCAAGCTCCCATCGATCGCTTAAGGCGAGGGATCGCAGCTGTACGATGTGCTGACCCGTCTCCTCCTTCCACCGCGCCCCGCAGCGCTTCATGCGGGTTTCGAAGAGACTTTTGCAGGTTGCCTCGACGTTGCCACTGCCCAGCGGCAGGCCAGGCCGGAGCGCCCGGGCGTAGTTCATACGATCCGCGTCGGCGCTGTGACTCCGGAGATAGGTGATGGCCGCATGTACAGGGTGATCCGTGCCCATCCCCTCATCCATGCCCGATGCCGTCAACTCTTCCAGTACGCCGGTTGCCGCATTGTCCCGGTTCAGCAGGCTCATTTTCCAACGCCTGAGGCTTAGTCTTTTCCAATGCAAGATGAGCCTGAACGCTCGTCGTGTTTCCAACGCAGAATGAGCCTGAACGGGAGGGAAGGCATGCCGGGGATTGCTGATCAGCATGAAAGCAGGAGAAAAGCTGAGCCTGGAGCACATTCAGGCGTTTCTGACGGGCAGCGAGGAGATCCACTTCGAGGCCAAAGGTCAGGCGGACCTTTATGAATGGATCGC
>Ga0302326_10025902_pt1 | contig 11878 bp, 10 predicted proteins | sample Palsa_T0_3_FD_202264 | JGI IMG/M metagenome (GOLD analysis project Ga0302326, IMG submission 202264) | Peat permafrost microbial communities from Stordalen Mire near Abisko, Sweden - Palsa_T0_3 | ecosystem: Environmental > Terrestrial > Soil > Palsa > Peat permafrost | place: Sweden: Abisko... | reverse complement strand
TCCGGACTACTTCACCTTCGATGATGGCCAGGCCTTCACCGTCCTCGACGACGGAGGCGCGGAGTCCACCAGCCAACTTCCCGGGCTGCTGGTTTTGAAAAACCCGCAGCGGGATGTGGTTGTGAGCTTCGCCGGCAACCCTCCGCGAAGCTTCACGCCCGCCGATGTGTCCTCGGTTTATCTGACCACGCGGCGCGATCAGCCTTATCTATACGCAGCCGGTAATGCCGCCTCCGCGAGTGGTCTGCCGCAAATAAGCCAAAACGCCGTGGTGCTCCACTATGCGGGCGCGGTGAGTTCCGCGGGCGCGGACGGCATTGTCTCGCCTGGGTCTTGGGCGACCTTATTCACATGGGGAGCCACCCAGCTCGATCCTTATCTGCCTCCCGGGGGCGCGCTGCCGCCACAGGGCTGCGCCGACGGCCGGACGCGGGTGGATTTTCAAACGCCGGATGGCACGGAGCACTGGGCGCCGATCCAGTATTGCTCGCGCGGCCAAATCAATGTGCAGGTTCCCTACGAGGTGCAGGGCCAGAGGACCGCAACCGTATACGTAGTGCTCGGATCGACGCGAAGCAACGGCGTGCAGGTGCAGGTAACGCCTCTCGATCCCGCCTTTTTCATAACCGACTGGCCAACTCTGACTCCGGCGATGTACGACTGGACGGCTGGGGCAGTAGTGGCCGCCGGGGCGCCGGTAAAGCGCGGAGATACGATCAGCTTGTACGGCACGGGCCTGGGTCCAACCACCAACGATCCTTCGACCGCGCAGCCGGCCGCCCCATCACCGGTCGCGGAGACACTTACCCCCATCAACCTGGTCTTAGGCGACTCGACTGCGTTGGGCACCTCTCCAAGCGGCGTTGTGGTGACCGGAAATACATTCAATATTCCCGCGAGCTTCGCCGGGCTAACGCCCGGATTCGTCGGCTTGTACCAGGTGAATGTAACGATTCCGCAATCCATCGCGCCCGGGACATACTTTGTAGAGCTAAGCCAGGGGACCGTGACCGGCAACGTGGCGAGCCTCACAATCCAGTGAGTTGGGCAGTTCTGAGTCGCGGATTGTTCGAGGTCGGTATCCGCTTGACTCAGGTTGGCGTCGAGAGGCCGCTCCCCTCACGCAAACGTGCTGGGCCCCATACAAGAGGTTGCGTCCACCTGAGCGAAGGGGACTCCCGTTTGGTTCGAATCGTGGCGACGGGGCTCGATTGCTTCCTCGTCGGCGCTGGAGGCAACGCCATCGATTTCCGACGTTCCGAACAGCATTCTTTCCGGTAACGCCAGAAGCGGACTTTCGGAAAGTTGCAGTACCTTGGCCTCTTCTCTGCGTACTCTGCGCCTCTGCGAGAAAAAGCCTTCCGCCCTATCGCACCAGCTCGAACTGTCCGCGCAGGCCGCTAGTAGCATCGGGCGCGATCCATACCTGGAACAAGCCCGGCTCGGTGACCAACTGCACGCCCTTATGGAACGCGAGATCGCCTCCTTTGAGGGTAAATGACACAGCTTGCTTTTCGCCCGGCTTGAGATGCACGCGGCGGAAATCCTTCAGCTCGCGGACCGGCTGGGCGATGCTGGCGGCCAACTGACGAATGTACAACTGGACGATCTCGTCGGCCTCCACCTTACCAGTATTGGTCACCACCGCGGAGACATTCAAGCTCCCGCCCACATGCATCTCCGGCGCCGCAACCGTAGTGTTGCCGTACGAAAAGCTCGTGTACGAGAGTCCGAAACCGAACGGGTACTCCGGCGTGAAACTGACGTCGATGTATTTCGATCGGAACTTATCTTCCGCTTCGGGACCGGTCTCCGACGGAGGACGCCCAGTGTTCAGGTGATTGTAGTAGATCGGCACTTGGCCAATGGTGCGCGGAAACGTCACCGGCAGCCTTCCCGATGGCGCGGTCTTCCCTAGGAGCACATCAGCGATGGCCGGACCGCCCATCGTGCCGGAGTGCCAGGCATACAACACAGCAGCGGCCTTCGCCGTGACATTGTGAAACGTTAGCGGCCGCCCCGCCATGATGACCGCGACGATCGGCTTGCCCGTCTGCGCCACCTCATTCACCAGCGCTTCCTGCGCCCCCGGCAAATCGAGATATGCTCGCGAACTGGCCTCGCCCGATAGCGCGGCCTCCTCGCCCAGAAAGAGCAGCACCGCATCGGCGCGCCGCGCCAAACCAACTGCCAGCGGGAAACCATCGTGACTCTCATCGCGGCTGTTCTTCAGTCCCGGAGCGTAAGTCACTCGCGCCGCGCCCAGTTGCTCGCGAAGCGCGGTAAGTGGCGTAATGGCGTTGTCCGCCGGACCGCTCGCCCAAGTCCCGAGCTGATCGCGCGGGCTATCGGCGAGCGGCCCAATTACCGCGATCGTACCAATCGACTTCGCCAGCGGCAACGCGCCGTTCTGATTCTTCAGCAGTACCAGGCTCTCGGCGGCCAACTTCTTGGCAGTCTCTAAGGCAGCCGTCGTCGGAGGTGCGGTGCCAGTAGGAGTCTGCTGCCCTTTGGCATCGAACAATCCCAGCCGGAATTTGACCCGCAGGATATTTCGGACCGACTCGTCGAGCAGTTTCGGATCGAGCTGTTTATTAGCGATCAGCTCCTTGCCGTGGTCCCAATAGTCGGTGCTGACCATTTCCATGTCGACGCCGCCGCGGATGCCTTTCAGCGCCGCGTCCGCCGAGTCGGCAGCATAGCCGTGTGGCACCAACTCCTGGATGGCGGTATAGTCGCTGACCACGATCCCATCGAACTTCCACTCGTCGCGCAAGATCTGGCGCAAGGTAAACGCGTTGGCGCTGGCCGGCACTCCGTTGATGTCATTGAATGCCGACATGTAAGAAGCGACTCCCGCCTCCTTCGACGCCTGGAATGGCGGCAGGTATATGTCACGCAGGAGATCCTCGGGAATCCAGGTGGAGTTGTAATCGCGGCCGCCTTCCGCCGCGCCGTAGCCGACGTAGTGTTTTGCGCAGGCGGCGATCGAGTCAGCGGCGTCTAGCGACTCGCCCTGATATCCGCGCACCATCGCCACAGCCAGGCGCGACGCCAATACCGGATCCTCACCGAACCCTTCCGCGATGCGTCCCCAGCGCGGATCGCGCGCAATGTCCATCATGGGAGAGAACGTCCAGTGTGTGCCCGTCGCGGCCGTCTCCTGGGCAGCCACTCGCGCAGCGGCCCGCACCAATTCCGGGTCCCAACTGGCGGCTTGCCCCAATGGGATCGGAAAGGTAGTGGTCTTGCCGTGAATCACGTCCTCGCCGTAGATCAGCGGGATGCCCAGCCTGCTTTCCTGGAGCGCGATGCGCTGCGCTTCGGCCTTCTGCGCCGGCGTGCCGCCTCCATATAGAGATCCCCACCGTCCGTTGCGGATCTCTTCCTTTCGTTGGTCGGTAAGGTCGCCAAAGAGAGCCTGCGACATCTGGCCAAGCTTCTCCTCGACGGTCATCTTAGCGACTAATGCGTCGATCTTCTTTTCGATTTCCGCCGGCGTTGCCGCGCGCATAACCAATGGGTAAGTAGCCAGGGCAGCCGCTAACAGCGCCGCGCAGGCAATCGATCTATTCAGCATCGCCTTCATATGCCACCCGCAACCAACGTTTCACTTCACCGTCGATATCGGCCGGCGTCGAAATCGGAATTCTGTGGGTAATGCGGTCCTTTTTGGCGAACCCACCGGTTTCCACCAGACGCCCCTGCGCTTTCAATGCGCCCAGCGCGAAACCCATATCGATACGCGTCTGTGTAGTGGGCTTGATCTGCGCGAAGACATGCCGGCGGTAAAGCGGCACCATGGTCTGGCAGGGGCAGGCTTTGACGTCTTTGCCCATGCTGAGACCCAGAGTCAACAACTTATCGTAAAGCGGCCGTAAGTCGGCTTTCTTGCCGCTGTACATCTTCTCGACGTACTGCTCAGCGGCTTGCAGGTAGGTCTCGGGATCGCCGGTCTCATCGGTCTTGCCGGCGGCCCGCTCCGCGATCCAGAAGGCCGAGTTCATTCCCATCTGGTGTTTCTGCCGGAGCCACTGGCGCTGATCTTTCTCGGTCTTTGGCCCGGATTCCTTCAGCAGGGCTAACCACTCATCCAGAGATCGGCCCGTCCGATCCTTCAGGGTGGACACCCACTTCTGCGTCATCTTCACCCCGGGATGAGCGCTGTACAGCGAATTCGGCTCCGACATAGCTTTCCCAAAGTATAATCCCGAAAAGCTATTTATTCGTGTCGCAGAGCGGACATAGGATCGAGCTTAGTGGCGCGCCTACCCGGCACGAAGCAGGCCAGGCACGCCGCCAGTGTGAGCAATACCACCACTCCCGCCAATGCGATCGGGTCGGTTCCCGGCACTTGGAAAACTTCGCTGCGCAAGAATTTCGCCAGCGCCAGGCTGGCGCCGATCCCGAGCGCCAGTCCGAGAAACACCAGGCGGCCGGCCATCGAGAGCATGAGGCGAAGCACGTCCCCGCGGCGGGCACCGAGGGCCATACGGATGCCGATTTCGTGTGTCCGCCGCGCCACCGTGTAGGACAGCATGCTGTAGATTCCGATCGCCGCCAGCGCCAGTCCCAGAAATCCGAAGAAGCTGAAGAGCGCCATATTGAAGCGCGGCTGCACCGTCTCCGATCCCAGCACCTCTTCCAGAGTAATGGGACGGCCGAGCGGCTGGTCTTTGTCGATGCCGCGGATGCGTTCGCGCACCGCGTTGAGAAGGAGGGTAGGTTGCATGGCGCTGCGGATCGCCAGCGTCCGCCCCGTGGTGGCGATGACCGTGTACGGAAGATACAGCGCCGGCGCGGGAGGATTGCGCAGTCCGTCATTATGGGTATCGGCGATGACCCCAACGATGGTCATATCCGGCGTGCTCGCCGCCGGCACCGGCACCGAAGGCGGCAGTTTTTCGAGCATGTCGACGTGTACGCGTGTTCCGATTGGGTTCGTTCCAACAGGCCACAGCCTGGCGGCAGCTTCATTGATCAGCGCCAGGGGGTCCACACGCGCGACTTCCTGCGCGCTCAAATCGCGGCCGGCCCGCAGAGGAATTCCGAGGGTTTGGGCGTACCCCGAACTGATCAGGCAGAGCGCAAACTGGCGGGACTGGTCAATCGGTTGGCCCTCTATCGAGTAGGTGGAGCGTTGCCCTGCGTATGGCAGCCCGCCATTGCCGATGGCCACCGCCTGCACTCCCGGGATGCTGCTGAGCGCCGCCACGACATCCTCTGAAAATCCAACGCGCTGGCGATAAGTCACGTAGCGCTTGGGTGACAGCTGTACCCCCATCATGAGCACCCGATCGGCCTGGAAGCCGGGGGCGACCTGTTGCAACTGCAGGAAGCCGCGGACCGTTAGGCTCGCGCCCATGAGCAGCACCACCGACAAGGCGATTTCCGCGACAACCAGCGCGTTGCGCGTCCGTCCACCCGAGCCGGCCCCGGCCGTGCGCCCCGCATCTTTCAGGGCATCCACCAGATCGGGCCGCGAGCTCTTGATGGCGGGAGCCAAGCCGAAGAGAATACCCGTCAGCACGGAGACCGCGGCCGAAAACAACAGGACATAGCTGTTCACGCCGATGACCGCCTCGTTGGGCACATAATTATCGGGCATCATAACCACCACGACCTTCGTGATCGCGAGCGCCAACAGGACGCCAAGAACTCCGCCCACCGCGGACAGCACCACGCTTTCCGTGAGGAGTTGGCGCAGCAGCCGCCCGCGTCCCGCGCCAACTGCCATGCGAACCGAAATCTCGTGCGCCCGCGACGTGGCTCGCGCGAGTTGCAGGTTGGCGACGTTGGCGCAGGCGATCAGAAGAAGAAATCCCACTGCGCCAAGGAGCATCACCAGGCTCGATTGCATCGCGCCCGAGGCTGCCGTGATTTCCAGATAATTGTTCAATTTAGTAGTAAAGCGGCCCTTGGGAAAATCTTGCGGATGTTCCTGCGCCAGCCGCAGATGAAGGGCTTGCAACTGCTGCTCCGCCGCCTGCGGTGAGACGCCCGGTTTCAATCGCATGATGGCCGCCACCGAGCGCGTGTCGCGGGGATCTTCGGGCAGCACCAGCCATCCGCCGTCATTCGTCCACCAGCCGAACCGCGGCGGCATCACGCCGATTACGGTATACGGCTGATCGTTGAGCACCAACCTCTTCCCCAACGCCTCGGGACTGCTGTCGAAGAGCCGCTTCCAAGCTCCGAAGCTGAGCACGATCACCGGCTCCGGCTGCCCATCCGGGCCCAGATCCGACGGTTGGATCGACCGCCCCAGAATAGGCGCCACTCCGAGGAACTGGAACGCGTTCGCGGTCACCGATACCGACGTAAAGTTCTCCGGTGCGCGGTCGCCTGTGAGCAGGCGATTTTCAGGCATGGTCGCCATGGTCTCCGAGAAGGGCGGCAGCTTTTTCAGCTCCAGATAATCGCGAATTTGATGGAAGCTGAACGGCCGGCCGGGATTCTGCGGGTCGAGTATGACGGGCGCCCAGATTTGGCCCGGCCGGGCATACGGGTAGGGTGAAATGAGCACACCGTAGATCACGCTGAAGATGGCGGTGGTAGCGCCGATGCCGAGGGCCAGCGACAATAGCGCGACGACTGTAAATCCCGGGCCCTTGCGCAAGCCGCGCAGAGCATAAGCCACATCTTTCCATATACTTTCGATGAATCCCAGGCTGTTCATGCGGTAAATCTCCTCGCGGATCAGAGTCTCATTCCCCAGCTTTCGCTGGGCGGCGGCGCGCGCCTCCGGGGCCGTCATTCCACGCGCCAGATTGTCGGCGATTTCGTGGTCGAGATAGCTTTCGAGCTCGCGCGCCCTCTCCTCGTCCCAGCTTTTCCGCCGAACGAAACGAAGCCATTCCATGGGCGCTTACTCGGCGGGCCGAAGCACGCGATTCACGGCGCGCACCAGCCGGTCCCAGTTATTGGTCTGCGCTTCCAGCTGGCTCCGGCCCATCGCGGTGAGTCGATAGTATCGGGCCTTACGATTGTTCTCGGAAGTCCCCCAGAAAGACGCGATCCAGCCGCGGGTCTCCAGGCGGTGCACAGCGGGATAGAGCGATCCGTGCTCTACCTGTAGAACGTCTTCTGAACGGTGTTCGATCACATGGGCGATCGTGTGGCCGTGGGCCGGACCCGGGACTAAGCTTTGCAAAATAAGCAGATCGAGGGTGCCTTGCAGCATTTCCCGTTGGAGCGGATGGTCGTCGTTGGGCGGCATAGTGGGTGCTGCTCCAATAGACGTTCGACCGAAGTCTTTAGTTCGCTTATTTTTTCTTTTTGTTCTTGGCGCCGCGGATTTGCCAGGCCGCCCGCAGCGCCCCAGCAAGCACGTCCTCATTGGCCGCGGCGAGGCGAATATGCGTGGCGCCGTTTCGCCCCCAGCCGCCGGCCACCGGCAGGAACAGATCGGGCGCCTCTTCGACGAACGCTGCCTGCTGCTCGGGAGTGAGCATCAGGTTTCCGTAACCCTGGCGCTGCGACGCGAGGGTGGCGAAGATCCTGCCACCCACGCGAAAATCGGGCGCGCCCATGTGGGAGCTTTCCTCGGCGCCCTCCAGGCTCAAGGCGATTCGTCGAAAGTCTTCGGCATTCATTATTTCACCGGCGAACCGATCCACCAGGTGATGCCGCACGCGTCCACTACGCCGGCATTCCGGTGTCCGTATGGCTTGTCTTCCGGGGCGCTTTCCGAAGTCGCTCCTGCCGATAGGGCTTTCCGGTAAACCTCGTCGACATTGGCCACCCACAAGTACAGCGATGCCGGTTTGGCTTTGAATTGATCGCCCGCCTGGCCCATCATGATCAGCGAATCGCCGATATGCAGCTCGGCGTGGACCACGGCGTTTTTCTCATTGCGTTGGCTGAATTTTTCGGTCGCGCCGAAGGCGGCGATCAGGAACTTCAGTTCGGCGTCGGCATCGGGAACCACCAGGTAAGGAGTGACGGTTCGGTAGGTTTCTAAATTGTCTGGCATGGCTGGATCATCTCATCCCGGCTGCAGCGTCCGCTTGTAAAAAATGGACGTGATTGCGAAACTGCGTCCGTCCGGCGTCATAGCCGGTGGGCGTAATGCCGCCGAAAGAACGAAAGTCATGAATGAAGTGGGCCTGGTCGAAATAGCCGCAGTCCACGGCGATATGCGTCCAGTCCACCTCGCGGCCACGCTCGGCGGACGCCAGAGCCCGCTGAAATCTCAACAGGCGGCAATAACGCTTGGGCGGCATGCCCACCGTCGTTCTGAACCGCTCGACAAGACGCTTCGAGCTCAGACCTATTTCGTTGGCGACCGCTTCGATCTTGGCAATGTGCGGCCGTTCGGCAAAAGTCCGGAGGGCGAAGGCAATCGCCGCGTCAACGGCGCTGTCTTTCCAGGCATCCAACATGGCACGCTCCAAGGTATCGAGCTTGACGGCCGGAGTGGCGGCGGCCAGTAGCTGCTCGCGAAGACGGGCCGCGCGCCCGCGATCCCAGGCAAATTCCAGGGGCATGCCGGAGTCGCAAATCAGATCGGCCGGAATGGAGAAGAACGGCCCGGTCCCACCCGGCCGGAAGCATACGCCCGCCACGCATTCCTGTTCCACGGTATCGATGATTCCATAGCGGGTCGAGACGCCGGACAATATCGTGCCGTGAGCGGTAGTCACGGCGCCTGACTCGGCATCGTACGTCCGGGTCTGGTCTTCTTTCAGATTGATGATGAGCTGCGCCGCGCCGCTGGGCAAAACGCGTTCCAGAGCGAACGACCGTGGCTCGCTCTGGCAGAACCAGAGCGATGAGATGAACCGGTCGAGGGGCGGCGACGGGATGCGATCGACGTAGAGCATGCTTCCGTTAGTTCCCGTTATGCCGGCCGAACCGAGAATTCTGTTCTCGTTGGCTGCCGGCGCGATGCCAGGCGTTCAGCATTCTGGCTTCTGACTCCTGACTTCCTCGACTCCCATATCCCGCAGGGATATCAAGGCGAAGCCTTGGCTAGTTAGTTTATCCCTGCTGGGGTCGCGGCGGCTGGCCGACACGCTTGCAGACCAAACGATCGCCCGGAGTCCACTGCAAGGTAGAAGTTCTGCTGATCTGCCAGTCCACTGTGAAGGTATCTGGGGCGGTAATCGAATAAAGAAAGCGGTTCGCCGCGTAGGGAGCTTTCGGATCGTCAGACACCGGCGAAGTCATGGTGAGGACGCCTTTCACCCAGCCATCGGCGCTGGTGTAAGTGGCCGCTGCAAAGTTATTGGCATCGAACTCGATCAGGTGTTTCTGCTGCGGGTCATAGCCGATCAGATACTTGGCCAGATACCCGGTGGCCGGTTCCACGTCCCGCTCGGTAAGTTCCAGCCACTTTCCTCCCAGAATCACGCTGCCTGTAAAAACCGCCTTGTGCGTGGCGCCGTTGCCCATGGCGCCGGTACAATCCCACGTGCCGGTGAACTGAAAGTCTCCGGGAGGAATGGCTGTCAGCGGCTTACTTTCCTGCGCCAACGCAGGTAGAGCTACCACGAACGCGCTGAGAATTACAAGGTATCGGCGGGCGAGACTCTGCATGAAACCTCCCGGCTGTTCCGGCGGCTATCCGCCTCCCGGCAGACAACGCTGTTATAGAAATACGGTACCAGATCGCAACTGTTCTCCGCCCGGCGGCGATTGTGCCACCATATAAGTGGATGCAGAACATTTTGCCGGTTCTCTGTTTTATCGCCGGCTTCGCCCTGGCGTGGCTGGTCTTCCGCGTCCGCCAGCGGGAATCCCAGGCGGCCTTCCGGGCGCTGTCCGCCGACGCGCTGGCGCAGAATAATCGCGCCTTCCTCGACCTGGCCCAATCGACCCTGGCGCAAACCCAGCAAGCCGCCCGCGGCGATCTCGATCTGCGCCAACAGGCCATTGCCGAGATGGTGACGCCGGTGCGCGCCTCGCTCGAAAAGGTGGACTCCAAGATTCAGGAACTCGAGAAATCGCGCGCCGGCGCCTATGCCGCGCTCCACGAGCAAGTTCGCGGACTGCTCGAGACGCAGACACAACTCCGTTCCGAAACCGGCAAGTTGGTAACCGCCTTGCGCACGCCCAGTGCTCGCGGTCGATGGGGCGAGATTCAACTGAAGCGCGTGGTGGAAATGGCCGGCATGCTGAGCCATTGCGACTTCGTGACCCAGACCACCCTCTTCTCTGACGAGGGCCGTCTGCGCCCCGACCTTCTGGTCCGCCTGCCCGCCGGCAAGACCATCGTGGTCGATGCCAAGGCGCCGCTCGATGCGTACCTCCAGGCAATCGAAGCCCCCGACGAGCCGACGCGAAAGGCTCGCCTGGCCGATCACGCCCGGCAGGTGCGCAATCACCTCACCGCGCTCGGGCGCAAATCCTATTGGGATCAATTCGATGCCGCGCCGGAATTCGCCGTCCTGTTTCTGCCCGGGGAATGCTTCTTCAGCGCCGCGCTGGAGAGCGACCCGTCGCTCATCGAAGCCGGTGTGGAACGGAACATCATTCTCGCCACGCCCACCACGCTCATCGCGCTTCTGCGGGCCGTCGCCTATGGGTGGCGCCAGGAGAACCTGGCGCAGAATGCGGCCGAGATCAGCGCCCTCGGCAAGGAGCTTTTCAAACGCCTTTCCGACATGGGCGAGCATTTCAATAAGGTCGGCAAGAATCTCGAACGCGCCGTGGATGCCTACAACGGCGCGGTCGGCTCGCTCGAGTCTCGCGTGATGGTGAGCGCGCGCAAGTTCGCCGATCTGAAGACCGCGCCCTTGGGGCTGGAGATCGCGCCTCTCGATCCGGTGGATCGCAATGTGCGTCACCTCGAGCGCGGCCCGGAGCAGACCGGTCCGCTGCAGTAGTGGGAGTCCGACCCCCTGGTCCTTGTCCCGCATCGTCTCCGGGGTTGGCCTTTCGTGGGACGTGCTTCAGCTTGTCCGGCGAGCGGAGCTCGCCCCGCCGGGTGACAGCCTGACGCTGAGTTTGCGGCCAATCGTTGCAGTAGCGTTTCTTCGGCTACCGCAGTAAAACGAGGGAAATTTGTTGGTTGGCTTTGTAAGCGGGCTAAGGGCGAGCTCCCGCTCGCCGCTGGGCTTGGGCTATTCAGATATGCAGTTGAGCCCACCGGGTGGGGCAGATTTCAGAGGAGTTTTGCAAAAACAGAGCACCGCTTGCTCGCGCACCCCCTGGAGGAATTTCGCTGACTGATAACTTCCGCGGGCGGCACTTTCGCTCTCAAGTCGGCCCACCGTGCCGTGGCGTTCTTTGGGAACATAGCCCCTTTGCATCTGTGCTAAACGGTACATCGCGTCCAATTAACATAAGTAATTCTTTGAATTGTAATTGACTTAGAAGTTCTAGTAGCTCCATACAACCAAGTCTTAAATAGGTGGAATCTCAGAGGCCGACATGCGACAACCTCGCCGTTTCTCAAAGATCGTATTCGTGTTAGTCCTTGCTGTCCTCGCCTTGGCGATGCCGTCCTTCGGACAAATATCCTTGCCTCCCGGCGCAATTGGGATCCATACGCCTTCGGCGATGCAACCGTATACCTCGTCGTGCCCTCTTTGGCGCACCGATAATACCTTCCAAAGCACCATCCGGCTCACGAATATGCTTGCCGTAGCCAACATGACCGCATCCGTCACGCTTTACCTCGCCGACGGTACACCTTACCCTCTTGCGCCGACGACGATTCCCGCATCCGGCGTGGCAGTTATAAACGTGAACCAAGTCCTGGTTTCGGCTCCAGCTAACATCGCCTCCCACATCTCGACTTACGGGAGCGCGACCATGTCGTATCAATGGGACTGGCAGGGGGCTGTAATGGCTACCCTGTCGTCGCTTGACACAACCCGCAGTCTCCAATACGTCTACCCATTCATTTTTCCGGGATCTTCCACCATGTCCG
>Ga0302326_10025901_pt1 | contig 11878 bp, 16 predicted proteins | sample Palsa_T0_3_FD_202264 | JGI IMG/M metagenome (GOLD analysis project Ga0302326, IMG submission 202264) | Peat permafrost microbial communities from Stordalen Mire near Abisko, Sweden - Palsa_T0_3 | ecosystem: Environmental > Terrestrial > Soil > Palsa > Peat permafrost | place: Sweden: Abisko... | reverse complement strand
AGCGCAGGCGCCGCTTGCGCGCATTGCGCCGACAGCGCCATCACTGCGGCGGCACCCGCCGCCAGCTGCGCGATTCTCATTGCTGCCCTCCCGCGTTGCACGTTGTGCCGCAACCGTCCGCCCCCGCTGGTCTAAGGCCAATCCGGGCCATTTCAACTCAATTCGCGGTAAGATACCAGCCCAGCGGATCGCCTAGTTGCGACTGCGTCAGGACGGGCAAATTCTCTAACGGGAAAGCTTTTCCAACTCGGGAAAGGGCGCATACGTCGCGCCGGCGCAAGGATCGTGCGGCGGCTCATGCCATGGCGCTTGCAATGACGTTTCGGGCGACGGCTCGTGCGATGATCCGTGCGGCGGCTCACGCGACGTTTCGAAGCGGTCGAAGCGGCCAGCCACGAAAACGGCGGCGATCTCCTTCGGCCCCGCATATTCCTTTTCCTTGCCGTGTTTCTTGGCGTTGAAGCGGAGACAGACCACGTAGCGCGTGGCGTTTCCCACCGACTTGAGCGCCGGCTCGGCGATGCCGGCGTCGCGGATGCCGGTCGGGTCGTTCAGATAAGCGTGCATGGCGCCGAGAATGTCGGGCTTGTAATTGGCCGGCGGAACGTTGATCGGATCGGCGCTGCCGGCGGCCGCATCTTCGCTCACATGGTGGTCGTGCGAGCAGGCGCCGAGCAAAAACGCCGAACCGAGAATGAGCGTAAGTAGCCGCCGGCGAGCGTTATTCTGCATTGCTTTCCGCCACCCCGCGCCCCGCGCGGTCCCCCGCGGCAGGTTTAATCGCGAATCGCGGGCGGCGCCATTCCTCCGTCACATAGGCTGGCTATCTGGGCTATAATCCAATTTCCGCTTATAAGGGTCGGCCGCCCGGCGCCGCCGGACCTCCATAGTCTTGTGCTCTTACCCTCCGTGATGAGTCTTGTGGTCTTACCCGCCTTGATGCCCTCAATCGCCCATCTCATTCATGACTACGGCCTTGTCGTGGTCGCCGGCGTCATTGGCCTTGAGAGCGTCGGCTTTCCCTTCCCCGGCGAGTCGGTGCTCATCGTCGCCTCGATTTTTGCCGGCACCAAGCACGATCTCAACATCGTCTCGGTCGTGCTCACCGCGGCGACCGCAGCCATCGTCGGGCAGATGGTCGGCTACGTCATCGGCCGCGAATTCGGCTATTGGCTGCTGCTGCGCTACGGCCCCTATTTGCGCATCACCGAAAGCCGCATCAAGCTCGGCGAGTATCTGTTCCTGCGCCACGGCGGCAAGATCATCATCATCGCCCGCTTCGTGCCGCTGTTGCGCGCGCTGGCCGGCATCCTGGCCGGCGCCAATCGCATGCCGTGGCGGCAGTTCATGCTGGCCAATATCGTCGGCGCATTCGTCTGGGCGGCCTTCTTCGGCTTCGCCGCCTACATGCTGGGACGCCAGGTCGAACGCGTCGCCGGGCCGCTGGTGATCGTCATCGGTATCGCCGCCGTGATCGTCATCGCCATTGGCGCCACCTTCGTCGGCCGGCATGAAGCGCAACTTGCGGCGGAAGCCGAGCGCGCTCTGCCGGGACCGCTGAAGTGGCCGTGATGCTTTGGCGCCGCCGCAGCGGCCCCCCGGCATTCACAGCGACTTGCGGCGCTTATCCAGCAACGCCATATAGCTGGCATGCTCATGGGGCGCCGTCAGGGTCCCGCAAAGTCGCTTGGCAAAGGGCTTTGAGACCATGTCGAGGATATCGTCGCTTTCCAGTCCGTTCCTGCTTGGTTTTGATGAGATCGAGCGTGTGCTCGATCGGGTCGCCAAGGCCGCCGACGGGTATCCGCCCTATAACATCGAACGCATCGCCCGCGACGCCAGCAGTCCGGAACGGCTGCGCATCACGCTGGCCGTGGCGGGCTTCACCGGCGATCAGCTCGACGTGACCCTGGAAGAGAGCCAGCTGGTCATCCGCGGCCGGCAGCAGGACGACAAAAGTCGGCAATATCTGCATCGCGGCATCGCCGCGCGGCAGTTCCAGCGCAGCTTCGTGCTGGCCGAAGGAATGGAAGTGCTCAACGCCGATCTGAAAAACGGATTGCTGTCGATCGACCTCGTGCGGCCGCAGCCGGATCGGGTGATAAAATCGATCTCGATCAAGGAGTCAGAGTGAGGAAACCGAAGCGCCCTCGACCGCGTTATAGAAGCAAGGAGTTCACGGCCATGCCCTCGGAATTGAGCCGTACCGAAATGAAACAGATCGAGCTAACGCCCGAAGCGCTTGCGCATCTCGGCGACGGCGAGATCGCCTATGTCAAGACAATCCGCTCCGAGGACGTGCACGCGCTGTTTCCGCAAGTGCCGGACATCCAACCCGGGCTGAAGCTGTTCGCGCTGCATGCCGCGGACGGCACGCCGATCATGCTGACCGACAGCCGCGAAGCGGCGGTCGCCAACGCCGCGAGCCAGCAGCTGGAAATGGTGAGCGTACACTGATCAGGGATCGGCAATCAGGCATCAGGGATCAGGAGACAGAAGGGTCGGCGAAAGCATCGCCGACCCTTTTTGATTCCTAATACCTGATTACTGGTACCTGGCGAGCGCAGCTATGCTGCGCTCGCCGACGGCATCGCCAGCACGGCGTAGAGCGCCTCGGCATCCCGCGAAGCGCGCAGCTTGTGGGCGACTGTGGAATCGCGCAGCAGCCGCGCCACGCGCGCCAGCGCCTTCAGATGATCGGCGCCGGCGCCCTCCGGCGCCAGCAGCAGAAAAATGAGATCGACAGGCTGGCCGTCGAGGGCCTCGAAATCCACCGACCGGTCCAGCCGCGCGAACAATCCGAACAGCCGAGTGAGATTGGGCATCTTGCCGTGCGGAATGGCGATGCCGTTGCCGACCGCGGTCGAACCGAGCTTCTCGCGCTGCATGAGGATTTCGAAGATCGCGCGCTCGCTTTGCCCGGTCAGCAATGCCGCGCGCGCGGCAAGCTCGTGCAGCACCTGCTTCTTGTTGTTGACCTTAAGTGCCGGAAGGATCGCGTTCGGGGCGACCAAATCGGTGAGCGGCATGAGTGAGGACCTGGAGAGCGAGGCCTTGGGCCTGACGCCGAGTCTCTATTTTGAGCATGATCTCTTCCGAAAACCGGTACCCACTTTTCGGGATCATGATCGAGGGCGGCGGACCATAAGGAGCGTGGGCAACTGCGTCAATGGCCATCCGGGCCATTAGTTCCGGCAAAAAACGCGAGCCACCGGGTTCCAGTCCTCCCCCGTTCCCGGGCGGCGATGGACGGCTTGCGAAGACATTATGCGCGGTGATCCTTGAGTCGGCGATGATAGCGGCGCAGCCGCTTCGCCACCCGCAGCGCCGCCCGGTCAGCGCTGGCATAGGCGTCAGGCGCCGTGCCCTCGGCTTCCAGCGTGACCTTCGAATCGAGGTGGATGGCGCATTCGGTGCGAAACCCGAAGCCATCGCGCGCCACCGTGACATGCCCGGAATATCCGCCATCGAAATATTTGCTCAAAATTTCGCTGATCCGCGCCTTGATGCGCTCGCGCAGCGCCTCACCGACACCGAGATTCTTCCCTGAAACGCGAAATGACATGGCAGCCTCCGCTTGAGCCCGTCATTGCTTCGGCACTACGCAACGACGGCACGCAGCCGCTCATTCGAGCTAGGTATTGGCCCGCGCGGAGTCAACGCCGCGCGGTAGCGGGCAGCCGCCACGGCGGGCCTAATCAGGTGAGTGCCGCCGCCTGTTTCTCCCGGCGCCGCTGCACCGAGGAAGGAATGCGCATGGCCTCGCGGTATTTCGCAACCGTTCGCCGCGCGATCTCGATACCGGTTATGCGCAGCTTATCGACGATGGTGTCGTCGGACAACACGTCGGCGGGGGTCTCCGCATCGATCAATTGCTTGATGCGGTGACGCACCGCCTCGGCGGAATGCGCCTCGCCGCCGTGAGCCGCGGCGATCGCCGAAGTGAAGAAATATTTGAGCTCGAAAATGCCGCGGCTGGTCGCCATGTATTTATTGGAGGTCACGCGCGAGACGGTCGACTCGTGCATGCTGATGGCTTCGGCGACGGTCTTGAGATTGAGCGGGCGCAGGCGCTCGACGCCGTGCGCGAAGAAGCCGTCCTGCTGGCGCACGATCTCGTTGGAGACCTTGAGGATGGTCCGCGCGCGCTGGTCGAGCGCGCGCACCAGCCAGGTCGCGCTTTGCAGGCATTCGGCGAGATACGACTTCTCGGTGTCGCGCCGCACCGTGGCCGAGACTTCCGCGTAATAGGTCTGATTGACCAGGACCTTCGGCAAGGTGTCGGAATTGAGCTCGACAATCCAGCCGCCATCGGGCCCCGGCCGCACGAAAACATCCGGCACGATCGGCTGCACGATCGCCGACCCGAAGGCGAGGCCGGGCTTGGGGTTGAGGTGGCGGATCTCCGCGATCATGTCGGCGAGATCCTCCTCGCCGACGCCGCAGATTTTCTTCAACGCGGCGAAATCGCGTTTGGCCAGGAGATCGAGCCGCGTAATCAAGGCCTGCATCGCCGGATCGAAGCGGTCGCGCTCCTTGAGTTGTAACGTCAGGCACTCGGCCAGATCGCGGGCGCAGATTCCGGGCGGGTCGAAGGTCTGCAAGATGCCGAGCACCGCCTCGACTTCCTTGACGCTGGTGCCGAGCCTTTCCGCAACTCCCGCCAGATCGCCGCCGAGATATCCGGCCTCGTCGACGAGATCGATGAGATATCGGCCGATCATCCGCCGCGCCGGGTTGGAGATGGCGAGCGTAAGCTGTTCGCGCAGCCAGTCGGCAAGCGTGGTCTCGGCGGGAACGAACGATTCCAGATTGTAGTCGGCGTCGTCGCGGCCGCCGGCGCCGACGCTCGCCCATTCCGAATATCCCGCAGGGCCTTCGGCTGCGCGCGCTGGCGCCGCTTCGACATGGTCGGGGAAACTGTCCTCGACCCGGGTGTCGAGCGCCTCTTCGACGGTGTTGCCACTGGGCGCGCTCTCAGTGGCGCTCCAGGTCTCGCCCTCCGCAGCCGGCGGGTCCGAGGTTGGCACGCCTTCGGGCTCGCCCGGCGCGCGCTCGTCTTCCGCGCCGCGGTCGAGCAGCGGATTTTGCTCGAGCTCGGCTTCCACATACGCAACAAGATCGAGATTTGACAGCTGCAGGAGCTTGATCGCCTGCATCAACTGCGGCGTCATCACCAGCGCTTGGCTCTGGCGGATAAGGAGTCTTTGCGTAAGCGCCATGAATGGGAACGCTGAACTGGTCCGATTCTTGCTTGTGGGTATTTCTACACCAGTTCGGCGGCCCTGTCGTCAACCGATTTCGGGACGGGCCTAAAGCTGAAACTGCTCGCCGAGATAGAGCCGGCGCACGTCAGGGTTGTTGACGATGTCGTCAGCCCGGCCCTCCATCAGCACTTCGCCGGAATAGATGATGTAGGCACGATCGGTCAGGCCGAGCGTCTCGCGCACATTGTGGTCGGTGATCAGCACGCCAATGCCGCGATTGGTCAGATGTCGCACCAGCGACTGGATGTCGCCGACGGCGATCGGATCGATGCCGGCAAACGGCTCGTCCAGCAGCATGTAATTCGGCCGCGTCGCCAGCGAGCGGGCGATCTCGACGCGGCGGCGTTCGCCGCCCGAGAGCGCGATCGCCGGCGTTTTGCGCAACCGTGCAATGTTGAACTCCTCAAGCAGCCCGTCGAGATCGCGCTCACGCCTTTTGGCGTCGGGCTCGACCACTTCCAGCACGGCGCGGATATTCTCCTCGACGTTGAGGCCGCGAAAAATCGAGGCCTCCTGCGGCAGATAACCGATGCCGAGGCGGGCACGCTGGTACATCGGCAGCGGCGTGACGTTGAAACCGTCGAGCTCGATGCGTCCCTTATCGGCCTTGATGAGACCGGTCATCATGTAGAACACGGTGGTCTTGCCGGCGCCGTTGGGGCCGAGCAGGCCGACGGCTTCGCCCTTGCGCACGTAGAGGCTCACGCCCTTGACCACCTTGCGGCCGACAAAGCTTTTTTCCACGCCGTGGACGGAAAGCACGCCTTTGCGATCGGCGGGCGCCGAGCCGTTGCTGTCGGGACGGCGGCGTGGCCGGGCGGGCGGCTGCGTCCCGCTTTCCGACAGCGGCGGGCGCTGGCGCCGCGGCGGCGGCCTGCTGCGCGCTCTCTGTTCCGCCGGCAGGCTCGCAATGTCGAAATAGGTGCCATTGATCGCGCCACCCATGCTGGCGAGGTCGATGGTCTCATCGCCTGCGGCCACCGGCTGGCGCGACGGCGGACGCGGGCGCCGGCGAAAGTATGAGAAGATGTCGAGCAAGCCAGCCTCGAATCGTCGGCGGGTTCCCCCCGCTTTGCGGCGGGACTTTATCCGATTTTCCGGGCCGATACTCCGGCCGCCATCCTTAATTCGGCCGGTTCGGCCCGACCGACAAGAAATTCGACGGGCCACCATTGGCGCCCTTGCTGGGCTGAATGAGCGCACGGACGCGATTCTGACTGGCCGCGCCCGACTCGATGTGGGCGTTCCCGGTGGTTGTGTCGACCACGACCCGGTCGCCGTGGAGCACGTTCTTGCCCTGGCTGACGACGACGTTTCCGGTCAACGTGATCGTCTTTTTCTTCAGATCATAGACGCCGAGATCGCCGCTTGCATTCTGGTCCTTGGAGATGACGGTGACGCCGCCGCGTGCTTCGATCCTGCGGATATCCTGGGCGCCTTGCGGCACGACCGTTCCCGGCGGAGGGTTCGCGCCCTGCGGGGCGCGGGCCGCCGGCGTGGTGGCCGCAACGGCCTGGCCGGGGGCGGAATCGTGCTCCGCGCCGTAGAACACGACGAGGGATTGGCATTTTATCGTCGTGTCGCCCTGAATGACCTGCACGTCGCCGGAGAACGTCGCTGTCTTGTTCTTGTCGTGTACTTCCAGCGTCGCGGCCTCGATCTGAATCGGCTGATCCTGATTCTGCTCTTGAAGCAAACCCTGGCCCGGGCCGGTCGCAGCGGCACGCGGTGCCTGCGCCGCCGCAGCTCCCGGCGCCGCCAGTGCCAACATCACCGCCAATAGCCGAAGCCGGTGCGTCATCGGTCGCTTGCCTGCGTTGGAATCCGGTCGGGCTGCACGGTCATCGCCACACCGCCGCCGAAGCGGATCACCTCGCCGCTGTTGATCACTTCCAGTCGCTTGGCGTTGATCACGCCGTTGACGAGCTTCACCCATACCGGCTTCTCCGACAGCACAGTCCCCTTGTGCACGTCGATCGCCGCCTCGCTCAGGCGCGCCTCATAGCCGGTCGTGGAGACGAGATAGATATTGTCGTGAAGGATGAGCATTTCGGTCTTCATGTCGTAGTCCCCGGTATTGGCGGTGATGTTGACGATGCTCTTGTCCTCCATCTCTATCTTCGCCTGAATCTGATGCAGCTCCATCAAATCGAGTTTGGTGATGTCCTGCTCCGCGGACTTCGCGGTGAACTCATAGGGACGGGAATCGATGGTGAAGCCGGTGAGACGCGGTTGCTGCATCGTCACCTTGGTGCCGTTGATCACCAGCTTGCCGAGATCCGCCGGCAGCCGAAGACCTCCGACCGTCGGCATATAATTCGCCGCCACGACCACGAGCAACGCGGCCGCGATGGCGGCCGGCACGCTGACGCGAAGCCAATGAACGTGCCGGCTGTGCCGCAACGCGACACGATAGATTTGCTCGGCATCGCCCCGCGAGGTCGCCGAAAACCCGCCTCGTCTCGCGCTGTCGGCAGGATAGACGCTGGTCAGCTTTTGCCCCTTAGGACCGTTGTCCCGATTCGCCTGGCGGACCGTTGTACCGGTTCCACTTGGGAATTGTCGCCTGCGAATGTGGCCTACACCGGGCAGGATGGCCTTGGCAAAACGCCCATCCGGCGCTGGATATTGCAGAAAACATTCACGAATTCAGCAGGTCTAGCACCGCTTCCGCTTTTGTTTTGAATTTGCGACGCGAATTTGCCGCCGCGAAGCGGCGACGCCGACGCCAGTCACGAATGGGCGAAAATATCCTGGTCGGCAAAACCCGCGAGATCCAGTCGCACCCGGTCGGGCAGGAAACGGAAACAGGCCGCGGCCAAGCCCTCGCGCCCCTCGCGCGCGAGCATGGCGTCGAGCCGATCCTTGAGCGCGTGCAGGTACAACACGTCGGCAGCGGCGTAGGAAATCTGCGCGTCGCTCAATTCCGGCGCGCCCCAATCGGACAATTGTTGCTGCTTCGAGAGGTCGTGCCCCAACACTTCACGCACCAGATCCTTCAGCCCGTGCTTGTCGGTATAGGTGCGAGCCAACCGCGAGGCGATCTTGGTGCAATAGACCGGCTCCGGCATCACGCCGAAGGCGTTGCAGAGCACGGCGAGATCGAACCGCGCGAAGTGAAAAATCTTGAGCAAGTGCGCATCCGTGAGGAGGCGCTTCAAGTTGGGGGCATCGGCGCCATGCGGCGGAATCTGCACCACGTCGGCGGAGCCGTCGCCGGGCGAAAGTTGAACGAGGCATAGCCGGTCGCGACCAAGAGAAAGCCCCATGGTCTCGGTGTCGATGGCGACCGCGCCGGTGTAGCGCGAAAGGTCCGGCAGATCGCCGCGATGCAGGCGGATGGTCATGCAGAAATGCAGTATCGCAACCCGCGCGGCGCGTCAAAATCTAGCGGCGTATCGAAGCGGATTTCTTCGTGGACAAGCCGACAAGCTTGAGACTGAGCTTTCTCAGCTTTTGACGCGCCCGCACGTCATAGGCCTGCTCGCTGGCATGCGCCTCGCTCTGTCCGTTGAAATAAAGTCCGTTCCGGCCCTCCATCGCGGGGGAGATCGCGAGTTGGAGGATCGCGTCGGCGCCTTCTTCGACGGTAGTCATAGGCGTCCCGAACTGGCGCACCATGTTCGTGTTCATGAATGTCGCCGGATGCAGGGCGTTGACCGTTACGCCGCCGCCATCGAGCTCGGGCGCGAGATCGATGGTGAACAAAATCTGCGCCAGCTTGCTCTGCCGATACGCGCGCATGCCGCTGTAATCGTTTTCCAACGTCACATCCTCGAAATCGATCGCTTGCTGTCCGAGCGAAGCGACATTGACGATGCGCGCGGGCGCGCTTTTCCTGATGAGCGGCAGGAGCAGATGGGTGAGCAGGAAGCCGGACAAATAGTTCACGGCGAAACGCAACTCGTAGCCATCGGCGCTCATCTGCCGCATCCCTTGCGGTCCCCCGCTGCCGATGCCGGCATTGTTGATGAGGAGATCGAGGCGTGTGGTCGCTTTTTGCACCGCGTCTGCCAGCCGCCGAACTTCGGCAAGGGCGGATAAGTCCGCTTGCAGAAACTCCGCCGAGCCGCGGGCCTTCTTGATCTCCGCGACGACCTGTTCGCCCCGCGTGCGATCACGGCCATGCACCAGCACGCGCCAGCCGTCTTCGCCCAGTCTTAGCGCCACCACGCGGCCGACGCCGTCGGTCGAGCCGGTGATCAGCGCCGTTTTTCGGTTCGGTTTCGCCATCGCCGCACCTCGCTTATGCAAAATTGAAGCGCGGAAAAACCCGAACCAGTGGGCCTTTGCCGGATCAGGCTCGCCAAGCCAAAGCTGCGGAGCAGCGAAGGCTGGTGCCCAGGAGAGGACTCGAACCTCCACGCCTCGCGGCGCTAGTACCTGAAACTAGTGCGTCTACCAATTCCGCCACCTGGGCATCGCGGCGATAGGTACGAAAGCGGTCATCCCCTTGTCAATCGAGCGTGCTTTGCCTCTATACAGCGCGAAATCGATCCTGTATTTCCGCCTGCGATGGCTTTGAAGAGCAGTGTTGACACGCTGGTCACCGTGTTCGGCGGCTCGGGATTTCTCGGCCGCCACGTGGTGCGCGCGCTTGCCAACCGCCAATACCGCATCCGCGTCGCGGTGCGCCGCCCGGAGCTGGCCGGCCATTTGAAGCCGCTCGGCGGCGTCGGGCAGATAGAAGCGGTGCAGGCGAACTTGCGCTTTCCGCAATCGGTCGAGGCGACGACGCGCGAGGCCGATGTCGTCGTCAACCTGGTCGGTATCCTGTTCGAACGAGGCCGCCAGCGCTTCGACGCCGTGCAGGCGCAAGGCGCGGAAGCGGTGGCCCGGGCGGCCAGCGCCGCAGGCGCGCGCCTCCTCCACGTCTCCGCCATCGGCGCCGACGAGAACTCAGCCTCGCGCTACGCGCGCTCGAAGGCCGCGGGCGAACGGCTGGTGCTGGCGGTGCAGCCCGGCGCGATCATCATGCGTCCATCGATCGTTTTCGGGCCCGAGGACGACTTCTTCAACCGCTTCGCGGCGTTGGCCCGCATCGCGCCGGCATTGCCGCTGCCCGGCGGCGGCCATACCCGTTTTCAGCCGGTATTCGCCGGCGACATCGGCGAAGCGATCGCCAAGGCGGTCGACGGGCAAGCCAAGCCGGGCGCAACGTACGAGCTCGGCGGACCGGATGTGCGCACGTTCAAAGAACTGATGGAATTCACGCTCGCCACCATCGAGCGCCGCCGGCTGCTCGTGCCGGTGCCGTTCGCGCTTCTGAAGCTGCAAGCAGCGTTCCTGCAATACCTGCCTAAGCCGCCGATCACGCCCGATCAGGTCGAGCTGCTCAAACGCGACAACGTCGTCTGCGCCGCCGCGCGCGAGCAACGCCGCACGCTCGAAGGCCTGGGCATCATCCCTAATTCGGTCGCGTCGGTGGTGCCGGATTATCTCTGGCGCTTCCGCAAGACCGGCCAGTTCCACGGCCGCACGGCTTAAGCGGCCGCGGCCGGATCAAGACCCGTATTTGAACGAAAGTGCGACGCGGGTACGAAAGGCCGTGACCTTTCCGTTATCCACCTTCATATCCATCTTGGTGACTTCGGCAACGCGCAGGTCACGCAGTGAACTCGCTGCCGTTTGCACCGCGATACGGCCGGCTTCCTCCCATGATTTTTCGCTGACGCCGACAACATCGATAATCCGATAAACGCTATCCGATTGCTTCTTGGCCATTGGATTGCTCCTCTCCGGGTTAAACCGAACGCACGCGATCAATACCGTCACGGCGGTCGTCTTAGCTTAGATCAAGCCGCATCGTTTCGTCGATGACCCTGTTGGCCCGGCGCTGGACAGCATCGGCCGAAAGGTGGAAGCTTCAACGCGCAACCGCGCTCGCTCGCGCGGCAAAAGGCGAGCCGAAGATGCCGGGCAAGCGTGTGCAGCTCGACGAAGAAACCTGGCGGCAGCTCGACCTGCTCGGGCACGACCAGATGAAGGATTTCCAGGAACTTGCCGACGAGGCATTCCGCGATCTGTTGAAGAAGTACGGCCGTCCCGTCGATCTGAAAGATGCGCTGCGGCGCAGCGCGGGCGTATCCGCGACGATCCACCAATTGAAGCCGGGCAAAGCCGGGAAACCGCGGCGGAAATAAACCGATACAGATTACGCAAACCGCTCGCGTGCGCGCTCGCGCGCTTTCATGGCTTCCACTTCGCGATCGCGCGCCGGGCTGGCCGTTTCGAGCGATGCCAGCAAGCGCCGGGCGACGTCCGTCACCTCTTCTACCGCCTGGTTGAAAGCCGCCTCGTTGGCGCGCGACGGCTTGGCGAAGCCGCTCAACTTGCGCACGAATTGTAGCGCGGAAGCGCGGATTTCTTCCTCAGTCGCCGGCGGCTCGAAATTAAACAGCGTGCGGATGTTACGGCACATGGGTCACTCCTGGCTTGCGGCGTAGCGGCGTAGGATGGGTTGAGTGAAACGAAACCCATCGCTTTTGTCTCCAAGCCTTTGATGGGCTTCACTACGTTCAACCCATCCTACATTTTGGGGTTTAGCTGGGAAATGATAGCCGCCGCCGAGCCTATCACTTTCGCGGTCGATGATGACACGCGGGTCTCCG
>Ga0302326_10025900_pt1 | contig 11878 bp, 8 predicted proteins | sample Palsa_T0_3_FD_202264 | JGI IMG/M metagenome (GOLD analysis project Ga0302326, IMG submission 202264) | Peat permafrost microbial communities from Stordalen Mire near Abisko, Sweden - Palsa_T0_3 | ecosystem: Environmental > Terrestrial > Soil > Palsa > Peat permafrost | place: Sweden: Abisko... | reverse complement strand
GATCTTGCCAATGTCGTGAAGAAATGCGCCGGTCAGCAGCAAATCGCGGTTGATCTGGGAATAGTTTCTGCACACCAGGTCGCAGGAACGAAAAAGAGAAACCACATGGTCGAGCAGGCCGCCGATATAGGCGTGATGCATGGTCTTGGCGGCGGGAGCATTGCGGTAAGCGGCAGCGATCTCAGGATCGGACATGAAGGCCTCGACCAGCGACCTGAGATAAGGATTCTGGAATGAGGCGACGAAAGCCGCCAGCGCCTGCCAGAGCTCGTCAATATTCCTGGCGGTCTTGGGAAGATAGTCGGAGAATTCGATTTCCGTTTCGCCCAGCTTGCGCAGCTTGTGGATGGTGAGCTGGAAACGGTTCTTGTACTTGTTGACCAAGCCTTTGATCTTGAGGAAGTCGTCCTGCTCGAAGGCATTGAGCACTTCTTCCACGTTGTCCCACATCTTCGCTTCGAGTTGCCCGGTCCGGTCACCAAGAGTCAGAGCGAGATACGGCTCACCGCTTTTCTTGGGCTTGATTTGCTTGCTGGCCACGATAAAGTTGGAGGTGATGATCTTGTTTTCGTGACGGGCGCAGTCGCAGATGTAGAACTCTTTCATTCGCTCCCTCAGTGTAAATCAGAAAGCATGAAAACGGCGCGAGCTGAGCGCCGCTCGCCCGAAAAGAGCCTGGTCCAGCCGGGACGGACTATACGCTTCCTTTTAGAGAACACCCAGCTTCTTTTTCTTCTTGAGCTTCTTTGTGTCGGAGGGCTTTGCGGAGGCGGTTTCAATCGGCTTGGTCTGGTTCGCGCTCTGGCCGGAATCGACGTAACCTTCTTTGTAGTCGATGTAGGCCTCTTCGCGCAGCTTAGTCAAATAGGCGCGAAGCGCGGGCTGCAGCTTTTGCATGTAGAGAGCGTTCTCGATTCGAGGCTCGACGTCCTTGAGCGGCGGAATTCCTGCCATCTGGTGGCTGGTAACCTTCAAGATGACATAGCCCTGCTTGGTACGGATCACGTCGGTAACTTCGCCGGACTTCATAGCAAATGTTTTATCTTCAAGCTCCTTGGCGAGAGTGCCGCGCTTGAACGCGCCAAGATCGCCGCCCTGCGAAGCCGAGGGACCGTCGGAATCTTTCTTCGCCAGATCTTCAAAGCTGGCTCCAGCGCGAATTTGTTTGAGCAGATCATTGGCTTTGGTTTCGGCCACTGCCAGAGCCCCAGCCTCATCAGCTTGTTTGGCGGCGTCTTGGTTCTTCGGATTGTCGCCGCCCGCGCCGGAGGAATCGGCAGTGCTGTTCTGGGCTGGAGTAGCGGCCGCAGACTTGTCGGCTGCCGGCTTCTTGGGGGCGACCAGGATTTCGTTCAGTTTTATCGACTCGGGTTGTTCCATCTCGTTCCTGTGCTCATCGTAAAACTGCTGCTCTTCCTCCTTGGTGATGCTCAGGTGGGAGCCGACCTCTTCTCCAATCACCTTTTGGGTGATGATCCGGTTCCGCATGTTCTGCTTGAAGTCTTCGTAAGAGATGCCCTGGGCGGTGGCGGCCTTTTCGAGCTCCTCCATCGTATCCAGCTTCATGTCCTTGCGCATCTGGTCGAGTTCCTTGATCAGGTCCGTGTCCCCCGTGATGTCGAGGTCTTTGCCCTTTTGCAGCAGAAGTTGCTGGTCGATAAGATCGCGCAGGACGTCCTTTTCACGCTCGGCATAGAGCTTGTCGGCGTTGGCCGGATCCTGCTGTTTGGCGTCATCCCGGGTCTGGTCTTTGCTGCGTTGGAACTCGGAAAGCGTAATGATCTGGCCGTTCACGCGCGTGACAATTTCTTCGACGACCTGACCAGCAGCAAATACGGGCAGACCTGCCATGGCAATGAGTATCAGAACCGGTTTCTTCATAGGATTTCAGTAGGCCGCCACGCTGCCTGGACTTGCGGGCGAAAACCTTTTCGATATTTTACTACTTCCGGCCGGGCAAGAGTTGACTTGGATTAGTTTGATGCGCTGGCTCGTTTGCCAGGTTGCTGGGAACGTCCTGGACGGTCCGCACCAGGGCGAGGGCGGTCATGTCGTCGGGAACAACGGGTTCGCAGCTGAACTCCCCGACGGTATTCAGGATCGAGCCGCACACCGCCTGAGCATTCGGCGAAGCATCGGACTGCAGGCGCTCTTTGACACGTTCCAGGCCGAATTCCAGGTCTTCGGCTTTGTCATCCTTGCACTTCCCCTCAACCACTCCCCGCGAAACCAGCAGAAGAACTGAGCCCGTCTCCAGAGCAACAGTAGGAGCCTCGCAGGTAGCGTGCGAAAAAAGGCCAAGCGGCAGGCCCGTGGAGTCGAGTTCGGTAATGCCGGTGCTGTCGCGCAGGAGTCCGGGGGTATGCCCGGCGTTGGTGTAGCACAGCGTGCCAAATTTCTCGTGGTAGCAGCCGATGAATGCGGGGCAGGGGTGCACCCCGGCCGCGGCTTCCATCAGGCCGCGGTTCAGGCGGAGACAGAGTGCGCTCATGGCTTCGGATTCGTTGACGTCAGCCGGCGCAAAGAGTTCTGTTCCGAGAGTGCGAAAGATCTTCTGCGCCGTCGAAAGAAGGGGTTGGTTGCTCTCGCGACGTCCAGCAATATCGAGCAGGCCGAACAAGATCCGTTCCGGGCTGACTCGCAAGGAGTCATAGAAATCTCCAGCGACTCGTCTTCCGTAGGTGGTGGCGGCAATCTCGGCGCCGTCAATCTTCGGAAACTCGTCCGGGATCGGCTCCGCCGCTGGTATGGGCTCGGGATCTCGGGGGTGAAATAGGGCACACATTCGATGCGTAGGTTAGAGGCGAAACTAACACAAGCGCTGACGGCGGGCAAATCCGCTAGTCGCCGTACTTATCGCTGAGATACTTGGCAAGATCAGACTCGAGCTGGCCGTAGCCGGAGTGGATGGTCGCACGCAAGGCGGCTTCGGTGGAGCTACCTTCGCTCAGGCGTTCGAGAATCCGCTGCAGGTCGCCCATCCCGTAAGAATCGTTGATATAGGAAACCGCGGCCAGCGATTCCGCATAGGCTACAGAGGCTTCCGCGCCAGAGAAGCGCATGAAGCTGCCTTCCAGCACATTGAGCGGAATGTTGCGTTGCGACTTGAACAGTTGACCCAATTGGCGTCCATCGCTCGCCAGAGACTTCGGCTCAAGAAGCTGGGCGATGCCCTCGTGCAGCCAGATCGGACAACGGCCGGCCGAAAGCTGATTGATGAAGGAGTGGGCCAGTTCATGCTTCAACACCCGCGCCAACTCGGGCGTCAAGGAATTGAGGCCGCTGAGGGGGATGCGGAGTTTGCCGTCGTTGAGGGCTCCCGTCCAAGCCGGCGCGCGCGTAACGTCAAAGAAAGCTTGCTCCGTGTAGAGTGTAACCAGAATATTGTCGTGGGGGGGTGTACCCAGATCACGAGCCAGATCGTCATAGTCCGACTCCAGCGCGGCCAGGATTTGTCCACGGAATGCTTCTGAAGTCTGCTTGCCTTCGTAGTGCAGAACGAAATGGCTGCTTTCGCGCTGGGCGAAATCGGTCTCGACGTTTTGTTCGCGCTGCGCTTTGTCCAGATATTGCTGGACGGTTGGATCAGGACGCAGTTCGAGAGAACGCTTCCAGGAGGCGACGGCATCTTTGGTGCGGTCGGAAGCCTGCTGCGCGTAGCCCAGCACGGTGTAAGCATCGGGCGATTGGGGGGCGGCACTTACGGCACGCTGGGCGTAGGTCAGTGCCTGCGTAGCGTTCCCCGTCCGCACCAGCAGAACAGCGTAATGGATGAGGACCGTTGAGTTTTGCGGCTGGAAGCGGAGGGCGCTGTCGAAGTAGCGCCGGGCTTGATCCATGTTACCGTGTTCGGACTCAAATTTTCCTGCGATGAAGTCAGCCGTAGCGCTCAACTCGGCGTTTCCTTTGCCTTCCAGTTTCGCAAGAGCGTCGGTGTCAACCTTGCCCTCTTTGACAATGATCTCGGGAAGGTTGCCCTGATTCGCGAGACTGTCAACAGGCATGAAAGCGGGAAGATCAACGGAACTCTTGGTGGCGCTGGAGGACGCAGCGTGCGCGGGCATGCCGCCGGCCTCGACGCGATCTACCGAACTCTTGGGAATGGCATAGCTGTCGTCGCCGATTTCGTATTCATAGCGGTTGCCGTTTTCGCGGACGTGGTCGACCAGAATGGTGCGGCCATTCTTCAAATGGATCGTGTCGGCCGACGCCGCCCCCCCGGCGAAGAGGAGCATCATGGCGAACGGGATAGTGACACGAAGCCGCATTAAAGCGCATTCTAGCAATAGTGGGGCCTTCCACCTACGTGACCAAAGTACCCGCAACACGATCGAGAGCAGGCATGATGCTGGCCGTATTTCTGACCGTTTTGCCCCTCTCGCCGGCCTGGGGTGAGCAAGCAACTCCAGCGCAGGCAGCTCCGGCAGCGGCTCACCAGCCAGGACCGGCAGAATCGCTCTATCTGCAATTGGACGGTATCGGTCTGGATCCCGCGCGGGTGTTCATGGTGCGGGGTGCGTCGCTGGACCGATCCGCGATCCATATCACTCTGGAAAATGGAACCATTGCCTTCACCAAGGATGTGCTGGGCAGGATTACCGGAGCATTCTTTGAGGGCGACGGAGAAGTGCTGCTGCCCCCGCCCAACGATGTAGAACGAAGGTCGATGAGCCTGTTCACCGGGATGGCAATCCTCGAAGAACGTTTTTCGACCGCCTACTTCCGCTTCAATGACAATACTGCCGCGGAGTTGCAGCCGGGTCTCAGGGAGGCGGAAGATCCCCAGGCATTTATCGCACGCTGGGACGAGACAGCCCGCAACCTGGCGCAGGCAGACGCCATGTCGTTGCTGGCGAGTTTCAGCGGGATGCTGCCGAGCACCGGCGAAACAATCTCCGAAGACACTAAAGCGCCGAGAGCCACAGAGCCCGGCGATCGCAGCTTGCATGTCCGGCTGCAGGGAAACAAACTCGGCGTCTTCGACATTTTCTTCGACTCGAGAGCCCAGGAACAAGTCGAGGCAGGACAAACCAACGCCGGTGAAGACGGAAGTGTGTATTACGACATCTGGACTTCATTTTCGATCGAGAGTGCTCGACCTGCCCAAACAACTCGAAGGCAGACCCTGCAAACGCTTCCGGCAGAAACGGAAGCTCATGAAGATTCGATTTCCGTGCGCCGCTATGTGATTGATGCTCACGTAAAACCACCTAAACAGCTCGATGCCGAGGTGAAATTGCAGGTCGAAGTGGTGCGCGGCGGATCGCGTTTCCTGGGGTTCGAACTATCGCGCTTTCTGCAGATCAAGACCGTCGAGGTAGACGGGAGAGCGGCGGAATTTATCCATAACCCAGCGGTGGAGGGCACACGGCTGGCACGGAGTGGCAACGACCTGGTGGCCGTGATTCTGCCCGAAGCGGCGCGAAAGGGACAAAGGATTAGCCTGCGCTTCGTCTACGGTGGAGAAGTGTTGGCGGAGGCTGGGAAGGGCCTGCTCTACGTAGGTGCACGCGGCACATGGTATCCCAATCGTGGAATGGCCATGGCCGATTTCGATCTTACCTTCCACTATCCCCCGGGTTGGACTCTTCTGGCGACGGGCAAACCAGAACCACTCCCCGGGCCATCGCTCTCCGGGCCATCAACACAATCCCCACAAACTGCGCTGCCAAACGCAGGCGACGAGCAAGTCGCGCATTGGGTCTCGGAACGGCCCATCCCCATAGCCGGGTTCAACCTTGGCAAGTATGTTCGAGGAACGGCGCAAGCCGGCAATATCACCGTGGAGACCTACGCGACGATCGGAGTGGAGCGAGACTTTCCCAAACCTCCACCTCCGCCAGCATTTCAATCCGATGCAGGGTCAGTGCGGCCTCGGACCCTTGCTCCGCCCATCGTTCCTGGCGGGGCCGTCGCTCCCCTCGCGCCTTCGCCTGCGCGGAATGCTACGGCCGTAGCAGAGGTTACAGCTCGGGCCATTCGTTACTACGCCGACCGATTCGGTCCATTTCCCTACAATCAACTGGCTTTGACTCAGTTGCCGGGACGGGAGAGCCAGGGGTACCCGGGGCTGATCTTCCTGTCTTCCTATGCTTTCCTGACGCCGGAAGAGCGCGAAGAATTCCACTTCACTCCTCTGCACATTTTACTGGAACAACTAGTCCCCGCGCACGAGGCCGCGCACCAGTGGTGGGGGGATCTGATCATATGGGCGACGTACCGAGATCAGTGGTTTTCGGAGGGTCTGGCAAATTATTCCGCGTTGATGATACTTCAGGAGAAGAATCCGGCAGGCTTCCGGTTGGTCATGGAGAAATATCGCCGGGATTTGGCTGACCGGAATAAAGACGGCAACTTTCCCAAGGATGCCGGACCTGTGACCTTGGGAAATCGCTTGCTTTCGTCTCACTTTCCAGAAGGTTACACAGCCATCAGTTATGGACGGGGGACGTGGTTGTTCCACATGCTGCGTTCGATGTTAGAGGACGCGGCCGAGCTAGATGCAAGGAAAGACCCAAGCCGCAAGAATTCGGAGGAGCCCTTCGCGCGCTCTCTGCGCAAACTTCGCCAACGCTACGCAGGAAAAGCCATCAGCACACGTGAACTGCTCGACGTTCTTGCGGAGGATTTGCCGCCTTCGTTGCGCTATGAGGGCAAAGCCTCGCTCGACTGGTTCCTGGATGGCTGGGTGAACGGCACTTCCCTGCCGAAGCTGGAGTTGCAGGGTGTCAAGTTTACGGAGAAGGCGAATGCCACAGTGGTGACGGGCATAATCCGGCAGAAAGAGGCGCCAGAAGACCTGGTGACGTCTGTTCCTATCTATGCAATGGTCTCCGGTAAGACTCCTGTGCTGGTAGGCCGCGTATTTGCCGACGGTGCGGAGACTTCGTTTCACTTATCCGCCCCCGTCGGAACCCACAAGCTTTTGCTCGACCCGAACGATACCATCCTCACGGGTCCGAAGTAAGCAAGCGCGGGCAAAACTTCGCCAGAAGCAATTGCTCTTGCCCAGAACGAAGCCGCGCCGCTCAGTGTGCGTCCCGCAACGGGCGATGAGGTTGAGCCGTCCCACATTCCGCATTCGGTATTCCAGCAGCGCAAACTTCTTGGAAGTAAGCTCGTCCGCCGCTCCGCCCTTTTGGCGCCGTGTTCGACCTGATCCAGTTTGAGATCTTCCAATACCAGCACCGTCTCCGGGCACCAAACAGATTGCGACCATAGCGGTCGAGCTTGGCTACAGAGATTCTCCCGAACATCTCGCGACAACGAAACAGGTCTCCGGCACCATGGACTCGCAGGCCGGGATCGCAACTAGTCGGAGGAAAGCACAGTTGAGACTGAACCCGCACCGCACGAAAGTGAGTGTTCCCAAAAACGGAGCGGAGTTTTAAAATGGCAGAAACCCCTTGTCCCGACTCGAGGTCGGACAAGGAGAAATATGCGCCAGCAGGCAGACGACCGTCCGCTCTGCGATGTAGCAGTTCCTCTCTCCCGCCGTTTGCGGGCCAGGGATCTATTGGCGCCAACTGGAGGCGCATCGTGGTATCGGGCTCAGAACCTCCTTTGACCTGCTGGATTTGTGGGATGGCGGTTTCGCTGGAATCCTGCGCGATCGACGAACATGGGATGGCAGTGCACGAGGATTGCTCTGTCCGAAAGATGGCATCGAAGGCTAACGCATCGACCCCGCAGCACAAGCTACCGCCCAAACCGCAACGAAACCCACCAGACCCTGGCAACTCTTGAGATCGTCTCAGAGACGGCTCGGGATTCACGTGGGCGTGCCAGTTCAGTGGATGGTCTCAGCGAGGGGAGGTAGATCGTCTAAGATCTCCCAGTCGCAAACCGGGCAGTATGGCAAAGACACGTTCCAGTTCATAAGCAGGAAGTGAGCATCGACAAACTGCATCGAAGTTCCGCAACGCCGGCATTGCCGCGGTTTTGGAGATAAGGACTCCGCCTCCAAGAAATCCTTGATGGATTGAAGAATCTCCGCCTTGGGTGGTGGTGCTATTTCCACGAGAACAATCCTGCCTGAAGACCGCAGGCCAGTGAGCACGTCGAGGGACTTATGAATGTAGGCTCACCGACAGAAGTCCTACGCATCCTGGCTCTCCCATTCTTTAACTTGCCGTGTCAGCAGCACATAGCAATCACACGCCGCCCGTTCCAGACTGCGCCGGTCGAGGATCGTGACCTTTCCCCGCGTGTAGGCGATCAATCCAGCTTCCTGCAGGGTTCCAGCGGAAATGGTCACGCTTGAGCGCCGCGTTCCCAACATTTGCGCCAAGAAGTCCTGCGTCAGGGGAAGATCACGCGAGCCGACGCGGTCTTGCGTCATCAGCAGCCATCGGGCCAATCTCTCATTCACTTCATGGAGCCGGTTGCAGGCCGCGATTTGGGTCACCTGCACCGCCAGCAACTGCCCGTACCGGTTTAGTTGCCGCTCCAGCTTGGGGCATTTTGGCAGTGCAGCCCGCAAGGCATCAGCATCTACTCTGAAGGCAGTGGCATCGGCTTGAACTACAGTTCGAGTGTGGCTGGTGCGAAAGCCCGCAACCAGCGGCGTGCCCGAAAAGCCTTCCTTGCCGATCAGCCCGACTTCCACACTCTTGCCGTCCGGCATAACGTTCAGGACCGAGAACATGCCGGAATTGCAGAAATACGCAGATTTCAGCGTCTCGCCAGGTTCATGAAGAACCTGATGGAGCTTCAATCTCACGAGTTCCAGCTTGGGCAAAACCGCTTCGGATTCCGCGCGCGGAAGAGCGAGCAGGATTTCGTTGTGCACGTGATTCCCGTCGCCATCGCTTCTGGATGACGCGGTTGTACGGCTGTTACCATCCCGCCTCGAGGAGGCGGTTTTGCGAGCAGACGGAGACCTGGCCATAACGCTCCTTGCGCAGCGAACACGCTGTCAGATTTTCGCAAGGAACCGTCACCTGGAGAGGCGCGGCGGAAAGATGCTAGAAGAGACATCTCTAGAATACTCCTTTTTATTGTCTTTGATTGGAAATTAAGAGCCTGAGCATTTCGCGGCGAGGTTCGCTACAGCACCGTCCACTGTGCGCTAGCGTACAGTCTCCCCTGTATGTACGTTTTACCCTCAAAGGGCTAGCGTACAGGTAGTGCCTTCCCCCGTCGCCGGCTCTTTCCTCGACGATGCGGATTTCGCCAGCTACCCGCCAAGGCACAGCGGGGTGCCGCATGCCTTTCAAAATCCTCGTCCTCGTCGACAGTTCCTCGATCCGCAATTTGCTTCGATTTTTCGGTGAGGTCGAGAATCACGACGTGGGGCTTAAGTTCCCCGACCTTCGCCACGGCAACTTGGCCGTTCTCGGCCTCGCCGCACACCCGCCAGTCGGTGTTGTGTTCGATGCCCACCAGCGAGCAACTTCGGAAAGATGCTCGCGCCGTAGGCATCAGAGATGTAAATCTCAAAATCGGATACAATCCGTGGACACTGTTCGCTTCACTTAGGGACCATCTGCGCTCGGTCGAATCCAGCCTCTTCCCTGTTGGAAAAAGTGCCAGCTAAAGCTTGCGGCGACCAAGATATATATCGCGGAAGCGGCGGGATACCCCGAAGGTTTCGAATCCCCCCGCGTGCCATCCCGATCTCAGGTCGCGCTCCTGGTAAATGCGAATCGCCGCATCGCAAGAAATGTTTTGGCATTCCGCGACGGCACGTGTAATGTTCGCAAGGGAGAAGACGGATCCGTGTGTTTCTCAGCCACAGCGAACTTTGTTGGCAGCGGAGTTCTGGGCGCCGTAGGCGTCGTCACATTGACCCGGGTGAAGCACCGCCGCGAGCTCCTCTTCGCAGCCCTGCCCATTCTATTCGCCATTCATCAGTTCATCGAAGGATTCGTCTGGCTCGGCCTGGATGGCATTCTCTCGCCCATGGTGGGGCACAACATGGGGGCGGCCTTCATGCTCTATGCTCAGGGATTGCTCCCTTTCCTGCTCCCGCTCAGTGTGCTCCTGTTCGAGCCCACCGCAAAAAGCCGCAACCGCATGCTGCCATTCCTCGTGCTGGGCGGAGCCACGACGCTCTACATACTCTGGGCGCTGACCGCGTACCCTTTGCAGCTCTACGTCAAGGGAAACAGCATTGTCTACATCAACCAGGCGACCAATAATACCGCGGTCGCGTTGTTTTATGTGATTGCAACCTGCGGTTCGCTGTTTTTCTCAAAGATCAGAATGATGATACTCTTTGGTGCGGCCAACCTCGCGATTCTCCTGGCTGTAATGGAGGTCAAGCGCTACGCCTTCACCTCGCTGTGGTGTGCCTACGCGGCGGTCGCAAGCGTGATCATCCTGGCCTATTTCTGGAAAAGCCACGGAGACCGCCCATTCCTCTACGCCTAGCCAGGCCTTGATCTTGCTGGCGTCACGCTACCGAGGGTGCTCCATCCTTCGCGCACTTTGCGAAGGGTGGGAGAGGGAATGCTTACACACCCCAGCGATCAAGAACTGTCCCGGGGGCATCACATCGCCGTTGCAGAAACAATGAAAGAGAAGCCAATGAGAACCAGACTAGCCGTAATCCTGCTGTGCATCTTGTCGGTGCCGGCCGTTGTAATGAAGACCGTCGTCGCGCAGACAACGAAGAGCGATTTTTTCAAAACTTCCGACGGCGTCAGTATCCACTACCTTGAAGCGGGCAGCGGCCGGCCCATCGTCTTCATCCCCGGCTGGACCATGCCGGCCTGGATCTGGCAGAAGCAAATCGACGAGTTTTCGAAGAAGTACTACGTCATTGCCGTCGATCCCCGTTCGCAGGGCGAGAGCGACAAACCGCCGAACGGCCACCTGCCCGAAAGCCGCGCCCGCGATTATAAAGAGCTAGTCGATCGACTTGGCTTAAAGCGGCCAGTCCTAGTCGGCTGGTCGATGGGGTGCGGGGAGCTAATTAAGTATGCCGAACAGTTCGGCACCGATAATATTGGCGGTCTGGTTTTGGTCGACGGCCTTCTGACCGAAAAGCCCAGCCCTGAGATGTTTGTCGCCCTCTCGGGATGGATGAACCAACTCCAACGGGATCGCCAGAAACAAGCCGACGGCTTTGTCCGAACCATGTTCAAAAAGCCGCAGCCAGAGGACTACGTGAAGCGCATCATCGACGCCTCCGCCCAGGTGCCCGCCGATACCGCGGTAGTGCTGATCTACAACATGATTGCCGTAAAGGATTTCTCACCCGGCTTAGCCAGCATCAATAGGCCGACGCTCTTCATGTACCAGCCTGAAACCCAGCAAACCGCTGACTTTCTGAAATCAAAGCTAGGCGACAAGCTCCGCTTGGAGCGATTCGACGGCGACGGCCACGCCCTTTTCGTCGATGACCCAGAAAAATTCAACCGAGTCCTAGAAGAATTCCTGCAAAGCCTGCCCAAGTGATCCAAGCACGGGCCCGACCAGTGGTGCTAACTCGATGATTCCAAAGATTTGGGGGAGGGATATCCCGTTGTAGGTACCGAAAGACCCCATCCCGTGCCCTTCCGGCAAACTGCAATCAGAAATATTTCAAGCAAGAATCACAAACTGCGCTTCCCAAAGCCCGAAGCTGACCTTCCCGCCGAACCCTTTCGGTCAACTACTCTCCGCTCACCCTCCCAGATAATCTGAAGAAGATAATCCGAAGAAGATAATCTGCAAAAACTCTGCGCCCCGGAGAACCGCAGCCCTGACCAGCGGAGCCAAACCTCGATGAAGTCCCTGCTGACGCCCGGCCTTTGTCTCGCGGCCGTTGCGGCGCTGCTGCACACAGGCCTGCTCGCACCCAATGTCGCGCTCGTCACCTACGCATTCTTTGCCGCGATCATCGCGAGCCTGCTGCTAGCCTGGCGATTTCATTCCAGCCGCATCTTCTTCG
>Ga0302326_10025899_pt1 | contig 11878 bp, 13 predicted proteins | sample Palsa_T0_3_FD_202264 | JGI IMG/M metagenome (GOLD analysis project Ga0302326, IMG submission 202264) | Peat permafrost microbial communities from Stordalen Mire near Abisko, Sweden - Palsa_T0_3 | ecosystem: Environmental > Terrestrial > Soil > Palsa > Peat permafrost | place: Sweden: Abisko... | reverse complement strand
CCACGCACGGGGTCATCCGGGTCGGCCATGCCGTCCGTGCCCTGCTGGCGGACGGCGATGACCCAAGCCACCTTGCCGAGCTGGCGCACGGGCTTGCCTACTGGGCTGCCCGCTGGCAGACCCTGCCGGGCGGACAGGCCGGCGCGTCCGCTGCGGCCGCCGCCAGCCGGGCGCGCGCAGCCACGCCGCTGGACTCGCTGGCTGCGATCCCCCGCATCGCCGAGCAGGCAGGCGGCCTCGGTGACCGGCTGGCCAGGCTGGGCGCGCTGACTGCCTGGCCGGCCGCGCTGGCCGACTTCAGCGTCCCGGCGGCACCGGAGCAAATCCGCGCGGTGCTGGCCGAGCTGGTTGATGCCGCGACCGTCCGGTACCTGCTCTACGGTCACGGCAACGGCGTCATGCTCGTGCACTCGGCGACCGCGCCCAGCGCTGTGCTCAGGACCCTGCCCGCGCTAGATCACGGGCTGTGGGCGCCGAGCCTGGCGGCGGCCTGGGCCGCGAGCAGCGCGCTTACTGCTGTCTACGCTCCCGCTGAGCCCGCGCCGCGGGCTCAGCTGCCACAGCTGCCTGACGGGCAATCCCGCGAGGAGACAGCACGGGAGGTCTTCGCGCGGGCGGTCGAGCACGGCGACCCGCACGTGATCAAGTTCGCCGACACCGCCGTGGATGTCTTTACGCGCACCGGCAATCCCGACGCCATCGCCGCAGCGCTCCGGGCAGCGGAGCTAATCGAGCCCTGACGGCGGCCCAGGCATCGGTCCTGCCCGCACGGCCGTTCTCTGGTCACGGCACTGCTCACGATCCAGGCGCGCTTGCCAACCTGCCGGACGCGGGTGAATCCGCACTGCTCGAAGTTCGACGGTTGCGCTCGACAAGCTCCGCGAAGGCATCCCAGGTAGAGGCGTCGAGGGTTGGGTGGTAATCGGCATTGTCGAGTCCTTCCGGGTGTGAGTGCTCTTGTTTTCCCGGCTGACGGGCTTGATGGGCGGAACGACTATGAGCTATCCGGTCCTGTCTGGGCCGCTATGTCAGTCCTGAGCCGCCACTTCAGCAAGGAGCTGGGCAAGTTCGTTCGGCTTGCTGAACATCGGCCAGTGGCCTGAGTCGATGTCGACGAACTCGAGGTGCTTGGCCTTGGCCAGTTCGGGCACGTCACCGGCGCCGATCCACCCCCGGGCCTCGGCGGGGGTGAATTCGGGGCACACGATGACGACCGGGACGTCGAATCGCCGCTCGTCCGTTAGGTGTACTACGCCCTTGGTCACGCCTTCGGGGACGGGGATCGCCGCAGCCGCGATTCTGCGCTTGGTGTCCTCGTCGAGGTCAGCGGAGTCTGGTCCCTCGAACGGGCCCCAGCCGGGGAAGGGCAAGACGCCGTCCGTGGTCTCGAAGCCACCGAAGTAGGGTTGCCCGTCGGAGGACGGGAAGCCGCCGATGAGGACGACTTTTGCCACCTTCTCCAGGCGCGCGTCAGCGGCCAGCCAAGCCAGAGTGCAGGCGGCGGAATGCCCCACCACCAGCGGCTTTCCTGGTGATGCGTCGATCGCGGCGAGCACCGCCGCCACCTGCTCGTCGAGCGTGGCGGACCGTCTTCCGTCGCCCTGACCCGGCAGGGTGAGCGGCACGGGGCGGTGACCCAGCGCCTCGAGCGCGGGCACGACGGCGTCCCATGCGGATCCGTCGAGCCACAGGCCGGCCACAAGCACGATGTCCACGTTCGGCTCTCCTTTGCTCCGGTGATGTCAGATCACGTTCCCCACCCGCGTCGTCTTCGACGCGCCGCTGGACGAGGTGGCCCCGTGGATCCGCCCGGCCATGGGGCGGCTCGAACCAGCTTCAGGCGGGTGCGTGCTCGTCGGCAGCACGAGCAACGATGTCACCTGCGAGGCCGTTCGGTCGCGGGTGCCCGTGCCGCTTGGCCCCGGGTCCGAGACCGATACCGGCCAGGTGACCGGCTGCTTGCCGATGCCAGTCCTCCCGGTGTCATGCGGTGCCGGCAAGGTCTTGGTCGCAAGGTTGACCGACACCAGCACACCGGCGTGTTCCGTGAATGTCTGCATCTGTCTTAATCGAGCCCGTGACGGCGGAGGGTTTCGGCGGGGTCGTATGGTCGCTGCGGCCTCAGTGGCCGCTGCAGGCCTGCTGTTACCCGAGGGGTTCAGCCGCCGCCGCTCGCAGCCGGGCTACCGCTCCGGCTGCGATCAGGGCTGAGCCGACGGCGATCCTCGGCCTGCGCCGCTGCCCGGCCCGGGCCGCCCCGAGGACATAGAGCACGACGTTCGGGGCTTCCATGGCGATCGCAAGCACCGTCAGCCGCCGCGGGTGGCGCAGGCGCCACGGCACGCCGATGACCATCCCCGCTACAGGGGAAACAAGGTCGGCCCGGAAAGACCGGAAGTACCGCGATAGCCGACGGGCCGCGGGCGTTTCCGTCCCGGCGGTAGCCGGCGCCTCTGTGCCAAGCTTGCGCACCAGGTCCCTTTGCTGCGGAGCCAGCCGCCAGATGTTCTCTTGGACCTCGGCCCCGGTCGGCGCTTCCGTACCAAGGCCCCATGCCACCAGCCCGAAGCCAGCAGCGCCTGCCCACTCTGCCAGGGCCCGCCGCCGGCGGCCGGAGGCCCAGTGCCCGGCCCCGGCGGCGGCCTGGGTAACAACGGGGGCGACAGGGCGCACCCAGCCGAGCGTCCCCGAGGGCCTGGCCCCGTCCAGGACGATAAGGTACATCCGCAGCAGCGTCAGGGCCGTGCTGTCATCACTAGCCATCCCGTCATTGTCGCCCAGGCGGTCAGGCCGGTGCCCCGGAACCCCCATGGTGACAGTGGCGGGCCCGGACCAAGGGCCAGGCGGGACCAGGCAGGCCAAGTAGCGCGAAGCACGTGCCGCCGATCCGGGAGATCCGCTTGGCGGATCAGCGGACGACCAGGACCGTCTTGCCGGGACGGCGGGCCGCTGCGTCGCTTTCGAAGGCCTGCCGCCCTTGGGCCAGCGGGAAGGTCTGGCTGATCACCGTTCGCAGCCTTCCCGTGCCGGCCAGCTCCGCCAGCCTGGCCAGCACCCCGTAGAACGTCTTGAACATCCGCTTGACGGTGCTCCGGCATTCCTGCCTCCCGGGGAAAGCGACCACGACGCGCGCGCGGCCCGCGGAGTCCGCAGGAAATCAAGGAAACTGATACTCGCGTTCGCAACGCAACCGGGAACACCCGAAGACACGGACTCCAGCGTCAATCTAGTGCACGGTCTCACGAAGCCAAGCTGAGCCGACGTCGGCGGGCCACGCGCGCACCGCCATTCTCATCCATGGGAGCGGCCCGCAGGGACAATCCAATCTAGTGCCCGGACGGTAACTCACAGCTTCACGACGATCTCATCCAGTAGCTGCCGAACCGGATGAGCTGATCATTGAGGATGCCCGACAACGGGTATGCATCCGGAACTGGCCACAAGGAGGGCGTTATGACCACGGATCAGGGCCCGTATACAGCTCACTATCCTGTTCAGTTTGCCGTCGAGTACCCGGACCGGCCGCTCAACCGGCTGACCTCGTTGTTCCGGATTTTCGTGATCATCCCGATCGCGATCGTGCTCGGCGCCGTTTCCGGCGCGACCTGGGAATCCGCGGGAAGCACCTCCACACTCCATCACTCCACCACGTACTACGGCCCTGCGGGCGCGGGCGGCCTGCTGTTCTTCGGCCCGCTGCTGATGATCTTGTTCAGGCAAAAGTACCCCCGATGGTGGTTCGACTGGAACCTGGAACTGCAGCGCTTCATCAACCGGGTGTGGACCTACCTGGCCCTGATGAACGACAGCTATCCGTCCACCGACCACCACCAGTGGGTCCAGCTTGATTACGCCTATCCGGACGTGGCCACGGACCTCAACCGGTGGCTGCCGCTGGTCAAATGGCTGCTGGCCGTCCCGCACTACATCGTGCTGTTCTTCCTGGAAATCGCTGCGTTCTTCGCGGTGATCGTGACCTGGTTCGCGATCTTGTTCACCGGCCGTTATCCCCGTGGCATATTCAGCTTCGTCGAAGGCGTATTCCGCTGGCACAACCGGGTCGCCGCCTACGCGTTCGTCCTGGTCACCGATCGGTACCCGCCGTTCAGGCTCGCGCCGTGACCGGGCACCGCGGGCAGCCAGGCTAGGCTGTACCGCAAACTAGACAATCGGCACCGAGGAAGACGGGCCGCACGTCCGGAGTGGATCAGTCCGGGCCTTCCGAATGTCACCTTCGAGAAGCCGACGGTCCTACACACCGGCAACCAAAACGCTCCGATCTGCGGAAGCTCTAGGCGGGATACCTATCTGGGTACGTATCGGGTGCATTCGTCCAGAGCCGATCTGACCATCATTCAGCTACGCCCTTATTCGCCAGTTCTGTGCCGCCGACGCTTACTTTTCCCGAGAGCCGATGCAATACAGATCGGCTATCGCACGCCCGTTCCATGCTGCTGGTGACTGTCCGTTATAGCCGCCGATGTCTGTTGACGTGCCCTGGCAGGAACCAGGGCACGTGCGGCTGGTCGCAGTGCGGGAACTCGCTGCCGGCAAGCCAAGGCGATGTCCGCTGGGGCATGAGGCATGCTCTCGCTCCTACCGGAGTGGGTGGGGTAGGCCGGCTGGCGTTCCCCACGGTGTCAGGTCGCTGGATGCCTGGCCTGTCCGGTGTCCTTGTTCCGGGTCTTCCTGCGCCTCCGGACGTCACGTAATCCCGTGCTACACTCATTTACGTGTAATGAGCGAGTCGTTTGAGGTGGATTGTCGTGGGCAACCAGAACATCACGCTGTCGCTTCCTGAGGAGGACATCCGGGAAGCCAGGATCCTGGCGGCCAGCCGCGGCACGTCGGTGTCGCAGCTGCTTGCCCGGATGCTGAGGGAACTGGTCGAGCAAGAGACTGGATATGCCAGCGCCCGTGACCGTAGCCTGGCCCGGCTGCGCGAGGGGATGGATCTCGGCACTGGCGGGCACATCAGCTGGAGCCGGGACAGCGTTCATGAGCGGTAACCGCCGGTTCGTCGATACCAATATCTTGGTGTACGCACATGACGATTCGGCGGGCGTCAAGCGGGATCAGGCACGGGCGCTGGTCGAGCAGCTCTGGGAATCTCGCGATGGCTGCCTGAGTGTTCAGGTGCTGCAGGAGTTCTTCGTGAGCGTTACCCGGAAGATCGCCAAGCCGCTCGGTGCGGAGACGGCGAAGGAGATCATCGCGGACTTGTCACGCTGGCATGTGCATGTCCCGGCGGCTGACGACGTCCTTGGCGCGATCGGCATCCACCAGCGCACCGGGATCTCGTTCTGGGACGCGATGATCGTCCGCGGCGCAGCTGAAATGGGCTGTGATGTGCTCTATTCGGAGGATCTCAACACCGGCCAGGAATACTCCGGGGTCCGTGCGGAGAACCCGGTCCAGCCTCCGGCCGCCGACCGCGCGTAGCAAGTCTCCGGGCGTTCCGCGAAACCAGCGGCCAGCGGCCGGACCGGAGGTCAGCCTCGGCGCGGTGCTGCCCAACCTGCGGTATCTGCGGCCCATGGTGACGTCGAGGTCACGGACCGGGCCGGAACGACTACGAGCTTCGTCTCCGTGACGCGGCCCGGGTTTGCGTGGCCACCGCCGCGACCGGGCGCTTCGCCAACGGCGTTACGCCGGCGACTTCGAGCGCAGGATGGCGATGAACTCCCGCATCCAGGCTGGGTGGTCCGGCCAGGCTCGGGCCGAGACCATCTGCCCGTCGATCACCGCTGCCTCGTCGACGAACTCGGCCCCGGCCGCGGCCACATCGGGTGCCAGGGCCGGGTAGGCAGCGGTCCGGCGGCCCGTCAGCGTCCCGGCCGCGGCGAGGACCTGGGGCGCGTGGCACAGCTGGGCGACCGGCTTGTCGCCTTCCATGAAGTACCGCACGATCCGCTGCACGTCAGGGTCGTTGCGGATGTACTCCGGAGCCCGGCCGCCGGGAATAACCAGAGCGACATAGCCGGCCGGGTCGACATCAGCGAAGGCGAGGTCCGCGGGCCAGGTATAGCCGGGCTTCTCAGTGTAGGTGTCGTAGCCCTCAACGAAATCGTGGACCACGAACTGCAGCTTCTTGGCCGACGGTGCGGCGATCTCTACCTGGTAGCCCTCCTCCAGCAGGCGCTGGTACGGATACATGACCTCCAGCGACTCCGCGGCGTCACCCGTGAGGATCAAGACTTTCGGCATGGCTGGCCCTCCTGTCGCAGAACTGATGCTTCGCCCCCTAGTCCAGCTCTACCTCCGGCCGCCGGTCAATACCATTCCCCGAACTAACGCATTCTCGTCCTCCCGACGCAGATCAACCTGTTACGAGCGGCCGCGAGCGCAGGACATCGGCGCACCTGAACCGCCCCGAACGGCGGTTCGCGCTCGGCGCTTGGTTGCGACCTGTTACCGCTGCTGGCCCGAGGGCATGCGGCTGTCCGCCTGACGGTGGCGGCCGCCAGGCGGAACTGCGGTCCTCGGGTCCGCATGGGAGGCGGCCTCCGGTGGCCGCGCTCCAGGCCCAGGTGCTCGATGTCCGCGCCGGTCGCCTCTGACACGCGAAGGCCGTTCAGGGCAAGCAGCGAGATCAGCGCATGCTCACCCGGCGGGCCGAGCCGGGCAGCAACCAGCAGCGCACCGAGCTCGTTACGACCCAGGGCGGTCGCATGGGACTCATAGTCCAGCCGCGGACGGCGGACGTGCGCGGCCGGGGAGTGATCCAGGAGCTCTTCTTCAACGGCTAACACCCGGTCGCCCCAGAGATGCTCAAGCCGAATCGGCGCGCAAGGCTGGCATGGCAATCACCGCCGTGAGCGTACGCGGATTGTCCGGTCCTGCGTGCATCCCGCCCCGGGTTGCCCGCTCGATGCCGACTGCTGACGTCGTACGCTTGCCGCGCCTCGTCGAGCACCCGGACAACCAGACCCGGGCGGTGACAGCTTACCTCGATGTCCTGTGCCCTGGCCCGCTCGTGCAGCCCAGTGGCGTTCAGCGTGGAGGGCTTTGAGACCTGCGACGATCATCTGGCAGTTGAATCCACCGCCGGATATGGATATCCGGCCCCAAATACACGCAAACACCGGGAAGGGTCAGGTCAGCGGACTTCGCTGTACTCGCTGCGGTCCAGCTGCACGACGTCGGAGCGGCCGTCGCCCTCTGGCTCTGCGACGTCGGCGTACTGGATGCCGTCCAGCTGCACGACACGGAAGCCACGCCTAGAGAGCAGCTTGCGCAGGTGCCGCATCCCGCTCATGCCTGCGACCGTGACAGCTATGACAGCGGCGAAGATCGAGCCGCCGAACAGCGCGAGTCCGCCGACGACGTGTCCCAGAATCATCAGGACCATTCCGGCCAGCAAGGCCAACGGCACGGCCGCCACCAGCAGCAGCGCGAGCAGCGTCACGCCGATCACGGCCTTGGCCGACCTGCCCGGCGTCCGCTCCGCATACCAACCGGTCATCACGCTCACCTCTCAAGAGACCCGGAGCTCTTCATGAGTCCGGAGTTTAGTCAAACAACACGATATGTCGCGTCCTCTATGTCAACGCGTCTATCGATCTGAATCATCCCGTGACCGTCCGGCGCGCTAACCGTGGGCGGACAGCCTGCCGCCGGGTATCCCAGCGCGGTCGGATGGGATACTGAAGGGGCCGTACCAACCCCGCATCGACGCGGTGGACTGGCTGACTCACCTGGCCAACCACCGGCTGACCGCGCTGTGGCGGCTGCACGCGGTGCATCACTCCCAAGAAGAGCTGACCATCCTGACCACCTACCGGGCTTACCCGTTGGTCCATGTCAGCTTCCTGCTCTCCGCGGTGCCGATCCTGGCCGTGGAGTCCACCGCCGCGACGCCGGCTGCGGTGTTCACGATCTACGCGTGCCTGGGCGCGCTGCCCCACGCGAACGTGCGCTGGACCTACGGCCGGGCGGGCCAGGCACGCCGCCATGGGTCAGCAGGACAGTGCGGGCTGCTCGTCCGGCTGTGGAGATGCTGCCGCGAGGGCCGACCCGGTGCGTGACCTGGCGCCCCGGAGCTGTTAGCCGGCCGCCGTCACCTCGTGCCAGAACCCGCCGTTCAGGTCGAGGTTGTTCCCGCTGGCCTGGCCGGGTGCCGTGTCGCCGACGTAGGTGTACAGCGGGTGCCCGTCGTAGGTCACCTGGGTGCCGCCGTCGGTGCGGCTGATCGTGCCGATCCGGCCGGTGACGCCGGGGCCGGCGACTGGGGCGCCGGTGACCGGCGGCCAGTACGCGGCGCACGTGCCGTAGCAAACGGAGCGCGCGGAGGTGTCCGGGGCGAACCAGTACAGAGTGAGCCCTTTGGCGTTGGTCAGCATGGTCACCCCGCCGATCGTGGCCGTCTTCAGCACCGCCGGGGTGTCCGACGCGGACGTCGAGCCGCCCGCCGGCGCGCTCGTCGCGGCCGCGACCGAGCCACCGAGGACGGCCAGCGCAGTCAGCGACAGCGCGCCGGCAGCCGCCAGCACAGCGCGCATCCCGGCGAGGCCGCGACCCGGCCTGGCGTCGCCCGCGGGCCTGGCCGCGGCGTCCGCCCCGGCGGCATTGCCCGCGCGGGCGGCACGGGGCGCGGACGCGGCCACCGCCAGCACCGCGAAGGCGGCTACCTCGATCACGCCCGCGACGGTCCCGGCCGTGGTGCGTACTTCCTTGAAGCCGAACAGGCCGATCCACAGCGACAGCAGGTAACCGCCGAGCGTGGCGACGGCGAAACCGGCCCCGGCGGCCGCCACGAGCCGCGGCACCAGCCCGTCTTCGCGGGCGAACGCCGTCGCGAGCACCGCGGCGGCGAGCGCGAACGCGGCGATCACCTGCAGCAGGAACAGCCAGCCGATCGTCGGTATGGACCGGTAGCCGGTCAGGTACAGGTCGAGATGGGTCGCCGCGGTCGCGGCTAGCAGCCCCGCCCCGGCTAGGCGGAGCGACGTCCGCACCATAGGCCTCATACCTTGGTATACGTTCCGCGGTGTGCCCGGGTTCACGCTCCGTAAGCTAGACCGAAGTTACTTGGCCGTGGCGCGCCACTCGCGGCGCTGGCCTGGGCCTTCGCGAGCTCGAAGGTCATGTGTTCTGGCCAAATGGTCTGAGCAGCGCAAACCTCCATAATATCCGTTAGCTGCGGAACAGTTCCAGCGCGTTGGTCCCGTCGTTCACCGCGACGATGCCGTCCGGCGTGGTGATGATGCCGAACAGGTCACCCGCGCCGTTCTTGACTAGCGTCCTGGTGGTGAGCTGGTGTCCGGCCGGGGTGATCTCGACGGCGTTGCCGTTGTTCCCGTTCACCACGATCAAGTCCCCGTCGGGCGCCAGGGTCATGCCCAGCGGAGCGTCGAGGGCACCGCCCGCGGACAGCAGCCCGGCCGTGGCCACCTGGGCGGTGGTCCGGGTAGTCGCCTGCGGGATGGCCGAGATCGTATTGGTTTGGGTGTCGGCCACGTACAGCGTCCCGCTGTGCCCCAGCGCCAGGCCGGTCGGCGCGAGGACGAGCGCGGCCTTGTTGGCTTGCCACGGGTAGCCGCTGCCGACGACCGTGGTGCTGGTGAGCGCCGGCGCCGACGTCGCGCTGAGGGCGAGGTCGAGGCGCACCACCGTGCAGTTGCCGGTCACCGGGGTCCCGTTGCTGGTGCTGGTGTTGCCGCCCAGGGCGTTGGACACGAACACCTGCGCTGACGTCGCGGTCGACGTCACGGCCAGGTCCCAGGGGCCGGCGATGTTCTTGCTCGTGATGGTCTCGACCGGGGTGCCGTGGTCGTTCAGCACGATCAGGCACCCGGCTGGGTCCAGGCCGGGCAGCGCGCCGCTCTTGGTGGTGGGCAGGCTCCCGACGACCACCCAGCCGCCGGGCAGGATGCCGAGCGCCGTGGTCAGGCCGATGCCGCCCGGGCAGGCCATTCCGGCCGGCAGCTTGGCCACGTCGGCGAACAGAGTGGTCCGCCCGGCCGGGGACACCTGGACGATGGTGGTGCCGGTGCCCTGCACGTTGGCCTTGTCGTTGTAGTTGCTCACCAGGATGCTGCCCGCCGACAGCTGGCCGGCCGAGGCCGGCACGGCGGCGACCCCGTACGGGTTCACGTCGCCGTTAGCCGGAACCGTCGGGGCGATCTGTGACCCGGCGCGGAGCTGGCCGAGGAAGGACACGGCCGCCGCTGCGGACGGCTTCGCGCTTGAGGCCGGTGCGGTGCCCGGAGCCGAGGTCGTTGAGCTGGATGTGCTGCCGCACGCCGTGGTCACCAGACCCAGGCCCAGCATGGTGGTCAAAATCGCGGCAAAGTACCGAGGCACTGTGCTCCCCCCTGAAGTGATGAGGGGCAGCCGCCGTCCGCGCCGAGGCAACGCGCCAAGGCAAGCGGCAGTCCACCCCGCGGTCTCACCCTGATACACGTACCGGGGCAGCGCCCGGTTCAGGATGCGAGCAAGTCCTGACGAAGGATCCAGCGGATATGGGTCTGACCTGCGGCTAGGCGGGAACTGCTGTCAAGACCTGGACTCCTAACTCACCGCTGTCGCCGCCGCGCGTCGCCACCTCAAGGAGTTCCGTATTCCCGTTCGGTTCCTCCGTGGTCTGGCGGGAAGCCGGATTTTGTCTGCCGTGGGGGGGCGACGATCGTTTCGGCGGGGGTCTATGCCTTGATGGTGATGCTGAGCGATTGGGTGGCGGTGTCACCGAGGCTGTCGGTCACCTTCATGGTGAAGGTGAAGGTGCCCGCTGTTGTAGGTGTGCCGGTGAGGATGATGTCGGCGCCGGGGAACGTATGCCGCTGGTAGCTGCTGGGAGTGTGGATGGCGAGGCCGGGCGGGACTTGTCCGGTGGCGACGGTCCAGGTGTAGGGTGTCTGGCCGCCGGTGGCGGCGAAGCCGATGCCGGGGTAGGCGGTGCCGACGGTCCCCGCCGGGCCGGCGGCGGTGGGCTCGGTGATCTTGAGCGGCGGCCTGGGGTTGATGGTGATGCTGACCTGGCCGCTGGCGGTGTCACCGAGGGTGTCGGTCACTTTCATGGTGAAGACGTAGGTGCCGGCGGTGGTGGGCGTGCCCGTCAGCTCGTCGTCGGTCTGCCCCGGGGCGCCGGATGATGCCAGGGCGAGTCCGGGGGGGAGCTGCCCCGAGACCTGCGACCAGGTGTATGGCGCCTCGCCGCCGCTGAGCGTGAAGGCTGCCGTATAGGTGGTGCCCACGGTTCCCGCGCTGACCGCGGTGGTGTCGGTCAGGGGCAGGGGCGGCCCGACGGTGATGCTGTAGGCCTCTTGGAGGGGCGGTCCTGCCTGGGCGCTTTCGGTCACGGTGAAGGCGAAGGTCCCTTGCTGGGTGGGGCTGCCGGCCACGGTCGTCCCTGACACGGACAGTCCGGGGGGCAGGGTGCCGGTGACCGAGAAGCTGCCGCCGTTGCCGTTGCCGCTGGCATAGGCAAATGGCTCTGCGTATTGCTGGCCGACCGCAGCGGCAGGCAGGACGCAGACGCCGCCGGTGGCGGGGCCCCCGCTGACCTTGGTGGGGCACGCCAGGTCGGCTGCGGTGATGCTGTAGGCCTGGTTGCTGGACAACCCGCCGTTCGGGTCGGCCGCATGGACCACGAACGTGTACGTCCCCGCCTGGGTGGCGTCACCTTCGATGACGGTGTCGGCCACCCCGAGATACGCCGGCATGGTCAACCCGGGCGGGAGGCTGCCAGAGGCGATGCTGAACCTGTCGGCCCCGTCGTTATTGCTGGCGAAGATGTAGCTGGTGTAATAGCCGCCGACGCCAGCGCCCGGCATGTCACAGACGCCGTTGACCAGGCTGCCGCCGTTGATGGTGGGGGAGCACTCCTGGACGAGCGGCGCCGACGCCGCGAAGGCCGTCCCGCCGAGGCCGGCCCCGG
>Ga0302326_10025898_pt1 | contig 11878 bp, 9 predicted proteins | sample Palsa_T0_3_FD_202264 | JGI IMG/M metagenome (GOLD analysis project Ga0302326, IMG submission 202264) | Peat permafrost microbial communities from Stordalen Mire near Abisko, Sweden - Palsa_T0_3 | ecosystem: Environmental > Terrestrial > Soil > Palsa > Peat permafrost | place: Sweden: Abisko... | reverse complement strand
TGGCCCGCGGCGTCACGATCGTGGAGCCGGGGGTCGGCTTTCTAGCGGAACGCGAAACCGGCATCGGGCGGCTAGCGGACCAGGCTGCGATCCTGTCCGCGCTCGACGGCGAATTCTCCCGCCGCCGCGACCTGCTGGGCGAACGCGTGCTGATAACCGCAGGCCCGACTCGCGAGACGATCGACCCGGTGCGTTTTCTTTCCAACGCTTCAACCGGCACGATGGGTATCGAACTCGCGCGTGAGGCGCTGGCGCGCGGTGCCGAGGTCGACCTGATCCTCGGCCCGACGACCGTGGCTCCGCCGCACGGCGCGCGCGTCGCTTTTGTGACCTCGGCCCAAGAGATGCGCGAAGCCGTGCTGGCGCGGGCGGAAGGCGCTGCCATCGCGGTCGCCTGCGCGGCCGTCGCCGACTGGCGCCCGATCCGCACCTTCGCGCAAAAGGTCAAGAAAGATGAGCTGCCGGCGGCGCTGGAGCTGGAGCGCACACCCGACATCCTGGCCGAACTCGGGGCGCGCAAGAATGGGACGTTCCTGGTCGGCTTCGCCGCCGAGACCAGCAACGGCGAGGCGCATGCGCGCGAGAAACTGGTGCGCAAGAACCTCGACGCGATCGCGCTCAACGACGTGTCGGTGAGCGGCTCCGGTTTTGGAACGGGAGAAAACGAGATCGTGTTGCTCTCGCGCGACGGCGGCCGCGAGTCGCTCGGAAGAGCCTCGAAGCGCGAACTCGCGCGGCGCATGTGGGACGCTCTGCTCCGGGTTAGAGCTAACTCGAAGTAGGATACTAGTGCTGCTTGCGATCGACGTCGGGAACTCTGACACGAAGCTCGGCGTTTTCGGCGGACCGGGGCAGGCCGAGTTACAGCAGACGTGGCGCATCCAAACGGCGTTGCGTCGTACGGCCGACGAGTTCGGGGTTCTGTTCACGAGCCTGTTCCGTTTGGCCGGCCTGGATACGAGCGCGATCGACGCGGTCGCGATCTCGAGCGTCGTTCCGCAAACCGACGCCGCGCTCGCCGAAGCGTGCGTCGCGTACTTCCGATCGGAGCCGGCGTTCTTTGCGGCGGCGACGCAGACGCTGATCGAGGTGACGACCGAGCGGCCGAAGGAACTCGGCGCCGATCTCTTGGCCGGGGCGATCGCGGCCAAGGCGGCGTACGGAACGCCGCTCGTCGTGGTCGGGTTCGGAACGGCCACGACCTTCGGCGCGGTCTCGCGCGAAGGAGAGTACCTGGGGGCGGCGCTCGCGCCGGGGATCCGCATCTCGATCGACGCGCTGGTCGAGCGTACGGCGAAACTGCCTCAGGTCGCGCTCGAAGCGCCCAACGGCCCGATCGGGCGTGACACGGTTTCGGCCCTGCAAGCGGGCATCGTGTTCGGTTTCGTCGGTCAAACCGAAGCACTGGTCGCGCGCATGCGCCACGCGATCGGGGAGGATGCGCGCGTGGTCGCGACCGGCGGCCTGGCCGCCGTGGTCGCGCGGCAAACCGCCGCGATCGATGCCGTCGAGCCGCACCTGGTCTTGAAGGGGCTCGCGCTCTGGCACGCCTCGCAGCGCTAGCTGCGGCGCTGCTGCTCGGGGTCCTCCCCACCGCGGCGGCGCCCGCGCAGCCGGCCTCGATCTCGGCGCTCGACGTCATCGAGCTGCAGATCGGCTACACGACGATTCTCGCGCGCTATTACAAGCCGGTCAGCCCGCGAACGCTCGTCGACGGCGCCCGCACGGGCATCGCCGCGGCGCTCGATGCGCGCGGCATCGACGCGACGCTACCCTACACGCCGGCGCAGGTCGATCTGTACCGCGGCAGCGACCTGATCGATGCGCTGGTCTTGCGGACGCTGGCGCGCTACGGCGCGCGCATCGACGCGCAGGGCTTGATCCAAGCGGCGCTGTCGGGAGAACTAGCGGCGCTGCACGACCCGTATTCGGTGCTGTTCTACCCGCAGCAATTCAAGAAGTTCAACGCGTTCCTGGGCAACGAGAGGATTGGCGGTATCGGCGCGCTCGTGTCGCTGGGCTCCTCAGGAGAAGCGCTGATCGAACGCGCGCTGCCGGGCGGTCCCGCCGCGCGCGCCGGTTTGCAGGCGGGCGATGCGATCGTTTCGATCGACGGCAAGAGCGCCCAGGAGATCGGCGCCGCCGGCTTGCGCGACGCCTTACGCGGCCGGATCGGTACGACCGTGCGGCTCGAAGTCGAGCGCGACGGAACCAAGACGGCGTACGCGCTCGTGCGCGCCGAAATTCACGATCCCGAGGTGACCGTCGCGCGTTTCGGCGACGTTGGGTATCTGGCACTGGCGCGCTTCGGCGATCGCGCGGGCGCCGAGTTGCGCGCGGATTTGGCCGGCCTGCAAGCCCACGGGGCGCGCGCAATCGTGCTCGATTTGCGCGGCAACGGCGGCGGCTACGGCGACGAAGCGACGGCGGTGGCGTCGGCGTTCGTCGCGTCGGGAACGATCTTCACGACCCGCGAGCGCAATGGAACGACGTCCGTGTCGCGCGCCTCGGGTACGGCGAACTTCCACTCGCCGCTCGCGGTCCTGGTCGACGGCGACACGGCGTCGGCAGCCGAGATCGTGGCGGGCGTGCTGCAAGATGACGGGGTCGCTAAGCTCGTCGGAACCCGCACCTTCGGAAAGGGCGTCGTGCAGTCGGTGTATCCGCTGCCCGACGGCAGCGCGTTCAAGCTGACGACGGCGCGCTACACGACCCCCAAAGGCCGCGACATCGACGGCGTCGGCATCGCACCGGACGTGGCGGTCGAAGAGCCGCCGAACGCGAAGCGCGGCGATCCGGCGACCGATCCGCAACTCGCACGCGCGCTGTCACTGCTCTCGGCACCCTAGCCGCACGGATGCGGCTGTGTCGCACGGCGCCGGATGCGCCACGAGTGCGGCTGTGCCGCACGGGTGCGGCTTAGCCGCAACGGCGTCCCCGGCGATTGCTGCGGCGGCGCACACTTCGAGCCTGCGGTTGCAATTCGGGTGGAAGGTTAGTACATTACTCTTGGGTTCCCCGGCTCTCGCGCATCCCTCGCGGCCTTGTTGAATTTGGAGGAAAACCATGGGTCTCTTCGACTTCTTGCATCCCCAGGCTACGCGCGACGAGAAACGCGACGCCCTGGTCGCGCAAGCGACCGTCGATGGCGACAAGGTTCACTGGGGCAAGCATGACTTCACCTCCGCCGAGTACGCCCAGTTTCAACAGAACATGAAGGGCATCGAGATGTCGGACAAACAGCTCGAGGTGCTCGCGGCGGTGCACGACGGAAAGCCGATTCCCGGAACGGGCGAGATCAAGTCGCCCGACAACATCACGACTCAGAAACTGATGGACAAGTCGACCATCGATAAGGACGGCAACCTCCACATCGGAAAACTCGAAGTCGACAAAGCGCTGGTCGACGATTTCAGCAAGGTCATGCGGAACGGGCCGAACGACCCCGAGTTCGCCGCCATGATGCAGAAGGCGTCCAAAGAGGGCTGCCACATCGTGCAGGATCAGGGCGCCAACAGCCGTGCGAGTTCGGCGGCAAAGACGGTCTGGTGGGACAGTCAGCACGTCGCGACCGACTACCACAACGAAGCCAGCATGTCGGCGCGCGACGTCCTCAAGCACGAGATGTCCCACGAGCTGCGCGATCCCGAGATCACCCAGGTGCTGGTAAACATTCCCGACGGCACCAAGACGAACATGGAAGAACACGCCGCGATCGATACCGAGCATCGCCACATGTCGCCCAACCAATACCAGCGCGACTCGCACGAAGCCAACACCGTCAAGACGCAGCCCGATCCCACCCTCGCGCCGCAGGAATGCGCGCCGCCCGAAATCGGGGTCCGCGTGACGCCGATCATCAACGGCAAACCGGGCGCCGAAGTCTATAAGAGCAGCGGCCAGCTCAAGGGCTCGGTCGAAAGCGTTCGCGTCGAGCACGAGAAGAACCCGGACGGCTCGATCAAGGTCGGCGGCGCGACCACCCACGTGATAACGCTCAAGGACGATCGCAGCAACCAGCTTTCGGAAGTCCGCTTCGGCGACGCGCAGTACCAGGACCTCGAAGTCGAGGCGCGGCCGCACGACAACCCGATCAAGACGCTCACCAAGGGCGACGCGCAGGACCCGCGCGCCGTTGCAAAGGGCGACGATATCACGCTCAAACTCGATCCACGCAACCAGACGGCGACGCTCGAGAACCGCACCCAGGGCTACGAAAAAGTCGTCGATTCTGCCGCCAACGTGGTGGGCGGCCGGGACCTCGCGGCGCAGGACAAGGGCCCCAGCGTGGCTGCTATCGGCGGCCGCTGAAATCCGAGCGCCCCGAGCCCGCGCGGGACGGGCTCTGGGCGAGGTGGTATACTGTGTCGTCATGGTCCGGACCGTCCCGCCGCTGCGCATCGGAGCGCACGAGATCTGGCCGCCCGTCGTGCTCGCGCCGATGTCGGGCGTGACGAACCGTACCCTGCGCGCACTTTACAAGCCGTTCGGCTTCGGCTTGACCGTGACCGAGTTCGTTTCCTCGAACGCCCTGCAATACGGCGCGCAGCGCACGATGGAGATGATCGATCAGCACGGTGTCGAGAAGCCGGTGTCGACGCAGCTCTGGGGCAACGATCCCGCGATCATGGCGGGGGCGGCGCGGGTCGTACGCGAGTGCGGCGCCGATATCGTCGACATCAACTTCGGCTGCCCGGCGCCGAAGGTCACGAAGACCGAAGGCGGTAGCGCCTGCTTGCGCGACCCCGATCGCTGCGAGGCGATCATGAAGGCGGTCGTGGCAGCCGTCGATTGTCCGGTGACCGTGAAGATGCGGCTGGGGTGGAGCGAGGGAGCGCTCGTTTATCGTGAGGTCGCGCGGCGCGCGGAGGCGGCGGGCGTACGCGCGCTGACGCTGCACGCGCGCACGGCGAAGCAATTCTACAAAGGTCAGGCCGACTGGTCGCACATCGCCGCGCTCAAGGCAGCGGTTTCGATTCCGGTCATCGGGAACGGCGATCTCGCCGACGCGCGCGACGCAGTCGCGAAGATGCACGACAGCGGCGTCGACGGTATCATGATCGGTCGCGCCGCGCTCGGCAACCCGTGGCTCGTCGAGGCGCTGTGCGATCTGCTGGAGGGGCGCGAACCGCGCCCGCATCCGGCGGCGCCCGAGCGCCTGCGTTTCGCCGTCCACCACTATCGCACAATGGTCGACGAATGGGGCGAAGCGCGCGCCGTCCCCCAGATGCGCAAACACCTGGGCTACTATCTGCGCGGGTTCGCGGGGGCGAGCGAACTGCGCGAACGGCTGATGCGCACCGCAACCGCCGCCGAAACGCTCGCGGTCGTCGAGGCGACGATCGAGCGGCTGGCGCAGTCCGAACCGGTTGCGGCGTGAGCGACTCGCCGTGATCGATCCGGCGACGTACGGCGCGGCCAGCGCGCAGGCGTTGTATGACGAGACCGTCGACAATTACAAAGCGTACCTGAACCCGCCGCTCGCGCGGATCATGAAGCTCTCCGGCGCGCCGGTCGAGGTGCGCGCGCGCGGCACGACGATTTGGGATCACACCGGCAAAGCGTATTTGGACTTCGCCGGCGGTTACGGGGTCTTCACGCTCGGCCATTCGCACCCGCGCGTCGTTGCGGCGGTCCGCGCGCAGCTCGATCTGATGGCGCTCTCCGGCAAGACGATGTTCGACCCGCTCGTTGGCCGGCTCGCGCGCGCGATTGCCGCGATCGCGCCCGGGGACCTCGGGATCTCGTTCTTCTCCAACAGTGGGGCCGAAGCGGTCGAAGGTGCGCTCAAAATCGCGCGCGCGGCGACCCGGCGCACGAAGATCGTCGCCACGGCGGGCGCGTTCCACGGCAAGACCTTCGGTGCCCTGGCCGTCAGCGGCCGCGATGCGTACAAGGCGCCGTTTGGCAGGTTGTTGCCGGGCGTCGTCCACGTTCCTTACGGCGATGCGGCGGCGCTCGAGGCGGCGCTCGGGCCAGGCCCGGAGCGCGACGCGGCGGCAGCGTTCGTCGTCGAGCCCGTCCAAGGCGAGGGCGGTGTGATCGTTCCGCCGCTCGGGTACTTGCGCCGGGCGCGCGAACTCTGCGACCAAAGCGGCGCGCTGTTGATCGTGGACGAAGTGCAAACGGGACTCGGACGCTGCGGCTACCTGTTCGCGAGCGAGCGCGACGGTGTGGTTGCCGATATCATGACGCTCGCGAAGGGATTGTCGGGCGGCGTGATGCCGATCGGCGCATACGTCGCGCGGCCGCCCGTCTGGGATGCGGCGTACGCGAAGGCACCGCTCGCGCACACCTCGACGTTCGGCGGCAATCCGCTGGCCTGTGCGGCCGCGCTAGCCGCGCTCGATGTTCTCGCGCAGGAAGATTTGGTCGCGAACGCACGCGCGCGCGGCGAGCAGTTGCTGCTGGGAGCGCAGACGATCGCGGCCGAGTACCCCAGCGTCGTGCGCGAGGCGCGTGGCCTCGGGTTGCTCGCCGGCATCGAGCTGCGCAACGAGGGCTACGGCGGAACGATCGTGCCCGAGATGCTCAAGTCCGGAGTCACCGTCGCCTGGACCCTGAACCAGCAGCGCGTGATCAGGCTCGAGCCGCCCCTGATCGTCACGGCCGACGAGGTCACGCGGGCCCTCGAAGCGCTGCGCGACGCGGTTCACCTCGCCCGGCAGCGCCTCGGCACGCTACCCGACGCGAGCGACGGATAGTGTACTAAGTTGCCGTTCGTCGAAAGCACGATCGTCGTCGACGCCGCCGCACGCGACGTGTACGAACTCGCCAAGGCGCAGGAGCGGTTTGGGGAGTTCATGCCGGACGTCGAGTCGGTGACGATTCTCGAACGCAGCCCCGGCCGCGTCGTCTCGCGCTGGAAGACGCTGGTGGAGGAGGCCCCGATCGAATGGATCGAGGAGGACCTTTTCGACGACGCCGCCCTGCGCGTCGACTACCGGCTGATCGAGGGCGACCTCGACACCTTCGAAGGTTCGTGGACCTTCATCGAACGCGAGGGCGCGACGCACGTGACGCTCGGCGTCGAGTACGATTTCGGCGTTCCGACGCTGGCCGAACTGATCGGCCCGACCCTGCACCGGAAGGTTCGCGAAAACAGCGAGATGATGCTGGCCGCACTCAAGCGCGAAGCGGAGAGCGTCAAAGCGCAGCGTCGAACCGCGTAGATCTCACCTTTCGACGGGCCGGCTCCAGCCTGGCGCAGCGGGAGTTTCTGCTTCCGGTAAGGGAACGTGCGCGCATGAAGTTTGCACCGGTCGTTGTCGCGTTGTTGCTGTTGTCCGCGAGTGCCCGCGCGCTGCCGGCGGCTCCCACCGGGATCGAAATCACTCGCGCGACGCTGCCCAACGGATTGCGGATCGTCGTCCTACGCGACCGCCTAGCGCCGCTTGTGACGACCTGGTTGAACGTGGAGGCCGGTTCCGACGACGAGCCGATCACCGGCCTCGCGCACGCGCAGGAGCACATGTTCTACCGCGGCAGCCGCACGCTGAGCGGCGCCGCGGCCGACGAGGTCGCGGGCTTCACCGGCGATCAGGACAACGCCGACACCCAGTCGGAGATCACGCAGTTCTACCACCTCGTGCCCTCGGCCGATCTCGACCTCGCGCTGCAGCTCGACCGGGCCCGCTTCCACGGCATTCTCGATTCGCAGCGCGACTGGAACGAAGAGCGCGGCGCGATTGAACAGGAGGTCACGCGTGACAACAGCGACGCCAACTATCGTCTCTACGTGAAGGTGCTGCACCATCTGCTGGCCGGCACACCCTACGCGGACGAAGGGCTCGGCACGCTCGAGAGCTTCGGCAAGCAGGTCAACGCGCCGCAATTGAGGGCGTTCTACGACGCGTGGTATCACCCGAACAACGCGATCTACGTGATCGCGGGCGACGTCGACCCGCAAGCCGCGATCGCTTCGGTGCGCCGCTTCTTCGGAGCGCTTCCTGCCGTGCCCGTGCCGGCGCATCGGCCTGGACGGCTCGCGCCGCTCGAACCGGCGACCTATTCGGATACGAGCGACGAGAGTTCGACCGAAGCGATGATCGCCTACCGCTGCCCAGGCTACGACGATCCGGCCTATGCGGCCTCGGTCGTGTTGGGCGACGTGCTCAACAGCCAGCGCAGCGACCTCTTCGGTCTGGTCGCCGTCGGCAAGGCACAGGCGGTCGAAGCCGACCTCAACCAGTGGCCGAAGGCCGGCTTCGTCCAGCTGATCTCGCACGTCGCCGTCGCAACGAAACCGAAATCGGCGATCGCCGACCTCGAGGCCGTCGTCGCGAAGTATCGTGCCAGCGGCGTGCCCGCCGACTTGGTCGAGGCGGCGAAGCAGCGCGAGATCATCCGCGATCGCACGGCCGCGTCCTCGTTGCTGAACCTGGCCGGGACCTGGAGCCAAGCGCTCGCCGTGGAGCATCGCACGCCCGCAGACGACGTCGCGGCGATCGCCCGGGTCACCCCGGCGCAGGTCGACGCGCTGCTTCGCACCTACTTCACCGCAGCGACGGTGACGACTGCGTACGCCGTTCCGAAGAACGGCGGGGCCGTGACGGGCGGCGCTTCGGCTGGAACCCAGGAGAGCGCGAAGCCCGAATCGACGAAAATCGAACCCCTGCCCCGCTGGGCCGAAACGGCATTGCGGCAGCTCGCACCCCCCGAGCGCACGATCGCGCCCGTTTCGTTCACGCTTCCCAACGGGTTGCGCGTCGTCGTACAGACCGAGCGTGCGAGCCCGGCCGTGGCAGTCGCCGGCACGATCGTGCACGATGCGGGGCTCGAGGAACCGAGCGGAAAGAGCGGCGTGCAGAGCGTCCTGGAAGCCCTGCTGCCCTACGGCACGAAAACGTATTCGCGGGTCGCCTACCAAGCGCAGATCGATGCGATCTCGGCCACCGTGACGAACGGCTTCGCCTTCACGCTCGACGTGCCGAGCGCGAGCTTCGAGCGCGGAATGCAATTGCTGGCTGACGATGAGTTGCACCCGGCGCTCGATGCGACGTCGTTCGGCGTCGTGCGGACCGAGCGCGTTGACGCGCTGAGTGGCGACGCGACCAACCCCGATCATCTCACCGCCGTAGCCTCCGCGAACGCGCTGTATCCCGCGGGCGATCCGGAGCGCCGCTTTGCAACGCCCGGCAGCGTGGCGGCGCTGTCGCTGGCCGACGTCAAAGCGGCCTACGCGCTGGCTTTTCGGCCGGACCTGACGACGATCGCGATCGTCGGCGACGTCACGCCCGCGCGCGCGCGCGCCGCTCTGGCACGCTGGTTCGGGGGCTGGCGAAGCGCCGGCGCGCGGCCGGTTGTTTTCCCAGCCGTCGTGGCCGACAACGCCGTCGCCAAGATCGACATTCCGGCGACCGGCCGGCTGCAAGATACCGTATTGCTGCAAGAGACGCTGCCGATCACGCTCGCCGATCCCGATCGCGCGCCGCTGGAAGTCGCGAACACCGTGCTCAGCGGCGACTTTTCGTCGGTCTTGATCCGCGACATGCGAGTCACGACCGGCTATGTGTACTTCGTCGGCAGCGCGCTCGTCGCCGGGAAAACCCGTTCGCTCTTCGGCGTGCGCTACGGCTGCGCGCCGGAAAATTTCGCCAAAGCTCAGGCCGTCCTCGAAAGCGACCTGAGCCGCCTCCAGGCGAAGCCCTTCGATTCCGAGCGTTTGCAGCGTGCGAAGTCGCGTCTGGTAAGCCTCGTCGTCTTACAAGCCGACAGCTACGACGATCTGGCGCAGCGGCTCGTCACCAACGCCTCGCAAGGCTTCGCGCCCGATCATGACTACGCGCTGGCCCGCGACGAACTGGCCGCAACGCCGCGGAGCGTGCAGTGGGCGATGGCCCGCTGGATCCGGCCAAGGGGCTTCGTCCGCGTCGTGGAAGGGCCGGCGCCGCGCTAGGAAGCTTTCGTGTCAGCGCTTGTTCCGCACGGCGTTCACCCGCACCGCAATCGAAACGAGCGCGTAGATCGCAACCACGATGTAGCCCGCGAGTACGAGGCGAGTGGTCGAGTCGATCAGCCCGCGATGGATCTCGCCGGCTTTCACCACGATCCCCGCAAGTGCGACGACGAACAGCGTCGCGCTCAACACGTTTCGGTAAACCAGCGAGCGGATCACGTTCTCATGCTCGTCACACTCGTCGGGCGGATTCCTTTGCGATCAGTCGGGAATCGCAAACGCCACGATCGAGAGGTTCTTGAAATCGTTGGTCCAGAAGCGGTTACCGTCGCGTGCGAGCGACACGCCGACGAACGGCGAGCGGGCCGCGAAGACGAGCACGGGCGAAGGCGCTTTCGGTTCGAGGTAGCCGATCCGGCAGCCGCCGCGGTCGCGGCCGAGCCAGGCCGAGACGTACAGGCGTTCGCCCGCCCAGGCGAGGCCCAGGATCTCCTCGCCGACCTCGATCGTGCGCACCGGACGGCCTTGCGCGTCCAGTTCGTGCACGCGCTTGTTGTAGCGCTGCGAAAGCCAAAGCCGCTTGCCGTCGTAGGCCACGAACGAACCCGTGTCGTCGGGGCAGCCCAGGGCGTCGCGCGACTTGAAGCCGTGACCCGGCACGAAGCGCCGGATGAAGCGGTTGTCCTGGTCGCCGTTTTCGCTGATCACGAAGCGCAACTCGTCGCCGACGCAGGTCGAACCGACCGGCAATCCGGGCGAGGCTGCCTTTTCGAAGACCCGGCCGTGTTTGGGGTCGATCCCATAAATATGGCCCGTCTCCCAGGAGCCGAGCCAGAGTGATTCACCGTCGTGCGCCAGCGACTGCGGTCGCGGGGCGGGGGATGGAATCCGTACGATTTCTGCTAGATCCGGTAGCTCGGTCGACGATTCAATCATCGTCGCGACTTCGCGCCCCGGCCTGTGGAGAACCTTGCGCTGCAGCCGGGGCTCGGCGCCTGCGTTGCGAAGGATTGCCGCCATGAAGTTCTGCTTCGTGATCCATCCCACGTCGCTCGAGGACGTGGCGCGGTACGAGCCGGGCGCGGTCGGAAAAGGCCGCCCGCTGATCGAGAAGATCATGGAATGGATGCCGGCCTACGCCGCCGTGCACGTCACGGGCGTGCGCACGCCCGACGGGCGCGAGACCGAAGGCTGGTTCGTCGCCGCACCGTTCATGCCCGAGCCGATGTTGCGGCTGCCCCGCGAGACCGTCTACGAGAAAATCCTGGGCGCAATCGAGATCGGAGCTTCGCTCGGTGCCGAGATCGCTGGGCTCGGCGCCTTCACCGGCGTCGTCGGTGATGCGGGCATCACGATCGCCGAGCGTTCGCCGATTGCGGTCACGACGGGAAACTCGCTGACGATCGCGGCCGGCGTCGAGAGCCTCTTGCGCGGGGCGCACGAGATGGAGATTCCGCTGCAAAGTTCGACCGCGGTCGTCATCGGGGCGACCGGGTCGATCGGCTCGGCTTGCGTGGAACTGATCGCGCCGCACGTCGAGCACGTCGTGCTCGTGGCCCGCAATCGGACTCGGCTCGAACGCTACGTCGAGTCGCTGCGCGAGCGCGTGTCGTGCGGGCTTTCGATTTCGACCGACGTGCGTGAAGCGGTCCCGCGCGGCCGGGTCGTGCTGACCGCTACGACCTCGACCCAAGAGCTGATCGAACCGGACGACCTGCAAACCGGGGCCGTCGTGTGCGAGCTGTCATTGCCGCACGACGTGGGACGCCGGGTGGCGCTGGAACGGCCGGACGTGCTGGTAACCGAGGGTGGGAACATGCGGGTGCCCGGAACGCCGCGCTTCGAACGCGTGCGCGAGCCGGGACGCGACTTCGATCTCGGTTTGCCGCCGCAGGCGGCCTTGGCTTGCATGTCCGAGACGATGGTATTGGCGCTCGAAAACCGGCGCGAAAACTACACCCTCGGGCGCGGCATCGCGCT
>Ga0302326_10025896_pt1 | contig 11879 bp, 12 predicted proteins | sample Palsa_T0_3_FD_202264 | JGI IMG/M metagenome (GOLD analysis project Ga0302326, IMG submission 202264) | Peat permafrost microbial communities from Stordalen Mire near Abisko, Sweden - Palsa_T0_3 | ecosystem: Environmental > Terrestrial > Soil > Palsa > Peat permafrost | place: Sweden: Abisko... | reverse complement strand
CCCACCGCGAAGGCCCCCACCGCGAAGGCGACCGCCAAGCCCGCGAAGAAAGCCGCGCCGGCAAAGGCACCCAAAAAGAGCGAGCCTGTGACAGCTAAAAAAGCTGCGGCCAAAAAAGCTACGGCTAAAAAGGTTGCGGCTAAAGAGGTGGGCGCCAAGAAAACACCCGCGAAGAAGGCTCCCGCCACGAAGGCGCGGGCCGAGGCGAACGGTCAACTCGCTGCGGCGGCTAAAGATGTTGCAGCACAGGCGAAATCGACTGTTGACGCTGCCATTACCCCGCTGCCCGCACAGCCGGCCCCGCCGGTGTCCGGGCGGTCCCCCATACCGCTGGCGGTGGCGATCGCGGTCAGCCTGCTGGCTGTTTTACTGGTGCGACAGCTCCGCCGTGACGGTGACTAGCATGGCCCGGTGACTGTGAGATTCCGCCCCACGGCCGACCTGGTCGATGACATCGGGCCCGACGTTCGCAGCTGCGACGTCCAATTCCGCCAATTCGGCGCGCGTACCCAGTTCGCCGGGCCGATCAGTACCGTTCGCTGCGTTCAAGACAACGCGCTGCTCAAGTCGGTGCTGTCGACGCCCGGCGACGGCGGCGTTCTGGTCATCGACGGCGGCGCCTCGTTGCACACGGCGCTGGTCGGCGATCTCATCGCCGAGTTGGCTCGGTCCAACGATTGGGCCGGTCTGATCGTGCACGGCGCCGTCCGGGACGCCTCGGCCCTGGCCGGCATCGAGATCGGCATCAAGGCGCTGGGCACCAATCCACGCAAGAGCGAGAAGACCGGCGCGGGCGAGCGCGACGTCACGGTCAGCTTCGGCGGCGTGGAGTTCGTGCCCGGCGATATCGCCTACAGCGACGACGACGGTATCGTCGTCGTCGCGGTGGCTAACGTCAACTAGGCCGAACTAAACAGCCAGCGCAGCAGGCTTTTTCGCGAAGTGCAGCGCTTCGTCGTCGACCTTGCCACGCCGGATCAACTGCAGGTCCACGAAGTAGTTCTGCTTGAGCCGCCACGGCGACACCGAACCGGCTTTCGGCAGATAGTCCAGTGCGCGCAGCACATATCCGGGCGTGAAGTCCATCAGCGGACGCTCGTCCACCGAGTTGCCCGGGTGCTCCGGCACGACGGTGCCGAAGCCATTCTCGTCCATGTAATTGATGACGCGGCAGACGAACTCGGACACCAGGTCGGCTTTCAGTGTCCACGACGCGTTGGTGTAGCCGATGGTGAAAGCCATGTTCGGCATGCCGGTCAGCATCATGCCCTTGAAGGCCATCGTGTCGTTGAGTTCGACCTTCTCCCCGTTGCGCCGGATTTCAGCACCACCGAACAACTGCAGGTTCAGACCCGTTGCGGTGATGATGATGTCGGCTTCCAACTCCGCACCGGAGCCGAGCTTGATACCGGTCTTGGTGAACCTATCGATCGTGTCGGTGACAACGTCGGCCTGGCCCTTGCGGATGGTCTTGAACAGGTCGCCGTTGGGCGCCAGGCACAGCCGCTGGTCCCACGGGTTGTAGCTCGGACCGAAGTGCTTCTCGACGTCGTAGCCCTGGGGCAGCCGCCGCTTGGCCATTGTCAACAGGGTCTTGCGCATTTGGCGTGGGAACTTCCGGGAGAACTGGTACTGGATGGTGCTGAACGCGATCCACTTCCATCGGTTCGCGGCATGCGCAGCCTTGGTCGGCAGCCACTTGTTGGCCTGCTCGGCGAACGGGTCGCTCAGCGGCAGCGATCCAATGTAGGACGGCGTGCGCTGCAGCATCGTCACGTGACCGGCGCCCGACTTCACCAGCGAAGGAATCAGTGTGATCGCGGTAGCGCCCGAGCCGATCACCACGATCTTCTTGCCGGCGTAGTCGAGATCCTCCGGCCAGTGCTGCGGATGAATGGTGGTGCCGTCGAAGTCGTCGTAGCCCTCGAACTTCGGCAGGTAGCCCTCTTCGTAGTTGTAGTAGCCACTGCAGGCGAACAGGAACGAGCAGGTGAGCTGTTGCTGTTGGCCGTCGTTGTCGACGGTCAGCGTCCACCGGTTCTCGGCGTCGGACCACTCGGCGGCGAGCACCTTGTGGCGGTACCGGATGTGCTTGTCGATGCCGTTCTCGGTGGCCGTCTCTTTGATATAGGCCTTGATGGACGCGCCGTCGGCGATCGAGGTCGACGACTCCCACGGCTTGAACCGGAAGCCCAGCGTGAACATGTCCGAGTCGGACCGAATCCCGGGATACTTGAACAGGTCCCAGGTGCCACCCAGGTCGTCGCGGCGCTCGAGCACCGCGTAGCTCTTGGACGGACAGCGGTCCTGCAGATGCCACGCCGCGCTGATGCCGGAGATGCCGGCGCCGACGACGACGACGTCGAGGTGTTCAGTCATGGCGGACACGCTATCAACACGGTGTTGAGCGCGTCAACACCCTGTCGACTTTCTCGACACCATGTAAGGTAACCACCGTGACGACCGTCGGCTCCAACCGTGCAGCACGGGGACGCCGCTCTGCGCGCCCATCCGGCGACGATCGGGAGATCGCCATCCTGACCACCGCCGAGCGTCTGCTGGAGGAGCGCTCCTTCACCGATATCTCGGTGGACGACCTGGCCAAGGGCGCCGGCCTTTCTCGACCGACGTTTTACTTCTATTTCAAATCCAAAGAGGCCGTTCTGCTATCGCTGCTCGAGCCACTGATCGCCCGCGCCGACGCGGAGTACAGCGGTGCGGCGGAACGATTACCCGCGGATCCCCGACGAGTCTGGCGCGCCGGGATAAAGGCCTTCTTCGTCGCCTTCGACTCTCACCGCGCAGTGGCCAGGGCCGGTACGGAAGCTATATCCCACAGCCCAGAGGTCCGTGCGGTCTGGTCAGGCTTCATGCAGAAATGGATCGATCAAACGGCCGCGCTGATCACCGCCGAGCGCGCTCGCGGCGCCGCGCCGGAGACCATTCCGGCAGCCGACCTAGCCACGTCGCTCAATCAAATGAACGAGCGCACCATGATGGCCGCCTTGTCGGCTGAGCGCCCAGCCGTCGACCACGACCGGGTGGTGGACACGCTCGCGCACATCTGGGTCACCAGCATCTACGGCGAAAGCAGCTAGTCACTGCCCCGTGCGAACATACGTTCGTGTCCCGCTCATCCCGCCTGGAAGCCTCGATCCTGCACGCGGATCTCGACTCGTTCTATGCCTCCGTCGAGCAGCGTGACGACCCGTGCCTGCGCGGTCGGCCGGTGATCGTCGGCGGCGGCGTGGTGTTGGCCGCCAGCTACGAAGCCAGGGCCTACGGCGTGCGCACCGCGATGGGCGGCGCCCAGGCGCGACGGCTGTGCCCCCAGGCCGCGGTCGTCCCGCCCCGGATGGCCGCCTACACGCAGGCCAGCGACGCCGTCTTCGAGGTTTTCCGCGACACGTCACCGCTGGTCGAACCGATCTCGGTCGACGAGGCGTTTTTGGACGTCGGCGGGCTGCGACGGGTCTCCGGGACGCCGGTGCAGATCGCCGACCGGCTGCGCAGCGACATCCGCGACCGCGTCGGACTGCCCATCACGGTCGGCATTGCGCGGACCAAATTCCTCGCCAAGGTGGCCAGCCAGGAAGCTAAGCCGGATGGCCTGCTGCTGGTTCCGCCAGGTCGTGAGCTTGCTTTCCTGCATCCGCTTCCGGTGCGTCGGCTGTGGGGGGTGGGCGCGATTACCGCCGACAAGCTGCGCACGCACGGCATCGAGACGGTTGCCGACGTGGCCGAGCTCAGCGAGTCGATGTTGGCCTCGCTGGTGGGCGGGGCGATGGGCGGCCGGTTGTATGCGTTGTCCCGCAATGTCGATCACCGTCGGGTGTCGACAGCCGTCCGCAGGCGATCGGTCGGAGCTCAGCGCGCGCTCGGAAAGGCCGGCAACACCATGTCGCCGGCTGAAGTCGACGCGGTGGTGATCGGCCTGATCGACCGGATCGCGACGCGCATGCGCGCCGCCGGGCGAACCGGTCGGACGGTGACATTGCGGTTGCGGTTCAACGACTTCGACCGGGCTACCCGGTCGCATACTTTGCCGTATGCGACCTCGTCGACGCATGCCATCCTCGCCACGGCCCGGCGACTGGTTGCCGCCGCCGCGCCGGTGGTCGGCGAGCGGGGGCTGACGCTGGTCGGGTTCGCGGTCTCAGGGATGTCAGCGATCGACCGCGGCGGCGCCGAGCAGCTCATGCTGCCGTTCGTCACGGGAACCGAACCCGCGTCCGTCGACGCGGCGGTCGACCGGGTGCGTCGCCGTTACGGCAAGTCGGCCCTCACCCGCGGAGTACTGGTCGGTCGCGATCCCGGCGTGGAGGTGCCGCACCTGCCCGACTAGTTCTGCCGGGTCCAGGCCAGCAGCTTGTCCACCGGCCAGGTGTTGACGATCCGCTCAGCCGGCACGCCGGCGTCCAGCGCCCGCTGTGCGCCGTAGCCCAGGAAGTCCAGCTGGCCAGGCGCATGGGCGTCGGTGTCGATGCTGAAATCGCAGCCGATCTCCAGCGCCAGGTTCAGCAGCCGGGTCGGCGGATCGCGGCGCTCGGGCCGCGAGTTGATCTCGACGACGGTGCCGTGCTCGCGGCAGGCGGTGAATACCGCTTCAGCGTCGAACGTCGACTCCTTGCGGATGCCGCGGTTTCCGGCAACCAGCCGTCCGGTGCAGTGGCCGAGAACATCGGCGTGGGGGTTGCTGACGGCGCGCACCATCCGGCGGGTCATCGCCGCGGAGTCCATCGCCAACTTGGAGTGCACGCTGGCCACCACGATGTCGAGGCGTTCCAACAACTCCGGCTCCTGGTCGAGGCTGCCGTCGTCCAGGATGTCCACCTCGATGCCGGTGAGAATGCGCATCGGCGCGAATCGGTCGCGCAGCCCGTCGATGACGTCGAGCTGTTTGCGCAGTCGCTCGGGCGACAGTCCGTTGGCGATCGTCAACCGCGGCGAATGGTCGGTCAGCGCGCAGTACTCGTGGCCCAGCGCGGCCGCAGTGGCCATCATCTCCTCGATGTTGGCCGAGCCGTCGGACCAGTTCGAATGCAGATGCAAGTCGCCGCGCAGCGCCGCGCGGATTTCCCCACCACCGAGATCCTGCGCAGCCGAACGTAGTTCGGCCAGGGCGTCGGGTTCGCGACCGGACCATGCCTGAGCGATCACCTTCGCGGTCTTGGGCCCGATACCGGGTAGCGACTGCCAGCTATTGGCCTGGCCGTGCCGCTCGCGCTCCGCATCGTCGAGGCGCTCGACGATGTCGGCGGCGTTGCGGTACGCCATCACCCGCCGAGTGTCTTCGCGCGCCCGGTCCTTGTAGTAGGCGATCTGACGCAGCGCGGCGACCGGGTCCATGTTCCCAGTGTGCCCGTCCGGCTAGAAGAACTGCCCGGCGACGAACCCGGCGAGGATCACCCCGAAGCCACCGATCTCGCCGACGATCAGCGCGAACATGGCGACCTTGAGTGCGCGGTCAGGGTGCTCGAATTGGTTTACCGTGTCACGTCGTAGGCCGTGGCTGATGTAGGTGGCGATGGCGCCGACGAAGAAGAACACCAGGGTCATCGCCGCGGTCAGGTTGACCCACGCCGACCAGACGCTGAGTTGGACGAACACCGCGACCAGCAGGGTGGCAAATGAGTACAGCAGGGCCGCACGGTGAGCGATGTCGACGTAGGGATGCGCGAGGTGGTCATCGGAGGCCAGCATCTGGCGGTACTTCCACACGCCGAGCAGCAAGGCGAGCAGGAAGATCCATCCGGCGGCCAACAGGGTGATCCTGACGTCGTAGCGCATCGTCTTATCGGCGTGGCGGCACGACTCGACAAGCTGGACTACCGTCGGGCTCATGCGATTTGCATTCAAAACCTCACCCCAAAACACCACCTGGGCGCAGATGCTCGCAGTCTGGCAGACCGCCGACGATATCGACGTCTATGAGTCCGGATGGACCTTCGACCACTTCTATCCGATCTTCAGCGACAGCACCGGACCCTGTCTAGAGGGTTGGACGACGCTTACCGCGCTGGCCCAGGCGACCACACGACTGCGGCTGGGCACCCTGGTCACCGGGATCCACTACCGACACCCCGCGGTGCTGGGCAATATGGCTGCCGCACTCGACGTCATCTCCGACGGCCGATTGGAGTTAGGGATCGGCGCCGGCTGGAATGAGGAGGAATCCGGCGCTTATGGCATCGAGCTGGGCAGCATCAAGGAGCGCTTCGACCGGTTCGAAGAGGCCTGCCAAGTGCTGACAAGCCTGCTCAGCGAGCCGACCACCAACTTCGACGGCAAGTATTACCAGTTCAAAGATGCCCGCAACGAACCCAAGGGGCCGCAGCGCCCGCACCCGCCGATCTGCATCGGCGGCAGTGGCGAGAAGCGCACCCTGCGAATCACCGCCCGCTACGCCCAGCATTGGAACTTCGTCGGCGGACCGCCGGAGGTATTCGCGCACAAACTCGAGGTGCTGGCGTCCCATTGCGCCGACATCGGGCGCGACCCGAAGGAAATCATGACGTCGGCTCACCTGCGGCTGGAGCCCGACCTGAACTACGCGAAGGTCATCGACGACGCCGCCGGGTTGGCCGCCGAAGGCCTCGATCTGGGCATCGTGTACATCCCGCCACCGCACGATCCAGCCGTCTTGGAGCCGCTGGCCGAGGCGATCCGGGACTCGGGGCTGACCACCTGAGCCGGAGCGCTGGAGGACGCCAGATAACAGATTGACGACAACGAGCAAACGATTCCCGTTACGGGAGGACCCGTCCGGGGCCTATCCGATTGGGATCAGACGCCCAGACGCAATAGGTCGTCCACCGTTATCAGGCGCTCGTGCTTTGCCGGGAATTCCCGGCTCTTCACCGGGTGCCGGACCAATGACCAGGCGATTCGCCCCACCCGCGAACGGGACATCGGGTTCACATACACGGTGTAACTCCTGCAGTCGGCCAGCTCCACCGGGCTCCACACCCCGCGGCGCCCTATAACGAGCAATTAGACACCCTACGGCTGGCAAATAGTGTATGACGCGCCGCGCGGTTTATCAAATGTTGCTGACGTGACAAATGGGACTAGTGGTGGTTCACAGCGGCGCGATGCGGTCGTTCCGCCTCGAACGGGCGAAACCGTCAGCGACGGTCGCAGCCAGCTCAAGGAATGTCTGTCGAGCTTTGCGCGACATCAACTCGAGGATGATCTCTGAACCTTGCGCCAAATGGTCGTCAAACGGAATGACGTGAAACGCGCCAACCCGGGTCAGGAAGTGCTTAGCCAGAATGTCGATGTCGATCGACATCGCGCCCGGGCGTGCGGCGCTGACGACAATCGTTGCGGTGGGTACCAGGTGGGCGTAGCCGTGGTATTCAAGCCAATCGAGGGTGGCCAGTGCGCTGCGTGCCGCGTCAATCGCTGGTGAAGCCACCAATATGATTGAATCCGCTTCGTCTAGAACGCCTTTCATCGCAGAGTGCACCAGCCCGGTGCCACAGTCGGTGAGGATGATGTTATAGAACCGCTGCAGTAGGCGGATCACTCCTCGATAATCGGCTTCGGAGAAGGCCTCCGATGTCGCCGGATCCCGCTCGGATGCAAGGATTTCCAATCGGCTCGAACTCTGCGACGTGTGGCGTCGAATGTCTGAGTAGCGATAGATGTTCTCGTCTAACAACAGGTCCCGGACGGTGGATCGACTTTGGTCCGGACCACGTTGTGCGAGCGTGCCGAAGTCGGGGTTCGCGTCGACGGCAATGACACGATCGCCGCGAATCGCTGCGAATGTCGCACCCAACCCGACGGTTGTCGTCGTCTTTCCGACGCCACCCTTCTGCGACAACACCGCGATGCTGTAGTCGCCGCGCACCGGCTGGTTTACCCGTGCGACGAGAGCGCCACGGGTGGTTTCCTGCTCGGATTCCCCCGGATTCAGCCCGGTAACCTTGTGCACCGCCTTACGCCATCCGCTTTGCGGCGTGGGTCTAGACCGGCGGACCAGGCCTAGTTCGTGGTACGACGGCAGCTGCGACGGCCCGGCAGCCGTCTGCTGCGGGTCGGCGTTGGTGAACGGGGTTGGCGCCGGCGGCTGCTGACGATCACCGCCAGGCCTGCTCGGCGGAAGCGGACTGAAGGGCTCGGGTGGACCGGGAGGCGTAGCCGGCCACTTCGCGTGTCTGGGCGGGCCACCCCCGAAGGGCGCTGGCGGGGGCGGGGCGAGGGGTGCCGGTGGCCAATATTTGGGCGCCGCAACCCTATTCGGAGCGAGCTGTTGCGCTATTGAGGGAAGGCGCAGCGGTACGGTGTCCGCCTCCATGCCCGACGGCGTCTCGTCACGCCGCGCAGGCCATCGCTCGTCGAACTCGGTCACGGTCTATCCCAAATCAGCTTCGGCTCAACATGCCAAGCACATTCTTGAGCGCAGCGGTCATGTCAGCGGCTTCGATTCGCATCAGCTCGGTTTCGTCCAGGTTCTCGAGGCTGGAGCCGTGGTCTTCGCTGAGCCGATACTCACGCTCCTCTTCCGCGGCCTCGATCACATTGCGGACAAACCTTCCGTTGCCGGCGATGTCGATCCGGCGACGCACCTGGCCGGTATTGTCCGCCGATTCCGTCTCGCACAACGTCGTGCAGGTCGCGACCAGCTCGTCGTACGCCGCCTCGGTGAGTTCGGAATCCCGCGACTTGGCGGTCAGCCGGCCGATGTCCCCCAATTCCAACGGCGCATAGGACGGGAACCGGATTCGCTTGCTGAACCGCGAGGCCAAGCCCTCGTTCGCGGCGAGAAAGCGGTCGATCTCAGCGTCGTATCCGGCGATGATCACGACCAATCGGTCGCGGTCGTTCTCCATCCGGGCGAGCAGAGTGTCCACCGCTTCCCGACCGAAGGCATCACCGCCGGAGAGTCCCGTCTGGATGAGCGTGTACGCCTCGTCGATGAACAGCACCCCGTCCATGGCGGAATCGATCAACGCGGATGTCTTGATCGCCGTGCTACCCAGGTGCTCACCGACGAGGTCATGCCGCTTGGCCTCGATCACCGACGGCGTCTTGAGCAGTCCCAGACCGCAGTAGGTCTGCGCCACCACCCGCGCGATCGTGGTCTTGCCGGTTCCCGGCGGTCCGGTGAAGGCGAGGTGCAGGCTGCGCGACGCGGCATTCAACCCCTTGTCGCCACGCACCTTGGCCAGTTTGGCTGCCGACCGCAGTTTGGCGACTTGCAGTTTCACCTCGGCCAGTCCGACCTGACGGTCCAGCTCCGCCTGTGCGGCCCGCAGATATTCGTTTCCGCGTTCGCTGACATTATCGGCGGCAAAATCCTCGGCGCTTTTCGCAGTGCTCGGATCCCATTTGTTGGTACGGGTGTCGATGGTCTCTTTGCTGGTGACGATCAGGCGGTATTTCGGATCGTGCAGCGCGGCGGCGTTCGCTTCGAATCCGGGCTCTTCGCTGTAGATCCGCTCGAAGATGGTCCGGGCTTCGGGCTCCTTGCCTGTTTCACGCAGCGTCAGGCCTTTGCAGAATTCGGCCGCGCGGCGCGCTGCGGGGATCGGCCCCTCGATGGCCTGATCGAGTCGCCGGATGCCTTCGCCGAAGAGACCCATTTGCGCACACGCCGATCCCACCATCAGATGCGCCCCGGCCGAGATGTACTCGTCGCTGAACGACGCCGAATTGCCCAGCGCGGTCAAAACATCCGGCCAGCGCTGCGTGGTGAAGTGCAACACTCCCCGCACGTAGGCGCAGATCTCCGCCGATTCGGAATCACCGTCGGGCATTGACCGCCGCATCGATTCCAGTTCGTCAAGCACCGTTTCGGCCTCGTCGAAGTCCTTGCCGCCGATCATGCTTGCCGCATAGGCCAGCCAGATCTCGGTCAACGAACTCAGCGTGTAGTCCAGGTACAGACCGGTCTGGAATCGGGCCGCCAGCGCGCGACGCGGCAGCCCGAGTCGGCGTTGCTCGCGAGACAAATTGGCCTTGCTCGTGCGGTACAGGTGATAAAGCACTTCGGGGCTGGCGTCCCCTGCAGCGGCACGGCCGAGCCAGGCATCGCACATCTCGGGGTCGTATTCGGTGGCCCGCTTAAACGCCAGAGCCGCGTATTGAACGTCGCGGTCGGTTTCCAGCCCGTCGATGGCAATTCCGAGTGACAGCACGCCGGCATCGAAGACCCGCTGAGCGTCCCTGGTGCCACTCATCCGTTGGTATTCCTTACTATTCGGTTCCGGCGTGCCCGTTCCAGACCACAACTCGCCGTCCGCGGTGTCCTGCCGAATCGTCTCATATATCCGCAGTACCGCTGATCGAAAGTGTACTAAGTTGAGAGTTCGCGGCACGTCGCCAAATCCGATCGGGACAGCGCGGCGGTAGCGCGGCCAGTTCAGCGAGGTATGCATGGCAGAAAAGCCCCCCAAGCCTGTCGTCTCCCGCGCCGGGACCATATCCGTGCTGACCAACGAGCGCGGACTGCCGACGGCACTCAGGATCGATCCGCGCGAGCTCCGCAGGCGACCCCAGGACCTCGCCGACGAGATTCTCGCTGTATGTCAGCTATCCGCGACCCGTGCGCAGGTGGCGTTCCGGCGAGGTCTGGTCGAGCAGGGGTGCACGGCGACGACCATCCGCGGACTTGGGCTGCCGACCGACGAGGATCTCGCCCGAGCCGAAGAAAAGGTGTACGGCGGCGAAGACGAACCGCCACCGACCTGGCTGCGGTCGGTATGACCAGCCTCGCGAGTTCGCTGATCGAACGAGTTAAGAAGCAGCGCGATCTTATGCAGGCAATGACCGAGGAGACCAACTCGATTTCGGCCCGCGTGACTAGTAAGGATCGCGCGGTGAGCGCCGCGGTCGATGGCCACGGCAGCCTGACCGGCCTGTGGCTGGGCCCCCCGGCAACCCGCATGGAGGCCGATGCCTTGGCGAAGTTGATCGTCGAGACCGCCCAGGAAGCGGCCCGGGTGGCGGCGGAACGCTATGCCTTCGTGGTCAAAGAGTTCACCACGCGCATGGACGAGCTTCAACAGACCCCATTGACCCGGTGGGACGGCAGCGTCATTCAACCCGAATAACCGGCCTGCGCGCGGAGCACATTTGGTGCAACGAATGCGTTGTCGGGACCGTCGCTCTAAAATTCGTGCATAGCCCCCGCCACTCACCACGATATATTGGCGATACCAACTCCAGCCGCATGCGCGGCGCCAGCTAGGAGAATGCAGCAATGGCCGACAACTTCAATATCGAGCCTGAGTTCGTTTCGGGAGTAACGGGAAGTCTTCAAGGCGCGAGCGGGTTGATCTCGGGGGTGTACTCCGCGGTCCCGGCGGCTGTACCGGCCTTCTGCATGCCCCTCGGCCCACTCGCGGTGGACAACATGATTCCGCAGGTCGCGCAGACGATGGCGACCAACTGCGCGAGCGGGATGTTGAACGCCGCAAGCCATGCCGGGAACGCGGTCAAGACCGCTGCGTCTTCGGCGGCCTACACCGCGGCCGACGGCGCCATCAGCGGCTAGACGAATACCCGATGGTCACCAACGACCCTGGCGGGCCGGTTCTCGCCCAGGCCGTGTCAAGTCCTGGCCAGGGCCTGCCTGGAGCCGACGCCTTCGATCACGCTCCGATTTCCAACGCGCTGGAAAACCAACTGCAGGACTGGCTGAATCGGCCGGTTCAGGACATCCTGAACCAGTTTCACATGGGGCAGCTACCCGACGTCGGCGCTCACGACTTCGCTCCGTCGCTGGCGGGGGCCGGCGCACCCAACCAGCTCGCCTCCGGGCTGGGCGGGATGGGCGGCGGCAACAACATGATCGGCGGCATGCTCAAGCCGGCCACCGATCTGCTCGGCACGGTGGGCAACGGCGTCTTTCAAGGGCTGAACCCGTC
>Ga0302326_10025894_pt1 | contig 11879 bp, 13 predicted proteins | sample Palsa_T0_3_FD_202264 | JGI IMG/M metagenome (GOLD analysis project Ga0302326, IMG submission 202264) | Peat permafrost microbial communities from Stordalen Mire near Abisko, Sweden - Palsa_T0_3 | ecosystem: Environmental > Terrestrial > Soil > Palsa > Peat permafrost | place: Sweden: Abisko... | reverse complement strand
CCCAAAGCCGGCACGCTTGAGCCGATGTCGAAGATGCGCGCCATCATTGCCAAGCGCATGGTCGAGTCCAAGCAGACCAGCGCCCACGTCCACACCGTCTTCAAGGTGGACATGACCCGCATCGTCAAGCTGCGCGAAAAAGAGAAGAACAAGTACGAGCAGCGCAACGGCGTCAAGCTCACCTACATGCCGTTCATCACCCGCGCCGCGGTCACCGCGCTGTTGAAGTTCCCGATCGTCAACGCCTCGGTCGAGGGCGACGCCGTCCGCTATCACGCCAACATCAACATCGGCATCGCCGTCGCACTGGAGTGGGGTCTCATCGTCCCCGTCATCAAGCAGGCGGAGGAGCGTAGCTTCCTCGGAATCACCCGCGCCATCGTCGACCTTGCCGACCGTGCCCGCAATAAAAAGCTCAAGCCGGACGAAGTCGCCGACGGCACCTTCACCATCACCAACTCCGGCATCTTCGGCGAACTCTTCGGCACGCCGATCATCGCGCAACCGCAGACCGCCATCCTCGGCATCGGCGGCCTCTTCAAGGAGCCAGCAGTCATCACCGCGGAGGACGGCACCGACTCGATCGCAGTCCGCAGCGTCCAGCGCTTTACCCTGGGCTTCGATCACCGCATCATCGACGGCGCCGACGCAGGCAAGTTCATGTCCGAGTTTAAGAAGACACTCGAAAACTGGACCGAGGACATCGGCTAATTCGCAATTGAATCGATTACAAACACAAAAAAGCGGGGCAGACTGGATACTCTCAGTCTGCCCCGCTTGCGTTTCCACCGAACATCGTCTGCTATAACTTCGCCTTCGCCTCCAGCACCCGCGCCACCGCTTCCTCCGGAGTCTGGCCGATCGCCGACAAATGTCCCATCTTGCGCCCCGGCTTCGGAATCTGCTTTTCGTAAAGATGCAGCCGCACACCCGGCACCGCCAGCGCCGCCTCCCAATCCGGTTCGCGCCCCTTCAGCCATTCATCGCCCAACAAATTCACAATCGCCGCCGGGATCACCACGTCCGTCTCTCCCAGCGGTAAGTCGCAAACCGCCCTTACCATCTGCTCGAACTGGCTGGTCACACATGCCCGCTCGCTGGAGTGATAACTGTTGTGCGGCCGCGGCGCCAGCTCATTCACCAGCAACCCGCCGTCGCGCGTGAGAAACATCTCCACGGCCAGCAGCCCTTCAAGCGCAAATTCCCGCGCAATTCCGAGCGCCAGCTTCCGTGCTTGCCGTTCCAGCGCATCTGCTCCGGCAGCCTCAGCCGGCAACAACAGCGGAATCACGCTCCACTCCAGAATCTGCCGGACATGATGATTCGTCGCCGGCGGAAACGCCTTCACTTCGCCCGAAGGAGACCGCGCCACCATCACGCTCAACTCCATCGCCAACTCCTGCGCCGCCTCAGCAACAGCCGGCCGCTCGCCCAGTGACTTCCACGCCGCAGAAATTTCGTCCTGAGTAGCAGCTCCATCAAAACCAATCTTGGCTTGGCTGCGACCGTCATATCCACCACGCGCGCTCTTCAGAAAAACGCGGCCGCCCAGCGCCGGCACCGCAGCCTGCAAATCCGCCAGCGACTTTACCGCGCGCCACTCTCCCTGCGGAAAGCCATGCCTAGCCAGCCACTCGCGCTGCAAAATGCGGTCCTGAATGATGCGCAGCATCTCGGGCCCGGGCCGCACCGGCGCATATTGCTGCGCTGCCACGAGGCTGTCGATTCCGATCTGCTCAATCTCAAGGGTGACAACATCAGACCCGCGCGCCAGCGTCGCCGCAGCCTTAGCATCGTCCCACGCCGCCTCAAAGCATGCATCCACTACGAACCGCGCCGGACACGACGGATCAGGATCCAGCACCTGCACCCGATAACCCAGCGACCGCGCAGCCATCGCTGTCATCCTGCCCAACTGCCCGCCGCCGAAAATGCCGATCGTCGCTCCGGGAGCAATCATCTTTCTGGCGCCCACCGGGTGGCTCACTTTGCCGGTCCGGCTGTCGGTGGCAAAATCTGTGCCATCACTTCATCGCGACGAGCCTCGCGCCATGCCTTCAACTTCGCGCGCAACCCGCTGTCACTCAGCGCAAGAATTTCCGCCGCCAGCAATCCCGCGTTTGCCGCCCCCGGCTTGCCGATCGCCAACGTCCCCACCGGCACACCCTTCGGCATCTGCACAATCGAGAGCAGCGAGTCCACACCCTCCAGCATCGTCGCCGGGATCGGCACGCCCAGCACCGGGATCAGCGTCTTCGCCGCGAGCATCCCCGGCAAATGCGCCGCGCCACCGGCTCCCGCGATGATCACTTGCAATCCACGCCCCTCGGCGGCTTCTGCATATTCAAAAAGCAAGTCCGGCGTCCGATGAGCCGACACCACCCGAGCTTCATGCGCGATGCCGAACTCCTCCAGAATTTCCACGGCCGGTGCCAGCGTTTCGTAGTCGCTCTGGCTGCCCATCACCACGCCCACCAGCACCGGACCGCTCTGCTTCTGCTTCGGCATAAGGTGAAATTATACGGAAGCCGCACAAGTGCGGCTTATGCGGTAGCCGCCGATGCTTGCACATTCAGAATTGCTACCACCGCGTTGACGATGTCCGTGATGTACGCCGAATCGACCGGAACCTTTTCTGAAGACAACAGCTGCGTCACTGTCGGCGACACAATCGACAGCACCTGCGCCAGTTTCTGCGTACCTGTGCCCGTCGGATTGCCAGCCGCGGCAAACTTCTGCTCCACCGTCACCACCGCCTGCTGGATCAGGTCCACAGAATTAATCGCCGAACCAATCACCGCCGTCTCCGCCGGGAATATCAGCTCCGCCAACTTCGCTGCCGCCGGCAGATACTTCACAACATCGGACCATACCGCCTTGACGTCGTTGCCAATCGTCTCCATCACACTTACAAATTTGCTCGCCATGATTATTTCGCTCCTGTTTCCGTTGGGGGCCGTTCGGCCGTGATCGTCAGTGAGCCGCTCGGCCCATCATGTATTTCAACCGTCGAGGCGGTGCTGCGAGTCTCAACTGTCGAAGCCGAGGTGCTGGTCTTCAGCAATGCAAACGAGCCGGTGAACAGGCTGCTTGCCGCCGTCAGAATCGCGGCCTTCGTGTCGTGGTCCCCGGTGTGGGAGGCCAGCACAAACAGGCCAACCCCCAGCAGCATGATGAAGACTGAGAGTGACTGGCTCGAGATAGCGTTGAGCGCTGTCGTGAACTTCATCGCGCGCCCCGCAGTCCCGCGTCATCCCGGATCACCGGTGGCGCTTCATAAATATTCATAATTATCCTTTTTGGGTTACGTTTCACCCGACTTAATGTCGCCAGGCATCAATTGCAATGTTGATGACCGTGAGCACGACCCCAAACGCCGCGGCGAACCCGCGTGTCCGCTGCATGTAAAGCTCATGCGCATGCACCTTGTGCTCGAGTGAAGCCAGCCGTCCAGGTTGCAGACCACCGACAACCGTGTCCATTTGCGCCTTCAGTACGGATAGATCCGTCAATACGCGCGCCTCAAAGTCAGTCATCAGTAGTCTCCTGTCATCGCCTGCTAATCGAGCAACACGTCTGTGAAAATAGCCGCCGATACCCGCGAGTAGAGTGGCGGAGTTGAGCCGTCATACATGCGGATGAAAAATTGCTCCAGCTCTGCCGCTCGCGTCAAACTGAATGTGCCGGCCGATGACCGCAACACCAGTCCCCGTTGCGCCAAGTTCGGTGCAACGCCATTGCCAAAGTCCGCGTCCTGCCGCCGAACTTCAAAACCGCCGCCGCTCGGCGCGGTTGCGTTCATGTTCAAAGTGATGGTTGTACCACTCAAAGCATTCACGTCGACCTGCGGCAATGTCGCCGCTACTGTGCTCACACCAGGCGCGGGCTGAGTTGGCAAATCGGCATCCGCCGCGACTGTGTTGCTCAGCGTCAGCGAAAGCGCGTCGGCCCACTCATTCGCCAGCCCCAGCGCATACCCCAGCAGCTCCGGCTTGCCGGGTGCATTTGTAATCCTCACCGTTCGGACGATGAAGCTTGGCGCCAGTGCCGCGTCATTTGCAGAAGCAAACGGTGCCGCCAGTGTCACCACGTCGCCTGGCCAAACATCGCCAGAAGACTGCTGGTGCAGATTCGGCCCGCTCACTGCCGCTTCCCATGCCGCTGCGCGGCTGGTCGAAAAATCCAGCACCGCCGCCGCCGCTGCTTCGCAATCCGCCGAACAACGCGCCTCGGGACGCTCCACCTTGCCGGCCCACTGCGCCACCCCAGGCACTCCGTTCGCCGGCTGCCCCGATCCTTCCAGCGTCTGACTCGCCGCGCTTGCCAAACGTGCCACCGACCGCTTCGTCGTCCGATACCTTACCTTGATCAACTCGCCGACCGCGGGCGTTGCTGCCGCATAAAATGTCAGCTTGCCCGGCGTCGTTCCCGTGCCCGCTGTCACCTTGCACTCCGCGCCCTCCGCCGCCAGTCCTACCCGCCGGGTCCTCTCTGTGGACATCGGCGGAATGCTCGTGACCCACGCAGTCGAGGGCCGCTTCGCCATAAAATAACCGGCACTTCCCGCCAGCGAAATGCTATCTACCGCCCCGAAAACAGCGGTCGCGGGGGCGCTCGACACGCTGCCGTCGTAGAGCACAGTCGCTGGCGTATTCGGCGCTGACGCCGAGTCCTGCAACTCGAACTCGATATAGCCAGATGAATTCACCACGCCGCCGCCGCGAGCCACCACTCCCCCCGTTGTGGTTGAGTAGTAGCTCGCGAGACTTCGCACTACCTCCGGAAAATGTAACCGGATTCGTAGCGTATAGGCGTGGCTCACCGTCAGCGTGTAGACGGTTCCTGCCTCGCTGCCATTCACCACTGGCACCAGCAGCAACGCGCCGCCGCTGCTCCGTACACGGAAGCCGGCGAAACAACTTCCCAGGTTCACCGACCCTGTGTACAAGCCGCAGAGCATCCCGGCGCTGGAAGCGGCCAGCATCACGCCGCCCGCCTCCAGCACCAGCGATCCGCCAAGTTCGACTGGATCGATCGCAGTCATCGTCGTCTGCCCATCGCTGCCCGTGCCGCCCGAAATCGCAAGTCCGTTCGCTCCCAATCCGAAATGCGATCCGGGATCCGTAATCTGCCAGACCTGCGGGTTCAGCGTGGACAGCGTGAATCCCTCGTCGACAATCTTTTCTTCCTTCACCGAAAATCCAATGCGCGTCAGATCGAAGGCGGTAGTTGCTCCATCGCCCTCAAACAACTCCAGCGCAAACGCATCCGGCTCCTCCTCGCCGCTCACCGTCACATCATTGGCAAGCGTGCGCGTCGAACTCAGTTGCAGGCTCGATGACCGCAGCGTCGCGCCGTTCAGCGTGTGCGTCACCGCGCCAATCGGCTGCAGCAGCACCTGGCCGGCCGCTACGCGGTACGCCATCCGTGCACTTCCAGCCAGTGCACCGGCATTCGCGGACCAGCTGGCCCCCGCTCTCGGCATGAACTGGCCCACCGTTGGCCCCGTCCCAACGCCTGTCGTTGAAATCCCCTGCGCGCTCAACCGAGATGTCATCGCCGTCAACATTGTCCCGGCGTTTTGATTCACGCCGCCGCGAATCCACGGCAGCGGCTGCCGGTCAAGCGCGTACTCCTCACTCCACGCCGCAAGATGCACCCGGTACCGCGCACCCGTGCTCACCTGGCCCGCGTACTCCAGCACCGGATCCGTCACCAGGTAGCCGTTGAATAGCACCGCGCCATCATCGGCCGTCACCTGAACCTGCTGGTTGCGCAAAGGCAGCGCCAGGCCGCTGTCATCGCAATCCACGCAAAAGCTGCATTGCTGCGGCTTGTTGAGTGTGCGATCGATCGTCAGCGGCGGCGTGTTCACCAACGCCGCCGAGTAGTCCTGGTTGTTCAGCAGAAGTTTCACGCGTGGTACTTCCTTTCTCTTGCTGACTGGAAAATATTCCTAGTCGTGTGCCGCTTTAGACCGTATTATTCGGAGCCGGCAGATAGCTGCGGAAGCACAGCGCCTGCGCGCCATCATTGCTATCTGTAACCGGCAGTGCACGAAATTGGGCATCCAGGTGGACCCACTGCAGCGGATCCGCCAGCTTCACCATCGTCTCCGCAGCGCCCTGCATCGCCTGCAGCCGCGGATAGTGATAGAAAATCCAGTCCCCCTGCTCGCCTTGGGCCGCAAACAGCGCCGACCACTCTTGGAAGAAGCTGCCGCCCTCGCGATCGACAAAGCCGATCACCTGCTGCACTCCCAGCCCCGCCGACGGCGCGCCGCCCAGCAGCGGTGCCTCCAGCGTCAGCGTGGTCGTCGTCGTCCCGCTCGTCGCAATCACGCGTGCTACGTTCAGCGTCACGCGACGGATATAGTCCACGCTTCCCCCTGGGATTCCAGTCGCCGGAATATACGCCGCACTCGCACCGCTGCCCACATAGCCCGTCTGCGTCGTATAGTCCGCATCCACCGCGACGATGTCGCCCGCCGCCAGGCCTGCGTTGCCGGCCGAAGTCAACTGAACGATCGTGCTCGTGCTGCCCGCTGCCGTGCGTGCCGCGGTCGCCGCCGTCCCGCCAGATGGCGCAGCCACCGCGCCACTTGCCGTCGCCAGCAAATTCATCTGCTCGGATCCCGCAGCCAGCGCGAGCTGCAATTTGCCCCAACTCAGAAAGCGAAATCCGACCGTCGCTTCCAACTCCTGCCGGACCTGGCTCTGCACCACCGCCGGCGCTCCGCTGCGCAAGGCAGAAATTGTGCTGCTCGATTTTCGCGCGAAGTTCTCGATCCATCCCAGGTCCGTCCAGCCCGCTGGGGGTGCGCTCGGATTGAACGCCCCAGCCCGCGCCGGATCAAAGTAAGCTGGCACGCCGCTGCTCCTCTGCACAGGAGCAAAATACGCGCGCAAGCGCCGCATCACCGGCGCCGATGGAGTCTGCCATCCGCTCGGCACCGCCATGCCGCCGCCACTGCCGCTGCCTCCGCTCATAGCTCCTCGCTTCCGTTGCTCAGCGTCTCCTGCAGGCTGAACACCTGCACAGTCGCCGTCCGCGCCAGCCGTTCCCCATCCCGCTTGGCCGCGTCATATGTCGGATCCAGCCAGAACACATTCGTATTCATCGGCAGATCACTCGTCCCAGAAACCACCAGCTTTTGTGTCACCGCCGGTTGCAGAATCGACGCCAGCTCTGCGTCCATCTGCGTCAGCGATTTGCCGCGGTCCATGTCGAGATTTGTGTCAGAACCGCGCGTCCAATAACAGATCTCGCAAGTCTGCGTCTCCAGCATCGCCGGCAGCCAGTGGTCCACCGCCGCGCCCGTCCAGCGCAGCACGAATACATCCGGCGGCCGTTGCGCCACCGGCGTCTCGTTCTCTTCCACCAGGATGCCCGGCCGCTGCTTTCCCGCCAGCGCAATCGTCCGCGCCGGATTCAATGCTGCCAACCGGTTTCGCAGCGTCAGATAAAACGTGTCCTTCGCGTTTTGCATGGCCCTCCCTCGACTCCCTGCTGAAAACTTTTACTGGTCGCGCAACACCAGCCGGTAAAGGTAAGCATCGCCAAATGCCTCCGACGATCCCACCGCCAGCACCAGCTTGACCACACCATCCACCACCACGCCAAGGCATGTGCTGAACATCTCCTCCGCGGAACCAGCCGCCAGCGACGTCACCAGGTTCGCCACCGCCGTCGCCGACACCAGCAACTCGTATTTGTTGGGCTCCCCCGTCGTCAGCGTCATCCGCAATTTGCGGAACACCACCGGCCCCAGCGTGTAATCCTGAAACACCGCGCTCGGCTGTCCAAGCTGCCCTCCGTCGCCGGCCGATGGCGAGACCGGCATCCGCAGTCCCACCTGCCGTCCGCCCAGTACTTGCAGCAATGTGTCCGCCATCCGCGTCGCTGCCCCGCTGGAGCTTCTTACTGTCGCGTCCATGCTCATCAAGTTCACCCCAGACGGTTCGCCACGTAAGGCCGCAGCAGGCTTTGGACACGAGCGTCCATCAAATCGTTGCTGAAATAACTCATCTCCAGCGTGTCCATCTTGCTGGTCTTCACATTCAGTCCCGGCGTATTCTGCGCGTTCTTCACAACCAGCGCGCACGCCGTCAACACGTCGGCGCCAATCACCGCGAGCCCCGCCGTATATGTCACCGCGACCTCGTTGTAAGCGATCCCCAGCAGGTTCGACGGAAAAATCAACTCGCCCGTGTCCGCCATAAAGTCCACCGTCGTCGGGTCCAGCGTCGTCCATTGCCCGGGCAATCCGAAGACCCAGGCCAGTTGCTCCAGCGCTGGATCCAGCAGTTCCCCCCGCCGCGGACGTGCATATCTCGCCGAAATCGTCACCAGCGGCGTCGTCGCAGGCGACACCGCCAGCAGCGGTAAATATGTCAGCCGCACCGTCTGGCTATTCGCCGTCAACCGCAACCGCTCCGTATACTCCGTCGGGTTCAGGCTCGCGCGGCGGCAATAGGAATTGATCATGGCCGACGCCACCGTAATCCAGTCATCCGTAGTCGATTCCGGCAATCCGTAATTTTCGTAGTCCGTGGGCTGCAGATATCCCATCGTTCCCCTTCCCTTCGCAAACCTTCAAAATCGATTGCAGACAGAAAAATGCAGCCGCGGTTACAAATAACCAGTACGGCTGCATCTCTTCTGCCTGCTTACTCCCCGGCGAAGCTGCTCCCCGGTCTACCGGTCGACCAGCACCTGGTAGTGGGCATAGTTCGCGCCCTTGACCACCGGAGCGCCGAACTTCACCACCACGTACTGCGACGCCAGTGATCCGGGCACGCCCAGCTGGAAGACACGAGGTGTCGCGTCGCCCAGCCAGTGGTACTCGATCATGTCCTCACTGACGATGTAAGCCGGCAACACTGCGGTCCCGCTGCCCGGTGTTCCCGTGTACGCCAGTGACCAGTCCGGAATCAACGGAATCTCTCCAGCTTGGGTCGCCAGCACCTTCACCGTGAACCCCGCCTGGATTTCTTTCGTGTTCAGGACCACGTTGAACTCCGTCTTCATCTCTCGATCCAGCAAATCCAGCAGCACCGGGTTCGCATAGATCGCCGTCGGCCGCACCGCAAACGAATTGCTCGCCACCATTGACGCAATCGTCGACTTCAAGCCATCTGTAATGAGGGATGAAGTGCCGATGGTCGTCGTGTTGCCGCCCGCCGCAATCTGCCCGCTCACGCCGAAATACTGCGTGGTCGTCGGCGTGCTCAGCGAAGTGTCGGTGCCGTTCCATAACGCGATCGAATGCGTATGCAGCACGCCCTCGATGGTGTCGGTCAGGTCCTTGGCCTGCAGATAAGCAAACTGGCTCTGTTGATTGCCCAGCTCGATATCGAACAGGTTGTAGTTCAGCTGCGCCACCAGGGCCTTCAGCGGAACGCTGCGCTCTACCCGCGTCGGATTTACGACCGGAGCCACGATGTTGCGCGGATCCACAAATCCTGCACTGGCAGACGGCACCGGGATCCCGGTCTGCTCAAAGAACCGCGACGGATGACCCGTCGCCGGCACCTGCTTGATGCGCTGCGAAAACAAGCTGCTGCGCCGGCACAGGTCCGTGATCTCGCTGTTATACATCGGCACTTCAATCGCGCCAGGCCCAATGTAATCGGCTGCCGCGTGGATATCAGAAAACTTGGCTTGCATGTTTCTCCTTTGGCCCCGAAGGGCTCATGTTTAGAAATCGCCAGAGGTTGGTCTGCCGTCGAATGAACCGGCCAGCTTCGATTAGGTCAGCAGCCCGGCCCGCAGCAACTGCGACTTGATCGCAATGCGCTGCTCAACTGGCAAGCTCACCAGTGCCGCGTCCACCGCGCCCTGCTCCACCGCTCCCCCATCGCCCACGCCATGCTTGGCCAACAGGTTGGTAGTCGACGCAGGCAAAGTGCGGCGGCCCTGGCTGGGCAACGTTTGCACCGGCACCGCAACCGCAGCGGCCTGCAGCTCGACGGCTTCGCGCAACTCCTGCAGCGCGCGCTCCACCTCCGCCAGTCGTGCTTCAAACGCCCCGCTGGCCGACAGACTTGCCCCGTCTACCGCCACCATCTGCGCGACCCGGCCGCCCATCTCCGCCTGCTGGGCATGCCATTGCTGCTCCAGGCCGCCTGCCATTTCTTCCAGATTGCTTGCCGTCAGCGCCAGCCGCGAAGCTGTCGCCTCCAGTGATTCCAGACTTTCCATCATTTCCTGCATTCTTCCTCCATTGGTTCTGTTGTCATTTCCCGCCCGCTGTTTTCTTTCTCGACGGACACCCCGGCCTGCGCCGCGCCACTCTCCGCCGCGGCCCGCCGTCCTCGCCCAGCAGGACGAAGCTGGTTCCCCGATAGGCCGCCTTCTCCCGCAGCAGAATCGCCGCACCCGTAAACGTCACCCGGTCCAGCTGCCACACGCTGGCCCGCATGTCCGCCACCTGCGCGTCGGCCAATTCGTAAGACATCCCCATCGCGCCCTCGCCGTGCTCATCAATCCCCAGCTCGACCTCGGGATAATCCCGCGCAAACAGATAGCCGCGAACCTTCAGCTGATAGCCGTCAATCGCGGCATGGGTCACAATGCCGCACTTGGCGCGGGCATCGTGTCCGTCCCAGGAAGACGTAAAATCCACCGCCATCCCCATCAGCGACGGCAGCGCCGCCTCCGCCGCCATCCTTCGCAAGACAACGCGATGTCCGCGCGCTCCGGCCGGCGCCTTTTCACTCGGCACATCGACCAGCGTCAGCACCCCCGCAAACGGCACCCGGTTCGGATGCCCCGGCACATGCGGCACCGACATCTCCACCACTTTGCCCCCACTCTTACTTCCAGTCACGCTCCCGCTCTCCGCCTGTCCCTGCATGCCATCTCCGCTCTGGTTCACTGCAATGCACTTCCTCAAGCCGGCCGCACTCTCCCGATTGCGGCCGGCTATTTGTAACAACAGGCGTATAAATCTTGCTTTGGATCTAAGGACTGCTCGCCGACATCATCGCTGCTCCCGGCTCCGGCTTCGCGCCCAGGCCGCGCATCGCCCGAACTTCGTCCACCGTCAGCACCCCGGCCTGCAACAGCTGCGTCTGGATCTGCAACTCCACCAGCTCGTCGCGCGACTCCAGGTCATTGAAGACAAATTCGAACTCGTTCCAGCCCAGCTTCTTGGCGAACAGGTCTCGAGTGAAATGCTCTTCAATCAGCTTGGCCGTCGGCCCAATCACCGACCGGAATGCCTCGTCCGCCATCTGCCCGGCGGTATTTTTGTTGACGTCGTTTTCCAGCCCCAGGTACATCGGCGGCAGGTCAAACGCATTCGCAATCATCCGCAGCAGAAATTCCTGCCAGCCCAATCGCAGATCGGCATCCGTGCCCGCGGCAAAGCGCAGCACCTCCGGCTTCTGCTCAAGACTCAGCACCGGCACCCGCCCCGTGCCCTCGATCTCATCCTGCCACCAGCGGATCAGCCGCTCGTGCTGCTCCGGCGTCGCCTCGTTCAGCCACAACGCATACTGCACCACAGTGTTCGACGCCATCCGCCCCGCATACCGGTGCGCCGCCAGAAACGTATTCACCGTTTCAAACGCAACCTCCAGCCTGCCGAGACCGAACGGCGTATAGCTCCGCGGATTTAGTCGGATATACATCAGCTCGTCATCCCGCAGCGAAACCGTCGCTCCCGGACCAACGCGGCCCGTGGCCTGCGCATATCTCGGGTCCGCTGCGCCTCCTGTCCACGCCGCATTCACCCGGATGGTCGCTCCATCTACCGGCCACAACTCCACCGGCTGCGACGGGTCCCCCGTCAGCTGCATCTCGATCGCACCAAATCCGCCGACCAGCGCGTCTTCCAGCGCTGGCTCCAGCAACGTACGAAAGCTGTCCGCTGA
>Ga0302326_10025892_pt1 | contig 11879 bp, 5 predicted proteins | sample Palsa_T0_3_FD_202264 | JGI IMG/M metagenome (GOLD analysis project Ga0302326, IMG submission 202264) | Peat permafrost microbial communities from Stordalen Mire near Abisko, Sweden - Palsa_T0_3 | ecosystem: Environmental > Terrestrial > Soil > Palsa > Peat permafrost | place: Sweden: Abisko... | reverse complement strand
GCCTGGGTCCGGCCCGGATCCAGCCGGCCCCAGACGGCTTGGCGGGTCGACTTCCAGCCGGTGCGGCGGCCCGCGCGCAGCGGCGAGTTAGCGAAGGTCGCCACCAGGACCGGGCCAAGGGCGTGCAGCAGCCGCCAGCGCTGGCGGTAACTCGCCGGGCCGCCGCCTTCCAGGCCCGCGTCGACGCAGACCTGTACGGACGCCGTGCTGCACATCATGACCCGTCCCCACGGCCCGCCGCGGTCAAAGAACTCCTCCATTGCCGCGTAGCGGGGCAGGTCGAGGATGCGAGCGGGAAGACGGTGCGGATCCATGCCCCAGCCGACGAGGCTGAGCCCGGCGGCCTGGACCGCGCCGCGCACCAGGGCAAGGTCGCGGCCGGCGCTCGTCACGCAGCTTGCGACGGCCGCCGCCGGGGCGGAACTGATTTCGACCTGGCCGCCTGGCTCGATGGTGAGCCGGCCTTGGCCAGGCAGCGCGCCGGGGGCTTGCAGCCCGGCCAGCGCGGTGGTAATTCTCTGGTGGTCGACGGGCGAGGCAGCGTCATCGCCGTCGTAGACCAGCCATTCAAGCTCGACGCCGACCACGCCGGGCGGGCCCGTCTTGAAGCAGATGCCGTGCACGTGCTCCTCGGCGGCGTCCTCCGACAGCGGCTGCCCTGGCGCGCGCTCTGCCCCGTCACGGACATCGATCATGTGATTTCCCCGTCCGTGTCGGTTCCGTGCTCCGGCCTCTCACTACCAACAGGCTCGCGGGCGCGGTCATTCCGCGTTCTCGTGCGATGGCACATGGTCCGAACCCCGGAGGAGGTCACGAGGATGGTGCACAGGTGAGCGAGCACGCGGTCGACGTCGTGGTGATCGGCATGGGCCCGGGCGGCGAGGACGCGGCGGAGCGGCTCGCCGAGGCCGGGCTGGTGGTGGCGGGGGTGGAGGCCAGGCTGGTCGGCGGCGAGTGCCCGTACTGGGGGTGCATCCCGTCCAAGATGATGATCCGCGCGGCCGACCTGCTCGCTGAGGGCCGCCGCATCCCCGGCATGGCGGGCAGGTCCACGGTGACGCCCGACTGGGCTCCGGTGGCGCACCGGATCAGGGCGGAGGCGACCGACGACTGGGACGATACGGTCGCTGCTGACCGATTCACCGGGAAGGGCGGGCAGCTGTTCCGCGGCTACGGCCGGATCACGGCGCCTGGTGAGGTCACGGTCGGCGGCGAGGTGCTGCGCGCGCGCCGCGGGATCATCATCGGGACCGGCACCGCGCCGGCCATCCCGCCGATACCTGGCCTGGCCGGCACGCCCTTCTGGACCAATCACGAGGCCATCGAGGCCGAGCAGGTGCCGCAGTCGATCGTCATGCTGGGCGGCGGTGCCATCAGTGCCGAGCTCGCGCAGGTCTTTGCCCGTTTCGGAGCCCGGGTGACCATCGTCGAGGCGCTCGGCCAGCTGCTGCCGGCCGAGGAACCGGAGTCAGGCGCGCTGGTCGCCGAGGTCTTCGGCCGCGACGGCATCGCCGTGCACACCGGCGCGCGGGGCGAGCGGATCAACCACGACGGCGACGACTTCACGGTGAGCCTGTCCGGCGGCACCCAGCTCACCGCCGAGCGCCTGCTCGTGGCGACGGGCCGCCGCGCGGATCTCACCTCGCTCGGGGTCGGCGCGGTCGGCATCGACGAGAAGGCTCATGCCATCGGCGTCGACGCGCACATGCGCGCCGCACCGGGGGTGTGGGCGCTCGGGGACGTGGTCGGCAAGGGCGCGTTCACGCACATGTCCATGTATCACGCCGACATCATCGTCGCCGACGTCCTCGGCGAGGAGCACCACCCGGCCGAGTACCACGCGGTGCCGCGGGTGACCTTCACCGATCCGGAGGTCGGCTCGGTCGGGCTGACCGAGGCCCAGGCCAGGGAGCAGGGCATCGCCGTCCGGGTGGGCCAGGCCCAGATTCCCAGCGCTGCCCGCGGCTGGATACACAAGGCGGGCAACGACGGCTTCGTCAAGCTGATCGAGGACGCCGAGCGCGGCGTCCTGGTTGGCGCGACCTCGGTCGGGCCGACCGGCGGCGAGGTACTCAGCATGCTCACCCTGGCCGTGCACGCCGGCCTGCCGACCCAGCGGCTGCGCGAGATGATCTACGCCTACCCGACGTTCCACCGGGCCGTGGAGGCGGCGCTGCACGACCTGAGCTGATCTGCGGTCAGCCCCAGACGGCCCGCGGCACGGCGGTGATCAGCCGGAGCTTCGCGAACTGCTCGTCGCGGGTCAGCGCGTTGCGGTGACCAGGCCGAGCACGACAGGCTGCCGCCGTGGTCGGCACGGAAGGACGGTGTCGTGCGCATGACGGCCATTCTTGCGGTGTGCACACACGCGGTCTATCCGCCCGGCGGGTAACGTTCCCTGCCCGGGCGCTCCCCCCCGCTTCCCCCTACCACCCCCGGCTTCCCCTGCGCGGCCGCTCCCCCTGCGCAGCGCCATGTCGCGCCGGATAGGTTAGAGCCGGTCGCGGTCGTGAGGAGGCGGACATGATCGGCGGGGTCGGCAACCTGGTCGCGTCCGGGCCGCTGATCATCGCGGTTCCCGTTGCCCTTGCCGCCGGCGCCGTCACGTTCCTGTCGCCATGCTGCCTGCCGCTGGTGCCTGGCTACCTGTCGTACGTGACCGGCATGTCGGGGACCGAGGCCGGCCGTGCTGTGCCCGGCGGGCAGGCCCCGGACGGCCCGGTTTCGGACGGCCCGGCTTCGGTCGGCTCGGCTTCGGTCGGCCCGGCTTCGGGCGGCCAGGCCGTGCGCAGCTCTGCCGCGGGGAGTGCGGCCGGCGGCTCCGTCGCCATGGCCACCCGGGCGGCTGCCGTCCAGCCGCCTGGCCGCAGCCGGGTGATGGCCGGCGCGACGCTCTTTGTGCTGGGCTTCACCGCGCTCTTCGCCAGCTACGGCGTGCTCTTCGGCGGGATCGGTGCGACCGTGCTCGCGCACGAGCAGGTCGTGACCCGGATTCTCGGTGGAGTCACGATCGTGCTTGGCCTGATGTTCGCCGGGGTTTTCGACCGTTTCATGCTGACCGGGCGGATCGTTCGCCCGTCCTGGCGCCCGCGAGCCGGGCTAGCCGGCGCGCCGCTGCTCGGCGTCATGTTCGGGCTGACCTGGACGCCGTGCGCCGGGCCGACGCTGAGTGCCGTGCTGGTGATGGCGGGCACCACTGGCACCGCGGCTCGCGGGGCGTTGCTGGCCTTCTGCTACGGGATCGGCATCGGGGTCCCGTTCCTCATCGTGGCGTTCGCCTTCCGGCGCGGCATCAACGTCTTCGGTTTCGCGCGGCGGCATGCGCGGCTCGTCACGGCCGCCGGCGGCGTGATGCTGGTGGCCGTGGGGCTGCTTGAAGTGACCGGCACCTGGGGAACGGCGATGACCTGGCTGAAGATCCACTGGACGGCTGACTACCAGAGTCCGCTGTAATGGAGGCGGGATGTTGTTCGGCATCTGCTACGAGCACCAGCTGCCGAAGCCCTGGACCTGGCCGGCCGGATGACGATGGACGGCGACCTCGGCCTGGCCAACCGGCTCGCGGACATGTTCGGCGGCCGTTCCACCTTCTGATGGCGAGCTGATGGCGAGCAGGCGGGCCAGGCGCTCCTTCGATGGCGAGCGGCGCGTCAGCCGCTCGCGTCGCGGCCGGCACCTGGCCTCGGCGGCAGCGCGGGGCGCCGCCTGGACGGCCGCTGCGAGGTGTCCGGTGCGGTGACCGCGGGCCTTGCCCGCAGGGCGTCAAGCGCCAGCCGCACGGCGGTCTCCAGTTGCCGGTCCAGCCCGGCCGCGTAGTCGTCGGGTGACGGGATGACCTCGACATCAGGATCCACGCCGTGGTTCTCGACACCCCAGCCGTAGCCGTCCAGCCAGGTCGCATACCGCGGCACGGTGACCTCGGTACCGTCCACCAGCTCGTGGAAGGGCACGTCGATCCCGAGCACACCGCCCCAGGTGCGCGCGCCTACCACCGGCCCCAGGTGCAGGATCTTGATGGCCGCGGTGACGATGTCGCCATCGGACCCTGCGTACTCGTCGGCGAGCGCGACCACGGGCCCCCGCGGCGCGTCGAGCGGATAGGTACTCGGCTGCAGACCGCGTGGCGCGTCCCAGCCGATCACGCGGCGGGCGAGCTTCTCCACCACCAGCTGGGAGACGTGCCCGCCGGGATTGCCGCGGACGTCCACGATCAGCGCGTCGCGGACCATCTCGCTACGCAGATCGCGGTGGAAATCCGCCCAGCCCTCGCTCACCATGTCGGGAACGTGCAGGTAACCGATCCGGCCGCCACTCAGCTCGCGGACCCGCTGCCGCCGCGACGCCACCCAGTCCTGGTAGCGCAGCCGCCGGTCGTCCTGCAGCGTGATGACCACCGCTCGGCGCGGCAGGCCGCCGCCTGCCGGGCCGATGGTCAGCTCGACCGGCTTTCCTGCCGCGCCGGCCAGCAGCGGCCCCGGCCCGGCGGCACCGACCTGCTGCCCGTCCACCGCCAGCAGAGCGTCCCCGGGGCCGATACCGGCGCCGGGCGCGGTGAGCGGTGAGGACGCCCGCGGGTCCGAGGACTCCCCCGGTACCACCCGGGTGACTCGCCAGCTGCCGTCCTCGGCCAGCTCCAGATCCGCGCCGAGCAGTCCGACCGACTTGCGCCGGCCGGCCCGGCCGCCGCCAGCCGGCACCACGTACGCGTGTGAAGTTCCGAGTTCGCCGAGCACCTCCCAGAGCAGGTCCGCGAAGTCGCGGGGTCCGGCGACCCGGTCAAGCAGCGGCCGGTAGGCGTCGAGGATCGCGTCCCAGTCCACCTCGGCAAGGTCCGGCACCCAGAAGTCATGCCGGATGATCCGGCCGGCCTCCTCGTACGCGCTGCGCCAGAGCGCCGCGGGCTGCGCCAGGTACCTGGCCCTGGACAGGTCGACCGACACGCGGTCGGCCGGGTTGTCCGAGTCCGGCTTACGGTCGGCCGGAACCACGCTGACATCGCCATGGTCGCCGACCACCAGGTAGCAGCCGTCGCCGCTGGCCTCGAACCAGTCGACCGCGTCGTCGAGCTCGGTGCTGCGCTGCTGTGCGAAGTCGAAGCGCTCCAGGGCCGCGCGCGGCGTGGCATCGCCCGGGTTCGCGCCGCCTTCGCCCAGGTTCCCCGTCACCGGCTCCCTGAGCCATGCGAGGCCGCCCTTGACCGCGCGCAGCGAGCTGTAGCGCGACTCGGGCACCGGAACCTGAACGACCCGGCCCGGCAAACGCTCGGTATCGACCTCCACAGGCGCCACCCGGGCCTCGTCGTCGCGTTGGGACCGGGCTGCGGCGTCCCCCCTTGTGCCGTCGCCCGGCGTGCCGTCGCCCGGCGTGCCCGCGTCAGGCTGGCCCGCTCCCGGCGAGCTGCCCCCCGCGTCGCGCTTGCCCGCAGCGTTCGTATTCACGTCGTCCGATGGCTGCCCGCCGCCGCCTGGTTCGCCGCCGACTTCCCGGCCGTCGGGCAGCGGCCCGAAGGGCGACGGCGTGGCCGTCGCGAGCGGCACGAGGTAAGGGCGGCAGCCGTACGGGAAGGACAGGTCGAAGAAGTGGGCGTCGTAGACCGGGTCGAAGCTGCGCCGGGACAGGAAGGCCAGGTAACGGCCGTCCGTCGTGAAGACGGGCTCGGTGTCGATGAACCGCCCGTCGGTGACGTCCAGCACGACCCGGCTGGCGAGCTGCGCCATCCGCAGCTGGCGCAGCGGCGCAGGACCCGGATGAGACCAGGCGAGCCAGGCGGAGTCCGTCGACCACGCCAGCCCGGTGACCGGGCCGTTGCCGGACGAGGCAATCTCGGTGACCGTCCCGGAGGCGACGTCCACCACGTGCAGCCGCCCGTCACGTGCCGCGACGGCGACGGCACTGCCGTCCGGAGCCGCCGCAAGGCCCTCCACCCGGCCGATGGACCCGGCAGCCAGCCGCCGGGGCGCCGCTGTGCCCGAGGTACCGTCGGCGGGCGCGACCTCCAGTGCGTGCGCGCCGCCCGCGTCGGTCACCCAGACGACCTGTCCGGTAGTTCCGAGCACCTGCGGCCGGCCGGCCCGGACGCCAGGCACGACGGACAGCGCTCTAGCCGGACCGTCGCGGTGGGTCATCCAGTGCACCGTTCCGCGCACCTCGATGGCGCTGGCGCGCCCGGTGTGGTCGCAGCTCAGCGAACCGAGATGGTTCTCGGCCGTGATGAGCCGCCGGGCCCGCATGGCGGCCGGCGAACCCAGGCCGATCTCCAGCCGGCGGGGCTCGCCGCCGGCCTCCAGGGACTCGAGCAACCAGATGTCGCCGGCGCAGTGATAGACGATCCGGCTCCCGTCGGTGCTCGCGTTGCGGGCATAGAAGCCGTCGTGGTCGGTGTGCCGCCGCAGGTCGCCGCCGTCCAGCGCACACGAGTACAGGTTGCCCGTTCCCTCGTGGTCGGACAGGAACGCCAGTCTGCCGCCAGCCAGCATCAGGCTGGCGAACTGGCCGGGCAGCTCGCCGAGGATCCGGGCGAACGGGCCAGCGGGGAGTTCGCCGGCCTTCGCACTGCTCAGCCACAGCCGTCCCGCCGAACCGCCGCGGTAGCGCTTCCATGCCGCCGGATCGCGGACCATGCTGCCGTTCAGCAGCGCGACCGCGGTCTCCTCGACGGCCAGGTCGGCGACCGGGCCGAACGGCAGCCGCCTGCTGCCGATCGGCTGAGCGTTGCCGTTGCCGGGGCCGCCGCCACCGCCGTCGCCTGGGCCGTTGCCGCCGTCGCCTGGGCCGCTGCCGGGGCCGCCGCCACCGCCGGCCGCGGCGGCGTGCTCATCAGCCACGGCCGGGGAAATCGCGTATGGCCAGGTGAAATGGCTGAATGGCTGGCCGGACGCGGTTATAGCCAGGACCGCCCCATCCGGTGTCCAGCCGCAGACGCGGGTCTGCGCGTCGCCCCAGTAGGTCAGCCTGCGCTCGTTCCCGCCAGCTACCCCGGCCAGGTACACCTCAGGCAGGCCATCCCGCCTGCTGGTCCATGCGATCATCGTGCCGTCCCTGGAAATGCGGGGGTGGCTTGCCTGCGCCTGGTCCGCAGAAACTCGCCAAGCGCGGCCGCCGGAGATTGGCCAAAGCCAGACGTCGTCTTCGGCAACGAAGGCGATGAGATCGTCGTGAAGATGCGGGAAGCGGAGGTATCCGGCAGAAGTCACCGGCTCATCCTAGGCCGTTCGGGCAGTCGGCGTAGCTAGGCACGCGTGGCCGGTCACCCGGAGGTGCGCGACGTTTGGCCCGGTCGCCGCACTATGCCGGCCGGCCTCGCGGCTAACCCGGAATGGCTGGCCTAAACTGACTGGTCAGTAACCGGAAAAGGACCATTGCTGTTATAGGCCGAAGTAACTAGACACCTTCGCTAGGCTGGCCGAACACCATTTCACTACGCTGCGTACTCCTCACCCGAGTTTGGCGCGAATAGCTTGTCTGCAGCAAGGGGCGGTGCAAGACTCGCCAGTGTGGCGATCGCGCTCGACAGCAGCGTCCCCGAGGGCAATCAGTCGGGGATGTTCGCAGGTCAGCCGCTTTGGCCTGCTTTCAACCGGCGCGCTGACGGGTCCGGTGCTCGCTCGGACGCCGCCGCCGAAACGGCTCGCGGCCCGCAGCCGGCTGCATCGGCGGAAAGCGTTGCGGAACGGCCCTGGCAGCCGGAAACTCAGGCGACGGCTGGCCCTGGGAGCGATAATTCAGCGAACCGCATTTCCAGCCTTCATGCCCGGCTGGTAAAGGAATCCCTTGCGGTCGTCGATGCGCACGCGCCCGAAGCGATGGAGCACTTCTACGCTTGGCTTTTCGTGGAGCATCCGGAGGTCCGGGCGATGTTCCCGCTTGCGATGGACGAGCACCGGGAGCGCGTATTCGGCGCACTCGCCAGGATCGTATGGAGCATGGACGCTCCCGAGACGCTTGCGCTATATGTCGGGCAATTAGGCCGGGACCACCGCAAGTTCGCGGTAAAGGATAAACACTACGAGGCCTTCTTCGGTGCGCTGCTGCGCACGGTCAGGCACTTCAGCGCCGACAATTGGACGGCCGACACCCAGGCAGCGTGGGAAGCCGCCCTCGGCGCCGTCGCCTCGATCATGCGGGCCGCGGCCGCCGCGGACGCCCAGCGTGGGCCGGCCTGGTGGCTCGGGGAGATCGTGCAGCATGATCTGCGCCGTCCCGATCTCGCGGTGCTGACGATCCGGCCCGATCAGCCGCTGCGCTACCTGCCCGGCCAGTATCTGGCCGTGCAGGTCGGCCGGTGGCCCCGGGTCTGGCGGAACTTCTCGATCGCCAACGCACCTCGAGCCAATGACCTGATGGACCTGCACGTGCGAGCGGTTCCCGGCGGCCTGGTGAGCGCGGCGCTCGTGCGCCACGTGCAGCCGGGCGACACCCTGTTACTCGGCCCGGCCCGCGGTGAGATGACGATGCCGGCAGGCTGCGACCGCGACCTGCTGTGCATCGCCGGAGGAACCGGGCTAGCCCCGATCAAGGCGCTCATCGAGGGCGCGATCAGCGCGGCCGGGCAGTCCAGGCAGCAAAAGATCTCCCTGTACGTCGGAGCGCGCAACGCAGGTGATCTCTACGACATGCGGGACCTCGGGCTGCTTGAGGTCTGCCATCCCTCGCTGCAGGTCGTCCCGGTGGTGGACAGCGGTTCGGGCGGGCGCGGCCTTTCCGGCCCGCTGCCCGCCGCGGTCAGCAGGCATGGCCCGTGCGATGGCCGGGAAGTGTTCATCAGCGGGCCCGGCGCGATGGTCAAGGCGGCCGTGCGGATGCTCGAACGCCGGGTCTCTAGCGAGCACATCCACCACGACCCGGTCGACGCGACGATCGCCTGACCCGGAGCCCGGAGCGCCCGGGTGGGGTGCCGGCCACAGGTGTCAGGCATGCGGGCAACTTCTCATACCTTGCGCCAGCGGGGTACCCAGCAGCCGTCCTCGACGGCGTAGTCACCGAAAAGGGCCGGCGCCTCGGCTCGCATGAGCTCTCCGATCATGCCGAAGACGAGCCGGATCTCCTCCTCGGCGCCGGCGTCGGTGCGCGCCTCGATGGTATGCCGCAAGGCCCGGATGTTCGCCGTCCAGAGCAGGCCGGTGGCTACCCCGTCCGGCGCGAACCTGCGCATGAACGACGTCTTGTGCTTCTTCTCCTCGAACACCGCGCCATCTTCGTCCAGCCCGAAGTGATCAGCCATCCAGTGCTGGAACTCCTCCATCTGCTCAAGCAGCGCCGTCGACCGCTTCATCAGCTCGCCGTCGGCGCGGGCCCAGTCCGGGAACCAGAACGGGATGTCGGCGAGCCGGACGAACCGCAGCGACTCCTGCGAGACGGCAGTTCCCGGCCGGTGCCGTACGAGCTCGTGCGAGCAGACTCTGCTGACGTTGTGCAGCACGAAGCTGAAGCTCGCATGCTCAAGTACGGATCCGTGCGCGCTGGACAGGATGTTCGCGAGGTACTTGCGGTGGTCGTTCCGCACCCGGCGGACGTTCGGGTTCAGCCCCGGTTCCCAGGCGCGGTAGCAGATCTTCCCGGCGAACTCCGCCAGGTTCTCCGCGTCGCTGTCCAGGTCGCCGCGGTCCAGCCGCTCCAGCCAGCTCTGCCCGCCGACCTCACGCAGGTAGGCCGCTATCTGGTCGTAGTCGAGCTGAGGACGGGCGACCAGGAACACCTCGGGCTGCACGCTCTTCATGGCACGGCACATTACCGGCTGGCACGGTGCCGGCCTACTGACGGCCCGCCGCACCGACAGGCCCGCAGCGTGCGGTCCGTGGGCTGACCTGCTCAGCTGGCGGGCACGGCCGGCCTCCCGGCCGTGCCCGCGACCCGGGCCCGGCAGAGCTGCAGCACGTTGGCGATGACCTGGTGACCCGCCCCGGCGGAGGCGGTGAGGATCGACTCCGGATGGAACTGCACCCCCCACCGGCCGGCGGCATCGTCCTCGATCGCCATGACGACCCCGTCGGGCGTCGTCGCCGTCACCGAGAACCCGCCCTTCACCTGGCCCGCCGTCGCGTACAGCGAGTGATAGCGGCCGGCCGTGAACTCGCCGGGCAGGCCGGCCAGCAGGGCGCCGCCGAGTACCCGGACGCGCCCTGGCTTGCCGTGGGCGGGCTCCGCGAGCAGGGCGAGTTCGCCGCCCGAGTGCTCCACCATGGCCTGCAGCCCCAGGCAGACGCCGAACACCGGGAGCCCGCGCGCGTCCAGCTCGCCGAGCAGCTCGTCGCAGCCGAAGTCTGACGGACGGCCGGGCCCGGGTGAGAGCACCACGAGATCCGGCCGGTACTCGTCGAGCGCGCTGGCGGCGAAACCGGCACGCAACGTCACCACGTCCGCTCCCTGCTCGCGGAAGTACCCGGCCAGCGTGTGCACGAACGAGTCCTGGTGGTCGACGAGCAGGACGCGCATGCCGCCGCCCGCCGCGGCAGCGGGCTGGCCAGCAGACTGGGGGGCAGTGCCCCGTTCTGGATCCTTCAGGGTTTCCAGCAGTGCCCGTGCCTTGAGCTCGGTCTCTCGTTCCTCGGCCGCCGGGTCCGAGTCGAACAGCAGCGTCGCGCCAGCCCGGACCGCCGCGATCCCGCCGGAGATGTGCGCGGTCCGCAGGGTAAGGCCGGTGCTCATCCCGCCGTCGAAGCCGATCATCCCGACCGCGCCGCCGTACCAGCGCCGCGGGGCGTCCTCGTTGTCCTCGATGAACTGCATCGCCCAGGTCTTCGGCGCGCCCGTCACGGTGACCGCCCACATGTGCGTGAGGAAGGCGTCCAGCGCGTCGAAGCCGGGCCGCAGCCGTCCCTCCACGTGGTCCACCGTGTGGATCACCCGGCTGTACATCTCGATCTGGCGTCGGCCGATCACCCGCACGCTGCCCGGCTCGCAGATCCTGGACTTGTCGTTGCGGTCCACGTCCGTGCACATGGTCAGCTCGGACTCCTCCTTCGGCGAGTCCAGCAGCGTCCGGATGTTCTCGGCGTCCTGCAGCGGTCCCGCGCCCCGCGCGATCGTGCCGGCGATCGGGCAGGTCTCCACCCGGTCGCCGGTCACCCGGACGTACATCTCCGGCGACGCGCCGACCAGGTACTCCCCCTGCCCCAGGTTCAGGAAGAACTCGTACGGCGCCGGGTTGCGGTGGCGCAGCCGCTCGTAGAACGCCGCGGGCGAGCCGCAGGCGGCGTAGAAGGTGTGGCTCGGCACGACCTCGAACAGGTCCCCGCGGGCGAACCTTTCCCTGGCCAGGGTGACCACCCGGGCAAAGGAACCAGGTACCGGGTCAGCGGGAAGATCAGCAGCCCGAACGAGCCCGTCGTGGCCGCTGCCCGGCCGCGACGTGGCTTCCGTGCCGCGGGGCAGCCCGTCCGTCGAGGCGCCGGCCACCTCGAATTCGTAGGAGTAGCGCAGCGCTGTCTCCCGCTTGCGGTCCAGCACGTAGATCTGGTCGGGCAGGTGCAGGACGAGGTCCCGCTGCCGTTCGTCGCGCTGGTTCCTGAGCCTGACCGGCTCGAACTGGAACGCGAGGTCGTAACCGAATGCCCCGTACAGCCCGAGATGCTCGTCGGGGCCCGCGAACGCGGCGATGACCTCCCTGATGGCGGAAAAGACCGTGGGCCGGCGGCTCCGCTCCTCCTCGGTGAAGGAACGTCCCGGGTCGGGGATGATCACCTCGGTGGCATCAAGGCAGCCGGATGCCGCTGCGCCGCCGTCCGGGTTGCCGCTGTCCGGGTTGCCGCCGTCCGGGTTCCCGGCCCGGCGGAGCGCCGCGTCGATGACCGGGAAAAGCACGCTGCCGCGCTCGTTCAGCGCCCGCGCCGAGATTCTCCTGCCATGGGCGACGATCTCGACGCAGGGGTTCACGTAGGCGA
>Ga0302326_10025891_pt1 | contig 11880 bp, 4 predicted proteins | sample Palsa_T0_3_FD_202264 | JGI IMG/M metagenome (GOLD analysis project Ga0302326, IMG submission 202264) | Peat permafrost microbial communities from Stordalen Mire near Abisko, Sweden - Palsa_T0_3 | ecosystem: Environmental > Terrestrial > Soil > Palsa > Peat permafrost | place: Sweden: Abisko... | reverse complement strand
CACCAATTGCGGCATGAGCGACGGGGCCAAGGACGTCAACCACGACGGAATCGTGGACCTGGCGATCATCGACCGGAATAAAACGGACGCCAATGGCAATTACGTGGTGCTGGCGACGATGGACAATCCCCTCACCCCGGTGACGGTGCAGGGCTCCGTCGCCGGTTCGCAGCCGCAGACCTTTTACTATCTCGACTTTTGCTATCCCTATATCGAGCCCCAGTCCGGGAACACTTATTTAACAACGGCCCTGAACGTGAGCAACTCGCTGGCGGGAGGCGGAGCGGCCAGTGCGAATACGAGCCTCTTTTACTCGGCCGCCCTGGACAAGAACCGGCTCAACGCCGTCTTCAGGCCGAGCGGTCAGATTCGTTCGGATGACCTGGATGTGATATGGCTGGAGCTGGACCCGCGGCGTTTCAGCACCACTGGCGACGGCCTGCCGGACGGATGGCTGGTTCAGTATGGCTTGAATCCCTTCGATGACGGCGTCATCGGGGATTACAACCTGAATACCGGAAAGATCATTACCAATACCAACAACGGTCCCAACGGGGATCCGACCGGCGACGGAATAAGCAACCTTCAGAAGTACATCAACGGTGACAACCCCAATGTGGCCGGCACTCCGACGGTGCCCGCGCAGGGCCAGATCGCGATCGGCCCCGTGGCGGGCAACTCGGTGACTTATGGCGCCGTGACCAATAACAAGGCATTCGCCGGCTGGACGGGAACGGACCAGGTCGCGCTGGATTATTACGACGGCGGCGGCGTGAACTATGACGGCGAAGACGAGTACGCTTCGGGCGACGGGTATGACTCATCGCGGGACATGGTGGCCTTCTACGCGCACGATGGGGGCGCGGTATCGCAGGGAGGCGACGGGAATTTCTACTTCCGCGTGGATTACGAGGACCTGCTGGCCTATGCCGAGGGGAACGACATGAATGTCTATGTGGCGATCAACTTCGGCAACCCGGGCACCGGGGAATACGACTTGCCGGATAATTTGCGGACGGGCACCAAGATGGGCTGGCAGGCCGTGGTGGCGTGCTATTCGGACAATCAAGGAACCGTATATCTGTGGGATCCGAATCCGCTTTGGACCACGCACACTACGGGAATCGGGCAAATCCTGGCCAACGGGATTGCGAATTACGGCATCACCGCGCGCACCCAGACCTCGGTGGACTCTAACGGCAAGGCCAACGGATTCGAGCTGGCATATTTCGCCTCGCCGATGTCCTCGTGCGACTTCTCGATCAGCCGGCAGGCCCTCCTGGACGCGGGATGGGATGGGACCGCCTCGAAGTTGAATTACGAGGTATTTACCACCAAGGCCGGAACCGAGGTGGGCGGAGGGGGGGATCTTGTGATTCGCTCGAATATCCACGATACCTTCTACGACGATTGGATTGCCTCGGATTACTATTCGGACCAGGCAAATATCGACGGGGCCAAAAGCGTGCTCGATCAGTGGGCCGGCATGCAGGCGCGCAATGACAACGGCAAGAAGGTGAAGGTCATCTCCCTCATCCATGGGAACGAGGCGATCCAGCCCGGGAGCTACATCCAGAACCTGATTAACACGGGGTCAGGCGCGGGCTTCTACCGGCCGCTGGACGTGCACCAGGCTTATAATGTGCCGCTGACCATGCATATTACGCCCACCCTTGCGGCGGCGATCCAATGGGCGAGCGTGGCGCCGGGTTCCGCGCAGCAGTACCAGGATGGGCCGACGCTCAACAAGCGCATCGCGTCGATGATCGCCAGCGGGCAGATCGATCTGGTCTCGAGCACCTTCTCCGATCACATCCTCAAGTACTTCGGGAGCGGCTTTAACGCCAATAACGTGGCGCTGGCCAACCAGTTCCTGCAAGGCATCTACGGCCAGGCGCCTTCTCCCAATGTCCTCTGGCTGCCGGAGCGGGTGGCCAATGCCTCCGTGCTTGGGCAGGTGCAAAACCTCGGGTTTGGTTATACCTTCGTCGACCAGACGCAGCATATCTTCAATTGGTTCGGCTGGGCCGAGTCGCTCAACGATGACGCCTACCGGATCAACTCGATCAACGGGATGAATGCATTCGTCATCAACGACAACCTGGGGCAGTACCTCTTCCAGACGCAGGACGGCGGACCCTCGACCCTGGTGCGCCAGTTGCTCAACCAGAAGGCGCGCGACAGCGAGCAGGACCAGGTGATTGTTTTCGAAAACTCATGGGAGAGCTTTGCCACCAAGGCAAACGCGGACGCCTACGACGCGAACATCGCGTGGATGGCCAGCCGTCCCTGGGTCGAGATCGTCACGCCGGACCAGATTGTGAACGGCCAGGTGGACACCTCCGTCCCGCCCAATGGTTCCGGCACTCAATGGGGCACCGTCAACCGCGGCACAGGCCTGACTGATACCAACCTGCCGACGACCTCGACCGTTTGGATCAACCACGCTTCCAACGGCAACTATGACAACTGGTATAACGGGTCGAGCCTCTACCAGAGCCTGTACGGCATGCAGTTCAACATCAACGACAACGCGGTGGTTCCCTCCGCATGGGGCATCAACACCGGGACGGGGATCTCCGCCTCCTCGTGGAATGCCGTGGCCGGACTGAGCGGCAGCAACCCGGGGCTTTCAATGCTCGCGCAGGCGACGCTCCATGCTTCCGTGTTCGAGACCGGCTTCCACACCGAGGACGATACCGACCTCCAGCAATTCAGCACCGGCGCCTTCGTCAGTCCCGATACCGATTACCAGACCCTTGCCACTCTGTCGACCTGGGCCCAATCGCAGACGCGCTTCGCCTCCATCTATGCCGCGGTCGATGCATGGGCCAACCAGGCCGCGACCGGCGCCTATGACACCCAGGCCGTTGCGCAGGCAACGGACATCGACCAGGACGGCGTGCCGGAGTATCTTATTTATAACGATCGTGTCTTCGCGGAGTTCAAGTCCATCGGCGGCCGCATGGTCAACGCCTGGGTCCGGGATGTCGTCACCGGCAACGTGTTCCAGGCGCTGGGAAATCCGGTCGGTTATGCCGGATCGAATTCGGAAGACGAGGGACAATTGAATCTCGATAACGCTTCCACCACTGGAACGCAGGCCTATCGCACCTCCGGGTTCAAGGACTTGTTTGCCCAGACCGGCGCGGCCGGGGTTGGGAATAACAATTATGTGAACAACATCTATACCGTGGCGCCGGCGGCCTCGGGCACCGGATGGACATTCACCAGCAGCGACGGGATGGTCACGAAGACGATCACGCTGGGGGCCGGTTCGAGCTTGTTCAATGCGAGTTACATCATCAATTCGTCGATCAATCAATTGTTTGTCCGCTTCGGCCTCTCGCCGAACCTGGCCGATCTGCTCATCAACGGGCAGACCAACCTGGAAAGCGTGACCAGCGGCAGCGCGGGAGAGTTCAGCGTCATCGACGCGACCCCGCAGCGCTCCGTGCGCTCCTTTGTGAAGTACGGGGGGACGAGCGGTGATAACGGAACCCTCAACACGGCGGCGGTGGACCAGAGCGGGGATTTCAATACCGTGAACATGCGCAACCAGGCCCAGACACAGCAAGTCGAGGTAAGCGGCTCCGCCACGATGAACATCGCCGTGGGCTTCGAGACTAATTGGACCGACACGCTCACCACCGGTACGGACGGCATCCCGGATTGGTGGAGACTGAAATATTTCGGCCACACGACCGGGGAGGCATCGGACCTCTCGAGGGCCGGAGATGATCCTACGGGCGATGGGCTGACCAACATGCAGAAGTATATTCTCATGCTGGACCCGACCCAAGCCGAGCCCGGCGGCCTTGCCGTGCTCACGGTGACTGAGAATGCCCAGAATCTGCCGGTGTTGAGTTTTGCCACGCTGCCGGATCGCTTGTATGCCATTTACTACAGCTCCAGCATGAGCCCCACGGCAACCTGGACGCAGGCGGGCGCTTCGATCGTCGGCACGGGATCCACCATGCAATGGACCGACAACGGTTCGCAAACCGGCGGCTCACCCGGCGCAAGCCAGCAGCGGTACTACAAATTGCAGGTCAGCGTGCAGTAAGTCGTCCGTATGAAAAAGGTCCGCATTTCCCTCTTCGGTCTGCTGCTCACCGCGGCGGCGTTGTTCCTCGCGGTCCCGGCTCGAGCCATCACGCTGCAACTCAGCGCGAACTCGACCACGAGTTCCAACCCCGTCGAAGCGGATTATTCGTCCACTCATCTCTTCATTGATGAAATCAACGGAGACACGATCCCGATCTACATTTATTTCGATCCCCAGGCCTCGGGCACCGTGGACGAGGCCGATGTCTACACGAACCTGAACAATCGTGCCCTGGCGAACACGTCCTCGAGCGGCGATGGCATCCCGGACGGGATCGTTCCGCCCAATGGGAACCTGATCCTCGCATCGAGCACCACTGCCACTTACTATCAGGCCTACCAGATGAATGGCACCGGGCCGTTCAATCTTGTCCTCTACGCGAACAAGACGGGCGCGTACCGGATTACCGCCCGCTACCACATGCTGGGCGACCCCCCGACTACTTTCCATTGGTACTCGGATTTCATCGATGGCAGCGGGCTCAATTACCGGGACGCGGCGGTCGTGGTCTCCCCCGCCAAGGCGCGGCAGATGGTGATGTATGAGGTGGACGTTCTGAACGTGGACGCCCAGGCGCCGGCCAACGACAACGACTACACGCAGCGCAGCACATTCGACGATCTCGATGGCGGTCCCAATGCGACGACCGGGCGGCCGTTCACCCTCAGTTACGCCAAGAGCCTGGGAATCAACTGGCTGTGGGTGCAACCCATCCATCCCGTCGGCATCCAGGGCCGCCAAACGGACCCGAACGAGAGTAATGCGCCGTTTTCCGTCGGCAGTCCGTACTCGGTGAAGAATTACTTTGCTGTCAATTCGCTCCTGTCGAAGACCTTCGTCCCGGGGGTGACGGCTGAAAACACGGGGCGGGCGAATGCGATGGTTGAGTTTCAGAATTTCATGAAGGCGGCGAAGGCCGCCGGCATCAACGTCATGCTGGACGTGCCGTTCAATCATACCTCGTTCGATTGCGAGTTGGATACGGAGGGCCAGACCCTGTATGGCAATGCCTCGACCTCGGGCAGCACTCTGTTTGAAAATACCCAGGCGAATTTTTACTCGCGGTGGAATGGCGAAAGCGTTGCGGGAACGGACCAGACGAGCGGTAGTTTTGACCAGTACTTCGATTATGGCGCGCGCGCTTATGATGCGGGAAGCATCGCGCTGGCCGCGGACCGGTTCGATTTCGCGAAATTCGTGGATGTCCACGATGTCTATTTCGGAAATTACGCGGCGCTCGTGGATCTCAATGACTCGGCGGAAGAGAATAATTACCTGAGCGAAGGAGATTGGTTTGACTACAGCATTGGGCCTAATGGGGTTTCCAATGATGCCGTGGATGCCTCCAGCACCAGTGGCAACGGCCACTTCGACACCGTCGCCCAAAATTCGTGGAAATACTTTGCCTGGTACATCCCTTACTGGCTCCAGCAGACCGGCCATACGGACAGCAATGGTAATCTGGTCGGCAACAGCACCCTTTCGGATCCGGTTGCCCGTCGCGCGGCGGATGACACCGGCCTGGCCGGCATCCGGGCCGACTTCGCCCAGGGGCTGCCGCCGCAGTGCTGGGAGTATATCATGAATTACGCCCGGTCTTATAAGTGGGACCTCGTTTTCCTCGCGGAGTCGCTCGACGGCGGCAACGTGACCTACCGCTCCAGCCGGCACTTCGACGTAGTGAATGACAACGTCCTTTTCGATCTGTACGGGGACCAGGCGACCTCGGATTTCCGCTCCACTTATGATTCCCGGCGGTCCTCATACGGGCAGGGCCTGGTGATTTGGGACACGGAGTCGCATGACGAGGCCGGGTACAGCGATCCCTACCAGGCGCTCATCCGATACGCCGCCGATAGCACCATTGACGGGGTGCCGGATATTTTTTTCGGGCAGGAAATCGGGATCTCCGGGGCGGTGACTTCGGCAAGCCGATCCCCAATTTCATGTGCTTCAATTCCCTGGCCAACGCCTGGGACGCCCTTGGCGCCGACGCCTACGGGCAGGCGCAGCTCTACCCGGTTTACTCCGCCATCAGCCAGGCCCGCCAGGGGAGCGCCGCATTGCAAAGCTCGAACCGTTATTACCTCAACGACATGAGCAGCAACGTGCCGACCAGCATTTTCGGCGTGGCCAAGTATGCGAACGCGAATGCGTATCCCAATCTGAGCGATGTCGTCTTCGCATTTGTGAACCTGAACGAGACCTCCTCGGAGTCGGATGTCTTCAACGTCAATATCACGCAAAACGGCTCGAACCTTTTTGGGATAGACCCGGCCCGCACTTACAACACCAAGAACATCGCGGCGGACACGGAGTACGATTCCACCCGTCCCAATGTCTGGCTGTGGGGGGCCCCCGGGCGCACCGGAACGGACGTGCTGACCAATGGCGTGTATGTGGCGCTCAATCCCGTGCCCACAGGCGCCAGCGGCTGGGTGACAAACCCCTACGAGGCGCAATACTTGAAGCTCTACGATGTCACGCCGCCCCCCGCGCCGGGAGCGCCCACCACGCCCAAGGCTTATGCCATCGGCAGTTCCGCGACATTTACATGGAACGCAGCCACCGATGCCGAGGGAGGCATCTCGGGTTACCAGGTGGTGGTCAGCACCGCTCCGAATGGCGGCGGCACAGTCGTCTTTAGCGGCACCACGCCGACCAATTCGGTCACGGTGACCGGCAGTTATGGCCAGACGCTCTATGCGACGGTGACTACCATCAATAACGCGGGCATCGACAGCACCTCGTCGTCGTCAAGCGGCTCGGGCACCATGCTGCTCGATCCCAATGGCGATGCGAACGGCTCGGGCCAGACCAATTCCGCACAGGACGCCGCCGGATTCAATCCGCTGGATCACACCAATTACTTTCACATCGTTTCCTTCATTCCTGCCAGCGGCGGCACACAAATTACATGGGTCAGCGTGCCCGGGAACACTTACCAGGTGGAATTCTCTTCGGATATGGTCTCGGGATACACCGTTATCTCGGGCACGATCATGGCCACCGGCACCTCCTGTTCTTACACGGATCCCTCCGCCACCGGGAAGAAGGGCTTCTATCTCATAAGCACCCCGTCACCGTAGGAGGCGGCGCGGAAACGAAGCGCAGTTATTGATGAGACTCATGCATCGCTGGTTCCCCTGGATTCTTCTCAGCCTGGCTTTCACCGCTTACGGCGATGACGCAACTCCGGTCGCACAGGACGACGCCGGCCAGCCGGCTTACAGTGGTGGCTGGACAGACGCGACCAACGGCGGCAGCGGCTTTGCCGCGTGGAATTTCAAGACGCTCACAGGCACCGGAAATTCGAACGCCGGATTTTACGTGGCCAACGGAAGCGATAACCCGGACCTGAAAGGCGCGGCGAAGGATGGAAAGGCGTTCGGGCTTTATGCGAATGGGGTCGCTTTCGAGGCGGCCTCGGCGTTCCGGGCCTTCTCCAAGCCGTTGGCGGCGGGGCAATCGGTGGGCGTGACCATGGAGACCGGGCCATTCGAAAGGAAGTTCGATTTGGAGGCCGATGCGGTGGGATCGGTGGGGATCACCCTGCGAACGGGCAATGAGGGAAACGGGATCGAGGATTACAACAACGGGGCGCGGTTTGAGTTCGGCGTGTATGCGGGTTTGGTGGATTACCAGATATACGACGGGCAGGATGATCATGACACGGGAATTCTCTTCAGCGGCGGCGGCGTGAAGCTGAAGTTCACGTTGACCGGCCCGGATACTTACGACCTGGAAGTTACAACCCTGGGGGACCAGAAGACCAAGACGCTGAGCGGGCGAAAACTCGCCGGCACCGCGGGCGGGACGATCGACAGCCTTTGTATCTTCGACCGGAAATGGGAGAAGAATGACGCTTACTTCAATGACCTGAAAGTCTTGCCTGCCCCGGCGGCGGGTGCGTCGCCTGCTCCAAAGGCCGGGCCACCGGCCTCCCCCGGCGCGAGCGCCAGCCCGGCGGGGGCTTCGACTCCAAGCTTGTCGCCCGCGGGCTTGTAAGTCGAATGACTTAAGGTTCCTTCCGCGTGGAGGAGGGGACTGCGCCGCGGCAGACTGCGGCGGTGAGCGGGGGGAGCTTGAGATGCCAGCCCTGCGGGTCTTTCGACAGCGCGGGCAATTTTCCCCCTGTGGACATGATCACCCTAGGGGCGGTCCAGTTTAGAAGCGGGCCGCCGAAGCGGATGACGCGGGGCATGTCGCCGCGATTGATGGCGATGACCATGTCTTCATCGGAGCCGCCGCGCAGCATGGCCAGCGTCTGATTCTTATCGTCGGCGCTCAGAAACTGCAAGGAGCCGGTCGCAAGGACGGGATGGGCTTTGCGCAGCGCGATTGCGGACTTATAAAAGGCGAAGACGGCTGGATCGAAGTTCGGGTTATCGGAGTGGCGCGTTTTTCCGCGGGGATCGGTGGCCTGCGGGTCGAACTTGAGGTCCTTCCAGACCATCGGCATGCGGCAATCCGGATCGTGAGCGCCCCACATGCCGGCTTCGTCCCCATAGTAAACGACGGGCGCGCCGATGTAAGTCATCTGGAAGAGGACCACGAGGCGCTGGATGGCGCGCTCGCTGGCGTCGGGCTTGCGGATATCGTAAGCGGTGTTGTTGCGGACATCGTTCTTCTCGTCGTAGGGAATGTCGCCATCGGAAGGGTAAATGGCGAGCTTGCGATTCACGATCATCGAGGCAAGCCGGTCGGTGTCGTGGGAGTCCACGAGATTCTGCAAGAGCGGGATGACGCTGGGCTGGAACGCTTCGCGCCGGTCGTTCAGGAGCGTAACGAAACGGGAGGCCGGGATGCGGTCGTCGACCAGGAACCCTTTGACGGGAAACGCAAAGGCGAAGTAATTCATACACGCGGAGAAGCCGTCGTCCGCGACAAAGCGGGCCGCCGGTTTCCATGTTTCTCCGCAAGTGTAAACGTCGGGATTGAGCGAGCGGACATAGGCATTCCACTCCGTCCAGAATTTGGAGGGGCGCTCGTCCGCGGCGTCGAGGCGCCAGCCGTCGATGCCCTGGGCGGGCTTTCCGTCCACCACCGGGCGCAGCCAGCGGTTGGTTACATCCCAGACGTATTGCCTGGGGCCGGCGGCGAGGTCGGTCTTATCCGCGCTCGCGGCGAATACGGGCAGCGTGTCGTGGCCCCACCAGCCTTTGTAAGTGAACTTACTCGAAGGGTCCGCGGGATTGGCCCAGGAGGTTACCACGTACCAATCCTTGTAGCGCGAGGCCTGCTGCTTTTGCTTCAGGTCGCGGAAGGCGAAGAAATCGCGACCGGTGTGATTGAAGACGCCGTCGAGCAGCACATGGAAGCCGCGCCGGTGGGCTTCCGAGACCAGCTTGAGAAAGAGCCGGTCAGCGGCGGACCAATGCCACGTCGAAGGGTCCTCGTTTTCACTGGCGATCAGCGCGAGGTCGCCTTGCGGGTCGGGCCCCATGTAGGGGTCTATGTGCTGGAGGCTGCTGCCATCGTACTTATGCAGGGAGCGGGCGTAGAAGATGGGGTTGAAGTAGATCGCATTGACGCCGAGTTGCTGAAGGTAACCGAGCTCGTCGAGCACGCCCTGGAGATCGCCCCCGTAGCGCCGGTCGAAGACGCCGTGCTTGTAGAAGTTAGGGGTTGCATCGGGCGGTTCGTCCTTGTCCTGGGCGGTCTCCCACGCATCGCGGGAGTACCAGTCCCTGGTCCACGGAGTGATCCGCCAATTCTGCGGAACGCCGGCGGGGTCTTCGAGGGAATTGCGCGTTGGGTCGTTCGACGGATCGCCGTTGCGGAAGCGCTCCGGGAAAATCTGGTACCAGATGGCGTGGGCGGCCCACTCCGGCGACGGGGCAGGGGAAGGCGGCGCCGCGGCGGCGGCGCGCCAGGTACAGAATACAATGCACGACAGGAGAAATGCGAAGGGGGAGCGCGTCATCGAAATGGGGGGTTCGCCAATACGACTCCAGCTTGCGCGGATAAGCCAGCCCGGAGCGGAAAAGTTGCCGTGGAACTGTTCAACAGCCAAACCGGGATTTTCGGCTGCCCGTTTGGACCTCTTGCTGTTACATAAGGATCCGTAAACGGTACATATCCCCCGCCTCGCATCCCCTCACGCTCCGTTCAAACCGTGCAAAAGCCGCGTCTAACCCTTTGGCAAATCTCCAACATGAGCTTTGGCTTCCTGGGCATCCAGTTCGGCTTCGGCCTGCAACAGGCCAACATGAGCGCGATCTACCTGAAGCTGGGAGCAGATCCCGACAAGATTCCGATTCTCTGGCTGGCCGGGCCGATGACCGGATTGATCATCCAGCCGATTATCGGCTCGATGAGCGACCGCACGTGGAACTGGCTGGGGCGCAGGCGGCCCTATTTTTTGACAGGCGCGGTCCTTTCGAGCATTGCGCTCTTTTTCATGCCCGGCGCCCCGGCGCTCTGGGTCGCGGCAACGATGCTCTGGGTGCTGGATGCGGCGACCAATGTCTCCATGGAGCCCTTCCGGGCGTTCGTGGCGGATAAACTGCCGGCCGATCAGCGGACCGCCGGTTTCGTGATGCAGAGCTTTTTCATTGGCATCGGCGCCGCGGTCGCGAACGCGCTGCCTTCGGTCCTGGGACGTTTCGGCATCACCGGCAACGCCCCCAATGGCGTGCCGCTAACCGTTGAATACGCATTCAAACTCGGAGCCATCGTCTTTCTTTTCGCGGTGCTCTGGACGGTAATCACATCCAGGGAATATCCGCCGGAGGACATGGAGGCGTTTCGCCGGAAAAAAAGTGAGCACAAGCCATTTCACGCCGAGCCCAGGTTCCTGGCGATCGGCGCCGCTGCCGGCGCGCTGCTCGGGATATCCCGCGGGGTACTCGTGGATCACCATCTCACCGTCTGGCATGTGCTCGCCGGCCTCGTGGTGGGGGGCGCCATCGGCGCCGTGCTCAGCGGGCCGGAAGTGGGCGCGGCGCTTCGAGAGATGCCGCGGACCATGAAGCGCCTCGCCGTTGTTCAGTTTTTCACGTGGATGGGCCTTTTCTGCATGTGGATGTTCTTCACCCTCGCCACGGCGCAGCAGGTGTTCGGCACCGTTGACGCGCACTCGGCGGCGTTCGATCAGGGGACGGCATTTGGCGGACAGACCTTCGCCTGGTATTCCATCGTCTGTTTCCTGGTGGCATTCATTCTGCCGCCGCTTGCAAAAGCGACCAATCGCCGCATCGTCCACTCCATCGCGCTCCTGGCGGGCGGCCTCAGCCTCCTGGCGACAGGCTTCATTCACGACCGCGTCCTGTGGCAATGCACCATGATCGGTATCGGACTCGCATGGGCCTCGATTCTCTCGATGCCCTACGCCATGCTTTCGGGCGCGCTGCCCGCCGCCCGCATGGGCGTTTATATGGGCATCTTTAATTTCTTCATCGTCATCCCGGAGATCCTCGCATCGCTGGCGCTGGGGCCGGTGGTGAAGAAATTTTTTGGAAACGATCCGGTGAAGGTTGTGATGATGGGCGGAGCCTCGATGCTGATCGCCGCGCTTCTGACCCAGTGGATCAACGAGCCGGCCGAGAACCCGGAGGCGCTGGCGCGGCTGGTGGAGCAGGACGGAATAACGGATTCTGCAACGCCCATAGAGCCGGCTCCGGATGTGCTTTGACTTTGCCCATATATACGAACAACTGTCGCGCATGAGAATGTTGCTTCTGCGGATCGTTCTTGCTTCGTCGGCGGCCTGTGCTGTTTGCCACTCCTTTGTCCATGCGGCGACGGCCGCGCCCGATCCGGGGGAACGG
>Ga0302326_10025890_pt1 | contig 11880 bp, 12 predicted proteins | sample Palsa_T0_3_FD_202264 | JGI IMG/M metagenome (GOLD analysis project Ga0302326, IMG submission 202264) | Peat permafrost microbial communities from Stordalen Mire near Abisko, Sweden - Palsa_T0_3 | ecosystem: Environmental > Terrestrial > Soil > Palsa > Peat permafrost | place: Sweden: Abisko... | reverse complement strand
AAACGGATACTCGTTCCCGGAGTACCAAATGCCGAGCGTCTTACCTTTGAAATCGGCCGGCGTTTTGACGCCGCTATCGTTGCGGCAGGTCATCTCGAGCCCCGATTTTTGAAATACCTGCGCGATGTTGACGAGCGGAACACCCTTTTCGCGAGCAGACAGCGCGTCGGGCATCCAATCGACGATCACATCGGCCCCGCCGCCCGCAATGACTTGCGACGGGTTGATGTCGGGACCGCCGGGCTTGATCGTGACGTCGAGTCCGGCCGCCTTGTAAAAGCCTTTGGCATCGGCGACGTAGTAGCCGGCGAACTGTGCCTGCGCAACCCATTTGAGCTGCAGCGTGACGTGGTCCGCCGCTAGCGCGGGCTGCGCGGCCGCAGCACATAAACATGCCGCGCTGAACAATAACGTTTTCATCATATCTCGTTCTCCAATTAGCGTCCGGAAAGCGCAAACTTCTGAACCGACGGATGCCAGAATAAGACAACGCGCTCGAGCAACGCGAGTGCTGCGAAACACGCCGAGCCGGTGATTGCGGCAAGCGCGACTTCGGCCCATACGACGTCCAGATCGAGCCGCGCAGCTTCGGTCGAGATCCGGAAGCCCATGCCGACGATCGGCGTGCCGAAGTATTCGGCGACGATTGCGCCGATGAGTGCGAGCGTAAAGTTCAACTTGAGCGCGTTGAAGACGAACGGGAGTGCCGCCGGCAGCCGCAGCTTGACGAGGGTCTGCCAATAACTCGCGCCGTAGGATCGCATGAGATCGCGTTCGATCGCGCCGGTTCCGCTCAAGCCGGCAACGGTGTTGACGAGCATCGGAAAAAAGGTCATGACCGCCGCGACCGCGGCCTTCGAGGGCCAGTCGAAGCCGAACCACATGACCATGATCGGCGCGATCCCAACGATCGGCATCGCACCCAAGAGCCCCGCCAGCGGCAGCACGCCGCGGCGCAGAAACAGCGACCGGTCGAGTGCGATCGCCGCGAGATAGCCGGCGGCGCAGCCCAGCGCATAGCCCGGCAGCACTGCGCGGACAACGGTCTGCACGAAGTCGGCCCAAAGCATCGGCAGGTGGGTCGCGAACGCGCGAGCGATTTCCGTCGGCGCCGGCAGCAACACGCGCGGCACGCCGAAGCCGATGCACACGACTTCCCAACACCACAGCAGCAGCGCGCCGAAGAGCAGCGGCGTCGCAATGCCGTAGGCTCGCCCATCGCGCGCCGCCCAGCGGATGAGCATCGCCCAGCCGAGTCCGAGCGAAGCGGTCAGCGCAAGGGCGGCGACAATCATAAGCGTCCGCCGCGCCGCGCGACCAGGACGCGTTGCGCGCAGTCGGCCGCGCCCACAGCGAGCAGGGTCAGCAGCGCGGCGGCGATGAGTGCGGCCCAGATCTGCAGTGTCTGGCCGTAATATGAGCCGGCTAGCAGCCGGGCCCCGAGACCGGCTTGGGCGCCGGTCGGCAGTTCGGCCACGATTGCGCCGACGACGGCGAGTGTCGCGGCAACCTTCACTCCGGCGAACAGAAACGCCATCGACGCCGGCCAGCGCAGTTTGGCGAAGATGTCGCGGCCGCTGGCGCTGTACGTACGCATGAGGTCGAACTGCATCCGGTCGGGCGAGCGCAGCCCGGTGACCATCGCGGTTGTGATCGGAAAGAAACTCAGCCAACCGGCAATGAGCGCTTTGGGCAGCACTCCCGTCAGCCCGATGTTTCCGAGCACGACAACCACCATCGGAGCGATCGCCAAGACCGGAACCGTCTGGCTCGCGACGACCCACGGCATGAGTGACCGGTCAAGCGTCCGCACATGCACGATCGAGACGGCGAGTGCGATACCGAAGACGAGTGCGAGCGCAAACCCCAGCGCCGCAGTCAGCGCGGTGACGCCGGCATGATACAGGAGGCTGCGCGCCGAGCCGAGCGGTTCGCCGAACAGACCGCTCCAGACGGCTTGCGCGACTTGGTGCGGTGCGGGCAGCAGCGGCCGTTCGAGCGACCATGCCGCTGCGATCAACGCTTGCGGCGACGCGCCGGAACCGGCCAACGCTTGGCCCGCGCGCAGATCGAGTGCGAGCGCGGCAGCGTACCACATGCCGACGAGCCCCAGCAGCACGACGACGATCGGCGCCGCCCGGCGTGCCGCGCCCCTAATCATAACTTCGGCCGGCGTGAAGGGCGGTTCGCACGCGGTGGGCCACCTGCAGAAACTCCGGCGTATCCCGGATGTCGAGCGGCCGATCGCGCCCCAGGTCGCTCGGGATCACGTCGACGATCCGGCCCGGCCGCGGTGACATGACCACGATGCGTGTCGAGAGATAGACGGCCTCCGGGATCGAATGCGTGACGAAAACGACCGTCATGTTCGTGCGCCGCCATAGATCGAGCAGATGAACGTTCAGGCCGTCACGCGTGATCTCATCGAGCGCGCCGAACGGTTCGTCCATCAGCAGCAGCGCGGGCTCGAAACTCAAGGCGCGCGCGATCGAAGCGCGCTGCTGCATCCCGCCCGACAGCTGCCACGGGAAGCGCTGCGCGAACTCGCTCAACCCAACGAGCTCGAGATTGCGCTTCGCGCTGGCCCGGCGTTCCGCCAGTGACCGGCCCATGATCTCGAGCGGCAGCATCACGTTGCGTTCGATGTTCCGCCACGGATAGAGAGCCGGCGCTTGGAAGACGTATCCGTAGGCGCGCTCGCGGCGCGCTTGCGCGGGCGTCTTCCCGTTCACCGACAAATGTCCGCCGGTCGGTTGCTCGAGATCGGCGATCGCCCGCAGCAGCGTCGTCTTTCCGCAGCCGGATGGGCCGATCAGCGACACGAATTCGCCGCGCAAAATAGCCAGATCGACCGTGGTGAGCGCGACCGTCCGGTGTTCGCCCGAACCGAAGACGATGCTGAGGTCACATGCTTCGACGACCGCCGATGTAAGCGCCGGCGGTGCGGTCTGCGACAACCACGTCATCGGTAGCGCTTTGGCCAGCAGCGGTGAAACCCTTTGGCCAAAACGTGTCCGCCGGCGGCGGCGCTGCCGGCAGCCGGCTACAACGACAGCGTGCCGCGCAAGACGGTCACGGCTTGGCCGGCGACCGTGATGCGGCCGATATCGGGCGCCGACCCGCCAACGCGAACCTCGGCCGAACCCGGACGGTTGACGTGCATTCCTTGTGCGACGCGGTACTGCCGCACGCTCAGAATCCCGTAACGCGCGCAGTACGCGGCCATCCCGCCGGTCGCCGAGCCAGTGAACGGATCTTCCAGCACGTCGCCGACATCCGCGAAATGCCGCGCGTGAAGGGCGAAACCGTCGCTCGCGCACGCGAAGACGTGAACGCTCAAAAAGTCACGGGCCGCGGGGAACATCAGCCGGCGATCGACCGAGATCCGATCGAGTGCGGCGATCGACGCCAGCCCGACCTGCAACTGCGGCGTTCCGGTCGACACGACTTGGGGCCGCGCTGTTGCGAGCAGGTCCTCCTTGCGCAGACCGAGTGCTTTGGCGATCGGTCCGCGCTTGCGCTGCGAGAGAAAAACCGGTTCGGGCTGCGACATCGCATAAACCGTGCCGCCGTCGGGATCCCGTTCGATCGCGACCGGAATGATGCCGGCCGGCATGTGCAGCGTCACGTCGAGCCGGTCCGCCGGAATTTTGCCGATCTCGCGCAACGCGTGCGTTGTCGCGATCGTGGGATGGCCCGCGAGCGGGATTTCGCCCACCGGCATGAAGTAGCGGACGCCGAAGTCGGCTTGGTCCGAGGGGAATACGAAGGCGGTCTCCGAGAGATTCAGTTCGCGCGCGATCGCCTGCATGGCGTGCGGTTCGAGTCCCCGCGCGTCGACCAACACGGCGCACGGGTTGCCCGCCAGCGCCGTCGAGGTGAACGTATCGACCCAGATTACGTCGTAGTGTGCGATCGGCGGAGGCTCCCAGGAAGCGACGTCGTCGCAGCTTTGAACGCCGCTTCCGTCGGAACCTCGGCGGCCCGACGAACTTCGCCGTACGCCGGCGACCAATCCGGGTACCAGCGAAGAGTGGGTTTGCGTGTCTTATTGGCTGTGAACGTGCGCGCCCGTCGCGGCCGCGACGCGCGTTCGCGCGCGGCCGCCGCCTTGCGCGAACGCGGCCATGAGGTCGTCGTCGCCGATACGCGCAAGGCGGCCGATCTCGAGCGCGCGATCGCCGGCGAGCGCGGGCGGATCGACGTCGCGGCGGTCGGCGGGGGCGACGGTACGCTGATCTCGGCGATCGCCGGTCTGCGCAGCGCCGGCGTTCCGCTGTTGATTTTGCCGCTCGGCACGATCAACGAATTGGCTCGCACGCTGGCAATCCCGCCGAATATCGAGGCGGCATGCGGGCTGCTCGAAACTGGTCAGACACACGCGATCGACGTTGGGTGCGTCAACGGCGTCTGGTTTTTCAACGAAGCGAGCATCGGTCTTTCGACGCATGTTGCCCGCGAGCAGACCGGTGAGGTGAAGAGCCGCTGGGGGATGCTTGCCATCCCGCTCGCGACGGTTCGCGCGCTGGGTTCGCTGCGGCCGTATCACCTCGAGGTCGAACTCGAAAACGGCGAGCAGACCGTCTTTCGCACCATGCAGCTGACCGTCGCCAACAGCTACCGCTTCGGCGGCGTCGTCGAGAATCCCCAAGCGCGGATCGACGACGGGACGCTCGACCTGTACAGCATCGAACTGCGGCGCTGGTGGGATCCAATCGAAATCCTCGGTGCCGTTGCGCTCAAGCGCTTTCCGGCTGCCAAAGGCGTTCAGACCGTGCGCGGCAAGCGCTTCGTCGTGCGCAGCCGGCGTCCGCATCATGTCTTCGCCGACGGCGAACCGGCAACGAAAACGCCGGCCGAATTCACTGTCGTGCCGCAAGCGATCTCGGTTTACGTGCCCAGAGGATGACACGCCGGCGCTGGTGGTGGCCGACGTCCTACGCCCCAAGCGTCGGGGCGATCGACATCGATCTCCTGGCCGCCAACGGTTTTGCCGGTGTCATCATCGATCTCGATAATACGCTCGTGGGTCATCGCCAACGCGTCCCGGGCGACCGCGATGCGCGCTGGATCGTCGAAGCGCGCGAGCGCGGTTTGCGGCTGGTGATGGTGACGAACAACGGGACGCCCTGGGCGGCCGGCGTCGCCCGCGATTTGGGCATCCCCTGCATCTCCAACGCACGCAAGCCCCTGCCGGCGGGATTTCGGCGCGCGCTGGGTCTCTTGGCCCTGCCGCGCGAGTCGGTGATCGTGGTGGGCGATCAGCTGTTCACCGACATCGTCGGCGCCAAGATGTTCGGACTCGCGGCGATCCTCGTTGAGCCGCTCGTTCGCCACGACCCGCTCAACACGCGCCTGCTGCGCCTGCTCGAACGCTGGCTCCTGCGCGGATTGCCGCGGAATTAGGCGGGTTCGACTACGCGGATCCGTCGCGTTTTGCGGCTCGCCGGGCATCGCGGCGACCTTCATCCAATCCTCCATCGGTGACGACGGCATTCACAGCTGACCGCGAGACGGCGCGCGACGTCTTTGAAACCGTGCATGATGCACGGAGCAAGCTGCACTACCACCGCCACGGCTCGCCCTTTGCCACGATCGTGCTCGAAGGCGGCTACAGCGAAGTACGCGACGGATTCCCAGAACTGTGCGGTCCGGGTGTCATCGTCTTCCGGAGCAGCCGCGAGGAGCACGCCGACTTCTTCTTGCGACCGGTCCGCTGCCTAAACGTTCGACTCTCGCGCGACCTCGCGCTGATGAGGCTCAACATCGCCGACGACGAGGCAGGCCGGGCGGCGGTACGCGCCGTCAGGTCGGCCTTCTACGGTACCTCGCGCAGCGAAGCCCTGGCTGATGCCGTCACCGCCTTTCGGCACGTGGTGTTCGAGCGTGAGCAGGTTCTGGCGCAACGGAAACCCGACTGGCTAGAATCGATAACCCGTCAATTCCCCTGGACAGAGGCGATCGCACTGCGCGAAGCGGCGCGCGCAGCCGGCGTTCACCCCACGCATTTCTCACGGAGTTTCCGGCGATACACGGGTGTGACCCCGAACGCCTACCGACGAGCGGCGAGGGTACGGCGAGCGTCCGAACTGTTACTGGGCACCTCAACGTCGCTTGGGCGGGTCGCGCTGATCTGCGGTTATAGCGATCAAAGCCATTTCACCAACGCCTTCACGCGTGCTGCGGGCCTATCGCCGTCGCTGTACCGCCGTTCGTTCGCGCGCTAAATATTTACAAGACGAAGGAGGAGCGCGGGCCGTACGATACGGCCATGAACGGCAGTATCCTGGGCGGTCTCGGGATCGCATTTGCGGCGAGCGCGGGACTGGCTTGGGCCGCCACCGCTCATGAAACGGGCGACAGCTTTCGCGTTTGCAATCCCGCTCCGCTCTTTGCCCGCATGCGCGCGCAATCCGGAGGTGACCGCTGGGGACAGATCGGCGTGTTGCAGGCGCAAGGTTCGGCAACGACGTCCGGGCTCGCCGGTCACGCGAGATTCACTGAGGATCTTCGTACCGGACGGTATTCCCGGCTATTCGACATCGACGTGATCGGGCGCAGCGCCGACGTATACGACGGCACGACACTCTGGGCGCAAGACATCTCGGGCGGCGTTCATGCTCTTGACGCGGTCTTTCCGAAGGCGCTGGCGATCACGGACGCATATCTGGCCCGACGCGGCTACTTCGAAACAAAGGACGCGCCTGGCGAGGCGCGCTTCTCGTGCGCGCCGGAACGGCGCGCACACGGTCAACTGCTCACGATCGTGCGTGTGCAGCCGCCTGGCGGAATCCCAGCCGACCTTGCGATCAATCCGGTAAACGGCACCGTCGTGAGCGTGACCGAACGTTTGCCGATCACGACATTGGTAACGCGCTACACCGACTATCGGCGCGTCGCCGGGTTGTTGTTGCCGCATGCGATCGCTTCCCACACGCTGCTGGAGCCAACCGACGGGTACCGCTTCAGCGTCGCACGATATCGCCTCAGCCCGCGAGCGAACGCGGCAGATTTCGCTGGCCCGGTGGAAATTCACCACGCCATCATGCGGAACGGCAGCCGTTCGACCACGGTTCCCATGATGATCGAGGGCCATCAGCTCATGGTCTGGGTCTCGATTAACGGCCGCGCTGAAAGCCCATTCATTCTCGATACCGGCGGCCACGCAATTCTTACGGCCCGCGCTGCAAGAGCGTTGAGCTTGACTGGAAAGGGTACCGGCGAAAGCGGCGGTTCCGGCCCGGGAACGGTCGCGCTGAAATACACGCGGGTCAAGAGCATTCGAATTGGGGATGCGGAGATCGACGATCAGCCCATGCTGATTATTCCCTATCCCTACTCGTTCTACGAACGCGGTAAGAAAACGCCGCTGGCGGGTATCATCGGCCTCGAATTCTTCGAGCGCTTTGCAACGCGTCTGAACTACGCGGGGCGCCGCGTGACATTCACGCCGTTTGCGAACTTCGCGTATCACGCGAACGGAACGCCTGTCCCGATTCGGTTTCAAGAAGACATGCCGATGATTACCGCGCGGGCCGACGGCTGCTTGGGAACCTTCGGCACCGATACCGGAAACTCTGGAGCCCTGATACTGTTCGGAAGTTTTCTCGAAGAACACGGCTTTACTGTGCGCTATGAGCACGGCGAGAACGTGATCGGACGCGGAACCGGCGGTGCCGACACCGGCAGTCTGCAGACGCTCGGGCAACTGACCATCGGCGCTCACGTCTTGCGTGAGACCAGGGCCGTCTTTACCCATATGCGGTCGGGGGCATTCGCGTCGTGGACCGAGGCCGGTAACATCGGTTACTCCGTGCTCTCGCGCTTTGTTCCGACGTTCGACTACGCCGATCACGTGATGTATTTGGAAACGAGTGCAAACGTGAAACCGCTGCCCATGAATCACACCGGTCTGAGCATTTCCAAGAATGAGCCGGGAGCCTTTGACGTCGAACTTGTGCGCCCGCATTCGCCGGCGTCGCGTGCGCGCATCGCCGTGCACGACCGCATCGTCGCGGTCGACGATCATCCCGCCAGCGTGCTCTCAGGCGCTGATTTCGTGACGCTCGCCGAACAGCCGGCCGGAACGCCGCTGCGCCTGCGAATCGAACGCAACGGTCACTGGCGCACCGTCAAACTCGTACTGCACACGTAGCTCAAGGGATCGCAGCCGGGCGTGCTCCCGATGGCAAGTGGAGCACCATCGCGGCGGCGGTTTGCGCCATTTACGAGCGGAGCGATTGCCACAACGCGCGTCGGGAGCCGGCGCCACGGAACGGCGTCCGCGATCGCGCGGGTTGGCCCCACGATGACGCCGAGCAGGTCGTGACGGCCGGTAAGTGACGCCGCAAGATTCGCGGCTCTTTCGACCGCTCGACCGTCGTCGGTGCCCTCGTCCTCATGTGGGTTCTGCACGCCGCCGTCGAGGTCGAGGTGTTCGACGGTCACGCCGTGCATTTCGAGCGCCGACGTTGCGGCGGCGTCAGCGCGAAGACCGTCCGCGCCGGCGCTCCCGCCGTGCGGAAAGGCCAGCACGACGACGCCGGGCGACCGCCCGCAGGCCGAAAGCAGCGCGATCGATAGGGGCAGGATCAACGCGCGCAGACACCACCGCCGTAAGGAGGTGTTCTCTCTCATTGTTCCTCGAAACGAGATTACTCGAACGCGATGAGCCGGGCAACGGGTTGGCCACTCGCAAAGCCGGTGCTCAAGGCGCTGCACCAGGTACGCCGCCGGCCGAAGCCGAGACGAATCCAGCCGATCCGATGAAATCGGTTCCCTTGGGCCGAACCGGAGGCTATGCGCTATCGAAGATTGGGCCGCTGGGGCGTCAACGTATCGGTCATCGGTTTGGGATCGTGGCTCACGTATGGCGGGGCCGTCGAGGAAAGCGCGGCGCGCGAGTGCATCGCGCGGGCGTTCGAGCGCGGAATCAATTTCTTCGACACGGCCAACGTGTATGGACGCGGCCGGGCCGAAGAAGTCGTCGGCCGTGCGATCGCGGCGTTCGACCGCGACGACGTCGTGTTGGCAACCAAAGTCTATTTTCCGATGGGCAGCGGTCCGAACGACCGCGGTCTGTCGCGCAAGCATATCCGCGAACAGATCGACCGCAGTTTGATCCGGCTCGGCACGCACTACGTCGACCTCTATCAATGCCACCGCTACGACGTCGCAACGCCGCTCGACGAGACGTGCGGCGCGATGAACGACCTCGTGCAGGCCGGCAAGATTCTCTATTGGGGTGTGTCGGAATGGACGGCCGATCAAATTGCCGCTGCTGTCGCGCTGTGCCGGGCGCGCGGCTGGGCCGAGCCGGTCAGCAATCAGCCCCAATATAGCGCGCTCTGGCGCCGCATCGAAGCGCGCGTGTTGCCGGCCTGCCGCGAATACGGCCTGGGAAACGTCGTCTGGTCGCCGTTAGCGATGGGCATCCTCAGCGGGAAGTATACCGATGCCGCGCATCCGCCCGCTGGGACGCGGGCCGCCGGCGAATCAGCCGAGATGATGGATCGCTATTACTCGCAGCCTGTGCTCGACGCTGTGCAGCGGCTCGAGCCGCTCGCGAATGAAGCCGGCTGCAGCATCGCGCAGTTGTCGCTGGCGTGGTGCTTGCGCGACGACGCGATTTCGGCTGTCATCGTCGGGGCGACGAAGCCTGAACAAGTCGACCACAATGCCGCTGCGGGCGAACTCGATGTCGATCCGCGGATCTTCACGGAAATGGAGGCGATCCTGGCACCGGTCCTACCCCATGAGCCGTACCCGGCTTGAGCGAATCAGCGGCTCAGATGTGGGATGCGCGCGGCTATGCCGAACACGCGCGCTTCGTCGCTGAGCTGGGCTCGCCGGCGCTGGACCTGCTGGCGCCGCGCGCCGGCGAGCAGATCCTCGACATCGGCTGCGGCGACGGCGCGCTGACGGCGAAGATCGCGCAGCTGGGCGCAACGGTTGTCGGCATCGACAGTTCGCCCGAGCTGATCGCCGCGGCCCGCGCGGCGGGGATTGACGCCCGTCTCATGGACGCGCGCGCGATCGATTTCGAGGGCGCTTTCGACGCGGTGTTCTCCAATGCGGCGCTGCACTGGATCCGCGAACCCGATCTGGTCTTGCGCGGCGTCGTGCGGGCCCTGCGAGCGCGCGGGCGGTTCGTGGCCGAATTCGGCGGACACGGCAACGTGGCTGCGATCCGAACGGCGCTCGCGGCCGTGCTGCAAGCGCGCGGCCTCGCGGTGGCAGCGCCGTGGTACTTCCCAACGGTCGAAGAGTACACGCAGCTGCTGCGCGACGGGGGCTTCGCGGTCGACACAGTCGCGCTTATCGCTCGACCGACGCTGCTGCCGACGGGCTTGCGCGGTTGGCTCGAGACGTTCGCGAACCCGTTCGTCGTCGGAGCCGATCCAGTACTGCGCGGCGAGATCTTCGATGCAGTCGGCGCGCTGCTCGCACCGATTCTGCGCGACGCCGCGGGCCGCTGGACGGCCGACTACGTTCGGCTGCGCGTCGCCGCGATCCGCGCCTGACGGGATCCTCTACCGCGCGCGTTCGACGAATCGGCCGGCTCCGACGTTGACGAACGTCTGCGAGGCAAATGTGTCGTCGTGCCAAGCATGGATCGCGAAGCCGGGCGGTTCCGGGCGTAAGCCCAAGATGTGCCGCTCGAAGAGCTCGGGCACGCGCTGCGGTGCGCTGCTGAGGCACGTCGTGGCCAGTGCTTGGCCGATGTCGGCGCGCCGTTCGCAGTGGATGTGGCCGGCAACGATGCGGCGCACCGCCGGATGACGCGTGACGATGTCGCGAAAGCGCCGCAAGCCTTTGAAGCCCAACAGGTCGGCAGCGTTCACGCCGGTGCGAAACGGCGGATGGTGCATGAAGAGCAGGGTCGGTTGGGCGGGCTCAGCGTCCAAGCATTCTTCGAGCCACGCCAAGCTCGCGTCGTCGAGCGATCCGCCCGGCCGCCCGGGCTCGGACGTATCGAGCCCTATCAGCCGAACCGGCCGGGTCGGCAGGGCGTACTGCAGCTGCTCGCCGCGTACGCCCGGAAAATGCACGGCGGGCAACTCGTCGCGCAACGGCCCGCGCCGGTCGTGATTGCCCGGCACGACGTAGACCGGCGCGTCGCAGCGCGCGAGAAGTCCCCGCAAGATGGCGTATTGTTCGCGTTGCCCGTCGTCGACGGTGTCGCCGCTCACGACGACAGCGGCCGGCCGCGGCTGCAGCGCATTAATGTAGCTGATGACGTCGGCGAGATAACCTGCCCGCTCGCCGTCGCACGTGATGTGAGTGTCGGTGATCTGAGCGATGCGCACGCCCGACATTTCCCGGGCGGGCCTGCCTGACCCGCGCCGAAAAGAACGCCGGCGCCGGCTGCGAACGGTTGGTGATGCGTGAACCGGTTCTGGTCGTCGAGCACCTGTCCAAGCGCTTTGACCGAAAGACGGCGCTCGAGGACGTTTCGTTCACGCTCGACGCCGGCGAGATCGTCGGATTGATCGGACCAAACGGTGCCGGCAAGTCGACCGCCTTCGGCATTCTGTGCGGCTTGCTGCGTCCGGACGCTGGGAACATGCGGTACAACGGCGCACCGCTCGGCCGCGACCGCGGCCGAATCGTTTCGCTCATCCCGGAAACGCCCGACGTGTATCCGCTGCTCACGGTATGGGAACATCTGGTTTTCGTCGCGCGGTTGTGCCGTTTGGCCGGCGGTTGGGAAGCTCGCGGTCAAGCGCTGCTCGAGCGCTTCGATATGCTGTCGGCCCGCGATACGCTGGGCAGCGAACTCTCCAAAGGCATGCGCCAAAAAACGCTCGTGGCCGCAACGATCCTGGCGCAAACCCCGGTCCTGCTGCTCGATGAACCGATGATCGGTGTGGATCCGCT
>Ga0302326_10025887_pt1 | contig 11881 bp, 10 predicted proteins | sample Palsa_T0_3_FD_202264 | JGI IMG/M metagenome (GOLD analysis project Ga0302326, IMG submission 202264) | Peat permafrost microbial communities from Stordalen Mire near Abisko, Sweden - Palsa_T0_3 | ecosystem: Environmental > Terrestrial > Soil > Palsa > Peat permafrost | place: Sweden: Abisko... | reverse complement strand
TGGGACGGCCTTTCAGCCGGGAGGTGAAAATCTGGCCGTCGGCCATGGTCCGCGCCCTCCTCACCCTCGGCTCACCTGATCTGCACCATTATGGTGTCCGCCAGGTGAGGTGCCCAGGTCGGCGGCTCTATTCGGGATCCCTGCCGTTGTACCGGCGAGCCCGCTTAGTCGCGCCGCGGTTGCGCTTGGCCTCGAGACGCCGCTCGTTCGCGCGCCGGCCGGGCTTGGTCGGGACACGCTGGCGCTGCGGCGGAGCGACGGCGGCCCGCAGCAGAGCTGCCATCCTGGCCCGGGCGGCCTGCCGGTTGGCGAGCTGACTGCGCTGCTCGGACGCGGCTACCGTGAGCACGCCGCTGGCCAGCCGTGCGGCCAGCCGCTCGACCGCCCGGGCCCGCGCCCAGTCGGGGAGCGCAGGCGAGCGCCCGACGTCGAAGGAGAGCTCGACCCGGCTGTCGGCGGTGTTAACCGACTGGCCGCCGGGCCCGGACGACCGGGAGAAGCGCTCGTGCAGCTCACTGTCCGGTATCAGCAGCCAGCTGTTTACCCGGAGATCCTCAGGCATCCTCCGACGTTAGCCTGCGCTCCTGATCCCGATCGTCACGACCCAGGGAACAACAGGGTCATCTCGGCGCGCCAGGTGCAGGCGCCTCGGGCTACCCCAGGCTGGCGACGAGCTCGCGTACGGGCTTGCGGCGACCGGTGTAGAACGGGATCTCGACCCGAGTGTGCAGCCGGGCCTCGGATCCGCGCAGGTGGCGCATCAGGTCGAGGAGCCGGTGCAATTCGTCGGCCTCGAAGGCGAGGATCCACTCGTAGTCGTTGAGCGCGAAGCAGGGGACGGTGTTGGCCCTGACGTCGGGGTACTCGCGCGCCATCATCCCGTGCTCGGCCAGCATCCTGCGCCGGTCCGCGGGATCGAGCAGGTACCACTCGTAGGAGCGCACGAACGGGTACACGCTGACGTAGGCGCGCGGCTCCTCCTCCGCCACGAAAGCGGGGATGTGGCTCTTGTTGAACTCCGCGGGACGGTGCAATGCCATCACCGACCAGACCGGCTCGCTGTGCTGGCCGAGCCGGATCCGCCGGAAGCGCGTATACAGGTCCTGCAGGTCATCAGGATCCGACGCCACCCACCAGAACATGTAGTCCGCGTCGGCCCGCATACCCTGCAGGTCGTAGCAGCCCCGGGTCACGACGCCCTTGCCTGCCGTCTGCTCAAGCAGATCGTCCACTTCGGCGGCGGCGTTCCCGAGCCCGCCCGATTCCAGCCTGGCCCGGTCGGTCACCCGGAACACCGACCACATGGTGTAGCGGATCAGCTCGTTCAGGTCGCGTGCCCTCGGCTTGCGTTCCTCCTGCGCCGGCTCCGCGCCCTCCGCCACTTCCGCCGCCTCGGCGGCCACGACCGCTTCGGCGGCCGCGGCGACGGCGTCGGCAGCCGGGCCGGTCTCGATACCCGGGTCGCCCGGTTTGGTCATCTCTTGTTCGTCAGCCATGCCACCATTGTCGGTCACGGCGGTAACCGCGCCGGATCCGGTTACCGTCTGGCCGGCAGGCCCGGTTACTGCCGGGCCGAGAGGAAGGCCAGGACCTGATCCACCGCTGTGCGGGCGGTGGCGACGCACGCGGGTATGCCGACTCCGTCGTAGGCCGCGCCGCAGACCGCGAGTCCCGGCTGCGCCGCCAGCGCCGCGCGTATCCTCGCTATCCGGTCCAGGTGGCCGACCGTGTACTGGGGTAGTCCGCCGCCCCAGCGGGTAACGCGGGTCGCGACCGGCGCTCCGCGTACTCCGGTGGCCTCCATGAGCTCCGCGGCGGCCAGCGAGGCGAGATCGTCATCGTCTCGCTGCAGCACCGCTTCCTCGCCGATGCGGCCGACTGAGCACCGCACGATCTCCAGCGCCTCGGCGCCCGGTGCCGGCGCAGCGGCCAGGTGCGGCCACTTCACCGTGGAAAAGGTGGTGGCCTTGACCGCCCGCCCGTCAACGGCCGGGACCAGGTATCCGCTCCACCCCAGAGCGCTGAGCCCGAACCTCGGATAGGCCAGGGTGACGATCGCCATGCTCGCGTAGCTGATCTCGCCGAACGCTGTCACGGCGGCGGAGGCGCCGGGCACCCTGGCGAGCAGGCGGCCGGCCGGCCGCGCGGGGACAGCGATTATGACCGCGTCCGCGTCGACGTGTTCAGGTGCCGCTGCCGAGCCGACGGCGAGCCGCCAGCCGCTATCGGTACGGGACAACTCGCGCGCCATCGCGCCGGTCCGTACCGCCGCTGCCGATGCCTTACCGAGGATGTCAGGCAGCGTTCCCAGCCCGCCTGCGAGCGTCGTGAATACCGGTCCGGCGGCGCGCGGGCCTGATCCGGGCAGCTCCTGCTCAGCGGTGCGCTCGGCTGGAGACGGCGGCAGCAGGGACCGTACCGCCTCGGCGAGCGAGCGGTGCTGCCGGGATACGGCGGCCAGCCTCGGCAGGGTCGCGTCGAACGACAACTCCGTGGAACGGCCCGCGTAGACCCCGCCGAGCAGCGGATCGACCAGCCGGTCCACGACCTCATCACCGAATCGGGCCGCGATGTACTGTGCTACCGGCACGTCGCCGTCACGAGCGGTGGGCGGAAGCTCGAGATCCTCGCGGGCCCGGGTCACGCCGTCGGCCGAAAGCACTCCGGACCTGGCCAGCTCGGCCATGTCCGAAGGCACGCCCATGAACTGGCGCCGCGGCAGCGGGCGTAGCGCACCCCGGGTCCAGATGGCCGACGACGTAGTTCCGGGCGTCACGCGCTGATCAGCCAATCCGGCCTCGGCGATCAGCCCGGTGCCTTCCGGTCGCGTGACGAGCAGCGCCTCGGCCCCTTCGTCGACGGCTACACCAGCGATTTCCGACACGCGAAGCTTGCCGCCAAGCCGCGGTGACCCCTCAAGCACGGTAACCCGCACGTCCTGATCTCGAAGGAAAAACGCTGCCGCCAGCCCGGAGATCCCTCCGCCCACAATAACCACGTGCGGCTGGGCGTTCGCAGGATTCATGTCTACAAGCCTGGCAGACGCCGCCCCATGCGGCGTACGCCGGACTCCCACCTGCGCCCGGCCAGGGGACGTGACCGGGGTGCGGCCGGGCCGGTGCGCGATCGTGATCATAAGGGCGGAACCGCCCAGGTCCCGGCGGCCGTCACAACGGCATGCTGAACATACAGAGCTTGGCCCTTCGCCGTACGAGGACCGGACGGACACGATGCGGCGCCATCGCGGGCCTCACCGTGGGCGGCGTCATACTCGGCGGGGGCATATTCCTCGCGGGATGCTCGGCAGGCAGCTCAAGCAGCTCGGCTAGCTCGAGCTCGGTCAGCTCGGGCCTGCTACCGAAGGCCGGGTCAGAGGCCGCGCCCGCGCCCGTGAGCGGCACGGCCGGCCGCGCCGCCGCCGCAAGCGGCAACTCCTCCCAGCCGCAGGACGGCACGGGCACCACCGCCCGGCTGGCGCCCGCCAGCGACGTCATCTTCACCGCGCAGCTGACCGTACGGGCCAGCAGTGTCGGCCCGGCCGCCGCCAAGGCCGCCCAGATCGCTGAGAGCGCAGGCGGTTACGTCTCGAACGAGACAACCTCGGCTAATCCGCAACACCCGTCGGAGGCCACCGCCAGCGTGCAGCTCAAGATTCCTGTCGCGGCCTACCAGGCCACGCTCAGCCAGCTCGCCGGCGGTCTGGGCACGCAGCTGTCGTTGCAGCAGCAGGCTCAGGACGTCACCGAGCAGGTGGCCGATGTGAACAGCCAGGTCACCTCCGATCAGGCGGCCATCGTCCAGCTCCGCGCCCTGCTTGTGCACGCGGGCTCGGTCAGCGACCTGCTCACCGTGCAGAACCAGATCAACGCCGAGGAATCTGACCTGGAGTCGATGCAAGCGCAGCAGCGTGCCCTCGACCAAGAGGTCACGTACGCCACCTTGACGCTGACCATTCTCGGCCCGCGGGCCAAGGCGCCGGTCCATCACGCCAAGACCCCGCCCAGCCTGGGCGGTGGCCTCAGCGCCGGCTGGCGCGCGTTCCGCGTCGCGGTGTCCTGGACTTTGGCCCTCCTGGGCGCGCTGGCGCCGTTCGCCGCCGTCGCGGCCCTTGCCGTCTTCGTCATCTACCGGGGCAGGCGGTGGGTGATTCGCCGCCGGCCCGCCGCCCGGCCCGCCTCGCCAGAAAGCTAGCCGCGGCGCCGCGGGGGGGATCCGCCCGGGGCCCGCTGCGCTTTCAGCCCTCGTCGTCAAGCGTGGACTGGCTCAGGTGGGCCCATGGGCCGACTCGGCGTGGACCAGATCGGCGAGCTTGGCCAGTATGGCGGGGTCGGTTTCCGGCAGGACGCCATGTCCCAGGTTGAACACGTGCCCCTCAGCGGTGCGCCCGCGTGCGATCACGTCCTTGGCCCGCTCCTCGACGACTTCCCACGGCGCAAGCAAGATCGCCGGATCAAGGTTGCCCTGCAATGCCTTTCCCGGATCCACCCGCCGGACAGCCTCGTCGAGCGGGATACGCCAGTCGACCCCGACCACGTCGGCGCCGGCCTCCCCCATCAGGCCGAGCAGTTCCCCCGTCCCGACCCCGAAGTGGATGCGCGGTACCCCACCCACCTCCCCTGCCCCCTTCTCTCCGAGCGCGGCGAAGATCCGGCTGGTGTGCGGCAGGATCGCGTGCCGGTAATCGTCCGGACTGACCGCACCGACCCATGAATCAAAGAGCTGGACGGCGGACACGCCCGCCGCGACCTGGATCTGAAGGAACGAGATCGTGATATCAGCCAGCCGGCCGAGAAGTGCGTGCCAAAGCTCGGGGTGGCCGTACATCAGCGCCTTGGTTTTATCGTGATTCTTGGACGGTCCCCCTTCCACCAGGTAGGAGGCGAGCGTGAAGGGGCCGCCCGCGAAACCGATCAGCGGAAGTTCGTCCAGTTCGGCCACGAGGGACCGGACCGCTTCTGTGACGTAGGGCACGTCATCGGGATCCAGCGGGCGCAGTCGGGCGAGGTCCGCCGAGGTCCGCACGGGACTGCCGACCACCGGCCCGATCCCGGCCTTGATGTCGACATCGATGCCCACCGCGCGCAGCGGCACCACGATGTCGCTGAACAAGATGGCCGCGTCAACGTCGTACCTGCGCAGCGGCTGCAGGGTGATCTCGGTGATCAGTTCGGGGCGGGTGCAGGAATCGAGCATGGAGATGCCCTCGCGGAGCTTCCGGTACTCGGGCAGCGACCGGCCCGCCTGCCGCATGTACCAGACCGGGGTATACCGAGTTGGTTTTCTTCGGCAGGCCTGAAGGAAAGGGGACGTCGTCTGGCTCACGCTCACGTCAGGGATCGTCTCACATCCCCACACTGCCGCCTTCAGGAGACACGCCGTCCGAGATCCCACGAATCGGCGCGAGAGCATGCCACCATCGGCATCAACCCCTTTTCATTTTCCCTTGTACGTCGCTTGATGCACCGCAACGAGGAGGTCGCCAGGATGACGCACCTGAGCAGGTACTGCACCGGATGCTGCGAAGAGCGGCTATTCGAGCAGTTTCACGCGGAGCCTGCCAGCTGTCCGGACGCGCCGGAAGGCGATTGCCAGGAATGGGGCTGCATGGTCTGCGGCGACGCCTTGATGATCGGCTTGCCCCTGTGCGAGCAGGCCAGCAGCGGCGCATCCCGGGCGGCGTGACTCGGGCTCCTCGCTCCTGCGAGCCGAAGTTAAAGTCAGGCGAATAGCATGAAACACTGGTGTTTCGGCATGAATCTAGATGGCGCTGCGTGAGAAGCGGATGACAGACACGTACGCTCAGGTCATGAGGCCCGCAGACGAGCCAGAAAATCGGGGCACAACGCGCTCATGCGCGCCCAGGCGATCGGGTACGGCACCCGACCCTTCGGCTGCCACCGACGGTGCCGGGACGGCACGTGATTCGTCTCCGACGCCTATCGGCGCGGCCAGGAAGCCTACGGGAAAGCCCAGGACAGCACCTGTGTCCGCGAAGAAGTCCAAAACGTCAGGGACAAGCGGAGAAACCCCAGTCTCAACCGCTCGGCCGCTAGGCCAGGCTATTCCGCGGGCTCCACGCGTTCCGGTGCGGGCTTCGGATTCACCGGCCGAAGAGACATTCGCGGCGGTGGCTGCTGCCTTCATGGCGGGGCGAGACGCCCAAGTCCGTTCTGACCTGCAGTTCGAGGATGTGCCTGCGCCGAAACGACTCGCACCGTACGCCGCCGCCATCGCGGCTACCGTGCAGCGGGACGACGCAGATGTCGCCTGGGGACGGCTGGTTCTGCTCTATGACCCGGATGGCCAGCAAGGCTGGGAGGGCTCCTTCCGGCTGGTGGCCTACATTCGTGCCGAAGTGGAACCGGAAATCGCGGCGGACCCGCTCCTGGGCGAGGTCGGCTGGAGTTGGCTGTCCGAGGCCCTGGACACGCACGTACCTGGATATGCGGTGCCGAGCGGTACGATCACCAGGGTCATTACCGAGGGTTTCGGCGCGAAGCGGGACGAGCTTCCGCTGACCGGCTTCGAACTGCGGGCCTCTTGGTCCCCCGCAGGCCCTGGCGTTCCCTGGGGTTCGACGGGTCCGGGGCCGGGCACCAGCGATCTCGACACGCTGGACCTGTCCGCGCACATCGCGGCCTGGTGCGATTGCCTGTCCGCCGCAGCCGGCCTGGAACCACCGGGGACACGGGCACTGCGGCAGCCGGGGTGAGGGTGAGTTCAGGAAACGAGGTCGTGGGTTCCGGCGGGCGCGAAGAACCCGAGGCGCCAGAAGAGGCCAAGAAGCCGGTACCGCTGCTCGAGCCCCGTGACGGCCTGCCACCGGTCATCGAGACCGACGCGGCCCTGACCGAAGTCACCAGCAGGCTAGCCCACGGCGAGGGACCCGTCGCGGTCGACGCCGAGCGCGCCTCCGGATACCGCTACGGGCAGCGTGCCTACCTGGTCCAGCTGCGCCGCGCCGGGGCAGGCACAATGCTCATCGATCCGATCGCATGCCCCGACCTCTCCGGCGTTGACGCCGCTGTGGCCGATGCCGAGGCCGTCCTGCATGCGGCGTCGCAGGACCTGGCCTGCCTGGCCGAGATCGGCTTCCGGCCGCGGAAGCTCTTCGATACCGAGCTGGCCGGGCGCCTGCTCGGCTACCCGCGGGTGGCTCTCGGCACGCTGGTCGAAGAGGTGCTCGGCTTCCACCTGGAGAAGGGCCATTCGGCCGCCGACTGGTCGACCCGGCCGCTACGTACCGAACTGCTGCGCTACGCGGCCCTCGACGTCGAGGTGCTGGTCGAGCTGAGAGACGCCCTGGCGGTGGAACTCGCCGCCCAAGGCAAGACGGAATGGGCCCGGCAGGAATTCGAGGCCGTGCTCGCGGCCAGGCCAGCCGCGCCACGCCCAGACCCGTGGCGGCGGACCTCGGGGATTCACCGGGTGCAGTCCCGCCGCGGGCTTGCCGTCGTCCGTGAGCTCTGGACGACCAGGGACAAGATCGCCCAGGCCGCGGACATTTCCCCGCGGCGCGTCCTGCCCGACACCGCGATTGTCGAGGCGGCCAGGTCGTTCCCCGCCAACCACGCACAGCTGATCAGAATCAGCGGATTCGCGGGCCGTCAGGCGAGGCGACATGAGAGAGACTGGCTGGCCGCGGTCGCGCGGGCCCGGGCCAGCGCCGACGGCGAGCTGCCTGAGGCTACCGGCGGATCGATACCGAACGGACCGCCGCCTGCGCATCGCTGGGCCGAGCGGGACCCCGCCGCCGCGGCACGACTGGCGGCGACGCGTGCGGCCGTGACAGCCATCGCCGAACACAGCAGGCTGCCAATAGAGAACCTGATCTCCCCAGACACAGTGCGCCGGCTCAGCTGGGATCCTCCTCAGCCGTACGATGAACAGACCGTCGCGCAAGCGCTGGCCGCGCACGGGGCCAGACCCTGGCAGATCGAACTCACCGCGGAAGCCATCGCCCGGGCCCTGGCCGCAGGAGACCTCAATGCCAAAAATAGCAACGCCGGAGACAGCAACGCCGGGGACAGTGCCGCTGAAGACAGCGCCGCCGCGGACGGTGAAGCGCCCGACGCGGGGGAAAGCTGAGCATGCACCTACTCGCTAGCGGCAGCCCTCCGCCGCTGCCGGGTTTCCTCAACTCGCTGGCAGGCCCCCTCGATCATTACGGCTACTGGGCCATCGCCCTGCTGCTGCTGCTGGAGAACATCGGCGTCCCGGTGATACCCGGCGAGCTCGCGATGATTGTTGGCGCCATTTTCGCCGGCAGCGGCCGGGCCGGCCTGAACATCGTCGGAGTCGGCGTCGTCGCGGTCATCGCCACGTTCGCCGGCACCGAGATCGGCTACTTCATCGGCAGGTACGCGGGACGCGAGCTGATCCTGCGCTACGGCAAGTACGTCTTCATCAAGCCGCACCACCTAGACCGGGCCGAGGTGATCGTGTCCCGCTACGGCGGCATCGTCGTGGTCCTCGCCCGATACATCGTGGGGCTACGCGAAGCCAACGGCATCATCGCGGGCATCACCCAGATGCGCTGGGTCACCTTCACCGTGTATAACCTGCTCGGCACGTGCGCCTGGGTCGCCACCTGGGTGACGATCGGGGACGTGGCCGGCAAAAACATCAACACGATCTACAAGGACGTCAACCGCTACTCCATCTACCTGCTCATCGTCCTGGTCGTGCTGCTCGCTGCCTACATCGTCCTGCGCCGCCGCCGCAAGGCCAACGAAGCTCCGGCGAGCCCTGGGGCTCAAGGAGGGCTTGAGGTCTCGGAAGGGCTTGATGTCCGGGAAGAGCCTGGGGTCCAGGAAGGGCGCGAGGTCCCGGAAGAGCCTGGGTCCCCGGAAGAGGTCGGGGTCCGGGAAGAGCTTGGGGTCCGGGAAGAGCTTGGGGTCCGGGGATCTGAGGCTCACGGGGACGGACCTGGAGCCCAGGAGAGTTCCAGGATTGATCTGCCCAAGCCTGGAACTCAGGGCACGTAGCGTTCCAGCCCGGCTAGCTCTTGGTCCGCCATGTGCACGACCCAGAAGCCGGCCTTGGGCAGCGGCGGTTCCGACGGCTCAGGCGGCGCCGGAGCGCCGAGCGCGGTGCATGCCGCGGCAAGCGCCTTCGGCAGGTTCTCTCGGTGCAGGCACAAAACGGCCGGGCGGCCGGCCGCCACGAGGTCACGAACCAGGTCGGCGAGTGCGTCATCACGGTTCGTTCGGGAAGAAAGATCACCAGAGCGGCCGGAAAGCGCCAAGGCCGCCTCGGTGTCCACCGTCCCGCCGAAAGACACCGCGTAAGGACGCACGCTCTCGGTGCAGCGCAGCGCGGGCGAGCTGAGGACCCTCGCGCTGGGCGCGAAGCAGGGCAGCAGCCCGGCCAGCGCCAGCGCGTCCACCTCTCCCTTGGCATCAAGCGGGCGCGACTCGTCATCCGTGGGCCAATTCTCCTTCTGCCCCGCCGAAGCGTGCCTGAGCAGGATCAGCGGCACCGTTGCCCGCGGCCGCAAGCCAGCGACCACAGCCGCGTCACGCGGGTAGGTCAGCCGCTGCCCGGCCTGCGCCAGCGGCAGCCAGGACACCTCATCCACCTCATGGCTGGCCGTGAACCCAGAATCCGCCTCACCGGGGCTGAACATCGACCAGTAGTCGATCCGCTTGCGGAAGGCGCCGTTCTGGTATTCCACCGACGGCAGCCGGGGGCCGAGCGCCGAACACACGCCGGTCTCCTCGCAGACCTCCCGCACCGCGGTGAGCAGGATATGCTCACCCGGCTCGCGCTTGCCCTTGGGCAGCGACCAGTCGTCGTACTTGGGCCGGTGCACCAGCAGGATCTCGACCGCTGATGCCCCGCAGCTCCCGGACGCCTCGTCCGTGACGCGCCGCCACGCCACCGCGCCCGCCGCGAGGATGAGGTCACTCATCAGCCGAACGGACCCTCCGTTCCCTGACCAGAGTCTCCTGCACGTCCCGCAGCGGATTCCCCTCCTCGTCCCGGCTGTGCCTGGCCCAGTGCCCGTCCGCGTCTTGCCACCAGGAGGAGGTTCTGTCGTCCATGCCGAGGTGCAGGATCCGGCGCAGCCGGCGCTGGTGACCGGTATCAGTTACCTGCACGAGCAGTTCCACCCGGCGGTCCAGGTTCCGGTGCATTATGTCGGCGCTGCCGATCCAGATCTGCGCGTCCTCGTCATCGTCCGGGCCGAAGGCGTACACGCGGGAATGCTCCAGGAACCGGCCGAGCACACTGCGCACCCTGATGTTGTCGGACAGGCCACCGATACCGGGCCGGAGCGCGCAGATGCCGCGCACCCACAGGTCAATGCGGACGCCGGCCTGCGAAGCCCGGTACAGCGCGTCGATCACCACCTCGTCGACCAGCGCGTTGGTCTTGAACGTGATCGCAGCGGGCCGGCCGGCCCGCTGCCGGTCGGCTTGCCGGTCGATCCGGCTCACGATGCCGGTCCGCAGCGATTCGGGCGCGACCAGGAGCCGGCGGTAGGACCCCGTACGGCTGTACCCGGTCAGGTGGTTGAACAGGGCGGTGACGTCCTCGCCCACCGCGGGATCAGCCGTGAGCAGGCCGAAATCCTCATAGAGCCGGGCCGTGGTCGGATGATAGTTCCCGGTCCCGAGATGGCAGTACCGGCGCAGCGTGCCGTCGGGTTCTTCGCGCACGATGAGCGCCATCTTGCAGTGCGTCTTCAGGCCGACGAAACCATAGACGACGTGGCAGCCCGCCTCCTCAAGCTTGCGGGCCCAGGCGATGTTGGCGCGCTCGTCGAACCTGGCTTTGATCTCCACCACGACCACGACCTGCTTGCCTGCCTCGGCCGCGTCGATGAGCGCGTCCACGATCGGCGACTGGCCGCTGGTCCGGTACAGCGTCTGCTTGATCGCGAGCACCCGGGGGTCCTCGGCGGCCGCCTCGATCAGCCGCTCGACCGAGGCGGCGAACGAGTCGTATGGGTGCTGGACGAGGATGTCGCGTTCGGCGATGGAGGTGAAGATGCTGGTCTCTTCCGGCACCGCCCGGGCCGAGGGAACGAATGCCGGGTAGCGTAGCTCGCCGATGTTCAGGTCGCCGATGGCGGACAGCCCGCTGAGATCAAGCGGCCCCGACACCCGGTAAACGGCGCGCTTGTCGATACCGAGCTCGGTGACGAGCCGGTCGAGCACATCGGCCGACATCGTGTCCTCGACCTCGAGCCGGACGGCCGGCTCGAACCTGCGCCGGACCAGCTCGCGCTCCATCGCCTGCAGCAGGTTCTCGGTGATGTCCTCGTCCACCTCGAGGTCCCTGATCCGGGTGACGCGGAACGCGTGCTGCTCGATAATCTCCACGCCGCCGAACAGGGCGGTCAGGTGCGCCGCGATGACGTCCTCGATCGGCACGAACCGGTTCTGCGACAGCGCGAGGAACCTGGGCAGCAGCGGTGGCACCTTGACCCGAGCGAACACGGTGGCGTCCGTCTTCGGGTCCGCGATCATGACGGCAAGGTTGAGCGACAAGCCGGAGATGAAGGGAAACGGGTGGGCCGGGTCCACCACCAGCGGCGTGAGCACAGGGTAGATGCGCTGCTTAAACAGGTCGCCAAGACTGTCGCGCTCCTCGCCGGACAGTTCCTTCCAGCGCAGCAGCTCGATCCCGTGTTCGGTCAGCTCGGGGTTGATCCGCTCGGTGAAGGCCCGGGCGTGCCGCACCGTCAGCTCGCCCGCCAGCTCCAGCGTATTGTCGAGCACCTGCCTGGGCAGCCGGACGCCAGCGCCCTCGACCGGGAAGCCCGCCACCATTCTTCTCAGCAGCCCGGCCACCCGGACCATGAAGAACTCGTCCAGGTTGGTCGCGAAGATGGCCAGGAACCGCACCCGTTCGAGCAGCGGGATCGACTCGT
>Ga0302326_10025886_pt1 | contig 11881 bp, 11 predicted proteins | sample Palsa_T0_3_FD_202264 | JGI IMG/M metagenome (GOLD analysis project Ga0302326, IMG submission 202264) | Peat permafrost microbial communities from Stordalen Mire near Abisko, Sweden - Palsa_T0_3 | ecosystem: Environmental > Terrestrial > Soil > Palsa > Peat permafrost | place: Sweden: Abisko... | reverse complement strand
CTATTGCAGCCGCACGATGCCGGAGGCCGTCGACAAAATCGAATTCTTCGCCGGCCCCGGAATGCTGTTCGATCTCTACGATCTCGAAGACGAGGTCGAGCGGCTGACCCATCCGCGCGTGCCGCTGCCGTCGGGCGGCTGGATCACCATCGAAGGGACCGAAGCGCTGACCGCCATCGACGTGAACTCGGGAAGCTTCACGGCATCGACGGGACTTGAGGAAACGAGCCTCGCGGTCAATCTCGAAGCGGCGCATGAGATCGGCCGCCAGCTTTGCCTGCGCGGTATCGGCGGGTTGATCGTCATCGATTTCATTCACCTGAACGACGCGGACAACATCCAGCGCGTGCTCGACGTTTTGGTGGCGAGCCTCGCCAAGGACCGCACGCCGACCCAGATTTCGAAGATGTCGGAATTCGGACTCGTGGAAATTACGCGCAAGCGCCTGCGCGATCCGCTGTTCAAGCTCATGACGGAAGGCTGCCGCCCCTGCCGCGGGCACGGCCGCACGCGCACCGTGGCCAGCGTCTCCTACGAACTTCTGCGCCGCATCGAACGCGCAGCCTCGGCCGCGCCCGGCAAGCCCATTCTCGTGCGGGCCGCGCCCGAGATCGTGCGCTGGCTCGAAGCCCATGGCGAGGAAGTGCGCCCCGGTCTCGCGCGCCGCGGCGCGGCGCGGGTGCAATTCGAGGCGCGCAACGAATTCACGCGCGAGGGTTTCGATGTCGGCACGCTCCCCTGAGACCGCGCCGCCGATCCGAAAATGCGCCACCTGCGGCAAGCCGCAGGACGAGAAATTCAAACCCTTCTGCTCGAAGCGCTGCGCCGATATCGATCTTTCCCGCTGGTTGAAGGGCGTCTACGCGGTCGCTGCGGAAGAAGACCCGGACGATGCGCCGGGCGACGGCGGCGAGGGGGAGTAGGGTCCATTTGCTTTCCTCCCCTGGCGTCAGCCGGGGGGTTGGCAGCGGCAGCGTACCAACGGCATCGCGCGTATTTCACGTGCGATGAGGCCCCGCCTACGCTGAAGCTACGGCGGGTCTGAGTTCGCACGCGGTCCGCCGAAGCCTTGGCGAAGGCGGAAGGGGGCCCCGTCTGGACAGCGCCGGGAGGCTTCTCTACAAAGCCCGACCCTTACGGCCTCCCTTGGCCCGCCCAGGTAGCTCAGTCGGTAGAGCAGCGGACTGAAAATCCGCGTGTCGGTGGTTCGATTCCGCCCCTGGGCACCATCCCCCTGTCGCTGATCGATTGCGGCCTGCTCACCTTCGACGAGATCGATGGCCTATGAAGATATGAAAGCCGATATGCTCGGCACGTTCCGCTGCGCGCTCGATTCAGAATGAATACGACGACGTGACGCCGGAAGTCTGCCGTGCCGAGGTCGAGACCTTCCTTGACGAACCGGTGAAACATGGCGCAATCGCACTTGATCCGCCGCCTGCTGCTTAGGTTCCGCCGTGTCGATAACCGACAGCGAGTGCTTATATCGCAATCATGCCGGGTCTCGTTCGTTCCCTGCTGTCCCGCCGACGCAGCAGCGCATGCGCTTCGAGCATCGTCGGGACCAATTGAACGGGCACACAACTCTGCCGGAGTCACAAAATCAATAAATTACGAAACAAATCGAGATAATTCCTTCCAATCCGCGCCCGACCAAGCACGGCGATCTCGACACTAAGAGTGCCATCGATCGGGCCTTTTTTCGAATGCCGTCGATGATAGGATGATGCAACGCGCGACCGGGAGGAATTCGGATGAGTCTGAAGAACAAACATATCGTCATTGTGGGTGGCACGTCGGGAATTGGGCTTGCCGTGGCTCGGGCGGCGATTCGCGAGGAGGCCAGGATCACCGTCGCGTCCAGCAATGCGGCCAATGTCGACGCTGCGGTTCAACGACTGGGCGGGGCAACGGCAGGAGTTGTCATGGATGTCACGAAGGAGAGCTCCGTCGAAGCTGCGATCGGGCAGCTAGGGGAATTCGATCATCTGATTTTCACGGCCGGCGACTGGAATCCCGTGCGCCGCGGCGCACTCGCCGAAACCGATCTCGACCGCGCGCATGCCCTGTTTGCGGTACGATTCTGGGGCGCGCTCGCCGTCGTCAAGCATGCGCGGTCGCATCTCGCCACCGAAGGATCGATCACGCTGACCGACGGAATGATTGCGCACCGCCCCCGAAAGGATTCCGCCGTGAGCACGGCGATGGCGGGCGCGATCGAGCACTTGACCCGAGCTCTCAGCGTCGAGCTCGCGCCCGTTCGCGTCAATGCGGTTTGCCCCGGCCTTGTCCGCACGGATGTCTGGAATGCCATTCCCGATGATCGCCGCGAGGAGCAGTTTCGCCAGATGACGCAGCGCCAGCCATTGCCGCGCATCGGAGAGCCGGAGGAGGTCGCAGAAGCTTATCTCTATCTCATGCGGGCGGGTTACACGACCGGGCAAATCCTACAGGTGGATGGCGGAGGATCCGTCGTCTGACATTTCCCTGCGGGAATTGGTGGGAATGAAAACTCACGCCGTTGCGCCGAATTGCCCCACGGCGCGCGTCACAGCTTTGCAGCCGCCAGCATGCGATCACCAAACAGATTCGACCATTGTTCGGGAGTCAGCTCCATCCGTTTTTTGCCGTAGCTTGATGGCGAAGCGAGCTCCTGGGAGCCGGTGCCGGCAACGACGGCGGGGCGCGCGCCGATCTTTTCCCACCAGGCTTTGATCGCGGGAAATTCATCAAGATCGATGTCGATCAGGCGGGTGGCACGCACCCATGGCCAACATGCTATATCCGCGATCGAGTACTCTTCCGCCAGATACTCGGCCTCGTTCAATCGATATTCGAGAACATTCAGAAGGCGCCTCGCTTCGTTCACATAGCGATTTATGGGGTAGGTTTGGCCGGACGGTGCGTAGCGCACGAAGTGATGCGCCTGACCGTGCATCGGGCCCAATCCGGCCATTTGCCACATCAGCCATTGCATTGCCAGGCTCCGACGCCGCGCATCCAGCGGAAGCAATTTGCCGTATTTTTCGGCGAGGTAAACGAGTATCGCGCCCGTTTCAAAAACCGCGAATGGAGCGCCTCCGTCTTTCGGTTCATTGTCGACAATGGCGGGTAATTTGTTATTCGGGTTGATCCGGCGGAAGGCGGGCGTGAAATGGTCGCCGGTGAGAAGATTGTACGTGATCGTGCGATAGGGAATGTCGAGCTCTTCGAGGGTAATCGTCACCTTGTGCCCGTTGGGTGTGCCGACATGGTGCAGATCGATCATCGGTTGCGCTCCAGGATGCCCGGCGAGAAACACGATTGTCGCTTCCGGGCGAATGATTTTTGCCGAACGGCTTTTAGCGAATTTGGAACATCCAGTGGCGTATTCCCCATGGCATGCGCTGCCCGCAGGCGACTGCGAGTATGCCGTTAAGCCAAGGGTAGCGGGCGTCACTTGTTTCGAACACGGGAGCAATGCGGATGTAGTACCGGGACGGGTCGACCGGCTGGGCCTCCGGATCGCGAAATTGCGACGCCACTTCATCCGGGATTACGCTGCGCCCCGAATAGGTCACATAGATGAGTGCACCGTCGTGGGTTTTCCAGACGGAGCGGGCGTCAAACGTGCCGCAACTCTCGGTTTCGCCCAATCTCCCGCTTAGCGACCAGTTTCCGCCGCCCGGAAGGATTTCGCCGGAAAGATGGGAGCCTTCGAACTGTCCTCCGGTGATATAGCCCGCGCGGCGCTCATTGTAGGGGCTGCGTCCGAGAGCCATGATCGCGCCTTCGACGCGGAAATCGGCGACGCAGAGCGGTTCGGATGCGAGCGTCGTCCATTTGAATCCTTCGTCCGACATTTCGTTCAAGGTCTCCGTTTCAAAATGCGAAATTGAGCTTCAGACCGGGACGTGGCCAGCGGCACTTGTAGAGCCTCCCACTGCTCGACGCGGTGGCCCAGACATCGCGCATGTCTTCACCGCCGAAGCAGATATTCGTGATGGCCAACTCGGGAAACGGGACGTGCCCCACCGCGCCATCCGATGTCGGGTCGGGGTCGAAGATCGTGACGCCACCATTGATAATCGTACCCACACAGACCTTGCCGGAGGCTTCGACTTTCAGACTGTCGAGAAGCTGGAAATCCGGCAGCGTGTGGATGACGCGACCGGGCAGCCAGGGCGCAGGCTGCGGGGCCAGTCGCCCTGGCGACGCGATATCGGCAGCCCAAAGGCGTCCGGTCGTGGTGTCGGCCCAATAGAATTCGCTTTCGTCCGGCGAAAGTCCCACGCCGTTCGGTGCAACCAGATCGCCGCGGGCAAGTTCGATATGCGAGCCGTCCGCCTTCGCGTAATAGACCGCGCCATGATCGCGGTGCGTCGGCGTCGACTTGCCGTGGTCGCTGAACCAGAAGCCGCCCTGCCTGTCGAATACAAGATCGTTGGGGCCGCGCAGCGGACGCCCGTTGCATTCCTCGTAGATGGTGGTGAATGCCCCCGTCTTTGGATCTACTCGCTGGATTCGCCCGCCGATATAGTCGTGGGGCAAATGCCCCGGTATCAGAATGCCCCCGGCGTCATGCCATTCGAACCCACCATTGTTGCAGACATAGATCGCGCCGTCCGGCCCCGGTGCCGTGCCATTGGGTCCGCCGCCAAGGTCCGCCACGACGTCGATCTTGCCTGACGGCGAAACCCGCGAAAGGGTTCCCCGCCTGATCTCGACCACGAGAACCGAGCCGTCCGGCATCGCAATCGGACCTTCCGGAAATTGCAGACCCTCGGCGACGACTTCCAGTTTCATGCTCGTTCTCCAGGTTGCGAATGCGATCAGACTTGCCGCGCGCGATTTTTCCAGTGCGGCGCGCGAAGCTCGGTTTTCAGGATCTTGCCCGCGGCGCTTCGGGGGAGGGGCGACGGCACCACGTCAAGGCTTTTCGGACATTTGTAGCGGGCAATGTGTTCACCGCAGAAAGCCACGAGCTCCTGCAACGAGAGATCGGCTCCCGATTTGAGAAAAACGATCGCGTGGACGCTCTCGCCCCAACGCTCATGCGGCACCCCAATAATCGCGCATTCCGCCACGGCGGGATGCCGGTAAACGACATTCTCGACTTCGATCGAATAAACGTTTTCGCCGCCGGTGACGATCATGTCCTTCAGGCGATCGGTGATGTAGATGGCGCCGTCCTCATCCATATATCCGACATCCTGCGAGTGCATCCAACCGTCGCGCAGGGCTCGATTGGTTTCTTCCGGGCGGTTCCAGTAGCCCGCCATCAAATTGTCACCCCGCCCGATGATCTCGCCGATTTGGCCACGCGACACCTCCAGCCCGTTCGCATCGACAACTTTCAGTTCGTAGCCATAAGCCGCGGCGCCGGCCGATTTGAGCTTTTCCGGATCGGCGCCTTTGCGATGCCAGCGCGGCCCGAGATAGCTGATTGCGGGCATTTCGGTCATGCCGAATCCCTGGCCGAATGAAATGCTCGGAAACCGCTCTCGCGCGTTTTCCAATATCGCCGGCGGCATCGGCGCACCGCCGTAGCCCAGCATCCGCATCGACGACACATTGGCGGTCGATGCGCGGGGATGTCTGGCAAGACGGTCGATCACGGTCGGCACGGTGAAGATGTGGGTCACGCCGTTACGCTCGATCGCATCGAACATCGAATCCTCGTCGAGCCGGGGGAGAATGACATGTGTGCCTGCGACTTGCGTCATCGTCCAGACGGCGATGTCCGCCATGTGGAACATCGGAGCGGAATGCAAGGCAACCGAGTCTTCGTCGACCTGCAGCGACATCACAAGATTGACGGCCATCGCCGACAGGCTCTTATGCGTGTGCATCACGCCTTTCGGCAGGCCCGTAGTTCCGCCGGTGTAGAAGATCGCCGCGAGTTCTTCATCGGGGCCGCGGATTTCTGCCAGAGGCAGTGCACTTGCGACCAGATGTTCGAACCGATGGTCGGCAGCCGGCGCGCCTTCGTCGAGCGCAACAAAGGCGCAATTGCACTGGCTTTTGAGTTCGGCCGCTGCGGCCGCGAACTCCCCGCCGAAGAAAACAATCTTCACACCGGCGTCGTCGAGCTGAAAGCGTAGTTCGGGCACCGTCAGGCGCTTATTGAGGGGCACAAGGACCGCTGCGCTCCAGAAAACGGCGTAGTAAATCTCCAGATACCGGTCACTGTTGTTTGCCAGGACCGCGATACGATCGCCGCGACCAGCGCCCAGCGCCCCCAATGCGCCGGCGAGACGCGACACGCTGTCGGCGAATTCTCCCCAGGTTTGCCTGCGCTCACCATCGACAACCGCCACGTGGTTCGGGCGGACATGCGCCGCCCGCGCCAAACCCTGCGTGATGCGCATGGGTCAGTCCTTCTTTTTGTTGCCCGTATCGAGAAAGTCCGCGCCGCCGAAAGACTTCGGGGCGGCAATCTCAACGATTGGATCGTCGCGGTCGTCATATTCCAGCCGCAGCGCCTTCGTCATCACCGCATGCATGTCGTAGAGGCAGGTGATGTAGGTCAATTCCAGCACCTCTTCGTCTGAGAGGAACGACTTCAGGGATTGCATGATCTCTTCGGGCACGCGCCCACCCGCCAACACGAGACAGTCCGTATAGGCCAGAACGGCGCGTTCGCGTTCGTCGAACAGCTTCGACACCTGCCAGCTGCGGACCGCTGCGATTTTTTCCTCCGGTATTTTAAGTCCCCGCAACGATTTGCAATGCTGCGAGAAGACAAACTGGCAACCCCGCGCCCAGCCGGCGCGCGTTTGCCCGAGTTCCCGCAAGACGGGATCGAGCTTGCGTGCCGGGGCGCGATAGAGCGCAAAACCCGAGACCGCATGCTCGAAAACGTCGGGAACCAGCGCAAAGACGGTCCACCAGTCGCCACGCGTGCCGGTGGCCGTTCCGGGCTCGGCCACCGGATCCCGTGTTCCGAAAATCCTGTCATAGGTAGAAATGATCGTCTTGTTCGTCGCTTGGGCGCGCGGCACCTGGCGAAGTCTGGGCATCGTCGTCTCCTCCCTGGTTTTTTATTTGTGCGCCATCAAATTTTTTTTGCTGGTCGCTACTGCGGCACTTCGAAATTTAATCAACGCAAGCTCTCGCATCTGTAGTCCGCATGCAAGGGTGTCCAGCTGCGCAATTGAACAGACCGACACCCATGCTTAGATCTTGAACGATTCCAGGCATTCCGGCGCAAACAGTTCCTCGGGCACCAGTCTGCGTTTGGAAAGGCCCTGTTCGTGGTGATAGCGCAGAAACGCATCGAGCACGTGTCGATTTGCGATGAGGCCGTAAGGCCACCAGTCTTCGCCCATTTCTCGGCGCACCTGCTCCACCTGATCGATCTGGAATGGCAACATTGTCTTGAGCGCCGCCGTGACCATCAGCCCGTCATAGGCGATGCGCTGCGCGGCGACGAATGCCTTGCACAGGGATTGTGCGACCCAACGGTTGGCGAGATAGAGTTCGCGTCGCAAAACTACGACGTGCATGATCGGAAATATGCGCGTTCGAGCGTAATAGGCATGTTCCAGTTCCGTCGCGTTGGAAAACAGCCTGCGAACATCTCCGGGCCGTGAATAAAACGTGCTGGGCGCGCGCGCGGCTTGGAGCGCATCGATCTCTCCGTCGGCCAGCATCTGCGACAGAGTTTTCCCTGCGGGAATTGGCGTGACGCGAAAGCGCACAGGCAGGTCGAGCTTCAGCTTTTCGTCGCGTCCCGGCTCCTCTTCGCCTCCGGTGAAGTAGAGCGGGCTGGCTGGGTCGAGCCCGTATTCGTCTTGCAGAATGCCGCGTATCCATACCGGGGCCGTCATCTGGAATTCGGGTACGCCCACACGCCGTCCGGCAAGATCTGCGGGCTTCGAAATGTTGCTGCGGGTCGATACGAAGATGCAGGAGTGCCTGAAAAAGCGGGATGGGAAAATGGGCAGCGCGACAAAGGCAGCGTCATCGCGCATGAGCGATACGGAGTAGGACGAGAGCGACATTTCGGCCGCGTCGAATTCGCGGTGCCTCAACATTCGAAAGAATGTCTCTTCCACGGGCAGTGAGATGTAGTTGAGATCGATTCCATCCGGAGACACGGTTCCATCCTGGAGGGCGCGAGTCCGGTCGTAATCCCAACAGGCCAGCGTTAAGCGCAATTTCGCCATTTTCCGTCCTCCATCAGCTCAAAGCGTGATTTCTCTGCCTTCGAGAGAAGACCGCAAAATGGCGAGGCAGACCTCTAGTGTCGTTCGCCCCCAGAGACCGTCATGAAGTGGCGGAATTCCACCGACCGCGGCATTGAAAAATTCGTCGACAACTTCACCGCGCGGAGTTGACGGAGGCGGTAATGCTTCGAAGTGTTTTTCCGTATCGGCATAGACCCATACACCGTTCGGCATTGGCCGCAGATCGGCACCTTCGCAAGACGCCAGAAAAAAGCCGAAATGATTATAGGCCGCCGGCAGTGCGGCCGCGGGCTGACCTGGACCCGAACCATAAGCGCGGGCATTCTTGATGGCGGCCTCTGCTTCGGGGCTCTTCACATCGCGCAATTGGGCGCGTGCGGTTCCGTATTGCGCTGGATCGCACGGGTTTCCCATTTCCCCGATCCACCCCATCAATTCGTCGCTGTCGAAATGTCCATAGCCGCTGTATGTGAGCGATGCTTGTATATCGCCATCGAAGGCAAGAAAGGCGGAATACGCGCCTTCGGTGGGTCGTGCGGGGTCCCAATTGCCGCTCGCCGCGCGAACACTGCGGACGTGTCTGCCGGCCAGAAGGCGCGCAATGTCGACCTGATGCGGCGCCTGGCTGAAGATCGCTCCTCCTCCTTCGCTCGTGCGCAGCTCCTCGGGCCGGCGTGGGCGATAGAGAAAATCCGTAAAGTTCAGTGCATGGATCATGCGAAGGCGCCCGAACCGGCCACTTTCGATGAGCGTGCGCGTCAGACGATAAGGCGCGTCGAAACTGTGGCAGTGACCGACAAGGAGTCGAACACCCGCGGAATGCGCAGCCGCAATCATGGCATCGCAATCCTCGAGCGTGAGCGCCATCGGCTTTTCCACCAAAACGTGCTTTCCGTGTCTTGCTGCGAGCAAGACATGCTCAACATGAAAGCCGTGCGGTGTCGCGATATAGACGGCGTCGATGCCCGGGTCGGCGCACAGATCTTCCACGGAAGCGAACGCCCTTGCGCCAAATTCCCGAGTGAATCGCTGCCGGGCTTCGAGGCGCGGATCTGCTGCGCCCGCGAGCAAAATTCGGGGGTGCTGTGCGAAGGTCGGCAGCATCAGCTTGAACGCCCGACCCAAACCGGCAATTCCGAGGCGCAACTGGGAAGCGGGCATCTGCATGTCCTTGGTGGTATTGGTATATGGCAGAGCCAATCCGTCCTCAAGAACCTCGGCCGTCTTTGTTCGGCCTGCGTCGCACCTCGACAGATTTGTTCCTGCGCATTATGTTGATTTGTTAGGTAGCTAAGCAAACAGCATGGGCCGGGACAAGCCGACGACCCGCGAATGGGCGAAGAGAGATTTTGCATGCTGACCCGCGAGGAGAACGAACTGCTGTGCCGCGTCGAGGCAGACGCGCCGATGGGCCAATTGATGCGCCGTCACTGGATTCCCGCGCTCCTCCCCGAGCAGCTAAGCGTCGACGGCGCGCCATTGCGGTTGCGGTTGCTCGGTCAGGATTTGGTTGCCTTCCGCGACACCAAAGGTCGCGTCGGCGTGCTGGACGAACTCTGCCCGCATCGCAAGGCCTCCTTGGTTTATGGCCGCAACGAGAATTGCGGCTTGCGCTGCCTGTATCACGGTTGGAAGTTCGCCGCAGACGGCACCGTCATGGAAATGCCCTCCGAGCCCGCGGCAGAGCAGGTGACCCGGAACGTCAAGCATAAAGCCTATCCCGCACATGAAAGTTCCGGGTTTATATGGGTTTATCTCGGTCCGATCGACGAAATGCCGGAATTCGAGGCGCCGCCCTGGGCGCCAACCCAGGATACCAATATCAGCATTCTACGGATCGAGGTCGGCTGCAATTGGGCCCAGATTCTCGAAGGTCAGATCGATTCCGCACATAGCTCGACGTTACATTCTTCCGATATGGTGATGGTACAGCAGGGACTGACCCGAGCCGAAGCGAACGACACGCATTGGCTACGCCCTTCCACCGACCGGATGCCGAAAATCCAGGTGCAAGCCACGAATTACGGCATGCGTTATGCGGCCATACGCAAGCCGACACTGAATCCCGACACGCACGACTATGTCCGCATCACGACATATGTAGCCCCGTTCATCGCATTGATTCCGCCTAACAATGCTTACAACGTCGCGACAGTTCTAACGCCCGTCGATGATCATCATACGACTTTTCACTTCATGGCCTGGAGCCCGACGGGGGGCGTCGACCCGATAACCTGGCGGCGGTTCGGTCATGCGGAGGTCGGGATTGATCTCGATTCGTCGTTCCGAAATATCCGTACGCGGACGAACAATTATTTGCAGGATCGGGACGCGATGGTGCGTGGCGATTTTACCGGAATAAAGGGCATTCCCAATCAGGATATTGCCATGTGGGAAAGCATGGGGACCATCGTCGATCGCACTTCGGAACGCCTCAGCGCAAGCGATATTGCAGTGATCCAGTTTCGTCGCATCATGATTGCGGCCGCCGCAAAGTGGAAAGAGACCGGCACGGCGTTGGGCCGAGGTACACCGCACATTCCGCATGTGAAGCTCGCCGCCTTCGAGGGGATCGTCCCGAAATCGACGCCGTGGCGGACGCTTGGCGCGTCGCAGGATGAGATTGCGCTATATGGCGAAGAGGGCCGTGGCGCGGAGACCAAATCCGCAGCCGAATAGAACCTCCCGCCGAGCGTTACGCCCTGAAGCGGGCCACTGCGTCGGAATCGAAATACTCGTCCAGTCGCGTGATGCGGCCATTTTTCACGGTACAGACGATGCATGCCGTCAGCCTGACGGGTACGCCGTCCTTGGCCCGTGTTCCCGTCAGCGTATGCTGGTGCACGAATCCGCCGGGAAATGCGCCAACGCGGCGGTCCTCGTAGCGCCGATTTGCAATGCGCGAGACGAATCCTTCCAGGGTCTTCACATTATCGTCGACGGTCTGTTCGAGTTCATCGGTGTTGTGCCAGATCTTTGCATCGGGCGCATAAATCGACTTGAGCGCGGCGACATCACCATTTTCGACCGCGTCGAAGAATGTTTTTGCGAGTTGCAACACGGCATCCATGCAGATCTCTCCCTTTCAATATTATCTACGACACATTCCAAGGCGCGAGCGTATTGGGACGAATTTGGCGTGTCCAGTTGCTATTCGAATCTCCGAGAAGGGATTGTGCGGACGATTCCGCAATGTGGTGGGACGACACTGCGCGCGCATTCGCGATCTGCTTTGCCGTGCCGGGATGCGCAAGGTGCTTCCCTGGTCATCTAAGAGGTCTTGAGCGCGCGCGCCAATTGCACCGTGCGTGCACCGATGGTCTTGGTCAAAGATTGGAAAGCTTCGGTATGCAGCCGATTCTGGCCATCGAACGCAGTGGCTGCGCCGGGAACTGCAAGTTGCTCGGCCGTCACCAGGACGTTCAGGCCACTCAAAATCTGCCGCAAATGTGCGAGACCGCGGACCCCGCCCCACGCGCCTGGAGAAATTGACATGATGCCCGCCACCTTGCCGCGAAAGGCTCTGTGAGTGATCGCGGTTTCGCCCGAACCGGGCCCGGGACGCGACAGCCAGTCGATGGCGTTCTTCAGCACGGCGGGGAGCGAGCCGTTATATTCCGGCGCTGAAATGAGATAACCGTCCGCCTCGACGCACATTGCCTTGAGCGCGACAGCGCCTGGGGGCATGCCCTCAAGTTCCTCCCGGTCCG
>Ga0302326_10025885_pt1 | contig 11881 bp, 14 predicted proteins | sample Palsa_T0_3_FD_202264 | JGI IMG/M metagenome (GOLD analysis project Ga0302326, IMG submission 202264) | Peat permafrost microbial communities from Stordalen Mire near Abisko, Sweden - Palsa_T0_3 | ecosystem: Environmental > Terrestrial > Soil > Palsa > Peat permafrost | place: Sweden: Abisko... | reverse complement strand
GCAGTATATGACGGGGGAAGTGTCGGTAGCGCCCTGCGAAGGCAACGACTGGGCGAAGGCCGCTCTTAATGAGCCTCTGAAGGCCCCTATCTGCATCTGGGCCGACAAGGACTCGCGGGCTGAACTGAACGTTGGCAACGCATTTATTCGCATGAGTTCGGAGACAAGTGTCACCCTGAGCACCGTCAATCCAGGCACAGTTCAATTCAGGGTCAATCAAGGCGTCGCCAGTCTTTCAGTTCGATATCTCTTTCCAGGCCAGATATACGAGATCGATACTCCCAATACCACGTTGACCCTCACGAAGGCGGGAGTTTACCGCGTCAATGTTTTTCCCGATCAGGACCAAACATTGGTGACCGTGAGGAAAGGCTCGATTATCGCAACTGGATCTGGCAGCTCGGTGAAGATAAATTCCGGCCAGCAGGTACGGTTTCAAAACAAAACTTCAATGCAGCACACTGCGGAGAAGGCGCCGGCGCCCGACGGATTTGACGACTGGGTCAATGTTCGCGACCAGAGATTATGGGGCCCTGGACCTTCACGGTTCGGCATTTACCTGGGCTATCCCCCGCCCTACGGACCACCCCCAGGATTCTGGGTACGGTAGTCGCGTTGAGTGTTCCGCAGACTCGAAAAATTATTATGCTCGCCAGGAGCGCCGCTTCGCGCTGGTGAAATGGCGAGGCTGCGGGCGGCCTGCCGTTTTGGTTCCGCAGACCAGGTCATGCCCATCCCACGATGTTTAGAAGATCTTTAGAAGTGGTTGAGGCGGGAGTTGAGTTAAATAGCCGGGTTGCAAACAAACAACCCTGAACACATGTTATCTAAGGTTTGGATTGATTTCCTCCGCATAAGCATCTGAACTTTAGATGCTATTAGGGGGAAGCTATGGAAACAGTTCAGTTGAAGTTGAAGCAGGCGAGCGCAGTTCTGGGTGTCGCTCCCAAGGAATTGCAGAATTTCGTGCAACTCGGAGTTCTTCGTCCCCGCAAGAGTGCCGACGTTTTTTGGTTCGATTCAAACCTGCTGCTCCAGGCAAAAATCGCGTTCTTTGTAAAGGCCTCGCTGCGTCCGAATGTTGAATACCTGGCTCGACTGACGAAGGAGGTGTCAAGAGTGAATTTGGTGACCACCAACTGGGATGATCTCCTACTGACCTCCAGTCCTGGAAAGGGCGCCGGCCAAGTGGAGATCAAGATCCCGCTTGGGGAACTCAAAAAGGAACTTGAAGAGAGCATGCCTCTGGCGAATGCGGTTCGAGATCTGCCGCGAGGGCGCAAGCGCCCCGGTTGGAAGGAAGAGTTTGTGAAGACGCTCCAGCAGGCGGGAGACGACATCGGTTATATCTCCGAGCAGGAAATCTTGAAGAAGCTACGGGCTTGCCGTAGCGAAAGAAAGAGACAGCCGGAGATCAGACTTGTCGCCCAAGTCAAGAAAAGCGCCTAGAGGCGTCGTCGACACGTCTGTTGTCATCGCGGGAGCAGCCGCATTCCGCGGGGCTGCGGCAGGTTGCCGGTCGCCCCCATTCAACCCTCCTTTGGTTGAGTGGGAGATTTCATCCATGGATTTTCCGTCAACCTCCGCCGTAATTCTTACTACTCCCACTCATTCGCAAACAGCGCGAACGAATGCGGCACCCTGCTGGCAGCGCCTAGTTAGAGTCTCACGTATCCGTGAGGATCGACGTTCAAATAATCGCCGGCATCTACATGGCTGCGCCTGCCGGTCGCATCCATTAGGGCAAACTGACGGCCATTGACCTGAGTCGCATCAAAGTGGAAACCGGGCTCAATTTTGTAAGAATATTTCCAGCCCATCGGGAACGGTGCGATACCGTGCCTTGGCCCGTCCTGGTCAAAAATTCTATCGCGCTCGTCCACCCACTTGTACGAGCTACTGAAGGTCTTGAAATTTACTTTCCGGCGGTGAGCGTTTCGAAAGCCCTTGATTGCTTTTTCGGCACCCACAATGTTCTGAGGATCACCATATGCAGCCGCGTGCCGCCACAAGTCGAGATACTTGCGTCCAGGTTCGAACGAGCATTCTGGCAATAACAAGGGCGAGTTGAGATCTGATGGTTTTACGCGTGTTGCCCATTCGGACTCTTGGGCCAAATTGGATGCTAACTCTTGCACGAATGGACTCGGGTCAGGACTGCCAAGGCATTTTAGTAGGCCGTGATCGAACCACCGGAAGCGAAAATAGGGTTTCACTTGATCGGCCAAATGCTGACGATCTTTTTGAGCCGAGAATCCCATGATGTGAGGATTTTCCGGTTGATCCGCCATTTCTTGAGCTCGCCGTACCATCCCCAGTAGAATCTCGGCCTCTATCCGACTGGATGGAATGTACTTTATTGACCAAGCGTTGAACAATATTGCATTCTTCGCGATGGCACTCTTTGCCGTGCCTACATATACCGAGGGAATCCCAAGAAGAAAAACCGTCCGCATCTTAATTTCCAACTCACTTTTGAAGAAGTTTGAGGACGATGTCTAAAGGGACGGAGATTCGTTTAAGATCTTCATCGCTCAAAGACTCCATGAACTTTCCGAACAGATGGCGTTGTCCATCAATAGGCGACGAGAAGCCGATTAACTTGGCGCGGCCTGGCTCGTCGGTCCTTGAACGCAGCCAATCTTCGCGCCATTCAACATGTTCACCTTCGCACCAGGCTCTTATTCGCCTGACGACGGCTTGGAATCGGTAAAGATGCCATTTACGTGCCAGGCCGTGTTCCTTGACGGTCCTCGAGAACGCCCAAAGCGCTGAATGGTCCTGCAAAGTGGCGATGAGGCTATCTTTGATCTGAGAGTCGATCCCAGAGGACAGTGCAAACGCATTTCGATCCTCCAGTTCTTGGTTTAGGGTCGCAGGAGGGACCTTGACGACCCGCTCCGGATCTAGGGAGTCGGGTGCCACCGACCATTTGATCGTGTCGGTTTCCCGTAGGTACCAAGGTTCAACTGGCGGCGATTCTCGCGGGATGCGCGTGAAAGCCTCGAATATATCCTCCCGAAGCTGAGTCCGCCCACTTTCTGAAACATCGAGTAGCTGCGGCTGATCAACCGGGGCGACAAGAATGTCCTGCCCATCACGCCGCAAAACTATGACCAAAAACTGAACCGGCTGAGAAACTCCCCAAATTTTTCGTGTTCCTGTCCTGCAGGAGGGTACTGCTCGCAGTATTTAGGGGCAAGGCGCGCAATGAGCTGTCGAAGTTTGGCGCCGGGCACTGCGCCTTTAGAAGCGTCCACGCCTTGTTTTAAGGCAGCTTCGACTATTTCTCGCCAAACGTCACTCATCGATTTCACCAGGCGCCATTGTACAAAAGAAAGATGGAACCCGGAGGCTCCATTTTCACGCCTAAAATATCCCGGCTCTAAAACAGGGTCAAATCGCGGTCAGTTCTTTTAGTCGCGTTGGGTTCGCGTTCCTAAGCTTTTCCGCACCAGTTTTTCGCCCCTTCCGGCCCAGATAAGCAAATAAGCCATCTGTTGCGGAATTGTTCCTAATATACCAAGACTAAATACAATCCGCAATCGACTGACCCATCTGGCACTGATCTAACTCGTTAGATCGGCGCCACCGATCTTCTGAAGGTACCATCGCATTATTGTATGTTATTGAAACTAAATACGTAATATTTGGTGGAGGCGGCGGGAGTTGAACCCGCGTCCGAAAATGTTACTGGCAAAGAGACTACATACTTAGTCCAATTCATGCGCCGGAATTACCCGGCACTCTCGCCAGCCCCGCTCAGAATGGACAAGAAACGGGGCCAGGCCAGCCTGATGATCTCGCCGCAAACTCACAGGCGGAGAGTTTGCAGCCAGCTCACTGTGCGACGCCCGCTCTCAGCCCATGAGCAAAGCCGAGGAAGACGGCAACTTAATTAATTAAGCTGCGTATGCCAGGTTTTGGTTGGCAATTGTGTTTTTGCACACGATTACGGATGCATGCACTCCGGTATGCCTCTTTGCCGCAATCACTTCCGTCGAAGCCGTGACGCCCCCAAACGTGAAGCGAACCGCGATCAACTTAACTCTACCAGCCAGGGCAGCGAAGTCAACCGCGAGTACATAGGAATAGATGCTCCAGCGTCGCGTCGGGACTCTTACCCGCCGTGAACCACAGGATTTTATGCGCCAGAGCTGAGGCGAAAATGCCGTGCCAGCCGTAATAGTATCTAGCGCGCGAACTCCCAGCGATGAAGCGGGACAAGAGAGTAAAGTCTGGTTAATGGAAGATGTCGGCCGGCTGACGGTCGTGCGCGGGCAGGAGTATTTATGGTGGAGCAGGGAACGGCAGGCGAACATCCAGAGACACAGGATTATCCATGGGCCACTGCGCTGGCGGCCATGTTGGTAGGCTCGGCGTTTTTCGCGTTATGGTTCTGGCTGCTGCCGCAGTGGCTGGGTTTCCGCGTGGAAGCGGCGGGCGCCGCGAGTTGGCGATGGCTGGCCGCGATCCCGTCGGTGCTGGGATTTGCAGTGGCGTTGCGCTGCGTTTGGGATTTCGGATGGACGGGACGCGGCACTCCCGCTCCCATGGCTCCGCCGCAGCGATTGGTGGTGGTAGGCGTTTACCGCTATGTGCGAAATCCGATGTACTTGGGTTTTGCGATGGGCTGGATTGGGCTGTGGGTGGTCTTCGGACATGCCAGCGCGTCCGCCATCGCCGGCGTAGCTGCGGCTGCTCTGGCGGTGCACCTGTTCGTGGTCTTCTATGAGGAGCCCACGCTGCGCAAGAAATTCGGCGCGGACTACGTGGAGTATTGCCGCAACGTCAGCCGCTGGTGGCCCCGTCTGCGAGGCTGGGACAAGTTTTCCCGGTCGCGGCAACCTCGGCGAGGAGTTAAGGGAAATCCTGATCAAGTCACGGCGAAGCTCCATAGCGGCTGAAGCCGCACTCATCACGGGGCATTTACGGACGGCCTAAAGGCCGTCCCCTTCAAGAAGCTGGACCTGATCAGAGTTTCCTTAAGCTTTTCGCCCTCGCTACCGATTCCTGCATCCCAGCTTGGGGAGAATCATCCAAACCTTTTGCTTGCCTGTTAGTCTGATAACCGTGGTGCGAATGCACAAAGCGCTGATTCGGGTCGATGCGAAGGAGGGCTCGTCCTTGTTTGATTGGGACGGCTCATGCCGCTGTTGTTGTCGGGAGACGATCGCGTGATTCCCGACTGCATTTCCTTCAACGCTATCCCGCATACCACTCGCATCTTCAGCGATTTCCTTTCTTACTCTTCCGCGATACGCAAGTTTTATCCCACGCAGCCCGATGCGGAGCACATCGCCGCTTTCGCCAAGTCAGTTGCGCGCGATCTGGCCCGGCAGGCCGCGGTAGCCGATGCGCTGGAGAAACAGAATCGCTCGTGGGGAGCTTCGGAGGCGACGCTACGCAATCTTCAGCGCCTGCATGATGGAGCGTTCGCGGTGGTCACCGGGCAGCAGGTGGGATTGTTTGGAGGCCCGCTGCTGGCGCTGTTCAAGGTGGCTTCGGTGCTTGCCCTGGCCAAGCAGGTGGAGGCGCTGGGAGTGCCGTGCGTGCCGGTGTTCTGGCTGGCCAGCGAAGATCACGATCTGGCGGAAGTGAACCAGGCGCTGCTGCTGACGCACGATTTCCAGCTGGTTCCGTTCAAGGCTGCGACGCGTGGCATCGAGGGGGCTCCGGTCTCGACTATTCGCTTTGCGGAAGGAACGAACGAGGCGGTCGGGCGGGCTGCCGAATTGCTTGGCGAGTCGCTGGCCGCCGATTATCTGCGGGAGAGCTATGCCGAGGGCGAGTCGTTCTCCAACGCCTATGCCAAGCTCTACACTCGCATTTTTGGCGAGCATGGACTGATCCTTTTCGATCCCGCGGACCCCGAACTGCACCGCATGGCGGCGCCGTTGTTTGCGGACGCGATACAGCGCACCGCCGAAATTGATGACGCCCTGCTGTTCCGCAATCGCGAATTGCAGGCGGAAAAATATCATGAGCAGGTGAAGGTCACGGGAGAGTCGACGCCATTGTTCGCGCTGGTGGAGGGCGCACGCGTTCCCATCCATCGCGCCAATGGCCAGTTCAAGATCGGGCGGGAAGTCGTCGCCGGCGACGAATTGCAACGCCGCGTCCGGGCCGGGCCGGAGAACTTCAGCGCTAACGTCCTGCTGCGCCCGGTGCTGCAAGACTACTGGCTGCCTACGCTGGCCTACATCGGAGGGCCGGCCGAGGTGGCATATTTTGCGCAGGCCGCCGTGGTGTATGAGAAGCTGTTGGGCCGCGTCACGCCCATCCTGGCGCGCATGAGCGCAACCCTGGTAGAGCCGCGCATCGAGCGCCTGCTGACCAAGTACCAGGTCGATCTGCCCGAACTTTTTCACGGTGAATGCCAGCTTCGCGACTGCATGGCGGCTCGCTCGTTGCCGCCTGAGCTGAAGCAGGACTTCGAGCAGGCGAGGCGTGCGGTGGAAGAAGCTATGCAGCGCGCCAGCGGATCGTTGCAGAAACTCGATCCCACGCTGGTGGAAGCCGCTGCCCGTGCGTCCAGCAAAATGCGTTATCAAGTCGACCGGCTGGAGAAGCGCGCCGCCCAGGCCGAGCTGCGCCGGACAGAGATCATCACCCGCCATGCGGCGCAGATCGAGAACGCGGTTTATCCCAACAAGACGCTCCAGGAGCGCGAGATCGCCGGACTCTACTTCTACGCGAAGTATGGATCCGAGTTGATCCGCCGGCTGGTGGAGCTGGCGCAGACGCGCTGTCCGGAGCATAAAGTGCTGGTGCTGAGCAGTTGACGCGCAGGTAGTTTCCTAATTTCGACATGGATCTTCCCTCAGCGGCTGAAGCCGCGTCGGCGGGGGCGCGCTTGCGGCACGGATGAATCCGTGCCCTTTCAAAGCCGGATGAAATTAGGAACCAGGGACGCGCAAGAAATATTGCCATTGCCTGGCTTCCGCAGTAAAATTCTCCAAATGCTTTGTTGGGGTGAGCCAACCTAAAGCCAGGGTCCGGCCTCTCACGTCTGAAGTTTGGAGCGCCAGCCATGCGTAGCGAAGAGCTCTTTAAGCAAGTGGAGCGCCTCTTACAGCGGAAGCTATCGCCGGAAGAGTGCAAGTTCCTTATCGTTGCCAGCCAGGTGAACAACCCGAAAAAACAGGCGCTCGCCAAGGCGGCGACGGCAAATCCTAGAGTTGCGTAGTAAGCCCTTGTAGTAAACCCACCTCGACGACCGCTCGCGGCCGATTGCCGATGGCGGTGGCCTATCTGTTATATTTGGCCTTCATCCCACCGGCAGCGAGCCTGCAGACAGGAGCGGCATCATGGCAAAGAGTGTCAACAAAGTCATCCTCATCGGGAATCTTGGCAAAGACCCGGAGGTGAAGTACACCACGAGCGGCATGGCGGTAGCGCGATTTTCCGTGGCCACCGCGGACCGCGTAAAAGACAAAGAGGGCAACTGGCAGGACCGCACCGAGTGGCACAATCTGGTGGCGTTCCAGCGCACCGCCGAAATCGCCTCCGAGTACCTGAAGAAGGGCAATAAGGTTTACATTGAAGGCCGGCTGCACAGCGACTCCTGGGACGACAAGGAGACTGGCCAGAAGAAATATAAGACAGAAATCATCATCAACGACCTGGTGCTGCTGGGAGGCGCACGCGAGGGCGGCGGCGAAGGCGGCGGCTACAGCGGCGGACGCTCGGGAGCAGGCAAATCCTCCTCCGGCGGCGGCGGCTTCGATCAGCGCACGCCCGAGAGCGAAGCCCCACCCGCGGCCAGCAGCGGCGGCGGGCCAGAGATCACGGACGAAGATATACCGTTCTGAGCGGTGGATGCGCTGTTTGTGACTACTGGTATCCCGTAGTATCATGAAATTGCGATTTGAATGGCACGACGCAAAGTCCGAGGCAAATTACAGGGCCACGGTGTGAGCTTCGACTTGGCGAAAACAGTATTCAAGGACGTGTTCGCGGTCGAGCAAATTGACGACCGCGAGGACTATGGAGAGGAGCGATTCATCGTTATCGGGATGGCGGAAGGCAACGTACTTTTGTTTGTAGCGTATACCGAGCGCGAGGATCGTATTCGCATCATCTCAGCCAGGAGGGCAACACAGCATGAGGAAGAGGACTACTTCCGCCAAAATTCGGCCTCGTCCAATGACCGACGAAGAAATTGAACGCGCTGCGCTTGCCGATCCTGACGCACAACCGCTGACTGAGAGCGATTTGAAAAGGATGAAGCGGACGCCGCGGGCGAAGATTATTCGGCGGGCACTTGACTTGAGCCAGGAAGAGTTTGCCGCCCGTTATCAAATACCTTTGGGTACGTTGCGGGATTGGGAGCAGGGACGGGCGACTCCCGATCAGCCGACACAGGCTTACCTGACTCTCATCGCGCGCGAGCCCAAGCGCGTCGAACAAATACTCAAGGAGCCGTTGCCATCACGCCGGTAGGCGGAGGGCTGGAGATTACGGATGAGGCTATACCTTTCCGGAACAGAAGGGCATGACCCCTTGGACGCATATCACCGGCAAGAGATCGAGAAAGGGCTAGAAGCGGATGGAGCGACAATAGATCTACAGCATCTGCGTGCCCCAGAGGTCATGCAGGTGCAGCACGCCTTGGAGGCGGCCGGCGTCGTCGACGACGGGAAGGGAAGTGATCTTCTTCTGCTCCATGATGTCGAGGGCGGTGATGGCGAAGATCTCTGGGCCGACGAACTTGGGTGAGCGCGTCATGCACTGCGCGGCTGCGAGGTCGAGCACCTCTTTGCCGTGATGCTCCAACAGGCGGCGCAGGTCGCCGTCGCTGATGAGGCCGACCAGCTTGTCACCTTCCATCACTGTCGTCATACCCAAGCCCTTGCGCGACATCTCGTAGATCACCTGAGCCATGGGAGTTGCGGGCCCGACGCGAGGAACGGCATCGCCGCTGTGCATCAGCGACGAGACGCGCGCGAAGCGCTTGCCCAGCTTGCCTCCGGGATGCAGGTTGGCAAAGTCCTCCTCTTTGAAGCCGCGGCGTTCGGAGAGCGCAACCGCCAGCGCGTCGCCCAAGGCGAGCATGGTGGTGGTGGAGGCAGTAGGCGCGAGGCCAAGCGAGCAAGCCTCGTGCGCGACCGAGCAGTCCAGGGCAACGTCGGCGGCCTGCGCCAGGGTCGAGATACCCACCCTCTCCTGCGGAGAAGGATGGGGCACCCGCTCGTCGGGTATGGAGTGCAGTTCGTCGCCCGTCATGGCAATCAGCGGCACGCCCAGGCGCTTCACGCTGGCCAGCAACTGGAGGATCTCGCCGGTCTCGCCGCTGGCGGAGAGCGCCAGCACGACGTCGCCGCGCACCACCATCCCCAGGTCGCCGTGCATGGCTTCAGCCGGGTGCAGGAATAGAGCGGGACTTCCAGTGGAAGTGAGTGTGGCGGCAACCTTGCGCGCGATCAGCCCACTCTTGCCCATGCCGGTGACGACGACACGTCCTGCACAGTTGTACAGCAGCCCAACGGCACGGTCGAAGCTGGCGGACATTGGCCCAGCCAGGCGATCGGCCAGAGCACGCAACGCCTCCGCTTCAATGCGAACCACATTCTCGCCGACGTTTTTCATTTGTATTGGCGCGGCAGCATCGCGACTCGACTGGCTCATGGCGCGGCCGGCTTTGGTCGCTTATCAGGCACGACACCGCGCGAGTCAAAAACCAGCACCTGCTCCGTGTTTGGGCCGCCAGTCAGAGGAACGTTCTTGCCGTTGAACGAGACTTCCACCGCGCCCGCATTACCAGTGTAGAAGACGACCTGACTGGTGGCATGAATCGTTTTCATTTCCGGAGGCTTGATGATGCCGCGGACCACATATTTGCCGTCGGACTTCAGCGACACCCAAGCACTGTCTTTGGGACGAACGATCACTTCAAACGCAGCCCCGACGGGAATGTTGGGGGAAGAAGCTTCCGTGGATACTTTCTGCGCCGGTGCAGTTTCTGGAGGCGGTACGACAGCCGCGCCAGAAGACGATGCAGGCTGCGGCACAGCAGGGCTCGTGGGCGAAGTCTGGAGCTGTGGCGCGGAGGAAGCTTGGTTCGCTGCGGATCCACCGCCGCTGGCAACTGGCGCAGCCGCATTCGTCGGCTGCTGGGACACGTCAGGGTTCGCCGGCATTGCGGCCCGTTTCTCCCGGTCATTCTGACGGTCCTGATAAACCTTCCAGCCGCCGATTCCTCCAGCGATCACGACCAGCAGGATCAGAACGGGCAGAACCGGAAAACCGGAACGCTGCCTAGGCCGATTGGAATGAATGGAAGCGTGCTGTTGCGCGATGACGCGAGCGTCGGGCGGAGCTTCGTTCGCCGCCTGCATATATTCGGCGACAGCTTCCTCTTCATCAATGCCGACACATTTGGCGTAAGCGCGCACATAGGACTTGTTGAAGATTCCGCCGGGAAGCAGATCGAACTGTTCCTCCTCTAACGCGAGCAGCAGACGTCGTCCAATCTTGGTGGTGGCGACAATCTGGTCGAGAGAGACGCCGCGCATCTCTCGTTCCCGACGCAGTCGTTCGCCGAATGAGCCCACGCTCTCCCTCGCAGCAATTAGTCTACCCGGATTGCCTGCCGAATCATAAGAAGTGCGGATTGCAGTGTCAAACCCAGGGGAATATCGGTAGTGACTTAGTTTGCAATAGGAACAAGGCACTTGTATTCGCGCATGCTGATCTTTCCTGGCTCTCGGGCGTAAATCCTTACATGCTTCGGCTCATTGAGGCGCGATTGGTAGCCATAACGAGCAGGATACGTGTTCGCATTACCCTCGGGCCCACGGCTGGACATCGCAACGTCGCAGACCATGCGCACCGGGCGCTTCCACGGATCATCAGACAGGTAGCCCATGATGTCAGTTGTCGTACCAGCTTGGGTGTTCGAGACATGGGCGCTCGTTACGGTCAAAACCAAGGGGTATTTTGGCAGGGACTCCGATTGCGCCCACGCCAAACCGGAAAACAAGAGGATTGTTGCGATAGACCTCATATTCGCGTCAGTTTGAAACTCGCTTCTTGTAGGGGCCGCGCTTCGGCGGTTCGGCCTCAGGAGGCAGCGTCACTGTCAGTTTGCGAAGCTCTACCCAGGGCCCCCGCGCTGGGCTATTTCTAGTTTCGCCCTTCGGGCTCGGAATTCGGTATCCCACCACAAGCTCTGACGTCCCCATGTGCCGCCCCTGAAGGGGCTCAGAGCCTACCCAGCACTCCGCTTCCCCAGTTCGCCCAGAGCGGCGAACCGGGGACCCCGCTGCGTGCTGGGCTATCCTGTCGCCGTCCCGCTTTGCGGGACTCGATTGCGGGCATATCGAACTTGCTCGCCCACCCGTGCATTCAAGCGTGACGCAAGGATGTCAACAGAGCCACGCAGATTCTGAAAGTCGCGCCCTGATACAAACCAAGAACGACTTATGAGATGAGCTGGCTCTGTTGAAACCCTATGTGCCGCCCCCGAGGGGCTCAGATTTGAAGATAGAGCCTACCCAGCACTCCGCCTCCCCAGTTCGCCCAGAGCGGCGAACCGGGGGCCCCGCTACGTGCTGGGCTATCCTGTCGCCGTCCCGCTTTGCGGGACTCGATTGCGGGCACTCCACACTTATCCGCTGACCCCACGGTTGCTAGCTGCGGCCAGGGGGTCAACAAAGCCAAGCTATCTCATTAAATCGCTTTGTATCAGGGCGCGGCTTCATGGCCTGCGTGAGAATCCTATCGTCTCCAGAGTGTCTGTGACATAACCGTGCCGCCGCTACGCGGCTCGGGTCAATTTCCCACTAGACCCGGGGCTTACGCCCCGGGCAAAATTCAAAGCCGCCCCTGGCGCGGCTAGTTTGAGCCAACCACGACTGATCGATCCACCGCATAATCA
>Ga0302326_10025884_pt1 | contig 11881 bp, 10 predicted proteins | sample Palsa_T0_3_FD_202264 | JGI IMG/M metagenome (GOLD analysis project Ga0302326, IMG submission 202264) | Peat permafrost microbial communities from Stordalen Mire near Abisko, Sweden - Palsa_T0_3 | ecosystem: Environmental > Terrestrial > Soil > Palsa > Peat permafrost | place: Sweden: Abisko... | reverse complement strand
ATTCCTTGCTCACTAGTTTGGGTTACGCTTTCTCGATGCGACCTCGTCGGGTGTGGCTCACGGCAATGGCAGCGGCACTCGGGGTGAGCGAGGCTGCATGCCGTGGCGACGCAAAGGATGGTCCGGCCGCGGTGCACGATGTTCCGTCATCGACGCCGCCAACTGCCTCGGTCCCGGTTGTGACCGCCGAGACCGCGTCCGAGGTTGCCAGCCCGACACCCACTCCGCCCACTCCGACAGTGAGCGCCAGCGCCAGCGCCGTGCCCTCTGCGACCGCGAACAACGGGGCCGCAAGACGGGCGACCGGGATCTGCGGCGTACCCAGATTGAACAACATGCAGACCTCGTGTGACGTCCGAGCCTGCGGTGCGTCAGTCTCGAGCTCGCAGGTCGCTCCCTCCGCAGCCATCCAGACGACCGTGCGGGGTGACGTCAACGCCGGTGACGACCGCACCATCTCGAGCGCGAAACCGCGCTTGCGCGCTTGTGGGAATCAAGCCCTCGCCAAGAACCCGTCCGAGCAAGGCACGCTCGTGCTCTCCGTCTCGATCGCGGCCAATGGAGTCGTCACGACGACGGCCATCACGAGCAACGCGGGCCTCAGCGTGGAGAGCGCTGCCTGCATGTCGGCCGTCGTCAGACGCATCAGCTTCAATACAGGAACAGCGCGCACGGTCACGCTCACCATCGTGCAGACGAAGCAGAACACCTGAGCCCGTTCACGGCGCCCCCACGAGCTCGTTGAGCTTGCTCGACACGGACTGGGCGAATGCCGTTCGCCGCTGCTTGTTCGCGGCGATGGCGGCCTCGAACACGTCGTCGAACTTCTTCTTCTGCGCGGCGCACGCCGTCGTCGTGGCCTGACGATAGTCGGCGAGGATTTGTTCTCGCCGGTTTTGACGGGTGCTCTCCGTGATGTTGGCGACGGTGTTGGCCTTGTCCCTCGCGTCGAAGCGGTTCTTCCAGAGGTTGTCCGTGCACGTGCTGGCTGCGGCCCGCGCGTCCTCGATTTTCTGCGACGTGCCGGTCGCCATCTGTCCGATGGCCTCGAGCGCCTTGATCTGCTTGCTCGTGACGACGTAGTGCTGCAGCGCGGGCGGCAACGCTCCGCTGACGTGCGGCGTGAACATCGGTGCCGAGCCGCACTGGAACTTGTAGACGTGGTTGCTATACGGCCGGCCGTTGATGCGGTAGCGACCCCCATCGAAGGTGACGGCGACGACGACACCGTCCTTCGTGTCCGCGTGCCACAAGAGAAGCGGGGTATTCGGCGCGAGTGGGCTCGGCATCCTCTGCCCGAGACGCACCTCGCCTTGAATCGTCCATGTCGTCGCGTAGGGGTGCGTGGGCGTACCGATCGTGTCCTCGACACCGACGAAGTCCGGATCGAGGTTTCCCGCGGTCATCCCGCCGGAAGTCGCCGCAGTGGGAATGTAGAAGAACGGCGTCGGCTGGCAGGAGCCGACGGAATAGAGCATGTCGGGCGTCGCCTGATCGATGACGGTCTTGATCTTCGCGAGGTCCATAGAGTCGGCCTCGGTCATTTGAGGAAAGCGATCGGTGACGGTCACGAAGCCCATGCTGTTCTGCGCGGTGGGCGAGGTCTGCGTCGGAGCCGTGCTCTCGGCGGCCGTCGTGACCGGCGGGGCGTTCTTGGCCGTGGACCGCGACCGCGACGTCGTCGCCGAGGTGGTTTGTGTTGGCGTGCTGTCCGCCGTGCGAACCGTGACGAGGCCACAACCCGCGGTGAGCGCAGAAGCCGCGCCGAGGAGCATCAAGAAAAACCCATTGCTGTACGTCTTCATGCCTCAAGGACGGCCGACCCTCGCGCTCGTCGCACAGAATCGACCGGTGGTTGGCTGTGGCTAAAATGAGCGAGGGCGATTCGGGATGACCGCATGGCAAATCGAATCGCGCTCGCTCATTTTAGAGCATATGGCTCTCGAGCCACGCGTGGACGTCGCGACGGTCGACTTCGAACGCGGGCCCGAGCGGTGCGTAATCGTCACGGGCTTGGGTGGCGAGCGTGAGAGCGCGTTTGCGATCCTGCCCGACGATCCACAACCCTCGAGCCAAGGCGAACCGAGCCTCCGCGAGCAATCGGGGGGAAACATGATTCGACTCGCGTAGCGCGAGCGCCCGTTCGAGGACAGGAAGCGCGTGCGTCGCATCGCCGCTCGCGAGGTAGGTCTTGCCCAAACCAACGAGAGCGTATGCGCGGTCAGCGTGACCCTCTTTCAACGTCTGCTCGTCGACTTGGACGGCTCGCTGGTAGATGACGAGCGCGCCTTTGGGGTCGTCCTGCTCGAGGATGGTGCGCGCGAGGTTGGTCAGCGAGATCGAGACCCTCGCGTTGTCGGGTCCGAAGACCTTCTCGCGAATGTGCAAGGCTTGCTCGTATGAACGGCGCGCCTCGGCAAAGTGACCGAGGGCCTCGTGCACGAACGCAACGTTGTTGAGCGCCCCCGCCGTGAGATCGTTGTACAGGCCGAAGGAGGCTTGCTCGATCGCGAGGGCGCGCTCGGCGAGCGGGAGTGCATCCGCCGCCGCACCCGACCACCGCATCGCGACGACGAGGCTGCTCAGCGTCTCGCCCACCAGCGGATGATTGTCCCCAAGGACACGCTCGCGGATCGTCAGCGCTCGCTCATAGCGTTCGCGTGCCTCGCTGTATCGTCCGAGGCGACTCAAGGTCACGCCGATGCCCTGCACGGTCGAAGCGACTTCGGGATGATTGGGGCCGAGCTGCTGCTCTTCGATCGATAAGCTCTTCGCATAGGTGCTGAGGGCTGCGTCCATCTGCCCGTTGTCGCGAAGGGCCTCTCCTAGCTTCCGGAGCGACCGAGCGACCTGCAAGTGCTCGGCGCCGAGCGCCTTCGTCTTCAGCGCGACTGCTGTCTCGTGATGCTTCACCGCTTGCGCGTACCGACCCGCCTCTTGATCCACGGTTCCCAAGGCATCGGGGAGCATGCGCGCGGCCTCGCTCGACGCACCGAGGCGCTCGACAGCCGCCTTCGCCCGTTGCACCGCGAGGTCCGAATCGGCAAACCGGTCGAGCTTGGCGCCGAGGACCTCGACCAACGTCACCCAGACCTCCGCCGCGATCTCGTCGTGCCTGCCCGCTTCGGCTGCGTTGACGGCGTCGTAGAGCGTCGCTGCCGATGCCCGATAGTCGCCAGTCTGCGCCTCGAGCCGGCCCTGAAGGTAGAGTGCCTCCGCTTCGATCGGGCGGTACGCGAGCGCCTTCGCGAGGGCGACGTCCTTTCGCGCATCCGGCAGCGCCACCGCGGATTTCCCCGCGCTCTCGAGCGCCTCGACGCGATCGAGATCTGAACGGAGCTTGTCGACTCCCGAACGCGTCTCGACCGATTCCGGCAACGGAATGCTCGACGCGAGCGCGGTCGTGTCGTCGCAGGCGCTGATCGGCCGAAGCCGGCTCGCGGCGTCGACCGCATGCTGAACCACATCGCCATCCGCATGAGCGAACACGTCGCGCAATGCGCCGAGCTCGCCACGCCGCCGGTCGAGGCACTGCATGCGCAGCGTGAGGACAGCATCCGACTGCTCTCCCCGAACGCGCGTGGCCTGGCACGCGTCCGTGCGCGACAAGGTCCACGAGGAAGCGTACGCATCCATCGTTCGAGACACGCTCTGCCAGGTCTCCCCCGCGTTCGCGACGCCAGTCGCTTGAAATGCGCGCGAGGCATCGCGCTTCGCGTCGTCGTCCCACACGCCGCGTAGTCCAGCCGCCGCGTCCGTACAGAGTCGCCCGTGAGCGGTGGCAACGTACGCCCACACACCGAGGCTCAAGACACCCAGCACGGCAGCCGCAGCCAGCCAGCGGCGACCCCGCGACTCTGCGGACTCGATCGCCCTGAGGAGGCTCGACATCGACTCGAAGCGAAGCTCGGGGCTCGCCTCGAGCCCGCGCGCCACGATCGCGGTGAGACGCTTCGAGACGCGCTTTCCGTCGCTCAGTCGGCGCGAGGCCTTCGCATTCGTGACGTCGCGGGGCGTCGCGGGGCGCCGTCCCAACAGTGCCTCACCGAGCGCCACGCAAAAGCTGAACTGATCGCTGCGGGCGTCGGCCGCACGCCCACGGAGCACCTCGGGCGCCATGTACGCGGGCGTTCCAGCCATGGCGTTCGTCCACTCGGTCTCGTCGTCGTTCGGACATGCGAGCCCGAAGTCCGTCACACGGACCCGGTCGTCTTTGCCGACGAGCACGTTCTCCGGTTTGAAGTCGCGGTGAACCAAGCCTGCGGTGTGCGCCGCGGCGAGCCCGCGCCCCGCGTCGAGAAAGGCTCCAATGATTTCTTGGGTCGAGCGCGCATCCTGCTCCGCCCACGTACGAAGGGTGCATCCGTCCACGAACTCCATCGCGACGAACACGTGGTCTCCCACGCTGCCGACATCGTGGACGCTGACCACGTTCGGGTGCGCGAGCTTGGCCATGGCGCGCGCCTCGTTGAGGAGCTTCTCCCGCCGTTGCTCGACGCTTCGGTGAAGGACCTTGATCGCAACCTTTCGGTCGAGCTCCGGATCGTGGGCCGCGTAAACGACGCCGGAGGCGCCCTCACCCACCCAGTCCACGATGACGTACCGGCCCACATGCGTGCCTGCGGACAATCCCACCGCGCGCTGGAGGTCCTTGACGCGCTTGCCGTCCGTGAGCTTCGACGTGGTCCCCGAGCGGTTGCTCATGAGGTAGCCGCGGGCGTACGCGGCGAGGAGCTCATGACAGGCCGAGCATTGGTCGGCGTGCAGCTCGAGCGACTGCCTCGCCTTCGGGTCGAGCTTGCCCTCCACGAACGCAGCGAAGACGTCGTCAGCGGGACAACGGCTTGGCTTGCTCGGCCGTACCTGCGACTCTCGTGTACTGCGGTTCATGAACGACGTGCTTCGAGAAGGCTGGCAAGCGGGTCAGAAAGCATGGCCCGACGTGGAGCTCACGGAGGAGGAGTTCGCCGCCTACGCCCGCGAGCGCCTCCCAGACTCCCATGTTGTAGGCGGCGATGGCGCGGAATCTTCCCCGCCATGGGGGGACCTCTACCTGGCGTGTGCGTGCACGAAGGGCGATCCCAAGGCGCTTCACGCCTTCGACACCGTGCTTTTCCCTCAAGTCGCCGCGGCTTTGGCGCGTGTGGCGCCGTCCGTCGCTCCCGACGAGGTCAGGCAGGTGCTCCGCCACAAGCTCTTCGTCGCCGAGCCTGGGCGCCTCCCAAAGATCGCCGAGTATGCTGGACGCGGCGCGCTGCGGACGTGGCTTCGCATCGCTGCGACACGCACCGCCCTCGACCTGGCTGCGAGCGCAGGACGTGAAATCCCTTTCGAGAAGGACACGATGGCCTTCATCGTCGGCGCCGGGGAAGACCCCGAGCTCGACTACCTCAAGCGGCAGTACGCCGCAGAGTTCAGGCAGGCGTTCGGCGATGCGTTCGCCGCGCTCGAGAGCCGCGATCGCAGCCTCCTTCGGTATGCCTTCGGTCAGGGGCTCAGCGTCGACGCCATCGGATCCCTCTATGGTGTGCACCGCGCGACCGCGGCGCGGTGGGTCGTCCTGGCCCACGAGGAGCTCGTGAAGGTTCTCCGCAAGACGATGCTCGAACGGCTGAACGTGAGCCGCGAGGAGTATGCGAGCATCTTGCGCCTCATCGAGAGCCGCATCGACGTGAGCTTCGATCGCGTGATGACGTCGACGGATCCCTGACTACTGAAGCGTGAGCGTGCCTTTGACGGCAGGCCCGTCGGAGAACACCGCCTGGCGCATGACGATGAACGTCGGCGTGGTGTCATCCGTGCCGCTCGGCAGCGAAGCGTGCAGCGAGAACATACGAAACTGCGCCGTGCCCGCCGTGAACTCGAGCAGTGCGTCAGCCGGGACGGTGCCCGTGTTCGCCGACGCGGTAAACCGGCACTCGAGCCGTTGCGAGCCTTGAACGAGCTCGAAGCCGACTTGCTCGAGCGACAAGGGCGTCTCGAGCGGCGTCCAGCTCAGCGCGACGTCGCTCGCGCGCATGAGCGTCGTCGCGCTCGCGTTGAGCGTGCCAGGCTCGGTCACGCTGATCGCGTGCGGCCCTGGGATGCTCGGGAACGTCGGTGGCGGCGAGCCCGCCGTGCCCACCCAATCGAACGATACAATGGCTCCTAGGTCGACGAGCTGGCCCGTCGAGGCTGTAGGGTACGTCCCGTCGCATAGCGGCGACGCCGACAGCGTGAACCCCGCTGCGGTTGCCGTCACCGTTCCTTCGTTCGGAAGCGGTTGACCATTCACGTAGCCGGGCTCACCCAAGCCGTAGGGTTGGTACTGACAATCGCCGATGGTCTGCGTCTCCTCATCGCCGAAGTTCACGTCGAGCGTCGTCGTCGAGGTCGTGGGATCGCTCGTGAGGTCGATCTCTCCGCTCTCGATCTCCACACCGGAAGACACGCAAGGTCCGTTGCCCGTGCAGGCTGGCGGCGGCGTGAACGTGCATGTCTGGGTCGCGTTCGCCGCGGCGCACTGGCCGACCAACGTGCAGCTCATGATCGTCTCGTCCGCCACGCATTGCAGGTTCGTGGGCTCCCCGCTCGAGCAGGTGATCGCGTATCCCGCGCAGTCGCTTGCCGTGCAGGATCCGGTGCCAGTCACGCCGGAGTCGGTCCCAGGCCCGTTGCCGACATCGAGGTTACCGCCGCATGCGACGACGAGCGTGAGCGTGACGAAGGTGAAGTTTCTCATGCCCATGTTTGGAAGTTTCTCATGCCCATGTTTGGGAGACCTGACCGTCGTTGGTCATGGAATCGTGTCGACGTCGCGCGTCGCGCCTTCGAGGAGAAAGCTATGGGGATAGCGGCCGTGCATTGCCGTCAGTAGGGTCTGTGCTTCGTCCTTGCGGCCGAGACGCGCGAGCGCACGAATGCGGATGGCCATGCGCTCCTCGGTGAGCTTGCCATGAACGAATCGGACGGCATGCTGCGCGGTCGCGTCGAGCGCTGCTTCTGGCTCGCCACGCGCGAGTGCATCGCGGGCTTTGTCGAGGAGGCGCTGCTCCTCGACAAGCAACGCACCATCGTCAGCGATCCTTCTCATCGATGGCTGAACGGGGGCGGGCACGGAGACGACGGGCTCCGCCGACGCGGGCGCCACCGTCGTCTGGATAGGCCGCGCGATGACCGGCGCCGCGTGCGTTTCGTGCGTCTCGGCGGGTAGGGCGACGCTCGTGTCTGACTCGCGCGAGTCGGTCCTGGTTGCGTGCACCGCCAGCGCTCCACCGACCGCGATGACCACGACGCCCTTGGCGACGAGACCCTTCCAACCCTTGAATGCGAGCTTCGTCACGGAGTGCACGGTCGGGCCCGCCCCTCCCAACGCGGCGACTGACACGCCCAATCGCCGCGACAGGTTCGCGCGGCTCGAATCGGGGATCTCCGAAAACGCTCGCTCGGAGCGCAGCAAGGCCTTGATGTCGGTGGGTAGCTCGAAGTCGTCGCTCATCGCTGCCTCCGTCGTGCGAGTCGGCGCACGGCCTTCGTGAACTCCGCGCGCGCGAGGCGCAGGCGCGACGCCGCCGTGTTCCTCGGGATGCCAAGGCTCGCAGCGACTTCTGCGATGGGCAGCTCCTCGAGATCGCACGCGACGAAGACCGCGCGCTTGTCCCAATCGAGGACCTCGAGCGCTTCGCTCATGAGCGCGTGGGTCTCTCGCGCTTCGATGAGCTCGTCTGCGGCGGGGGCCTCGAGGATGGCCTCTTCGGGCGCGCCGACGACTTCATGGCGGCGGCGCGCGAGGCGCCGGTAATCGCGGGCCATGCGCAGCGCAAACACGAACAGCCAGGCACGAATCGGCCGTGATGGATCGTACTCGTGGAGGTGGGCCGCGACCCGCACGAACGTGTCGTGTGTCACGTCCTCGACGTCGCGCTCCTCGACCCCGAGGCGGCGCAACGTGGTCCACACGTACGCGCAGTGCCCATCGAACACGCTCCGAAAGCTCGCCTCCCCGATGGAGCGCTCGCACGCCATGGGCGGCGCCACGGTGAGCTCGGAGACATGGGACACGGTCACAAAGGGCATTTGGGAGGACATGGTCGAATCGGTCAGAAAATCGCCATCGAGAGGCTGGTTCCAAACGAGGCGGCGACTGGACCGCTGTGGAGCTGCTCCGATCCCACGAATAGGTGCATCGGGGTGGCAATTCCTTCGACATCGGCGACGAGCTGCCATCGAAACCGACCGCCGAGGGGCACATCGAGCCCTACCCGGCCGCCGAACGCCGCGTAGAACGCGGACGCGGACGTCGGGTCGAGCACGTTCACACCTTGACTCCACGTCTCGCCGAACGAGCCGACCGCGCAAAAGGCGAGCACGCTCACGTGCACGCATGGGACGAGGGCACCCGTCGCGCGCTGGAGCTCGGCCTGCTCGCCCAACACCAAATCAATGGTCGATGGTGCGTCCCATCGGCCTTCGACCGCGATCCCCAAAAAGCCGTAGCGAAGGTCGACCGCAACCCCGACACCTGCCGTGACGACCGGCCACTGGCCGTAGCCGAGCCACACCTGAGGCGCGAGGGAAAGCTTGGCCCTTCGCTTTGCATGACGCGGTGGTGGAACGGGCAGCATCTCTGCGCGTGGTGGGGTTACGACTACCGGTGCGGGCGCTGTCGGCTCGGTCACGGTCGTTTCATCGTTGTGTGCGGGCTCGGGGTCGGGCGGTGGTGGCGGTGGTGCCGTCGCGTCGAGAGATACGCTCACCGCGAGCGCGGCGGCACGCACGAGCCCCGTACACGATGCGATGGTCGCTCCTCCAATCGTCTGCGAGCCCTGCTCGAACCCCTTTTCGTCGACGATGACGACGCGTGCGCGAGAGCGCCCATCGACGACTTCGATCTCGACGCTCACCGTGCGTGGGGCCCACGGAAAGAATGGGTCGTAGCCGAGACGTCCGGCGACCTCCTTGCGAAATTCGTCCTCGTCGGGGCAGCTCTCGGCGCCCGGCCCCCGCGCGTAGACCAACCGCGACGACGGAGAGGGAGAAGCGGAGGCGCGCCGACCCCACGCGGCGAACGTGCCGAAGAGCGCGACGAAGAGAAGAACGGAAGGGCCCCGCAAGCGCGCGCGGCGTAGCAGTTTCATCTACGCGGCGCAAACGCCTGTCGATTGTGTGCGACAAGCGGGGGCCTCGCCTGTCCATGGGTTGGAAGGTGAGGTCACGTGATTGTTCAGCGATTCATCGTAGTCGGGGTTGTGGTGGTGGGTGTCGGCGCACTTGCTTGCGCGGGGCCAACGGCAGACGGGTGTTCCACGGACACGGACTGCAAAGGAAACCGCGTGTGCATCAGCGGCACGTGTGTCGATGGCACGGGCTCTGGGGATGACGGAGGTTCGCAACCAACCACAGATGGTGGCTCGAACACCGACACGAGCATCGGCAACACGTGCGATCCCGTCGGGACGACGTGCACCACGACGACGAGCTGCTGTCAGACGGGTGTGGGCATCAGCGCGGCTGGCGCTGTCTGCATCAGCAACGACAACCTCTGCCACGCGGCGTGCACCACCGACGCTGAGTGTACGAGCGGGTGCTGCGCTCCCGTCGAAGGGCAGTCGCTCGGTGTGTGTGCCGAAGCGTCGGACTGCGCTCCGACGTGTGTGGCGCCGGGCGGTGGCTGCAGCCTGTCGACGGACTGCTGCCAATCGGGAGCGACCATTCCCTATGGCGCGACATGCCTCACCGACGACTACACGTGCCACGACATTTGCTACGCGTCATCCGAGTGCACGGGCGGCTGCTGCATCGAGCTTCAGGGGCTCACGTACGGCGCGTGCGGGACCCCGACGGGACATGCCTGCCTTTAGCTGAGGCTCACCCCCACTGCTGCATCGCGCGCGGAAGGCTCTGCGGGCAGAGCTGAAGGTGCGCGTTGATCGCGACGATCTGCGGGACCGCCGTGAGACCGCCCGCCAGGGACCGAGCCGAGGCGACGAGCTGCGCGACGGCCGTGTTCACGTCACCGCTCTTCTCGATCGCGTTGGCGCGTAGAACGTCGCTCTGGAGGCGGGACGGCAGCGCCACGGGGACGCTGCCGGGCGTGGGGCCGAGCGCGGCGAGCACGCTGCGAAAATCACCGTATGCAGTGGCCAACGTCACGTACGTCAAGCGATACGCCGTGTCGGCCTGCAGATCGGCGGAGCTCGCGTCGCATGCGCCAAACCAGGTCTGCGCGGACTGCAGATCGCCCGCCTTCACGGCCGCACGGGCCAATTGGCATCGAATGACCTGCTTCTGTTGCGGCTCGCGAAGCGCGTCGAGGACGGTCTCGAACACCGCGCGCTGCCGCTGCGGATCATTCTGCGTCGCGAAGTAGCCGGACAGAGATGCGGTCAGAAGGACCGCGTTGTCGCCAGCGACGATATCGCCCGTCGTTGCCCGCTGGCAGTACACGCGCCAGAGAGCCAACATGGGCATGACGCGGTCGGGCGTCAGGGCCCCGCCGTGCAGGACCTGAACCATCTCCATCGGGAGCTGCTTGTCGCCGAAGTGGTTGGCTTGCGTCCAGAGCCCCTGATACCGCTCGGCGTCCGTCAGAGGGGGGCCGGCCCGCGGGATCGTCCTGTCGTCGCGCGCCGCGATGACGATGGGCGCATGGCAATACGAGCACTGCATCTGCCCGCCCTGCAGCGACGCCTGAATCGGCGCACCGCACTGTGGGCACGAGAGGACGCGGACGTCGGTCGAGAACGCACTCATGGGCTGCGAGGCTAGCGTAAATGAAAAGCCCTGCGGACCCGCACCACCATCGTGGGTGGCGCGGATCGCAGAGCGCCAATTCACACTACGAGAGTGGAAACTGGCTGTCCCCAATCGGACTGACCCGCCTTCGTGAGGACTCGCTGGCGGATAGACACCGTTACACCCGGTGTCAGGTTCTGGATCGCCGTGCTCGCCTTTGTAGTCGGCGGCAAGTCGATCCAGGTTTTGCCTCCATCGAGGCTTTGCTGCCACTCGTTCGCCCTGGCGCCTTTCGTTGCCTTGGCGAACACGCGGACAGCCCCCGACACCGCGCCCTTTTTGAGCGCGAGGTCGGGTTTGTTGCGCGAGAGAACCTTGCGCAACTGCATCCCTGCGTCTTGCGCGATGATCGCGCCGTTCGCAGGGTCTGCGTTGACGAGCTGCTCCACGTAAGCTTGCTCGCCACTCAGGTCGTCGGAGACGGCCTTTCTCGCCGCGTCACGATCCGCGACGGCACCGACCGTCCTAGCCCTCGCAGAAGCCTCTTTCGTGACGAGGTCTGCGATGTCCGCCGCCAACACTGTGAGTGCGGGCGACGGGCTAGGAAAGGTCTTGGGGTTCGCAGCCATCGTGTCGTGGATGGTCTGCGCGCGGACGATGAAGTCCGCGACCTTGATGGGCATCTTGAGGATGACCCTGATTGTGCGACTGGATTTGTTAGCCATGACGCACCTTCCTTTCTTGTTAGGGGTTGTGGTTTACGGAGGAGACCTCCGCGAGAGCCGAACCATTTCGTCTCTCATAGGGAGTACTAGACTGGGATGATTTGCTCGGGCCGGTGGACGTCGATTTGTCGGATGTTCACTCACCCAGTGACTTCAGCTGCTACTTCAACGCCACGGCGGGCTTCGACTCTGCCATCACGCACTCGAGCGTCATCGACGCGCTGTCCGATCTCCAACGCGACGACAGTCGTTTCTGGGACAAGGAGGACGCGCTTCGTACGAGGCGCTCCTAAGGCTGCGGAATCGCGTGTCATTCGAACGCCGTGCACGCCCGATCGAACGACACGCACAGTCATTTGAACGACACGCACAGTCATTTGAACGACACACGCAGTCATTTGAACGACACGCACAGTCATTTGAACGACACGCACAGTCATTTG
>Ga0302326_10025880_pt1 | contig 11882 bp, 7 predicted proteins | sample Palsa_T0_3_FD_202264 | JGI IMG/M metagenome (GOLD analysis project Ga0302326, IMG submission 202264) | Peat permafrost microbial communities from Stordalen Mire near Abisko, Sweden - Palsa_T0_3 | ecosystem: Environmental > Terrestrial > Soil > Palsa > Peat permafrost | place: Sweden: Abisko... | reverse complement strand
TGCCCGGGATGTTCTGAGCGGCGCGGTCGAGCGCGGTGCGCACCTTGAGGTCGGGATCGGCTTTGGACTGGTGGTAGGCGCTGGCCTGGGCCAGCAGGTCGTTTTGCAGGAAGTCGTCCACCGCTTGCGCAATCTGAGACTGGCGCCGCGCCTGCACCGCCTCCCACGTAGTCGCCACCATGCCGAGCAACAACACCAGGACGACCGCCGCTATGCCCGCGACCAGACCCTTATGCCGGCGCGCAAACTTCTGCAGCTGATAGCTGGTAGTGGCCGGTTTGGCGGTGATCGGCTGGTCGTCCAGATAGCGGCGGATATCCGCGGCCAGCTCGGCCGGTGAAGCGTAGCGGCGGTTCTTATCTTTCTCCAGCGCTTTGGCGACAATGGTCTCGATGTCGCCGCGGTACACGCGGTTCACCATGCTCAGCTGCGCCGGATCGACCTGCTGGATGGTGCGCACCGCCTCATGCAACACACGCGACAGCTCGTAGGGCATTTTGCCGGTGAGCAGCTCATAGAGGATCACGCCCAGCGCGTAGACATCGCTGCGCGTATCGATGGCCAGGGGATCGGCCAGAACCTGCTCCGGACTCATGTAGGCGAGCGTGCCCAGCAACTGGCCGAGGTCGGTCTGGCGCGTGGCCTCCGCATCCATGTCGGTGACCCGCGCTATGCCGAAGTCCAGGATCTTAGGCTGGCCGCTTTCATCGACGAGAATGTTGCCCGGCTTGAGATCGCGGTGGATGATGCCTCGCTGGTGGGCGTGCTGCACGGCTTCGCAGACCTGAATCATCAGGGCCAGCCGCTGGCGGGTGTCGAGCTGGTTCACGTCGGCATATTCGACCAGCGGCTTGCCCCGGATGAGCTCCATGGCGAAGAAGGGTTGGAGGCCGAAGCCGGTGTCGGCACTCCCGGCCTCGTAAATCTGGGCAATGCCCGGATGGTGGAGCCGGCCCAACGCCTGCGACTCCTGTTCAAAGCGGCGCAGCAGTTCCGGGCTGGCCCAGGCGGCCCGGATGACCTTGAGGGCGACGCGGCGTCGCGGCTGATCCTGCTCGGCCTCGTAGACGGCGCCCATTCCGCCCTCGCCCAACAGGCGGAGGATGCGATAACTGCCGATGCTCGCGGGCAGCGGCGGGGCGTAGCCGGCCGGCGCTGCGGAAACTGTGGCTCCTCCGTCAGAGGTTGATGGGCCGGGCCCGATGGTGGGGGCCCCAGAGTCGAGCATGAATCCTCCTTTTGATTATTTTGGACTGCCGGCAACAGGCGATTAAGAGCGAGAATATGGATTGCCCCGGACTGGCGTCAACCTGAGCCGCTTTTGCCACTGTGGCTGTTCTCGGTCGCACAGGCCCAGATCAAGGATCTAGGGTTCGTTGTAGATCACATCGTGCGAATGTGTCTTCTCAATTTGGTCGTTCTCGGCCTCTGACAGGGGGGTGTTCTTGTCTCCTTCACGAACGGAGCCGGCCCGCATGAAGTCTTCAAAGCCTGGCGCGGAGAATACGGCTACCATGCTGATCGCATCCTTTCCGGTGTTGGAAAGGGAAATCCAGGTGCCGGCAGGGATGAATACTGTCGAGCCGCCGTGTACGTCTCGGGTCGAGTCTCCCAAATGCACGCGAGCAGTTCCGGTTTGCAGGAAGAGGATTTCGTCTGAGACGGGGTGTCGATGCTTCTCGATCTCCCCTCCGGGGGCGAGGTCTGCCGTTATAAAGACCAAATGTGAGGATCCGCCATTCTTCGGATCAACCTTCAGAATGAAGCTCTCACCCGGGTTAGGGTGCCCAGGCCAGCCTCGCAGAACGCGCCGCTCACCTTCGTTCTTCTCGAGGATCAGCGGAGTTGGCGTAGTTACGCCCGCCGCTTGCGATTTTGCGTTCGATGGCCGGGTCCCACAGCTTGAGATGAGGATCGCACAAACTCCGAACATGACAGGCGCTACTCGCATAAGCAGTCTCCTTATCAGTTGAATTTAGCGGCGAGCTCGCCTCTAACGTAAGAGCTTACACTGCACCGATCCAAGGATCGTCAGGCGGCATCGCCACGCGGTTGGCCGCTGGTTATCCGCTTACAGAATCCCTGCTCGTCCGGCCCATCGGCCGATATAGCTCTTAGGGAAAGAGATGAAATCGTCTGATCGGAAGTTTCTGGCTGGGAGAGCCGGAAGGCGCCCAACTGCCTGACTAAACTATCGGCGGCGGAGTTTCGATGGGGTGGCGGTTTTGACCCGCGCGGAGACATCGCTCGTGCTACCAACCTTTTTCCGTATCTCCGAGAGAAACTCGGTGGGAAGAACAGGTTTCAGCAGCAGATCAAAGTCGTGACCTTGAGCGCGGGCGGCGTCCACCAGATCTGATCCAGCCGGCCGCCCGGAAAAGAGCAGGATCTTGCAGGTGGGATACTGCGCTCTCATTTGGATGGCAAGATCAATCCCGGAAAGGCCCGGCATCTCGACATCCGATATAAGCAGATCAGGAGATTTGGCCCTGGCGGCGGTTAGGGCTTCCAGCGGTGAGGTGAAGAACTTCGCGGAGAATCCGTGCATTTGCAAGATGGCGGCGAGGGTGGAAGCGATGACGGGTTCATCGTCAACAACGAAAACGCGTGGACCTTGACCGGAAAGCACATATTTCCTCTTCCGCATGACATTGCCGTGAATAGCAAAAGCGCTAGCTGGGCGGGGAGGTAGGTCAAGCCGGCGTTTCGAGTATCTTGAGGGGACCGCAGATACCCCGGGGGTCAGTAGAACAAGCACAGCATGCGCTTTGGCCAGCCCGAAGTATGGTCAATCCGGCACACCTGAAGCCGTTGGTGCGAATCGCGTCCAGATGGTTATCAACCGGCGTAGGAGACTACGGCTTAGGAGGGACGCCTTTGTTGCTGTACGGGCCGCCGTGTTGGGTCTTTCTGGCAAGCCTTTGCTTCTTCTCGGCCTGTAGCTGCTGGAACTGGCTTAGCGTGATGCCGAGCTTAGCGGCTTGAGCGCGGAGATCGGCCCAGTCGGTCGCGGGTTCTGCAGGCGGCGTTTCCTTGTCCATCGCCCCCATCTTACACGCGGGGCGAGGAAACCGTGTCAACAGCCCAACCAGCTCTGCAAAAGTGGCTAAAACCCGAATATCAGGAGAACAGTGAGCAAAACAGCACAGACAAGTGCTTTGGCTACAGGCGACACTAGGTGGTGTGGAGTACCCGGCTATTACAGGAGTACCATTTAGTCATCATTCCCTGATTTGTTCCTCGCTGGGGCGCTAGGGATCAGTTGCTACATTACGCCGCGACCGTAGGTCTCGTTGTCCCTCGAGCACCAGCGAGCAGGAGGACATTTTGATGGCCGAGTCAAACAAGAATGTTTTCGACGCTGCGGAGTTTCTCAAGAGCGCAGGGCTGGGCCGCCGGATCGTCCATCTGAAGTCGAGAGATGTGTTCTTTGCCCAGGGAACCCCCGCCGACTCTGTCTTCTATCTCCAGTCCGGCCGCGCCAAGCTGACCGTGGTCTCGAAGAATGGTAAAGAAGCCACGATTACTTTTCTTTCCGCGGGAGATTTCGTGGGAGAAGAGTCGATCGCCGGTGTGGTGGGGCTGCGCATGGCGGCGGCCACGGCCGTGACCAGCTGTTCTGCCCTCAAGATCGAGAGGGAGGAGATGATCCGCGTGCTGCACGAGCAGCATGCGTTCTCCGACCTGTTCGTGAAGTTTCTGCTTGCCCGCAGCATGCGGACCCAGGCGGACCTGGTCGATCAGCTTTTCAATTCCAGCGAAAAGCGCCTGGCCCGGATTCTCCTGTTGATGGCTGAATTTGGTAAACCCGGCGAGCCGGAGACACTCATCCCGCAGATCACCCAGGAAACTCTGGCCGAGATGATCGGCACCACCCGGTCTCGTGTCAGCTTCTTCATGAATCGCTTCCGCAAGCTGGGCTTCATTGAGTACAACGGGCGGATCACAGTGCATAAATCGCTGCTCAATGTGATTCTCCACGACCAGGTCCGTGAGGAGAACGCTGTGAGTGCCTCCCTGTTGGGCCCCCCGCACAAAAAGCCGAAACCGCCCAAACGACGGGCAGCGACTACGAGCAAGACGGAACAGCTTCAGGCTTAGCAACACATCGGCTGGTACAATAGAGATACGACTGGACTGCCGGTGTGAAGCTCTCGCCTAAAGGAGCCACCACGGCGAAGCAGTTGTCTTTTCTTTCTCCCCTCCGCATTTCAGCGCACCGACAACCAACGAACGATGGAAGAGGTCCCGGCATGGTGGGCAACGGCTTCCACTTGAAACAGACCGCAAAGATCCGCAAGATTGCCTTCGTGGGCGATCACCTGCCGCGTAAGTGCGGCATTGCTACCTTCACCACCGATCTGCTGTCGGCGGTGCAAACCGCATATCCCCAGAGCCAGTGCCTGTGCGTCTCAGTCAATGACCTGGAGGGCGGGTACGACTACCCGGAAGTGGTTCGCTTCGAGATTGAAGAACAGGATCTGCCTTCTTACCTGCGTGCCGCGGATTTTCTGAATATCAGCGATGTTGACATCGTGTGCCTGCAGCACGAGTTCGGGATCTTCGGTGGTCCTGCAGGCGGCCATATTCTGGCCATGCTGCGGGAGTTGAAGATGCCGGTGGTGACCACGCTGCATACCATTCTGCGCGAACCCAGGGCCGACCAGCGACGCGCCACCGAAGAGCTGATCGCGCTCTCCACGCGGCTGGTGGTGATGGCGGATCGTGGACGACAGATGCTGCACGAAATCTACGGAGCTCCGCTGAGCAAGATCGACCTGATTCCGCATGGCATCGCCGATGTCGGATTTGTCGATCCTACGTATTTCAAAGATCAGTTCCAGGTGGAAGGCCGTACCGTTCTACTTACCTTCGGGCTGCTCTCGCCGAATAAGGGCATCGAATACGTGCTTAACGCGCTGCCCCAGGTTCTGGCCGAGTTTCCCGATGTGGTGTACATCGTGCTGGGCGCGACCCACCCTAACGAATTGCGCAACCATGGCGAGGCCTATCGCCTGAGCCTGGAGATCCTGGCCACCCAGAACAAGCTGGAGAAGCACGTCATTTTCTGCAATCAATTTGTGGACCCGGAGAACCTGAAGGAGTTCATGGGGGCGGCGGACCTGTACATCACGCCGTATCTCAATGAGAGGCAGATTACTTCGGGGACGCTCTCTTTCGCCTTCGGCTCGGGCAAGGCGGTGGTTTCGACGCCCTACTGGCACGCGGCGGATTTGCTGGCGGACGACCGGGGCGCTCTGGTGCCGTTTGCCGATTCCAGCGCGATGGCCGGCGAGATTGTCGCCCTGCTGCGCGATGACATGCGACGGAATAACATGCGCAAGAACGCCTACCGGCTAGGCCGGGAGATGATTTGGTCGAACGTAGCCCAGATGTATATGCATAGCTTCGAGCTGGCTCGCCTGGAAGGTGCGCCATTGTCGCGCAAATCACTCGCCCTGAAGACACTCGACCAGAAGCATCGTGAGCTGCCGGAGTTGAAGCTGACGCATCTTTCGCGGATGACTGATTCCACAGGAGTATTTCAGCATGCCATTTTCAGCGTGCCCAATTTCAGCGAAGGCTATTGCACGGACGACAATGCGCGGGCCTTTATTCTTGCAGTGCTGATGGGGGAGTTGGCCGACGACGCGGAAGTGGAGCGGGGCCTGGCCAGCACCTGTGCCGCCTTTCTGCACCACGCCTTCGACCCGGCCAGCGGACGCTTTCATAACCACATGAGCTTCGATCGCCGCTGGCTGGACGAGCAGGGATCGGAGGATAGCCACGGCCGCGCATTGTGGGCGCTGGGAGTGGGCGTAGGGCGATCGCAGCTGCGCACTTTTCAGATGATGGCCGGCCAGCTCTTTGCCCGGGCGTTGCCCGCGGTGACTGACTTCAGCTCACCCCGGGCGTGGGCCTTCGGGCTGCTGGGCATCCACGAGTACCTGCGGCGGCTGGGCGGTGACAGCCAGGTGAACCAGGCGCGCGAGGTGTTGACGACGCGGTTGGTGGAGCTGTACCAGCGGCACGCGCACGCCGACTGGGATTGGTTTGAGGAAGAGCTGTCCTACGACAACGCCAGGCTCTCCCACGCCTTGATTGTGACCGGCAGAGCCACAGGGCAGGAGGAGGTTTTGCATATCGGCCTCAAGACCCTGCGCTGGCTGACCGAACAGCAAACTACGCAGAAGGGACACTTGCGTCCGATCGGCAGCAATGGCTTCTATCATCGTGGCGGCGCACGCGCTAACTTCGACCAGCAGCCCATCGAGGCCCAGGCCACGGTTGCGGCTTGTCTGGAAGCGTATCGAGCAACCGCGGACGTGCAATGGTACGAGCAGGCGCAACGCGCCTTCGACTGGTTTATCGGGGGCAACGATCTGGGTCTCGAATTGTACGTGCCCGAGACGGGCGGCTGCCGCGATGGATTGCACATCGACCGGGTGAATGGAAACCAGGGAGCGGAGTCGACCCTGGCCTTCCTGCTGTCGCTGGCGGAGATGCGCCAGGCCCAGGACATGCTCGCCAGCTTCCAGCAGCCGGTCACCGCGGAGGAATACCCTACCGACCTTCATTCACTCGCACGATTCACCGCGGGCTACGTCAAGAAATAGGCACGTAATGGGCAATGGGACTGCGCTGGCGCTTCCTCTGACACGTTCCAAAACGATCCTCAGGCCCGATCCGTCGCGGGTTCTACTGCGGCAATTCGAACCCGGAGATGCACGACGCATTAGCGGGATCATCGAAAGAATTATGGCGCTGCCGGAGGCGGAGGTAGGGGCGCTGCTGGAGCAGGTCTATGCCGGCTTTGCCCAGCGCCATCTCAATCTGCAACAACGCTTCTTGGATCGCTTTGAGCAGCTGCGGGCACTGCTGCCGGCGCATGCCGAGTTCTCCAACCAGCGGCGGTTGCTGATCGGTTCCTACTTTCTGGCGGAGTATGCACTGGAGTCCGCTGCTCTGTTCAGCCCGTCTATGGTGCCACACCCTGACCAGGCGGGCTTGCCGGGAGGCGCGGTGCGCTTTGTTCTGAGCCTGCGCGCGACGGGCGAAGGACATATTTCCTCGATCACCTTTCGCTGCGGTGTTATCCACCGTGATCTTCGCATCGAGGTGGACGCCGCAGCCGGGTTGCTCACCGAGCCACAGCAGATCGCCAACACCGTGTATGAAGGCCCGCTGTTCCAACGCAAGCTGTGGGAGCTGGGATTGCAGAGCGACTTTACCGCTCGCGTACTGCAGAGGCTGGGAAGCTCGTTCGGGCTGGACGGGCTGCGGGACGCATTGGAGGCGGAGCTGCAACGCTCCGGGCAGGCGCACGGCGAAGCGGGCGAGGATCAGCTGCGGGCGCAGAGTATCTGGATGCTTGCCCGGTCCAACTACGAGGTGCAGTTTGCGCCGCAGCAGAATCTTTCGGAGCGGATCATTTTCCCTTCCACCCCTTCGCAGCGGAACGGCATCGAGGATGCGCGGTTTGTGCGCTTCCAGAACGAGGATGGGACGCATACGTACTATGCGACCTTTACCGCTTACGATGGCCGGGTGATCATGCCGGAGCTGCTGGAAACCACCGATTTCTTGCGCTTCCGCTTTATCTCGTTAAACGGGCCGGAGGCGGAGAATAAGGGCATGGCGCTGTTTCCCCGCAAGGTGAACGGGGGATTCGCGATGCTCTCGCGGCAGGATAACGAGAACATCTTCCTCATGCGCTCCGACAATGTGCACTTTTGGAATGAAAGGCGCTTGTTGTTGAAGCCGAAGTTTCCCTGGGAGCTGGTGCAGATAGGGAATTGCGGGCCGCCGATTGAGACCGAGGCAGGGTGGCTGGTGCTGAGCCACGGCGTGGGCCCCATGCGCCAGTACTGCATTGGCGCGTTCCTGCTGGACCTGGAGCAGCCCGAGAAGGTGATCGGGCGGCTGCAGGAACCGATGATGACTCCGGAGTCGAGCGAGCGTGAAGGGTATGTGCCCAACGTGGTGTATTCGTGCGGCGCGCTGCTGCACCAGGGTCAGCTGATCATTCCCTATGGGCTGGCCGATCACGCGACCGGGTTTGCCACGGTGGCGCTGTGCGATGTGTTGGCGGCAATGTCATAGAGAGCTCATGAGCTCGAAGAAACGAATCGCGATTCTGTCGCCGGTTGCATGGCGTACGCCTCCGCGGCAGTATGGCGCCTGGGAGACGGTGGCCAGCAACATCACCGAGGGCCTGGTGGCTCGCGGGTGGGATGTGACTCTCTTTGCCAGCGGCGACTCGATCACCCGCGCCCGGCTGCATTCTGTGGTCGCCAAGGGATATGAAGAGGATCGTTCCATCGATCCCAAGGTGGCCGAATACCTGCACATCGCGGAGGCCTTTGAGCATGCCGCGGAGTTTGACCTGATCCACAGCCACTACGACTTTATGGCGCTGGGCTACACGAGGTTGGTAGAGACGCCGGTGTTGACCACGATCCACGGCTTTTCCTCGCCCCAGATCATGGCGGTCTATGAGAAGTATCGGGCTGGGTATTTCGTTTCCATCAGCGATTCGGATCGCGCTCCCGGGCTGAATTACCTGGCAACGGTTTACAACGGAATCGATCTGGCACTCTACCCTCAGCGAACCAGCCGCGGGGAGGATCTCATTTTTATTGGCCGCATTCATCCGGACAAGGGGGTTCACCTGGCCATCGAGACTGCGCGGCTGAGTGGGCGGCGATTGTTGATTGCGGGCATTGTGCAGGATGCGAACTACTTCCGAGACGAGGTTCAGCCGCATCTTGATGACCAGCAGGTCTGTTACGTGGGCGCGGTGGACGTGAAGCAGAAGAACGATTTGTTTGCCGGCGCCTTCGCTCTGCTCCACCTGAACACCATTCCAGAACGATTTGGTTTGGTGCTGGCAGAGGCCAATGCGGCGGGAGTTCCAGTGATCGCGATGGATCTTGGCTCTTGCAGAGAGGTGATCGAGCACGGCGCGACCGGGTTTCTGGTAAGCGACGTGTGCGGGGCGGTGAAGGCACTTGAAGACGTGCCGGCGATTGCAGACGATGCCTGCAGAAGAAGAGTGCAGGAACGATTTTCTATTGCGACAATGGTTGAGGGTTACGAACGAGTTTACGAGAGGGTTTTCCTGTTGGAGAGCGAGCGTAAACCGCCTCAATCTCGATGATGCAGGTTTGCCGCGAACGGCATCGCGACACCGCTCTCTGCCATGCAGCTCGAGATCTACCCCAAAGCGCTTCATGCGCTGCATGCATAATTCTCCAGGCGCGAATGGTTTTTTGTGCCCGAGCTGTAACCTTCACAAGCGATCTCCACTCAAAGGGCCGGACGCACCTGCGAAAGGTGTGGACGATCGGCCAATCTTTTCTTTGGAGACCATGTCATGCGAAAGAACCCTCTGATATTAGCCATAGCGGCCACCTGTGTGGCCGGCTCCTGTTCCATGGTTCACGCTAGCGATGTAGGCCAGTACGTTTATGTGGAAAGCAACCTGCCCGGGCCGAACAGCAATTCGATTTATGGCTTTCGCCGGGCCAGCGACGGCAATCTGAAAGCCTTGCCTGGCTCACCGTTTCTTACCGGCGGCGCGGGGGTGCAGTATAGCGGACCCAACCTTGGCCCGCTTGATTCGGACCAGGAGGTCATCACCAATCCGCAGCAGACACTCCTTTTTGCAGTGAATGCGGGCAGTGACAGCATCGCCGTTTTTCACATCGGGAAGGACGGCGCACTTACGCCGGTGAGCGGTTCGCCCTTCCCATCCGGAGGGAACGATCCGGTCAGCGTGGCCTTGGCGGGGAACACTCTCTTCGTCGCCAACCAGAGTGGGGACTTTGCGCGGCCCTCCACGATTCTTCCCAACTACACCACGATGAAGATTGCCTGGGATGGCGCCCTGACCCCGTTAGGCGGCGACACCAACGATACTTCGCGTACGTTTCAGACGACCGTGAGTGTGGCGGCGGGCACCTCACCGTCACAGGCGTACTTCGCCTCCGGCACTTCTTTTTTGTTCGGTGCGGATTTCCTTGGAGGATTGCTGCAGCATTTCCGGCTTGATGAGCAAGGGCAGCTTCACCAGCTAGCGCCGATTGCCATGCCTGCCTCAGAGTTTGGCCCAACTACCCCGCGCTTCCCGCTTGGTTTGTGGAGTCATCCTACACAGCCCATCCTTTATGTCGGCTACGTTACTGCGAACAAAGTGGCTGTCTACCGCTACAACGACGAGGGAGAGCTGACCTTCCTGCGCACTGTGCCCAATGCCGGCCAGGGCATCTGCTGGATACGCGTGAACAAAAGCGGTAGCAGAATCTACACCACCGATACCACCACCAACCAGGTTAGCGTTTACGACGCTACCGACCCCGAGGAGCCGGTGGAAATACAGACACTGACGCTGGCAGACGTGGGTAATGCTTTCCAGCTTTCGCTATCCGAGGACGGGAAATCTCTCTTCGTTCTCTCCCAGCGCGCCGCAGCGACCATTCCGGCAGGTGAGGGCAATGTTCTACATACACTCACCGTCAAGGTCGACGGAACGATCGAAGAGACGGGCACTCCGATTGTCTTTAGCCTGCCCACGGGAGTCCGGCCACAGGGGGTGGCCGTTGTCGATCAGTAGTAACGGGCCACAAGCTGACCTGGACGAGTAGCGGGAGGATCGCGAGAAAGATTGTAGTTGCGATTCTTCTGCTGCACGCAAGCGAGCCGTTCAACGCAATTGCCCCAGGCATGGGCTTCCGCTCTTCTATGATGAAAAGGCGGAGTGCCCATTGTCCCGGTCTTCCAGGCGAAGCTTTCTAGAGAACGCGGTAGCAGCCGGTCTTGGCTTCAGTGCAACGCATGTGCCGGCGTTCGACGTTGCCCGAAGGCAAGAGAGCGATGCGGGTGCGGCGCCACAACTCAACGCGCTCACCTTGCCTGAATTTGTGGATGCCTTGCCGCTGCCGGAGACGATCCGCCCTTCGCAAGGCAAAGTCTCGATTACCATGCGCGAAGGGATGGTCCCCCTGCACCGCGATTTGCCTCCGGCGAAGCTATGGAGCTACGCCGCGGGCGATGGCCGGCACGGACCTGTAAGCGCGAACCCCTTGTCGCCGGTGATCGAATTGCGCTCACACCAGCCGGTGGAGATCGAGTGGGTGAATCTGCTTCCCGAACAGCATCTCTTCACCATCGATCACTCCCTGCACGGCTGTGGTGCCGGCATCCCGGACGTGCGCGCGGTGGTGCACGTACATGGCGCGCGCACCCGCACCCGGGACGATGGATATCCTGAGGACTGGTATCTGCCCGGTCGAAGCCGCGCGTGCCGCTATCCGATGCAGCAAGACGCTACCGCCCTCTGGTATCACGACCATGCGATGGGGATCAATCGTCTTAATATCTACGCCGGTCTTGCGGGCATGGTGTTGGTGCGCGATGCCGCCGAAGACAGCGTCGAGCTTCCCCGTGGAACCCGTGAAATTCCGCTGGTGCTCTATGACCGGCTCCTCACAAAGTCCGGACAGTTACTGTATCCCGCGTCCGCGGATCCCATCCATCCCTGGGTCTCGGAATTTTCCGGCGATGCGCTCTGCGTCAACGGCAAAGTGCGCCCTTACCTGGAGGTTGAGCCGGCGTTGTACCGGTTTCGCATCCTCAACGCGGCCAACAGCCGCTTCTATACGCTTTCACTCTCGAGCCAACAGAGATTCCAACAGATTGGGTCGGATCAGGGTCTTCTCCCCGCGCCCGTCCCGATGCAGAGGCTGGTCCTTGCTCCCGGCGAAAGGGCGGATTTGCTCATCGATTTCCGCGAGCTTGCGGGGCAAAAGAGTTATTTGCGGACAGGGGTGCAGCCGATGCTGGAGTTTCGTGTTGCCACGCATGCGCCGTCGGAGCGGTCG
>Ga0302326_10025878_pt1 | contig 11882 bp, 9 predicted proteins | sample Palsa_T0_3_FD_202264 | JGI IMG/M metagenome (GOLD analysis project Ga0302326, IMG submission 202264) | Peat permafrost microbial communities from Stordalen Mire near Abisko, Sweden - Palsa_T0_3 | ecosystem: Environmental > Terrestrial > Soil > Palsa > Peat permafrost | place: Sweden: Abisko... | reverse complement strand
GTCAAACAGCTTTCTTCAGTTGCTTCATCTCGTAGAGCGCGCGATCCGCTGCCTGAAACAAGGCGTCGATGGTTGCTCCATCTTCCGGATAAACCGCAATCCCGACGCTCACGGAGAGTTGCGGCTCTTCGCGATCGTTGGATAGCCGCTCGCAGATCCTGTGTCCGACAGCTCCGGCTTCTTTCGCCCTGGTCTCCGGCAAAATGATTGCGAATTCATCGCCGCCATACCGCGCCGCCGTGTCAATCGACCGGCAGGAAGAGCGAAAAATATCGGCCAAGCGGCAGAGCGCCCGATTGCCCGCCAGATGGCCATGGCTGTCGTTAATCCGCTTCATCCCGTTCAAATCAAAAAGGAGGACGGCAAAGGCCCGCGCGGTGCGCTCCGATCGCTTGATTTCCGATTCGAGGATTTCGGAGAGCCGGCGATAATTCGCCAGCCCGGTGAGCGCATCGGTAGCCGCCAGGTGGCGCAGATGGTCTTCCGATGCGCGTTGCGCCGTGACGTCCACGGCAATGACCTCGCACCCATGCGGTGCTCCTTCCTCAGTGCCCACTTGCCGGCCGCTGAGCCGCACTTTCATGGGTGTTCCGTCCTTCCGCCTCCATTCGACCTCGATTAGGTCGACGCGGCCTGTCTGCCGGTAGGAATCGAAGAGCTGCGCGCGCTCGATGGGGTCACGGATAATTTCCGTAGCAATGTTCACCGCCATTAATTCCTGTTTGGATCCATAACCCAGCATGGCCACGAGGGCTTCATTCACCTCGAGAAACCGGCCGTCCACATCAAAGTGGCAGATGCCGTACGTGGGATTCTCCACCAGGGCGCGATAGTGGGCTTCCGAGTGCCGCAACTCTTTCTGGGCGTGATTCCGCTCCTCGCGCCGGGTTTTTTCCTCCACCGCCAGAGCGACGGCCAGCGGTAACCGGTTCAGACGATTCTTATCGACGCAATCGAAAGCGCCCTTGCGCATGAATGCGTCGGTCATGTGCTCTTCCAGAATGCTGGTGGCGAGGATGAAGGGAATGTCCCGGTTCGATTGCTGTAAGAATTCGAGCGCTTCCATCCCCGTCCAACTGGGCATGGAATAATCGCACACGATGGCGTCATAAGACTGCGTCCGCAATCGTTCTCGGAATTCCTCCGCGCCTTGAACCCAATCCGAGGAGACCGCGAAATCCATCCGTTTGAGTTCTTGCAAGCAAAGCTCGACGTCGGATTCCATATCGTCCACGAAGAGAATTCGAACCATCCGCCGCCGGTGGGTTGCGATCAGACGAGAACCAAGAATTCGATGATTCAAACGCGTTTCGTGCTGAACTGCGTGTGGCATGGCAAACCGCCTTCTTAACTTCCAGAGCTGGGGCGGGCCCCCCGGCCAGCTAGTGGAGCGTTTAGAAATCTCATAATGGGAAGTTTGCGCTGCTGACAACATTCGTGACTGTTCAATATGGCACATGAGGTGAGAATGTGTCTTCCTTGCTACTACTGAAACACTCTTTGCTTGGTTTAGAGGCGTCCAAAACGGCACAGGCCCCGGCCACTCTTGCATCGCCGGGGCCTGTTTTGAATCTGCGCTGGACATCTTATGGACGGGAAGCCAGAGGCAGAGCTTCAGATACGACCCCGACGGTGGTTCCGATGACTTCGCCCGAGACCACCATCTCCACGCGGCGATTCTGTTGGCGGCCTTCCGCGGTGTCATTCGACGCCACCGGCTGCGTCTTGCCGAATCCCTGCGCCGTCATGGACGCCGCCGGAATGTTCTCTTTTACCAAATAATCGCGCACGGAACCGGCTCTTTCCTCCGAGAGCGCCTGATTCATGGCATCGCTGCCCACGCTATCCGTGTTGCCTTCTATGGCGAGTCTGAGGTCCGGATAGGCCAGGACGATTCCCGATATCTTGGCGAGCTTCTCGCGCGCTCCCGGACGAAGAGTGGATTTGCCTGTGTCAAACAGCACATCCGACAGGCTCACGATGAGGCCACGGGCGGTGTCGCGAGTGGCAAAAATCACGTTGAATTGTTGCAACAATTTGGCGCGCAGCTCTTCCCGGTCCTGCACGGCTTTCGTGAGCTGCTGATCTGAATTCGCGGCGGCGAGACGGCTCTGGTCCGCTTCCGCCTCCGCGTTTTTTTGCGCCTGTTGAGCCGCGGCAGTGGCTTGATTCGCGTCCATAGCCGCCATGCGATTCTTTTCTGAATCCGCTTGAGCGTCCTGTTGCAGACGCTCTGCCTCTGCGGCGGTTTTGTCAGCATCTTCACGGCGATGGTTGGCATCGGCGGTTGCCGCGTCGGCTTCCAAGCGAGCCTGCATTTCGCTCTGCGATGTCGCTTGGGCAAGTGCGAGTTTTCCGGCTTCGCGGTTCTTGTCGGCCTCGATGCGCTCCGCATCGATCCGTTTTACGGCGATTTCCCGGGAGTCATCCGCTGTCTGCACCACTTCGCGCGATAGGGAGATGAGCTCCTTCTTGTTGACGTGGTTCCTGGTTCCCAGATCGTCGGCCTGCTTCATCTGGTCGGCGGCTTTTTCATAACTGGCGGCCGCATAGGTCTCCGCTCCGGCTGACTTGGCGATGCGCACGGCATTGCGCGCTTCAAAAAATTCCAGCGGCAGTTTGGAATTTAGAACCACCGGGTCAAAGTGATAGCCGGTGGGAATATATCCGCCCCGGTCGATGAGTTCATATTTCGCATCCACGGCTTCGCTGGTTCCGACCGTGTCCGGCCGAATCACATTTTCGGCGATTACGACGTTGCTGGGGCGGCGGACGGCATAATAAGGTTCCGCGGTCACGATCAGCGCAAACGCCTGTAGGTCTGTTGTGACATCCAGCTTGCTGTCATGGTCACTGCCAACCAATACTTCGCCGAGGTTTACGGGCCGGCCTTCGGGCGAAATGGCCCACAGCACATAGGTGAGATATTCGGTGCCGAACGTGGTGGGTTTGTCGAGTCCTCTGAATTCCGCTTCGACTTTCATGACGCCGCTCTTGCTCTCTACTTTCGCCACGCCAGATGCGCCCGGCATCAGGGCCGTGCCTTCGAAATCGATTTTCGTGGAACCATGCCGGTGTTCATACTTCACGGCGCGCGTCGTTCGGCTGACGACGCTTACACTGTAAGTAAGCGTCTGAAAATGTTCGTCGGAATTTGTGGTTTGGGCCTGAGTCGACGTCGATGCGCCCAAAACTGCGAGGACTGCTAAAAGCACTGCGGAGCTTTTCACGGTGAGTCTCCTTAAGAGTACGGTGAGCGCGTAGTATCGCGGTTCGCGAATACGAATACTGTGCTGTATTGCTCGTTTTGCGAGAATAAGTGAAATAAGTCCGGCGAGCGAACACTTGGCTACTTTGATGGACCGGCAGGCGCTGCTGGCGGCAAATTCGCCCGAATCAGGGATTCGACTTGGGCCCAAATCGCCGGGTCGCATTCAATCTGGGTGTGTGCTTTCACGAAGATACGGTCGTACCAGGGATATTCGGAGCATCGGAGAGGACTTGTCCGGTAGTCAAATTGGAAATTTCCAATAATCCGAGTGTGCGCTGGATCGGCAGCGCGAATGTCATGGTCGCCGTGAACGAGACCATGTGGCTGATAGAAGTTGGCTGCCTGAGACACATTGGCGGGGATCAGGATGTCGTTCCTGCCGAATCTTGGAACGCTGTCTACTTGGAGCGTCAGGAGCACAGGGATGCCGGCCTTTTGCAGTGCGCGCGCGAGGATGATGGCTTCCGAACCGCCCCAGCTGTGCCCGTAAATAATAATCCGCGCGCTTTGTTTCTCTTCGACGGTCAAGGTTCCATCGTGGTCTGTGTCCAAGAGTTTCCGTATTTCCTGCTCGGCTTTCCCCGCGCGATAACTTTCAAAGGTTTCCACGTCCACGCCCGTAGGGTACTCCTTGCGCAGGCGCGCGGCCAACTGCACCTCGCTGTGAACGGGATTATCGTGCGAGATGAACCCGCCGACGAACCCGATCACGATGGCCGGCGGTTTTTTGGAAACATCCTCGCCGGGAAAGGAGTGAGCGGAAATAATCTGCCCGGGAGCCGGAAAAGCTACAAGGAAAAAAACTATAAAAACAATCAAGGGAAGAATTCCGCGGAATTCCTTCGAGCCGGTCATATGAGCCGCCCTTTTCTTGCAATCTTGGTTGCCGCTCCAATATTTCAATCCGATGCCGGCCCCGCGGGTGTGGCGACACTTTCTTCGGAGAAGAATGGGTTATTTTGTCCGTGCCCTTCCGCGACCGCCGGAACGGGCGTTACCGACTTCAATTCATCGAGCGAGGAAAGGACGCTCCGCCAACGCTTTTCATCCTTTTTCGTTCCGATCGGCGCGGACAGGTCGGAATAGAACCGCAAAATATCGCCCCGCAGGGCTGCGGAGGTCAGATGGAATTTCTTGTCTGTAAGCTGGCCCAGCAACTTTGCATACGTATCGTCTGTCAGGGAGTATTCGGCCGCCTCGGTCGCCTTTCCCGTGTCGAGATCACAATTCGGCAGCAGGAGCGAATCCGCGCGGACTTGGTTGAGAAGGTCGCGGTACTGATCGACAGTAATATTGATGCTCTCGAAATACATTTCCTCTGCTTGCGGCGTTGGATTGTTGAACGCCATGGCCTTGAACGCGCCTACCTTGGGCATGTAGTGCAGGAGCGCGGACATCACGCGAATCCCCGCACCCGGCTTCGGGTAGTCTTTTCCCCATTCCTTTTCGTAATCGGCGCGCGAGAGGCGGTATAAGAACTTCCGCTTCGCTAGGCCGGGTGTCTCGCCCATCATGTACTTCTTATGAGTTCGCAGCGCGACTTGGGTCATTTCCGGGATTAACCGGCTGACGGAATAACGATAGGATCCGATGGCAATGTCTTCGTGCGCCAGCACGTCTTTCAATTCCATTCCGTAAACGACGGGAAAGACGCGCTCGAGCAGCGGTTTGGAAACCTGAAATCCGATGAAAGCATGATAATGCTGCGGCGCGTAACGATTCTTCGCGACCTGCACCATGTCGAATCCGAACTCCGTCTTCAAATGCGCAGTGTGGTCCTGCGCGTATAGGATCGAGTTGCCGAACTTCAAACGCAGCTTCGGATATTCCATTGCGACGGCCTGGTTGATGGCCGGGTGGCCGACGATGTCTGACGCGTAATGGGCGAGAGCGCCTAGTGCGAAAGCGTATTCGTCGGCATCCTTGCTCTCCAGTAGCAATTCGCGAACGAAGTCTCCGCTGCGAACGTAATGCACCAGGTCGCTGAATTCCGTGCTGCTAAACGGGTAGTAGCCTAAATCCTGGATGACGGCGCCTCCATAGGCGTAGGCGTGCGCCTCGATGATCTGCTCTTCCGTCAGTCCTGGAAATCTTTGCAGCAGAAGTGGGCGAAGCTGATCGGTCCATACCAGGTCAACAATTTCCTCGTGGGTGAGAACGGAGTAGGCGAACGAATCGCCGGCGCATAAAAGCACGAGTAGCAAAACTGCAGGGACCCGGATCCGCCATCGGCTCCAGCCGCTGGAAGTTGCAAGCATTGTCCGCTCTTTCCGAAATCAACCGATCCGAGGATATGGAAACGTCCCTGCCCGGCGGAAATTTAACTTCCTGAAAACTGTCCGCGCCGGGCCGGGATCGTCGTTGTTCGCGACCTAACAGGATCGGCGTTAGAGGACGACGCTGATGGCGAAGCGAGCGCCGGGATAGTAAGGGTCAAACATGTAATAGCCACCGTCCACATAATCGATGTAAACGGCGTCCGTGTAGTACCAGCCGACCGGCCACGGCTCGACAAATCCAAACCAATAGCCGCTGTACTGGAAGCGGGAATACCCGCCGACCATAACCGGGTTGCCCATATGGAAATCATGCCCGGCGCCAAAACTGGCCTTGAAACGGTCTTCTGGAATTCTGCTGTTTCCCCTGGCGCTTAGGCGGAGCGCCGGCTGCGCGCGTTGCGCCGCAATTGCCTGCTGGGTGCGCTGGGGACGCTTGGAAGATGCGGCCTTCTGTTGGGGCTGCTTCTGTGAAGTAGCTTGCCGTGGTTCCTGCTTTGCGGGCTTGGCCTGTTGCGGTTTGGGTTTCTGTTCTTGTGGCGCCTTGGCCTGCTGTTGCTTTTCAGGCTTGGCTTGCTGCTCTGGCTTCGTGGCCTTAGCTCGCGGCTGCGGTGCGGGCTTCGCTTGTTCCCGCTGTTCCGGGGGCTTCGCCTGCTGCTGTTTTTCTGGAGCAGGCTGTTGCCGCTTTTCAGGCTTCGCCTCTTGTTCCTGCCTTGCTGGCTCAGATTTCTCCTCTTGCTTTTCCTGCCACGCGCCAACGGGAACGGCCGATCCGACAAGCAAGAACAGAGCGGATGCGCCGATGATTCCAAAAGGTTTCAACATATTGCCTCCTTTGCAGGGTTCTCATACGCCCACCACACTTCGCACGTGGCGCGGGTCTTGCGCTCGATCTTCAATACGGTAATGCGGACGTGGACTTTTGTTCCGCAGGTCATTCAGCGGCGTTTGTTATCCGACGCGGACGTGGGAAATGGAGTGGAACAGTCCGAACACATTTCCGAGCCACCATAGGACTCCAATGACAACGATGGCATTCAAAATCGACTTGATGGAACTTGCCATGGGAATGAACTGGTTAATCAGCCAAAGAACTACGCCGACGACAATCAAAGTGAACAGTACTTGAATTAGGGGCATGGTTGGTTTGCCTCGCTTCACTACACAAGTTAGTCATCCGATTCATGATGCGTTCAACGAATGAAAAAAGATGTTCACTAATGAACATGCACTCGCTTCGTGAATCATGACCGGCAATGAAGCATCCTCCCGCGAAAATGAAAAGCGCCTTCGCGCGCCCTCACAAGGAGAATGCTCTGGCGAGGCGGAAGCAACAAGACAGGAAGTTGGTTATGGTCTTCGAGCCGTTGCAGCGGTCGATTCCAGCCTTCAGGCATTCTTGCTCCGGTTCGTCCAAGCAGGGTCCGATTCCCTTGAACAAATCCTTCGTGAAATTGTCAGTTGTCATCGTGCGGGCCGCACCCGTTGTGCGACACTTCGGATCACTTCGTTCAGTTGCGGCAGCTAGTATCCATGCGGCGAGGTGCGCTGGCAGGTGGGCCACGCGGGTGATCCCCCGGTGTCATTTCGTGCACGGACTCTGACGGGTGAGCCACGACACTTCTTGTGTTTCTTTTCACTACCGCACGAGCACGGATCATCTCTTCCGACCTTTGGAGCGCTCGTATCCTGGTAGAAACCCGTGTACCGAAAAGTTTGATCCTACCGTCTATACTCATCCCTGGAAGTTGACCGCCCGCTTTGTCCGTAGATTTGCGAGCGATGGCAAATATGAAGTTTACGAAGACGCCTGCCATGAGGGCGAGCGGAGCGCGGACAGCATGCCCGTTCCGCCAAGCGGTGCGAATAAAACCGCAGCGGCTACAAAGGCATCGGAGAAGTAGCTCGCAAGCGTTTTAAGAATGCGAGCGGAGATCCCGTGACCAGGGTGACGCATTAAGATGGCTGCGATTCCCAGTGACCGTGCGCAATTTCCGTTGGGCGCGGCTACGAAGTCGGCTCTCGAAGTTCGTGCTGACCTGCTGGCTCGCCGCGAGATCGCCTTGCTGGATGTGCGAGAGGAAGCTCCGCACGCCGAAGGGCACCCGCTTTTCGCGGTGAATCTCCCGTTTTCACAACTGGAGCTGGAGACTTACGCGCGCCTGCCGCGGCTGAACGCGCCCATCGTCGTTTTCGACAACGGAGAGGGGCTCGCCGCCAGGGCTGCGGCGCGCCTGTCGGCGCTCGGCTACACCGACGTCAAGTTGCTGCAAAACGGCCTGCAAGGCTGGCGGGATGCGGGCTACGAAGTGTTTCGCGATGTGAATGCGCCTTCGAAGGCGTTTGGAGAATTGGTGGAATCGCGGCGCCACACGCCCTCCTTGTCGCCCGAGGAAGTGAAGATGATGATCGACGCGCGGGCCGACGTTGTGATCGTCGATGCTCGCCCCTTCGATGAGTTTCAAGTCATGAGCATTCCGACAGCAACTTCCGTGCCCGGCGCGGAACTGGTACTGCGTGCGGGCGCGCTCGCGCCCCGACCCGAGACGCGCATCGTCGTGAATTGCGCCGGCCGCACGCGCAGCATCATTGGCGCGCAAACCCTGATCAACGCGGGGCTGCCGAATCCCGTGGCCGCGCTGCGCAACGGGACCATCGGCTGGAAACTCGCCGGGCAGGCGCTGGACCATGGCCAGTCGCGCAAATTCCCCGAAGTGGATGCCGGGGCGCGCGCGGCAGCAGCCGCGGCGGCGCGACGAGTGGCCGATTTGGCTGGGGTTAAGCGAATCGGCCTGGAGACGGCCAACCAATGGATCGAGCGCGGCGACACGACCGTTTACCGCTTCGACGTCCGCACACCAGAGGAATACGCCGCCGGCCATTTGCCCGGTTTCCGAGGCGCGCCAGGCGGCCAACTCGTTCAAGAAACCGACGTGTTCGCCCCCATTCGCGGCGCCTCGATTGTGCTTGCCGATGACGGCGGAGGGCGGGCCAACATGACCGCTTCCTGGCTCGCGCAAATGGCTTGGAATGTCTTCGTCCTAGATCTTGCCGATGGTGCGGCCGGTGATTTGTTGAATGGCGGGCAGGACGGCACGTTCGAACAGTTCAGCGAGCGCGGCCAATGGCGCGCTCCGTTGCCGGCTTTGCCCCAGATGCCGCACGGCGTAAAGATTCCGCCGCAGCGTCTGAAGGATTGGCTAAATCAGGATCGTGTGAATCAGCGGGCCTCAAGACAGGCCGAGGATTTCTCAGTAGTAGTGCTGGACCTTGGGCCGAGCCCGCAATACGCGGCGCGCCACATCCAGGGCGCGTGGTTCGCACTTCGTTCCTTACTGGCGGAGGCGATCCAGGCGACCGCCAGCGCCGAGCGTTACATCCTGACCTCGCCCGACGGCATCGCCGCCCACTTCGCGTGGGCCGATGCGAATAAGCTCACGTCCAAGCCAGTCTACGTCCTCGACGGAGGAACCGATGCATGGGCCGCCCACGGCGAACCCACAGACCCCTCGCCGCCCAAATATGCCTCGCCTCCGATTGACAGATACAAGCGCCCGTACGAAGGCACGGACGCGCCCGCAACCGCCATGCAAGCCTATCTAGATTGGGAGCACGGACTAGTCGAGCAACTAAACCGCGACGGCACGCACGGTTTCAATGTGATTTAACGGTCCCGCTGTAGCCCGCCTCTTCAGAGGCGGGGTTTTTCCGCTGATGATCCACCCTCCTACGCTTCTCCAGCCCGCCGCCAAGACCGCGTCCGTCCTTCGAGAGGCGCAAAAACCAGCTCCTCCACAATCAGCATCATCCCTCCCAGGCAAATCATGGTGACAATCGTAATCTCCGTATGCCCGGTACTTCGCCCCACCGCGAGCATGTACCCAATCCCTTTTGGCACGCCCACCATCTCCGCGGTAATCACCACGCGCCACGAATACCCTAGCCCCGTGCGAAATCCCGTAATCAAATACGGAATCAAGCTGGGCAGCATCACACGCCGGATCACCTGCCATCGAGTCGCCCCCATGGTTCGCGCTGCGTCCACCAAATTCGGATCGACATCGCGCACGCCCTGTAGAGTATTCAGCAGAATCGGAAATACGGAGCTAATGGTGATGATGAAAATTGCCGCCGCGTCGCCCAATCCGTACCACAGGATCGCCAGCGGAATCCAAGCCACGCCGGGGATCGGAGAAAAGATCCGGACGAAGGGCTCGGCGAAATTGTTTACCGAAGAGGAAAGCCCCATCCCGATCCCCAGCGGGACAGCGATCGCCACGGATAAACTGAATCCAATCAAGACCCGCACCAGGCTGACCGATACCTGGTCCCACAGATAACCCGACCACGCCATCTGTCCCAGCGCCTTGAAAACGACCTCCGGCGGCGGCAAAAGCAGCAAGGAATACTCGCGGGGGATGCGTCCAAATAGTCCAGTCGTGGAAGCAAAGTGCCAGACGGCGAAAAAGATAAGAAGTGCCAGCAGGCCTTGCCAGATGCGCTTCAGATTGGGAATTTGCAAGTAGGCCTCATGGCTTGGGTAAGAAGCTCAAATCGAAGAGCTTGGAGGCTTCCGGCACTTCCTTGAGGTAACCGGCTTGCTTGGACCATTCCAGCGTTTTGAGGGAGGCGGCGGTATCGACGTGCGAGGTGTAATCGATGCGCCGCCGAGCGTTTTCCACGATCGTAGTGTCGAGCTGCAGCTCGTCGGCGATGATCTGATTGGCTTCCTGCGGATTGCTATTCACGAACTGAATCGCTTGCACGTAGGCCACGAGAAACTGGCGAAGATCGGCGGGGCGCGTATTGATAAAGGACTGGCTGGCGATCACCACATTCACCGGGTAGAGCTGGTCGGAACCCGGATAGGTTTTGCGCCATTCCGCGGCGGAGTCATAAAGCACTTTCGCGTCTTTGAATTTCTGCTCGGCCTGACTGGCGTAAGGTTCCCAAGTGATCGCCGCATCCACCTCGCGGCTCACGAAGAGCGCCGTGGGCATGTCTCCCGGGGCCACGTTGGGAACGATTTGTAAATCTTTTTCCGGATCGAGCTTGCCGATCTCCTCCACGATATGGGCTCGAAACAGCGTATCGGTGACCGTGCCCGGTTTGGGAGTGGCCACTTTCCTGCCCTTTAGTTCCTGAATATTATCGATACCTGTATCCGTGCGCGTGAGCAAAACGTGCCCGCCTCCATTGGCCGCAGCCACAACCTTCAAACCGACGCCTTGGCCTTGCCAAATGGCCGAAGGAGCGATTCCAAGTAGAGCGATATCCAGTTGCCCCGAGGCGAAGGCTTCCATCGGAGAGCCGTCAGCAAAATCGACAACATCGACCTGCAGACCCTGCTGCTGAAAGTACCCCTTGCTCTTCGCGACAAACGGAATGACCGTGCCCAAGGCGCGATTGGTCCCCACCCTCACAATCCTGGTGGATGCGGGGCCGGCCGCCCCGGCCGCGCGATTGGCGGATTGCAATTTCAGCCCGGCCAGTATGGCGAGGAGCAGCAACGCGCCCGCGATGGGGACAACCACCCGCTTATTCATTTGAGGAAAGCTCCTTGTCGCCACGCTTTATGTAGCGCCCGCCTTTAGGCGGGCACCGCGGATTCGAGCAAATGCCCGCCTAAAGGCGGGCGCTACAGTCTACGATCAGACCGCCCGACCGGCTGCGGTAGCGCTCGATCGCTCGTATTGCTCGAGTACGTGGTTCCGAATCTCGGTGAAGTCGCGATCCGTGCGCCGGCGCGGCCGGACCAGCGGCACCGCGGCGATCGTCTTGATTTGGCCCGGTCGCGGCGTCATCACCACGATCCGGTCCGCCAGGTACACCGCCTCCTCCACGTCGTGGGTCACGAAGAGCACGGTGGAGGGCTGTTGCCGCCACAAGTTCACGAGTTCCGTTTGCATTTCCATGCGTGTAAACGAATCCAGCGCGCCGAATGGTTCGTCCATCAGGAGAACCTTGGGCGACATCACCAGCACGCGGGCCAGGGCCACGCGCTGCTTCATCCCGCCGGACAACTGGCGGGGAAATGCTTTTTCAAAGCCGCGCAGCCCCACCAGCTCGATGAAACGGGCAATGATTTTCCTGATTTCGAGCTTGTCGTCGCCTCGCAGTTCCAGGCCAAAGCTTACGTTCTGTTCGACGGTCAGCCAAGGATAAAGGGCATAATCCTGAAACACCAGGCCGCAACCCGTGCGCGGCGATCTTACCGGCTCGCCATCGATGCTGACGCTGCCGCTTTCCGCACTTTCCAGTCCGGCCACCATTTTGAGAAGCGTCGATTTTCCGCAGCCCGAGGGGCCTAGCAGGCAAACGAATTCGCGAGGTTC
>Ga0302326_10025877_pt1 | contig 11882 bp, 16 predicted proteins | sample Palsa_T0_3_FD_202264 | JGI IMG/M metagenome (GOLD analysis project Ga0302326, IMG submission 202264) | Peat permafrost microbial communities from Stordalen Mire near Abisko, Sweden - Palsa_T0_3 | ecosystem: Environmental > Terrestrial > Soil > Palsa > Peat permafrost | place: Sweden: Abisko... | reverse complement strand
CGGCTCTTGCTGATTGCGATCAAACTTGCTTTGTCTTCGGCGGAACATTCCAATACAGGCGCGTGTCTGGGCATCCTCCAAACATTTTAATACATAAATGTAGTAATGCAATTAAGGACTAGCTTCGGTTTGGGCCGGTCGTCAAAGGCTTCTTTCAGAACTCTTACGAGTCTGGCTTGCCTTTCGGGAATCCATGCCGCGTAATGCTTTCTGACCATCTGTTCCGAATTGCCTAGCAGTTCCGCAACGTCTCGCACGGTGACACCAGAGCGCTGTAGAAGGATTCGGGCAAAAGTGTGCCGGAATCGATGCGGGGTCGGCTTTTCGCGCCAAGGGCCGCACAGCGACCAAAGGTTGTTCAGTTTACGGCGCCATACGTCGGTGATGACGTTTATGTCCCTGGTCGTATGCTCGCCGAAGATATATGGACCGTGCTCGATTGCGCGTATGCGTATACGATCCTGAAGCCATTCGGGAACCCAAGTATAGACGTGAGTGCCGGCCTTCGTCGTTCGTAGAAGAATTTCGCCGCCGGGCTGCATACGGTCCGCGCGAAATGTCGCAACGTCGCTGATGCGCAAACCAGTGTAGACACAAACAGACATGAAATCGGCAAGGTCTTGACCAGTCCATTTTCGGTTATATCGAGTATGCTCACCCTGCGCACGCTGATGGTGAATGGTTCTGGACCAGGCGATTTGCTGCTTGCCATAGTCAACGCCACAGGCATCGTACATGCGTTTCAATTCGTCGTCGCTGAACGGGAGCTTCTGCTCGCTCCGCCTGTCGGAGGCTTCTCTGCCTCGCTGATTTTTGACGAGACGCGCGGGGTTCTTTTCAATCCAGTCATTGGCCACGCAATATTCGAAAAACGCTTTGACCGTGCTCATGTTCTTGGTGGCGGTCTGCGGGGCGACGTTCCAAGCCGTCCGCATCTCGCGCACATCGATGGGTGTCCATTGATCGACCATGATGCAGCCCCTGCTCTCGGCAAAGGCTTTCAGTTTTCCAAGCAGGATGCGGTACTTCTTCTGCGTGTTCGGGGCGGCGTGCTCCTCGAACTCGGCAGTGAATCCTTTGACTGCGCGCTCAATCGTGATGCGGGCCGCAACTTCTGGTCGGGCAACTTGCTGGGGAGGTTCAACTCGTGAACCGGACCAACTTCCCTGCGCATCGAACTGCGCTGCTATGGTGCGCGCCGGTTCCCATTCCCATTGACCCGTGCTTCTGCGCTGCGCTTTGCCGTTGAGGGTGCCGGACGCGAAGATCGGACACTCGCAGCGCTTCCAGCCCTTTTTCCGTTCATCGAATTCACTGGTTCGAAGCTCGTGCGGATGTCCCGCGCGGCACTCGCGCTTATGGCGGCGATAGACCGTGAGCATGGACCCATTCTAATCCAGCTTTGCCTATGTTGCCCTAGAATCTTGCTCTATGACTGTAACTTACTGATTTTATTATGGCGGAGAGAGAGGGATTCGAACTCGTGTCCCGCATTGATGGCGCGTAAGTTATTGATTCAATTACGCGCATGGTGCGCACGAAACTCAGCTTCGAAGGATTCTCTGTACAAAATCGTGTACGGCCATTCCGTCCGAAGCGCTCTCCATGTTTGAACCAATTCCTGGAGCAAACGGGCCGGTGGTCAGGGAATCGGTAATTAGAAAACTGGATTGTTATGGTGCTATGCTTTCATAATATGAAGCGACCGTCGATGTCCAGCTGACGAGTTTCAAAAAGCCCGCGTCGGATGGCCAAGCAAGTCCATGAGCGGGCGGACAATTGCGGTACATGAAGGCGAGCATGAAAACGAATAACGACGAACTCAAGAGGGTTCTGACCGATCTTTTCGTAACATGCAATAGCATCGCAGTTTGTCCGACAGTTCCAACCACTATCCGCACAAGTTTATCAATCGTGCGAGATCGCGTCCGTGCACAATGCGCCTCACTGTTTCTGTTTTCTAAGGATGGATACCTTCAACGACAGGCAATCTGTGGTGTGGACGCGTCTGGCAACGAACTCACGGATTCCTGGTTTAGCAATGAGTGTTACGCGCCTGGCGTGAGTTTTACCGGTAAAGTACTTTGTCGGGGCGAGGGAAGCCGATTTGGAGAGCCATACTGGAGCGCTCGGTTAGATGAGGATACTAGTCTCGACACGGTGAGCCGGTCTGAGTATCTTCAGAAGCTCGGCTTACTGCAATGCGCGGTGGTTGTGCCATTGAACGGTATCCATCGGACATTCGGTGCAGTTGAAGTCATCAACAAGATCGGGGGGAATGTAAACAGCTCGCAACAAGAGGTTTTTGATTGGAACGACATCCATTGGTTGTCAATAACGAGCATTGCGATCTCGGCATCCATTTCACATCTCCGCAGACGCGAGGAGCTGACTCTTCTTATGGAGACAGCGAATCAGATAGCTCGGACACTTACAGATCAGGATGAAGCGAGCACGATTTATGAACGGATCGCGAATGCGTTGGTGGGTCCTCTCACACCCTACAAAGCTTGTGTCATTAGACTCCCTCAAACACCCGATGTATTGAACGTAATTGCCAAGGCTGGAGATCGGATAGTTTGGGAGGGTCGCCTTGACGAGCCGGTCTCGTCGAACGGGGCGCGAATCGTTAGCCTGGTCTACGTTACCGGCAAGCGGGTGATCGTGAAAAGGATCGCTGATCGCGAAGAGGATTTCTACAATCTGACGTGGATCAGAAACAATGGTCTTAAGTCATTTGGTTGCTTTCCTCTTGCCGTCAAAGGAGAGATTCTTGGGACAATTTCTCTTTACATCGGCTACGAATACGATTTTGACCCCGAAGAGATCGGATTTCTTGATAGTATCGCCTCCCTCGTTGGCTCGCTTACGGATGGTCTTCACATCGCTGGGAAACTTCGACTGGCAAACCGCGATTTGCAGGAAGATCGCGAAAAGAACGTAAGTAGCGCCCGCGTCGCCGGATCGATTGCACAGGTAGCGGAAGAACGTCACAAGCACAAAGAAGTACTCTTCAAAGTTGGTCTGGGTCTCACTGAGATAGCGAGTTTAGTGTCGGGTAAGGCAGGGAGACTGCTTCAACGACAGATCGCACTGTTGGACAGAGAACTGAACGAAGCAAAACAGGACCTGACGGGAGAGAACTATTTTTCTCGGTTGAACCTGAACCACCTGATTAAGTCCCTGCTCCGATATTTCGCTCTTGAATTTAGGGCGGACCGTGTAAGGTTCGAGCCTATCTACGGTGATGTGCCAGATATTGTTGCAAATGAGGCGCAAGTTCGTGATATAATAGTGAACCTTGTTTCAAACGCGGCAAAGGCGATCAAGAAGGCTGGAGAACGCGGTGGCGTCATTGCCGTGCGGACCGAGCTGGTGACGGTAGACCAACGGGAGTTCATTCAGATAAGCGTCAAAGATGATGGCGTGGGTATACGCAATGAAGATCGAGAACGCATCTATGTACGAGGATTTACTACCTATCCCGGCGGAACAGGTATGGGTCTATTCATAGCGAAGCAGATCGTTGAAAGTTATCACGGCAGCATTTCGTACGAGTCTTCGGTCGGTAAGGGAACAGCATTTGTAGTGAGACTACCACTCAAGCCAATTGCCTGGCAGGAGGAAATGTAATGGCTACTGTAGCGCCAGCGGTCGGTGTCATGGAGAACGATGTCGAGGTCCGGGAGAAAATTGAAGAGGCGTTGCTATTGTGGGCGTGTAAGCCGCAGACGCTGAATTCCGTGGCCGAGGCTTTGGCGTTCGCGTCGGTTGGTGGAAACGGTTTTATGATCGTCGATCTGGATATGGGGCAGGGACGGGGAACTGAAGGCCTGGAGGTAATTGAACGGGTTAAGAAGTTACGTCCAGGAATTCATATTTGTCTGTATAGTCAGCACGCGAACAGCGTTTTCGCGGATCGGGCACAGCAAGTAGGCGCCAACATCGTTCTGCCCAAATCCTTGAACATACCAGCGGACATGGAGACGATAATGGCATCTTTTGGTCATGCCCAGGCGGCAGAATACGGGCAGGATTTCGATGAGCCCATCGAGGTCGTGGAAACAGACAAGCGACATACGCTGCGAGTTAAGCTGACGTATCGAGGCAGAAGCGTTCCCATTCCGGAGGAGGATCCCTGGAAGGCCGCCGAGTTATGACTTCGCCTGCCGTCTATCCTTGGTATACTTTCGTCAACGGTAGTGAGTTGGAGCAAGGTGACATCCTACTCAATTGCCCTGTCTTCATCCCAGCTGATGACGTACTCCTACAGGAGGACGATCCGGTAGCTTTTGAATGGGAAGATCGCGACGTCGTTGTAATGACGCAAAGCTGCGATCTAGAAAAGGGTCACGAAAAGGTGACTGAGGTGCTTCTCTGCGGACTCTGGCAGAAATCCGAGATTAGGACCGGACATCTCGCCACACCAAAGGGTTTGGAGGACGCTCGCAGGGGACATCTGCCTGCCTCACACTTACTTGCACCGTGCGAACTCCCAGGTTTTCAGAGAGACATTTCGGTAGTTGATTTTCGCAGGGTTTACTCACTACCTGTTGAGTATCTTAGGAGGTTGGCAGTAGCCAAAGGAGACCGAATACGAATCCTCCCTCCGTATCGGGAACATCTAGCTCAAGCTTTCGCTCGCTATTTTATGAGAGTTGGTTTGCCGGTAGCGATTCCACCCCTGAAATAGTTTGCGACTCAAAAAAGACTGCGCCCAAAGAGGGCGCAGGTTGTCGCATCCTATACAGACCACGGGTTTTCGAACGCGATCGGTTGACTTCGCCCCCGTCTTTTGAGCAAAACCCTCAATCGTCCTCGCCTCGGCGGCTGCAATTTTGAGATCACAGCCCTCAGCAAAGGTTGATCCTCGCTCCTGGAGTTAGGTGAGGATAACGGAACGAGGCGAGGCTCGGTAGGCTTACTCATCGGACGGGGCCAACAAAACTTCATATCGGCACCTCCGTAAACACCACTTTAAAGTGGTGCTACCCAAATGATAGCTCAAAACGCTCCCGAAGTAAAGTGGACGCGCTATTTCACGCAGGAGGTACGTCAAAACAGACCTTTGGATTCCATGTTGGAGGTCATCACCACACCAACGTTTGACCCGCTCTTGGAGTAAACGTTTCTAAGGACGAACACCGCACGTCGGGTAACCCATGAATAAAAGTTGCTTTACCAATACCCGCAGCCTCACGTCGCCATAACCCTGACCATAGGAGGTTCTGTTCTGGGAACAAGGTGCGCCTGCGAAGAAGATATTCTCTGATCGCTCGATTCGGGAACCTCGCAATAGAACTGCTCCCCAGGCACAAACGTAATGTTCTTCGATTCTCCAGTACCCGAGCGTGTACAGTCATTCTTTCCGCAACGCTTTCCACGCCTGGACCAATTCTTGAATGGATCTGGCTGGTGGCAGTCCGGCATTCTGTAGACGGCAACGATAGTAGGTGGCGCGATAGAAGTCCTGAAGTCCGGTGATGCTCATGGTTGAGAGCTTACGCTGGAGCTGGTATAGCTCTTCGCGCGACAATACCATCTTGTCCGGCTTCTCCACAAAAGGAGGTTAGCATATTTCGCCGTTTGTTCGCCTACTGATTCCGGCGCTGGTTCAACTCCTTCTGCACTGCAATCTTCACTCTTGCGTCGAGCACTTCGTTGAACGCGGAAATGAGTTCATTACCCGCGCTAATTTCGGGCTCATACAACATCGAAAGATCTCTGTGCGCTTCGTCGATTGAAGCAATGAAACGTTTCAGTGCCATCAAGAGTTTGTCATCGGTTGGAGTCGGCATGATGAGATTGTAGCGCTCAATTCTACGTGACAGTGTGCTTCTAAGGGCTGCTAACGCGCGTGAAAGAGCCGGAAGACATACCATTGTATGAAGATCGAACTATTGAGGTCGGGTGTATCATCAGCTCAAGTGTTGACAGCAAGCCCACACTTGTTAAACTTCCTATGGGCCTTCGAAAGGCCGTGAAAAACTAAGCTTAACGTTAACCATGAGTTCAAAACGCACGCACGTAGTACTCGAAGAGAAGCTCGTGAAAGACATCGACCGCCTGGTAGGTCCTCGCCAGCGCAGCAGTTTCTTGACGGAAGCGGCACAAGAGAAGCTAATGCGTTTCCGTCAGATCGCAGCGCTCAAGGCCGCGGCTGGCGCCTGGAAGGATGAAGACCATCCCGAGCTCAAGCAAGGTTCCGCAAAATGGGTTCGGAAGATGCGCCAGGAGAGCGAGCGCCGCTTGAAAAAAGTGACCGCCCGTTGAAATGGCGACGTATCTCCTCGACACGACGGTCATCATTGACGCAATCAACGAAAAGAAGAACCGCAACGTTTCCCTGATCCATCTTGCGCAGCAGGGGCACACGCTTTCCTGCTGTCCGATAAACGTCACCGAGGTCTACGCCGGGCTCCGTCCCAAAGAAGAAAAAAAGACCGCAACGCTGCTCCGCAGCTTACGGCTTTATCCCATTACGTATGCCGTCGCAGAGCTCGCTGGTCGTCTCAAGCGTCAGTACTCGCAGAAGGGGATAACGCTCACCGTGCCCGATGTCGTGATCGTAGCCGCCGCGATCCATTACCGTCTGACCCTAATCACCGATAACACGAAAGACTTTCCAATGCCGGAGCTCTCATTGCACTCGTTCGCCGAGTAAAACAAAAAGGGCGAGCGGGCTGCTGGCAGCGGAGAACTCAGACGGCTCGGATGAAAGCGTATTGTTGCGGAAGAGGTGAGCGCGTGTATTTACGAATACTCGCACCAGTGCTACACGTAGCGCAAATCCCACTATAATGAACAAAACAAAAGACATATCGTTGTCGGAATGGAGAGAAATCATCGGCTTACCGGCTATCCGGGAGTCTTGGGGCTCGACGACGAGGCTCCTGACGAATTTGCTGACATGGTCTATGGAGTTAAATTTGATTTCGTGAGCGGAGGTCCTGGCTACGTCTGTGATTTGTGTATTTTGGTCGGCGATGCCGTGGGTGAGCCAATGACACTCATCAGAAAAGATGGGCGATTGGTGGTGGTTTGATCGGTTTCCTAAAAACAAAAGTAGGCTGGCGATCTAAGCGCTTCGAACCGAAGTTGACACCGCCCATCGTACCCAGCGGGGGAATCCCCGATAGGGTATCTCGTTTGCCTAATAAAGCCGGGCAATATACAATCAAAACACTAACGTTTCCAATATGTTGCAGGGACTCACGGCACCACGCCTGCCGGGAAAGGTGTAACCGGCAACCCGATGTCCATCGCATCACCGAACAACTCGGAATGGCTCACGCGCAAGAAGCTTATCGATGCCAAACTTCGTAAAGCTGGCTGGCGCGTGGTTCCATATGCGGCCGGCATTCCACTCGCGAAACTCGACCGGTGCGCCATCGAAGAGTATCCCACGGTGAGTGGTCCTGCCGACTACGCCCTATGTGTGGGTGGCGAGATCCTCGGGATTGTTGAAGCTAAGAAACTCACGCTCGGACCGCAGAACGTATTGAGCCAGGCCGAACGGTACTCCCGTGGGCTTGGCGAGAGCCCGTTCCAGTTCGGCGACTTTCGTGTTCCGTTTCTGTATTCCACAAACGGCGAAGTGAACTACAAAACCAACGTACGGAGTTTGACCCTCACTGCTACGACTTCTGGCAGATTCGAGCCGGGGTACTTCAAGTACCTGGATGTTGATGTACCGGCCGACTCGCATCTTTGGCTCAGACGGGGCGATATCCTGCTGCAACGTGGGAACACAGAGGAGTATGTGGGCGTAGCCGCAGTCTACGAGGGTGAAGATAAGGAGTACATTTATCCCGACCTGATGATCAAGATCCACCCAAAGGAGAGCGTGCTGTCGAAGTATCTTTGGATGGCTCTATCAGCGCCAGAAGCACGCCAATACTTTCGTAACAACGCGACAGGGACTCAGGGTAGCATGCCAAAGATCAACCAGACAATCGTAGAGGATGCGCCGATTCCGCTACCGTCTACCGATGAGCAACACGAGATCGTTCGTTGCGTCCAAGCCCTCTTCAGGCTCGCCGAAAAGATTGAAGAGCGTGTCGCAGCCGCCACAAACCGCGCCGACAAACTGACACAGGCAGTGCTCGCAAAGGCGTTTCGTGGCGAGCTGGTCCCGACTGAGGCAGAACTCGCCCGTCGCGAGGGCCGTTCCTACGAGCCCGCGTCGGCTCTGCTCGAAAGAGTCGAATCTGAACGTAGCAAGGCGGTGGTGTCGCAACGCAATGGAGTCCGAAAATCCGTTCGCTCTTAAACGCCTTATGCCAAGGACTGTTGAGGTGGTCCCAATCGATTGCAACAGCGCATGTTCATCTAGCATCGCGTTCTTTCTTGATGCGGCACCCCATCAAAAAAGAGACAGCGCGCCCGTCATTTCTTTATTCGTGCACGCGCGTTCGCGAGGCGTGTCAGCATGTCGCGTGTATCGTTAAGATCTACAGAGCGGATCACCGCCATGAAGCGCTCGGGCGCCGGTGCCGTGGAATACAAAAACTGTTGGCGAGGAATGTTCGAGCCGACCATCAGCTCGAACGTCATTCCAGGTATCCCGAACTGATGTGTATGAATGCCGTGCTTTGTTCCGGATTCAGGCAGATTTAGGACGGCACAGAGGTGATCGTCGAGACTCGAGATCCACACGCGGAGGACCATGTGCTCTGGAAACGGATCATCTTCATACAGAAACTTGCGAAGTGGTTCTCGATAAGGACCCAACTCTAGCGCAATGATTCGATTGTCTCTCCGCCAGGAATGCACAGCCGCCCGCCAGAAGACGCTCGCGCCAAAATAGATAACCTGATTCATGTCGAGCTCTGGTATCGCTCCGGCTGCATAAATCGCGCCATCCGGTCCGCTAAACATGGGATCGTTGGAGCGCAAAATCTTTTTGAACTTAAACTTGCCCGGAGCGCGATAAGAATGTGAGAGGACCCAGTTCTCGCCTCTCGCATGAAAACGTTGCTCACAATCGAAGCACAGTAAGTAATCCTTGGCTTGCCGCGAGGTTTGATAGGCGGATGTATCAGTAACAACGAGCGGATGTGGATTCGTCGATTTTGCCGAACGCAGTGGCTTGTAGGCCGCCGCTGGCACAAGATGACTATCGTGCAGCTTGCGGTGATGCAAACAAAGGCCGCAGATTCCAGATATTCGGGTTCCGCTCAAGTGCGCTCCTTCGGGCGACTCTATGTCCCCGCAGTGGAAAAACGGCGCCATCAACTCAGGCAGTGGCTTCCACGGACGCCGAGATCTCCTCCATATACCAAGCGCTGAGCGCCTCCGAATAAAAAGTGTACGGATTTTTCTTCCGCGCGAACGTCTCATTCGTGACATAGAGGTCGAGCGAAGTTGGTCCCACCCGCACTACCATACACCCAGCTTGGTTATTGGTAATGAACGGAAGATCTCGATAGTTCCACGCGTCATATGCCAAATGCTCCGATGCTGCGTTGCCGAAGAACGTCATCTTCGGTTGGAGAATGTCAAGAAAGTCATAGCTCCTGTCCGACTTACGTCCATGGTGCGGCGCGATGAGAAGATCGACGTTCTTCACTGACTGTTCGTGTTCCTCTAGGATGTGATTCCAGGTATCATCGTGCGAGTCGCCTCCAAAAACGATGCGAAAATTGCCTGTCCGGTATAAGAGGACGTAGGAGCAATCGTTAAAGTCATCGCAATCGTTTGCCTGGCGAACAAGATCCGCAGTAGGGGCGAGAACATGGAGGCCATCACCTCCACCAATGCCGTTCTCATCCTGATTCCAGTACTTTCCTTTGGCTTCGGAGGCCAGCGCCAATCTCTTCAATCCAGTCGGGCCGTTGCCAGCACGTAGCGTCTTGTAAAAGTTCCAATCTTCATAGTTGTAGGGAGAGCCCCCGTTGAAGTCATCGTCCTTGTTGCAGGTGTTGTTGGTGTCCCAAAAGTTTGGTGGATTGAACTCATTCCAGAATGCCTCAATCCCATCCATATGGTCCATGTCTGGGTGAGTCAATATGAAGCGCCAGACGTTCATAAGCAAACGATCCTTCATATAGAGAATCGGGTTCACCGGGTAGTCTTTCTGGTTGAAGTTTCCAAGAACGGTCGCTTTCGAGAATGCTCTGTCCAGAGCTTCGGAAAAGCGAGTTTCGTTAGTGTCTTCTTTCGCATTGCAAACGTCGATCACCGTGATACGGCCCGAATTGTGCTCGATGATCGAACAGTCGCCCTGCTTTACGTTTAAGAAATGGATTACGGCCATTGGTTGTTTATCCAGCCGCACTTGCGGTCACTGCGCAGAGTAGCGGGGTCTCCTTTCTGGTACAAGATTAGAATCATCGTGATTCGCATAACAGAGTCATGTTTGTTGGGATTCAAGTGAATCGCATGACGCCAGTAGTCGCTCTGCATAACTGTCGGCAGCGATCTTCACCCAACTGGGCGTGAACCATGCAATCCAACCCACGATCAAAGCCAGTATCAGGCCGCCACAAACGAAGCTAAGCGGTGGCGGCATCAACGCGTTCTGGAAATCGATTAGAAAAAGAAGCGCAATTGCACCCACACTAAGAAGCGAGACAGTTAGTCCAATCGGCTTCATGCCCCATAGATTGCGACGGAATCCATAATTGCAGTTCTCCTCGAAAACGAGCGGAAACCTCTCCTTGTTCCTCGTCTTCTCGATCAAGAACGCCGTACAAGCGTCATACACGTGATCGGCATGGGCGGGATCGCATCGCTCTTCATCGGAAGTCGGAATTCTAATTCCAGTCACGAGTAGCTGAAGTCGTCTATGCTGCCGATTGAGTATTACCGGATTGGGAGCGGTGCGGTGGCGGAGAAATCGCGTTGTTGGTTTGCCAGCCCACGTCTGAAACAGCTCTGGTTCCTTCCGCTTGCCTCTGTCGCGAGCCAGTTGCGCCAACAATGCGGTGCCACCACATGTCACAAGCGCGCTCCATAAAATTCCCCAGCCAATCAAACCGCCTGGGAAGTAAGCCATGACTGCCAACGCCGCAGGAAGCGCGGTAAGGAGCGACGGCTGCAACCTAGCTCGCCGTACATACCGATCGGAAATATTAAAGAAAACGTCCACAGGGCTAGTCATCGACCTCGGCATAAGATGGCTGCGGGATTGAGGAACCCCTTGCCGGTATCCTGAAAGCCGTCGTCAACCACAACGACGGTCCGCCGGGTAGACCGTGAAGATTGCCAAACCTGAGCGCTATCGCGTTCCCAGGTTTTTCATTGCCAACTGGAAGAAAATCAATTTCGAAGCCCATAAGTTTTAAAGACTCTCACTCAAATGTAAGAAACTATCGAGAGCAATTTGGCCGGATTCTCTTTGCGTGGCGCTAAAATGCTGAACTGATCAGGCGGGTCTGGGGGAGTTTGTCGGACTGGCCGAAGAGCCCGGAATCTAACAACTATCTAACGCTTGTCTCCAATCATGCCCCAATAGGTAGTGGGTCGTCAAGTATTATATCTATAAGCAGGCCAGCAACTTACCAAGGGACTAGAGTTCTAAGGTTTACCTCCTAAGTAGGAATCAGGTGAATACTCGACGTAACGGACGCGATTTCCTTCCGGCTAGGCTCCAGCATTGTGGATAAGTAGCCCTTGAAGTTTCGCGAACAATGCTGTACCGCCTCCTTGACACCTCCCCTGGCGGACGTATCATAAAGGACGTTATGAGGCACCAATTAGAGGAGGGGGAGGAGACAAAAAAACGGGATCACAAGGTCGCAGGGCGGCAAAGTTCGGGCGCGGAAAAACACGAGTTGGTGACTGACACCGGTTTCGACGAGATCGAGCCCGCCGACTTCTTCGATCCCGAGGAATTCGGGTACCGCCGTCGAGGTTTCCATGCGCCGCGCTCATGAGTG